>Ga0105164_10000919_pt1 | contig 19249 bp, 17 predicted proteins | sample VDWuncwatermetaG_FD_89674 | JGI IMG/M metagenome (GOLD analysis project Ga0105164, IMG submission 89674) | Wastewater microbial communities from Netherlands to study Microbial Dark Matter (Phase II) - VDW unchlorinated drinking water | ecosystem: Environmental > Aquatic > Freshwater > Drinking...
GGTGGGGGGGGGCGCACCGGCAGGGCAGTGCGTCACTGGTGTAATGCTGGCCAGATCAGCCAAATGCTCTCCGGCATCTGCGGCCAACGTGCTTTGTGGATACGCATTTACAAAGGCCAGCATCGCAATTTTTTCATTGGCGCAATTGCCGCTGTCGTGATAAATCAATGCGGTATGGTAAACCGCATCATCCAGCCGATTGCTGCGCGGGTAATCTGTGGGATTCACTTTGAGATATTCGTCGATCGCCATGCTGTAGCTATAGCCGTTCACAGAAGCATTGGCCAGGCCATGTATCGCGCGCGCCTTAAAGTATTGCGCATCATCGCCGACAGAGGGGTTGATGAATGCAAAGACCGCTTCGAATGCTGGCAGCGCAAAAGCGAAGTTACCCACATCAAAATACGTTCTGCCGATTTGATATTGTGCATCGTCACGCCGACCGCTGAGCGGGTAATTCGCGTTCACTTTCAAATATTCATCGCGCGCTATATTTAGGCTGATTGATGGAGGTGGGTTTGGCAGCAGTGCCCGCTCATGTATCGCACGCGCTTTGAAATATTGCGCGTCGTCGCAGGCCGAGACAACCGTGGCGCAGTGTTGATCCAGCACTTGTTGAAATGCTGGAATCGCAGCCGCGTAATCAAGCGCGTCGTAATAAGTTCTACCGATTTGAAATTGCGCATCGTCGCGCCGCGTGCTGAGCGGATAAGTGTTTATTAACGCAGTGTATTCATCGCGCGCAATGGCAAGCGTAAAGCTAGGCAGCCCCAGCAAGGCCATTTCGTGTTTAGTGCGGCCTATGAAATATTGCGCATCGTCGCCCGCAGAGGGTGCGGTGTATTTCGCTGTATTGAATACCTCAACAAATTCTGCCAAAGCTTGGTTATAGTCAAGCTCATCATAATAAGTTTTGCCTATATTAAATTGCGCGTTGTCAGCTTTGTTGCTGGTGGGATTTAATTGCGTAACGGCAAGGTAAATGGTGCGTGCGGCGGCCAGTCCAGTCGCATTTACAGGAACAGCAAGCGCGGCTATTTCATGCACAGAACGCCCCACATAATATTGCGCGTCATCCCGTAAATTGCTGCTGGAAAAGCTCGCGGGAAACGCTTCAAACGCAGCTTGCGCGGCCTGGAAATCCGCTGCGGTTACCGCCGCATCAAAAGTCGCCACCGCCGCGTTATACGCCGCCCGATCTGCCGCAACAGGTGTGGTATCCACGCCGCCGGGGCTACATGCGCTGAGCAAGGCCACGCACAGCGCCGCCGTGACGGGGAGCCTGCGTAGATTTTTCAGAAAGAATTTTTGCATTCTGTATAGCCCTTGGCGAAATGGTTCGAAATTGTAATCAAGCTACTTGGCTGGCAAATATAGCACTTACCGCCACATAACCGCACACAATCTACCCTTACTATATTGCCGCGCAAAGGAAGGGAAGTCCTGACTTGCCTGTAATTAAAGTGTTTACTTTATAGTGACAATAGTGGCGTTCGCAACACGCTATAGGTACTGGTTGCAAGCTGTAGCGCGGCTGTATCTCGCGGTAATCGGGTAACGCGGCAAATTTATATAAAGCGACAACGACACTGTTCGACATGATGCGGAATCCTAGTAATTCATGGATGCCGTCCTTCCCGCGTAGGCGGGAATCCAGCCAATCAAAAACGCTTTTTGTTTAAACCCACTGGATTCCCGCCTACGCGGGAATGACAAGGCTAATGGCCTGCGCGGGAATAATGAAGCTGAGAAATTGTTGATGTGAAATGCGTAAAGGCGAAGCACCGGGGTGCGTCGCCTTCAATGCTGCTAAAAAGAACGTTTTATTGGATGCAGGTTTTGTGATTAGCAGTCCCACTAGGATTGGCCACGCTTATATCAGCAATTTCCACTTGAGCTAAAGGTCTAAATACGGGGCTTGTGATCGCCGTGTATTTATTCACAAACGCAGTCATTGCCGTCTGTTCTGCATTGCACTGCGTTGAATCGTGATAGGTGAATGCTGAATAATACTCAGCATCGTCAAGACGATTACTACGCGGATAAGCCGTGATGTTTACCTTAGCGTATTCGGTACGAGCAGCTCCAAACCCAGCAGTATTGTTTGCTAAATTATGCGTGGAACGCGCTTTGAAGTATTGCGCGTCGTCACCTACGGAAGGCGCGGTGAACAAGGCAGTATTCAATACCTTACTAAACTCGGTAATCGCTGCTGCATCATCCCCCGCATCAAAATGCGTTTTGCCAATTTGGTATTGAGCATCGTCACGGCGATTGCTGAGAGGATAGGTTGCTGACAACACCACGTCATATTCTGTGCGTGCTGCATTTAGCCCATTCGTAATATCAAGAGCTACTGGCTGGAGCAACGCCTTTTCATGAGTAGCCCGCGCCTTGAAATACTGTGCGTCATCAGCAGAGGAAGCGGCGGTTGTGTAATTTGTAAACACCAGATCAAATGCCGCAATCGCCGAATCGTAGTTCGCGATGCTTGGAGTAAGCGCATCGAAATGGGTTTTGCCGATTTGGTATTGAGCATCATCACGGCGCGTGCTAACTGCGTAAGTATTGAGCAACATGGTGTATTCAGCTTGTGCTTGTGCCAAGGTATAGGCTGAAGTTAGCAAGGCCAACTCGTGTTTAGAGCGGCCTATGTAGTATTGCGCGTCATCGCCAGCGGAGGGTGAGGTGTACGCTAATACCTTGTCGAATTCCGTAATCGCTGCCGTATAGCCAGCCTGCGTATTTTCATCGTAACGCATCTTGCCGATATAAAACTGGGCGTTATCAGCTTTGTTGCTGGTAGAAGCCGCTAGGGTGGTGTAAGTGGCCAGTGCTGCAGCTAGGTTGTTTACTGCATCAACTGGAACTGGAAGCAATGCCAATTCATGTTTAGAACGTGCGATGTAGTAATCTGCATCATCCACACGGCCACTGGTTGAGTAGTCGCTTTTAAAAGTAGTAAAGTCTGTTATCGCAGCGGCATAAGCTACCGCAGGATCGGCTGCCGCACTCGCCGCATCATAGCGGACTAGCACCGCGTTAAATGCAGCCTGATCTGCCGAAACAGTTACTCCAGTCGCCCCCCCCCCACCGCCTCCGCAAGCGGCCAGTAGTGCCACACACAAGGCCGCCGCAACGGGCAGTTTACGAATATTTTTTAATGAGATGTTGAGCATGGTTTTAATTCCCGTTTTATCGAATAAGGTTTGCGCCAAATGGCACAGTTCACGGCGTTAGTGACGTTGCGTCAATTTTAAGTTCCGCTCGCGGCAAAGAAGCTCGCGCAACGTACCCAAATTAACTAAAAAACAAGGGTGGAAGATACTTACTTAATGCGGAGGGAGTTGTGTGCGCGAATATTATGGTACGCGGTGAATAGGCCGCAAGAAATATTAAGGGGCCTTAAGGTTGGGTTTAATCCAGATACTCCGTTGAAGCACACTCGTCATTCCGACAAAGTTGCTCAATCCGCTATCCGCTAAAGCGAATGCGGAATTGTCAGTCGCGCAGCGCGTGTTGTTGGTGCTTCTAACAAAGTCAGGCAATCCGTATCCAGCCAAAGGCTGGACGGAATTGACACAGCCCCTTAGTGTCAACTCCACACGCAGCTGCACCCGCAAGGGGTACGCCGTGGTTGTATGGGGCTGAAGCCCCGACAACACACGCAGGCTGCGTAGTGGATTGCCTGCCTTTGGTACAATCATGGCGTACTCTTTGCGGGTGCAAACGGGAATGACGGGATGTGAGATTGTTCGGGTTAATAACACCGCTTTGCCCCGATAAGCTACACAGGTCGGGGGCATTTTTTGTGGTCTTTAAAATCTCCGGGAGGGGTCGCAAGGGCGAGATTGAGATCCGCAATATGCTTTTGCGCATCTGCCAAAAAAGGGCTTGGGGTGGGGGTTTGAGGCGATGAATAATCCAACACAAATTGCTCCATCGCGCCCAGCTCTGCGGCACAGTCTTCTGCATCGTCATAGGTTAACGCGCTTTGATAGGCGGCATCATCCAGCCAATTATTAGGCGGGTGATTTTTAACAAGGGCATATTCCGCACGCGCCAAGTCAAAATTAGCAGGAGCATTGGGCAACGCAACTGCCCACCCGTGCGTAGCACGTGCTTTGTAGAACTGTGCATCCGCCGCTAGGGGGGTCTCTGTGTATGCAAATACTTTATCGAATGCGGCCATAGCCAGCGCGAGATCCTCTGCCGAGTTGGGTGCTTTGCCCATGCCTTCGTCAAAATGCGCCATGCCAATTTGGTATTGGGCATCGTCTGATCTGGCGTTAGCAGAGGGGGATAGGAGCTTGGTGTATTCGGCGCGGGCGAGGTCGTAGGTGTAGGGGTAGCTGGGCGTGGGCTGCAACGCGGCTTGCTCAATTTTTGCCAGCGCGTGTATGGCGCGTGCTTTGTAATATTGCGCGGAGTAGCCCGCTGAGGGGGCGGTGTAGGCCAATACTTTTTCAAATGCCTCAAGCGCAGGCAGGTAGCTGAGCTGGTCAAAATAGGTGCTGCCTATTTGGTATTGCGCGTCGTCTGCCCATTTGCGCGCGTTGTTGATCGGGTCATTTATCAGCTTGGCATATTCGGCGCGAGCAGCATCAAAAGTGTAGGGATAATTGAGCGTGGCAGTAGGTGCGATTGACTCAAGATAGGCCAGCTCATGGGTGGAACGGCCTATGAAATATTGCGCCTCGTCGAGGTAAGGGCTATTGGGGTAGGTGTTTTTGAACGCGGTGAGTTGCGTGATGGCAGCGGTATAATTTTCCGCATCATAATGAACAAGTGCTGCATCAATCGCGGCATCGCCTGCCGAGGCGGAGGCATCGGGTTGCACCACTTGTCCGCACGCGCTTAATAAACTCAAACAAAATACCACCACAATAATGAGCGGTAGTTTGTTTTTCGGCGGAGGAATTTGCACGATTAAACTCCCAATTTTTACTGTTAGGGCTTGGGCTAAATATGACTGCGTTAGCAGGATGTTGCAATAATTTTCAGCAGCTTATCAGATCTAAATTACACCCGTGTTACACCTGCGTAAAGAACAAATATGCAGCACGAAATTTATCTAAACCAAAGCAGCCATGCACTAGCGCAAAATACTTTGTTTGATAGGTGCGAGATACTTTTTTGTAGGCTTTTATGTGTGGCTTGCGGGATGATTGTCCTATTATTGTTGTTTGGCAATTGCTGGGGACGGCGTTGTTTAATCACCCTATCAAGCGTATGATTAACCATCCTCATCGTCATGCTTTATTTAATTATTGAAGGAGTGCAACCATGTCTGTCCTAACCGCGAATGATCTTAAAACCAAAGGCATTGCCGCCATTGAAGCGGTGCTGGCCAAGCAGCCGGAAGCTATCGTCTCGGTGCGCGGCAAGGATCGCTATGTGGTGATGGAGATCGCGCAATATCATTATTTGCGAGAGTGCGAGTTAGAGTCGGCTCTGGCCGAGACCCATGCCGACATTGCAGCAGGCCGTTTTGTAGAACAAACGCCAGCCGCACACGTTAAAAAGATTACCTCGCGCACGAAAAAATCTGCCGCATGAGCTTTCGGCTGATCATCACCGCGCAATACGAAAAACGCGCCGCACGTTTTCTGAAACGCCACCCTGAACTTGAAAAGCAATATCTCAAAACATTTCAATTGCTGGCAATGAACCCGCATCATCCCTCGCTGCGCTTACACATCCTAAGCGGAAAATTGCAAGGACTGCATTCGGTTTCTATCAATCTTTCTTACCGCATTACGCTGGAATTATTGATACGAGATGAAGTAATTGTTCCTGTCAATGTAGGCGATCATGACGAGGTGTATTAATAGCTAACTTTGCGCTGAAAAACTTGGCGCAGGACACAATCCGCCCTCGCCAAATCAGTTAAAATAGCGCGGTTTACTCACTCCCACCCGCCACATAAAAACAACTTAATGATGACTACAAACCAAAAAATTACCCCCGTCCTTTTACTCATTCTCGATGGCTTTGGCTACCGCGAAGACCCCGACCATAACGCGGTTGCCCACGCTTACAAGCCCAATTGGGACAGGCTGTGGCGCGATTATCCGCATACGTTAATTGAGGCTTCTGAGTTATCAGTGGGCTTGCCGCATGCGCAGATGGGCAACTCCGAGGTGGGACATTTAAACATTGGTGCGGGTCGCGTTATTTACCAAGAATTAACGCGGGTAGATGTGGCCATTCAAGATGGCAGTTTTTTTACCAATCCCGCATTTATACAGGCGGTGACGCAGGCGCAAAAAAACAATTCCGCTTTGCACATAATGGGTCTGCTGTCGCCGGGCGGGGTGCATAGTCATGAAGGTCATATCCACGCCATGTTGCAACTGGCGGCGGATGCCGGTCTGAAAAATATTTATCTGCACGCTTTTTTAGATGGTCGTGACACGCCCCCGCGCAGTGCGGCTGTATCGCTGCAACGCTTGCAAGATAAATGTGCCGTGCTGGGTGTGGGGCGCATCGCGTCGATTATCGGGCGTTACTTCGCGATGGATAGGGATAATCGCTGGGAGCGCGTGCAAATTGCTTACGATATGCTGACGCTGGGACGCGCCCCTTTTAGCGCGCCGGACGCGCTGACAGCATTGCAACAAGCGTATGCACGCGGTGAGAACGATGAGTTTGTGCAGGCCACTATCATTGGCTCAGCAAGCCAGCCTCCGGCAAGTATGCAAGATGGCGATGCGGTGGTGTTCATGAATTTTCGCGCGGATCGCGCGCGGCAGTTAACGCGCACGCTGACGGATGCGGCGTTCAACAATTTCCCGCGCCAGCACTACCCAAAGCTGGCGAGTTTTGTCACGCTCAGCAGCTATGGTGAGGAATTTACCGTACCCGCCGCATATACGCCGACCAGCATTCATAATTGTTTTGGTGAATATATTTCTGATCTGGGATTAAAACAATTACGCATTGCAGAGACTGAAAAATACGCGCACGTCACCTATTTTTTTAATGGTGGGCAAGAACAACCCTTCGCCGGAGAAGACCGCATTATGGTTCCCTCACCCAAGGTCGCGACGTATGATCTACAGCCGGAGATGAATGCCTTTGAGCTAACAGATAAGCTGGTGGCAGCGATACGTAGCGGGCAATATCAAGCCATTATTTGCAACTACGCCAATTGCGACATGGTGGGACATAGCGGCATTTTAGAGGCGGCGGTGAAGGCGGTCGAAGCACTGGACATCTGTATCGGGCGCGTGGTGCAAGCCATGCAAGAGATGGGCGGCGAGGTGATTATCACCGCCGATCACGGTAATGCCGAGCAGATGATAGACCGCGAAACTAAGCAAGCGCATACCGCACACACCTTGAATCCCGTACCGTTTTTATATGTGGGAAGACCCGCCAAAATGGCGACCAGTGGCGCGCTACAAGATGTTGCACCGACACTGTTGGCGATGATGGGTTTGCCGCAACCCGCCGAAATGACAGGGCACGCGCTTATTACTTTGCAGTGATACTGTAAAAAAATTTATGGGATATATGCGATGGATCCTATGCTTCTCTTTGCTGCTGGCACTGCCTGCATGGGGTGCGGATTCTGCTGAAGTACAAGCAGCAAAACAAGCAGAATTAGAAAAGCTGCGTCAGAAAATTTCAGCCTTGCAACAAGATTTAGAAAAAACTCACACCTCCAAATCTGAAGCGGCGGATGCCTTGCGCGAATCTGAACGCGCGATCAGCCACAGCAAACGCACGCTGTCAGAACTCACGCAACAACAACGCGCTACCTACTCGATACAAAAAAACCTACAGCATCAAGCGCGAAAAATAACCCTTGATTTACAAGGTCAGCAAGAAATGCTCGGTCAGTTGTTGTATCAACAATATTTAGGCGGGCAACAGGGCTTCGTTAAATTATTGCTGAACGACCCTAACCAAGCGTTGCGCGACTTGCAATACTACCAATACATCGCCCGCAGCCGCGCTACATGGCTGGCTTCGCTGCGCAGTAATCTCCGGCAGATGAATGAAGTCACCGAACAAAATCGGCAAAAAGTGATTGAAATTGCATCGTTGCAAACCGACGAACAGATGCAAAAAAATGCGCTGGAAAAAGAGCGACGAGCGCGGCAACAAGTCATTCAAAAATATGCACAGCAGCTTAAGCAGCAACGTCGAGAAATCAATCGGCTGCAACAAAATGAATCTCGCCTCGCGCAATTACTGCAAAAATTGGCGACATTGCTCGCGCAAAATCAAAATGAATTTAACAGTGCATCCTCCGCCGATAATAATTTTGATGGCCGCCCCTTTGCCGCGCAGCCATTTGAAAAGCTACGGGGACATTTAAGTTTGCCTGTCAAAGGTGTGATCACCAACCAATTTGGCGATACACGCCCCGATAGTACGCTGCAATGGAAAGGGTTGCTGCTGCGTGCTGCCAGCGGCCAGCCCGTGCAGGCAATTGCGGCGGGGCGCGTGGTGTTTGCGGATTGGTTGCGCGGCTTTGGCAACTTATTGATTCTCGATCACGGCAAAGGGTATATGAGTTTGTATGCCCATAACGAAACGTTGTTCAAACGTGTGGGTGACACGCTGCGCGGCGGCGACACCATCGCGGCGGTGGGCAACAGCGGCGGAAACGAGGATTTCGGTTTATACTTCGAGCTTCGGCATGAAGGTAAGGCGCTTGACCCAATGCGGTGGTTAAGGTCGAATAAATTAACTTCTCGCTAACTTGTTTCAGTAAAAAGAAGCTACGAACTATTCACTGCATACGCTCTCAAACGTCGAGAAAATGCGGGTTAAAAATGCAATCTTAATTAAAGGTTAAACATGCGTAATCGTATAGAAAAATTCGGCTTGATCGCGGTGGGTTTAATTGCAGGGGTGTTGGTCAGCCTGAACTTCCCCGCCAGTGCGGATAAAGAAAGTGCCACACCTTTGCCGATTGAAGAATTACGCGCATTTTCCGAAGTATTCGGGCGTATTAAAAATGATTACGTCGAACCGGTCAGCGATAAAAAATTAATCACCGAAGCAATCAACGGCATGCTCAGCGGCCTTGATCCACATTCTGCCTATTTGGATGCCGATGCTTATAAAGAATTGCGCGTGGGCACGCAGGGCGAATTTGGCGGCCTAGGAATTGAAGTTGGCATGGAAGACGGGCTGGTTAAAGTCATTTCGCCGATTGAAGATACCCCAGCATTTCACGCGGGCATTAAGAGCGGTGATTTAATTATTAAACTGGACGATTCACTGGTTAAAGGGCTGACCTTGAACGATGCCGTCAAACGTATGCGCGGCAAACCCGGCAGCCAAATCGTGCTGACCATCATCCGCAAAGACTCGCCCAAGCCGCTGGTGTTTACGCTGAGCCGCGCGGTAATCAAGGTGCAAAGTGTGAAATCTAAAGTGGTCGAACCGGGCTACGCATTTATTCGCATCACACAGTTCCAAGAACACACGGGCGAAAACCTCGCCACCGCGCTGGAAAATTTACTCGGCAAAAATCCATCCGCCATTAAAGGGTTGGTGCTTGATTTACGTAATGATCCGGGTGGGTTACTGAATGGCGCAGTCGGTGTGTCCGCCGCGTTTTTACCCAAAGACGCGCTGGTGGTTTACACCGAGGGGCGCTCTGAAGAAGCGCAAATGCGCCTGACCGCCAGCCCCGCAAACTATGTGCGCGGCAGCGAAGACCGTGCGGATTACTTGAGCAACTTGCCGCCTGCGGCTAAATCGGTGCCGATGGTGGTGCTGGTTAATGGCGGCTCGGCTTCGGCTTCAGAGATTGTGGCAGGGGCACTACAAGACCATAAACGCGCCATCATTATGGGCACACAGACATTTGGCAAAGGCTCGGTGCAAACTATTTTGCCACTGGGTAATAACACCGCGATCAAGCTCACCACTTCGCGTTATTTCACGCCTAGTGGCCGCTCTATTCAAGCCACCGGCATCGTGCCAGACATCGTGGTGGAAGACCCCACTAATAATGGGCAAGATGGTGCGTTGCATATACGTGAGGCCGATTTAGATCGTCACCTGAGCAACGGCCAACAACCGGATGGTGCGAGCAAACTCAAGCCTGCCGCGCCTGCCAAATCTACCCCGAAGGCAGATGATAAAAAGTCTGAAGAAAGCGGTAGCGGCGCAGCTAAACTTACGCCCACGGAATTTGGCGGAAAAAATGACTATCAACTTTCTCAAGCGTTGAATTTACTCAAGGGTATGTCATTGATGCGCGGGTCGGACGCGGCTGCGCCTAAAGCGGATGACGGCAAGAAGTAAAACAGCCGTCATTGCCGCGCAGAAAATGACGATAGGGTGTCTCTAAAAATTCAAATCGCTAAGCCAGACCAAATTATTAACCAATGGGGCGCGAACAAATTGTGTGACGACGCATATGTTGGATATGTTAGAAATAATTTTTTGCGAGCAACACAGAATGGCGACGAAGTGGGGTAAGCAGGCAATCCGCATAGCGGATGCTCGCAAATTTGGATTTTGAGGGATGCCCGGTAATGAACGACCAACAATTACTCCGCTACAGCCGCCACATCCTACTGCCCGAAATCGACATCGCTGGGCAGGAAAGACTACTCCAATCACATGTATTAATTATTGGCGCGGGGGGCTTGGGCTCCCCGGCGGCTCTGTATTTGGCGGCCAGTGGCGTGGGCACGCTGACGCTGTGTGATAACGACACGGTCGATTTAACCAATCTACAACGCCAGATTTTGCATCGCACCAGCAGCATCGGCACGGCAAAAGTAACCTCTGCTCAAGCCACCCTCTCTGACATCAATCCCGAAGTAAATATTATCGCCTTGAATGAACGGGGCGATCAAACACGACTCGCTCAACTCATTGCCACAGCCGATGTGGTGTTGGATTGCAGCGACAATTTTTCCACGCGCTACACTCTGAACCGGCTATGCGTGCAATTAAAAAAGCCGCTGGTATCGGGTGCGGCCATTCGCTTTGATGGACAAATTACGGTGTTTGATTTGCGCGAGATCAGCAGCCCGTGCTATCAATGTTTATACCCCGAACAGAGCGTCACCGAAGAAATGCGCTGTGCGGTGATGGGCGTATTCGCGCCATTGGTGGGCATTATCGGCAGCCTGCAAGCTGCCGAGGCACTCAAACTTTTAATGGGGATTGGAACAACGCTGTGCGGAAAATTGCTGGTGATGAACGCGCTTAATTTTGAAGTACGTACGGTAAAACTCAATAAAGATAGCGAATGCCGAGTATGTGACAATCGTTAAGCGGCTTGCGCTGGAATACTATTTCGCCTATCCAAAATACGATTGCGTTCATCGACGTAAACCAGTTGCGGATGAAATTTTTGCAATTCCAATTCGGAATACATCGCATAGCTTGCAATAATTATAATGTCCCCAGGGTTGGCTTTATGCGCGGCTGCACCGTTCACCGAGATAATGCCGGACGCACGTTGTGCGCGGATGGCGTAAGTGGTGAAACGCTCACCGTTGGTCACGTTATAAATATCAATCTGCTGGTATTCGCATATATCGGCCGCGTCCAATAAATTTTCATCAATGGCGCACGAGCCTTCGTAATGCAGCTCGGAGTGAGTGACATGAACGCGGTGCAACTTTGATTTAAGCATGGTTCTTTGCATAGTGTTATTCCCCGACGGAGAATCAAAATAATCAAAATTTGCAGGACGCGCATTATATAAGCGCGCCCCCCTTAAGACAAACTATCCCAGAGATTAACTATCCCAGAAAAGATCAACTATCCCGGAAAAAATCAACTTCTAAATTATCAATCAGTCGGGTTTTTCCCAGCCAAACCGCCGCTAAAATAACCGCCGCTTCTTTTGCATCAGTGAGCGGAGCCAAATTCGTTTGCGTGCGTATCGCCACGTACTCCACCCGCCACCCTCGCGCTGTCAGCGCATCTGCCGCTTGCTGCTCTAACTGCGTGACAAATCTAGAAAAATCGTGCGCGCTATTAAAGGGTATTTCGCTCAACATCGTCTGCCGAATTTGCGCCAGCGTATGACATAGAAACACCGCTTCAGTTCGCTCGGCCTGGGTTAAATATTGGTTGCGCGAGCTGAGAGCCAACCCATCTGTCGCGCGGATCGTTTCACTGCCGACGACTTCTATCGGCACATTCAATTGCGCCACCATTTGGCGCACGATGTGTAACTGCTGATAATCTTTTTTGCCGAACACCGCCACCTGCGGCTGCACGATATTAAATAATTTCAACACCACTGTTGCCATGCCGCGAAAGTGCCCCGGGCGAAACGCGCCGCATAATTCATTAGCGATGGCGGGCAGCTCAACCATGATTTGTTGCGGCTGCGCATATAAATCATGCGCGCTCGGCGCGAACACCACCTCTACCCCACACTGCTCCAACAGCTTGCAATCTTGCTCCAAGGTGCGCGGGTATTTTGAAAAATCTTCATTCGCGCAGAATTGCAGCGGGTTCACAAATATGCTCACCACCACGCATTGTCCACGCGCCCACGCCACGCGTACCAAGTCCAAATGACCTTCGTGCAAATTGCCCATCGTGGGTACGAATGCAATCTCATGCTCAGCACACAAACGCTGGCGCAATTCAGCAATGGAAGAAATGATTTGCATCAAAAGCTGTGCTCTTTACTGGGAAAACTACTCGCCTTAACCTCTACCACATAGCGCGCCACCGCATCCGCAATACTGCTTGCACCTTGCATATAATTTTTCACGAAGCGCGGTTTTTTGCCCAGCGATTTATAAATTCCCAGCATGTCATCTAGCACCAGCACTTGCCCGGAGCACGACACGCCCGCGCCTATACCGATCGTTGGGATCGCCACGTTTGCGGTAATTTCGGCAGCCAGCAACGCCGGAATCGCTTCCAGCAACAACATGCTCGCACCCGCTGTAACGACTGCTGCGGCATCCTGCATCACACGCTGCGCCTCATCGCCACTTTTGCCCTGCACTTTATAACCGCCCAGTTGATGCACCGATTGCGGGGTGAGACCGATATGCGCGCATACCGGAATACCGCGCTGGGTCAAGAAAGCAATGGTTTCAGCCATAATTTCGCCCCCTTCAAGCTTGACCATTTGTGCGCCCGCTGCCAACAATTTTGCAGCCTGTTCAAATGTTTTTTCGGGGCTAATCTGAGAAGTCCCGAACGGCATATCCACCATAATAAAGGCTTGTTGCGCACCGCGTGCCACACAGCGCGTGTGATAAATCATATCGTCCAGCGTAACGGGCAAAGTGGTCTCATGCCCTTGCACCACCATGCCGAGCGAGTCGCCCACCAATAAAATATCCACGCTATTTTCTTCCAACAACGTGGCGAAGCTGGCACTGTAGCAAGTCAGTGCCGCGATTTTTTCGCCCTTGTCGTACAGAGCGCGCAAATTGGTTAAAGTGGTTCTCATCATTCGCTCTCCAAAATTAATTACGTCCCCACGCTGAAATATTCTCTTACCCCGCGCATCTCCTCAATGCGCTGCACCAGTATAGAAAAATCATCGTCATTATCTACAAAATTTAAATTCTCACTGTTCACAATAAACACGGGCGCAGCATCGTAATGATAAAAAAAATCACTGTATGCCTGCGCTAATTTAGCCAAATAATTATCCATAATAGGTCGCTCATAAGCCATGTCACGCTTGTGTACGCGCTCTGCCAACGTGCTGGGTGAGGCTTGCAAATAAATAACTAAATCGGGCGTAGGGGCTTGCGGGGCGAGTGTGCGATAAATTTCTTGGTACAGCGCAAACTCATCATCGCTGAGATTTAAGCGCGCAAACAATTTGTCTTTCTCAAAACAATAATCCGACACAGTACTCAACTGAAACAAATCCATTTGCGTCAGCTCGCGCACTTCGTTGATGCGTTGAAACAGAAAAAATAATTGCGTGGATAAAGCATGACGCGCAGAATTTTCGTAAAAGCGCGCTAAGAACGGATTTTCTTCCGGCTTTTCCAGCAGCATGGTCGCCCCGGAATGCTGGGCCAAGCGGCGCGTGAGGCTAGTTTTTCCAACACCAATCGGGCCTTCTACGACAACGTAACGATATTTATTAAATAGCATTCGTAAGCCGCTCCAATTTTTGTTCTTGGCAATTTTGCAAGGCAGCCGCTGCCGTGCCGATGCCCGGAATAACACAGCCTGGCGCGATCTCCAGCAACGGCTGCAAAACGAAAGCACGCAAGTGCATCTGCGGGTGTGGCAACGTTAAACCGTGTTCGTGATGCTGCAAATCATCGTACAGCAATACATCCAAATCCAGCGTGCGCGGCGCGTTAAGAAATTGTCGCTGGCGACCTTGCCCACGCTCCAGCGCGAGCAAATTTTGCAGTACCGCGAGCGGTGTTAAATCAGTTTTTAATTGCACCACGGCGTTAATGAAATCGGGTTGTTCCAGATACCCTATCGGCGCGCTGCGGTACAGCGAAGAACGCGCTACCAAAGAACTTTTCGGCAAGCTGCTTAATGCCTTCATCGCGTGTAAAACATTGGCGTGCGGATCGCCCAGGTTGCTGCCCAAGCCAATAAAAACGGTATGCTTCATCAATCTATAGGGAGCTTGGTCTGCACAGGTTCAACTATAACAAGGTCATCTTGCTTGGTATTTTTTGGTCTGATGTCGCCCGACACCAAGTCACTCGATATGTGCTCACCCGCTGTGGCAGGGGCTTTCTTTTTGCGACGACGCAGTTTTTTGGGGGCTTCATCCGCCACCAACATTTCTTCTCGACGCGCATCGCTGGCCTCTTGAAACTCTGTCCACCACTCGCCCAACTGCATATCAACTTCGCCACTTTCACAGCGCAGCAATAAAAAATCGTATGCACCGCGAAAACGTTCCATCGCCAGCAATCGTAGCGGGCGCTGCCCGCTGCGTTGTGCAAACCGCGGTTGCAACAGCCACAGCTCTTTCATCACCGCATCGTAGCGGCGCGGAATAGCGAGCTGCGCGCGCTGTTTGCCCAGTACCTCATCCATCGCCTCGTGCAGCGCGGCAATCGGTCGTTCGCCCGCTTTTTGGCGCGCCATCCAGTCCGCCAATACCTCATGCCACAGCAATGCCGCAAATAAAAATGCAGGCGACACAGGCTTGTCTTGACTGATGCGCTGATCAGTTTTTTGCAGTGCCAGCATGACAAATTTCTCACCCAGCGGCTGCTCTAAAATCACATCCAACATCGGCAATAATCCATGATGCAAATTCATGGCGCGCAATTTTTTAACACATTCGTAGGCGTGGCCAGACAGCAGCAGTTTGAGCATCTCGTCCAGTAAGCGCGCTTCCGGTACATTCGCTAATAATTCTTTGAGCTGCGCAATAGGCGCGGCAGTGGCCGCTTCAATATGCATACCAAGCTTGGCTGATAACCGCACCGCGCGCAGCATACGCACCGGATCTTCACGGTAACGCACCGCCGGATCGCCGATCATACGCAAGGTATTGGCGCGAATATCGGCATAGCCATTGTGATAATCGTAAATGGCTTGGCTGGTGGGATCGTAGAACAAAGCGTTGGCAGTAAAGTCGCGGCGCGCCGCATCTTGCTCTTGGTCACCAAATTCGTTATCGCGCAGCAAACGGCCATGCTCGTCGGTCTCGGCTTCGTCATGCTCGATGGCGCGGCGGAAAGTAGACACCTCAACCGTGTCTGCGCCAAACATGACATGTACCAAGCGAAAACGTCGACCGATGATACGCGAGCGGCGAAACACTTTGCGCACCGCTTCTGGCGTGGCATCGGTGGCAATATCAAAATCTTTGGGATGTCTGTTCAGCAATAAATCGCGCACTGCGCCACCCACCACAAAAGCTTTGAACCCGGCAGCCTGCAACTCCTCGGCCACGCGACGGGCGGCGGAACTAATCCCCTCGCGGCTTACGCCATGCACCTCAAAGGGGATGATGTGACAATTCCCCACAGTCTGCGTTTGGGCCGCTACGCCAAACATCCGTTTAAACAGTTTTTTAATCATCTATGCCTATGTGTCCAGTTTGCAATTGTAATTGCTTAAGTGTTTTGCGTAGGTTGGATAGCGCGAGCTGCAATCCAGCAAGAGTCGTGCAAACCGTAATTATACACTCGGCACAAAGCATCGCTCCCCTTCTACCACCAACTCGCGCAAACGGCATTGGTACAGGGCTTCTAAGTTTTCCAGCGTGAATAAATCCGACACTGCGCCATGCAAGACCTGCCCATCGGCGAAATGCAGCAACAGATGATCGCAACTGCGTTGTACCCATAAAGTGTCGTGCAACACCATCAGCACGCTGCGACCTTGTTGCTGAATCTGGCCGAAGACCCGCATGGCTTGCGCTTGGTGGCGTAAATCTAAATGCTGCAACGGCTCATCCAACAAATAACATTGCGCTTGTTGCGCCAACGTTTGCGCGATGGATGCGCGCTGCCGCTCACCACCAGACAAGGTGTTGAGTGGGCGTTCTATAAATTCCGACAATTCCACGGCGGCCAAGGCCTGCTGTGCGATTGCCTTATCCTCGGCACTATAGCCAAACAATGTGGTGCGATGTGGAAAGCGTCCGAGCAACACATACTCCAGCACGTTGCCCCAAAATTCTCCGCTTTCGCTTTGCAACAATACGCCGATATTTTTTGCCAAATCGCGCCGCGCATAAGTTGGTAGCGGCGCGCCGTGCCAACTGACCGTGCCGGATTGTGGCGCGTGCAATCCCGCTAAAGTACGCAACAAAGTGGTTTTGCCTGCACCGTTTTGCCCGAGCACGCCCCAGCATTCTCCCGCTTGTATCGTTAGGTTAAGATCACGACAAATCACCTTGCCGCCTATCGCGATGCTGAGATTTTGTGTCGTCAAACAAAAACAAATGGGGTCAGACTCGATTAACTTTTTTTGCAAAGACAAACAAATGGGGGCATGTAAGTTAATCGAGTCTGACCCCAATTGTTCCCGGCTCGATGGATTATCCGGATTGATCATCGCCGTTTGCTCAGCAACCACAATAAAACCGGCACCCCCAGCAGCGCGGTGAACACGCCCACGGGTAATTGCAGCGGTGCCCATGCCGTGCGCGCCAGCGTATCGGCCAGTACCAAAAAACTGCCGCCTAATAATATCGACAGCGGAATTAACCAGCGATGCGCGCTCACGCCCAATAAGCGCACCGCGTGCGGAATCATCAAGCCGACAAAGCCGATGCTGCCGCCTAGTTGCAAGGCGGCGACAGTCAACACTGCTGCCGCAAAATACAAGGCGATTTGCCAACGCGCCACTGCAATGCCCAGCGATGCGGCGCGATCCAACCCGCCTGCCAACACATCCAGCCCGCTGGAAAATATCACGCCGCCTGCGCCCACCACCAGCAATATCAACCCGGCCAACGGCAAGCCTTGCGGATGCGATAAATCACCCATCAACCAAAACAACATGCCTTTAACTTGCTCGCCGGAAGCCAGCGTCAACAGCAAGCTAATCACCGCGCCGCACCCCGCAGACAGCACCACACCCGTGAGCAACAGCCGATAAATATTGCGTTCGCCCTGCCTGAAGCCCAAGCCGAACACCGCCACGATAGCCAGCATCGCGCCTGTTAATGAGGAGAATTGCACCCACGCTAAACCCGCGCCCAGCAACATCGCCGACAGCGCGCCCACTGCTGCCCCACCGGAGATGCCTAAAATATATGGATCCGCCAACGGATTACGCAACAACGCCTGCAACAGCACGCCCGATAAAGCCAACAGCCCGCCGCAGATGAATGCCGCCAACACACGCGGCATGCGCAGTTGCCATAACACTTCGGTCGCCACCTCGTCACCCTGCCCTATCAACGCGCGCCACACATCCCCGGCAGCCAATGGCAGCGCGCCACTCATCAAGCCTAACGCGAGGCTCAACACAGCGACAAATAATAAAGCTGAGAAAAAAATACGCGGCGACACGATGTTGCTATCCTTTGAATAAACAAACCTGCAAGAAAATGGCTCGCAATTCTACTGCAAGCGGCGCAACAAACGCTGGGAATTCAAATTGGGTGAAGAGGAGCGGCGACGAACAGACACTGCGCTAAAAATTTTTAGGCAGAGGTAATGCGGGAGCAACGCAGAATAGCTCGATCTTGAGTTTTATGACGTGCTTAGCCAACACCTTATCGAAGGTTGCCAATTTGTTGCAATGCCGCGCCCCAATCTCAGCTTAACGCCGCCCGCCCATACGGAACTTCCCACCCATCTCGCTCCCCCAAGGAGAGGATTTTCGCGCTTATGCCATAACTTTTATTGCCTGCATTGAGAGAAAAGAGTAACCTTGTCAATTGCAACCTTAACGCATATAAAACAGCCCCTTAATAAACACCAGCAAAGCAAAGTAAGTCTAAGGAATAACGCATCACAACTTTTTCATTAAACGCGAGGAAAATAAAATGGCCACTCCAACATCCGGCACACTAGGCGCAACCCCTACACAAACCACCTTTTCCACACGCGCTAAAATAATCAAACAAGCCAAGCGCAAAGTGGTTGACCCGGATGACGCGCTGCAAAATGGCGCCCCGCAAACGGATCCAACCAATCTTGCGCAAAATGCGCCGCAAGACGGTACATCCAAAGAAAAAGCTGGCGCAATCGACCTCCCCGGCGGCGAGGCAGTAGCAGGCGGTGCTGCAGAATCGAGCGGATCAGGCCTCGGCACCGTACTCGGCACCGTGGCAGGCGTAAACATTACAGCAGGTGGCGCACTCGCGGTGGGTGGTGGAGTCATCGCATTGGCAGCATTGGGCGGTGGTGGCGGTAACGATGCCCCTGCTGCGGTAGTAATAACAGACACCATCCCACCAACAGCAGCGGTTGCAATCACCGCTATCAGCACCGATAGCGGCGCAGCAGACTTTATTACCAACGACACCACACTCATTATATCCGGCACCAACGGCGCGCTCGGCACTGGAGAAAAAGTGCAAATCAGCACCAATGGCACTACTTGGGTGGATGTCTCACAAAGCACAGGCACGGCATGGAGCTACAATGACACCGCCACCACGCGCAGCACGAATGTCACCTATCAGGTAAGAGTAATAGATGCGGCAAGCAATGTTGGCAACACCGATAGCCAAATTGTGACGGTGGACACTGCAGCACCTGCCGCCCCCACTTTTGCGTTGAACAGCGATACGGGCTCGAGCAACGTTGACGGGATCACCAGCGATAACGTGGTGAACGTCAGTGGCGTGGAGGTCGGTGCTACTTGGGAATACACCCTGAAC
>Ga0105164_10000920_pt1 | contig 19246 bp, 25 predicted proteins | sample VDWuncwatermetaG_FD_89674 | JGI IMG/M metagenome (GOLD analysis project Ga0105164, IMG submission 89674) | Wastewater microbial communities from Netherlands to study Microbial Dark Matter (Phase II) - VDW unchlorinated drinking water | ecosystem: Environmental > Aquatic > Freshwater > Drinking...
CACGCGCATCGACGCCCTCGTAGTGCCCGCAGATGAAGACGATGTGTTTCTTCTTTGAGAGCTTTTGCGCCATGGACTCATTGAATTGCGCGCCGCCGGTCGAGAAGAAAATCACCTCGACGTCTTTCTTTTTCCCGATCGCCTTCATCGCGGCGTGCAGGACAGCATCCGGCTCCAAGACCATCCCCGGGCCGCCGCCGTAGGGGCGACGATCCACGCGCGCGTCGGGATCACGAGTGAAATCGCGCGGATTGTAGTACGAAACTTTTATGTTCCTTTTCTCCTGCGCCTTGCCGATGATCGAAGCCTTGAGATACGGTTCGATCGATTCGGGAAAGAGACTTACGACATGGTAATGGATCATTATGCTGAAGCGCCACCCTTGAGCTCCACAATGAGATCGTCGACCGAACGGTCGATCGGGCCTGTGGGTTCGTCTGATGCGTCACCGCCTGCGCGTGTGCCGCCTTCCGGCTCTTCGATCTTGAGATTGACGCGCGCGTCGTTCTTCATACCGACGACGCGCAGGACTGTGCGGATCGCCTTGGCGGTCGCGCCCGAGCGGCCGATGATCTTGCCCATATCGGCGGCGTTGACCGAGAGTTTGAGCAGGACGCCCATCTCGTCGACGGTGCGATTGATCTTGACATCGTCGGGATTGTCAACTAATGATTTGACTACGTACTCCAAGAATTGCTGATCTCGTTCCATAATGTATTGTCTATCCGAATAAAGCGGTTAACCCTGAGCTCGTCGATGGGCTTGGCCGTATGGGGAGATAATACCAACAAAGGTATCGAGGGTCAATACAATATAATGAAGTCGTCTCGTTGCGTCTCGGTCTCCTGCCAGACAGCTTCTATACTCTCGACCTTGGAGAAAAATGAGCCGCGCTTCAGTTGATCGAGAAATTCTTTCAGTTTTTTTTCGTCTCCCTGCGCATAGATCTCGACCGTCCCGTCGCGCAGATTCTGCACCGTGCCGACGAGCTCGAGCGAGCGCGCTTTGCGTTGGGCGAAATCGCGGTAGAGCACACCCTGCACCCTCCCGTGCACGATGGCGCGAAATATCTTTTGCGTCGACCCTTCCATGCGCTTTATTCTACACTATATTGCGCGGCCGGCCGGACTTGAACCGGTAACCTCCCGCGTGACAGGCGGGTGCTCTAACCAGTTGAGCTACGGCCGCAATGGATACACAATGGCCTTGATTGCCTTGGTATGTACGCGACATTCCCTTGGCGACACAATACTTGTATCGGAGATATTATTATACATGGTCCGATATAATGCAAGGCCGCTCTACCTGCCTATTCGTATCGCAAAGCGTCGATGGGATTCTTCTTTCCGGCTTGGCGGGCGGGGTAGATGCCGAATATGATGCCGGCGAGGCCGGAGACGCCGAGGCCGAGGACGACCGCGCGCAGGGGAAAAGCGAAGACCCAGCCGATCGAAGGAAAGAATGTCGTGAGCGTGAAATAAATGAGGCCGACGATGGCCGCCCCCGCCGCGATGCCCGTCACGCCTCCGGCAAAGGTAAGCAAGACCGACTCGATGAGGAACTGCTGGAGGATGTCGCCATCGGTGGCGCCGACCGCTTTGCGCAGGCCGATCTCGCGCGTCCGCTCCGTGACCGCGACGAGCATGATGTTCATGATGCCGATGCCCCCGACGACGAGCGAGATGGAGGCTATCGCCGCGAGGAAAAGCGTGAGGATCGAAGTGATATTGCCGAGTATGGACAAGACGTCCGCCTGCGTCCGTATGGTGAAGTCGTCTTTGTTCGGATCCGTGATGCCGTGATCCTGCCGCAGTACGGATGTCATGCGCGATTTCACGAAGTCGATATCATAGGCCGGATCTCCCTTCACGAAGATGGTGCTGAAATAAGAAACTCCGAGGAATTGTTTCTGGGCGACAGTCATGGGAATGAGTGCGATGGTGCCTTGATCAACGCCAAAGGCCCCGGTCCCCCCCTTGGCCAACACGCCGACGACGCGGAACGAGATATCCTTGAGCCGTATGATTTTATTGATGGGATCTACATATGGTCCGAAGAGCGCCGCGGCGAGATCCGGCCCGATGACCGCCACGTGATTAGCGGAATCGACATCTCCTTTCGTGAATGCAAGACCTTTTCCGACGGTAAAGTTGCGCACCGCAAACATGAGGGCGGTGATCCCCTGATAGCTCACGGTCTTGTTGTTGTCGCCGTATACCGCTTCGGCTTGTCCGCTGACGAGCGGTGCCGCGGCCAGTATCGACGGTTCGCGCGAGAGCGCGTCGACGTCTCTCTCTCCCAAGCTGGTGATGACGATCCCCTGCGCGGATGCGGGCGGAGAGAATCCGCGGTCGCGCGGCGGCGCGCCGGGAATGACGATGACGAGGTTGGAGCCGATGCTTTGGACTTGCCCCAGTATCAGCTCCTGCGCCGACTGTCCGATCGACATAAGCACGATGACGGAAGAAATACCGATGACGATGCCGAGCATGGTCAGGATTGATCGCAGTTTGCCGTGGCTCAGACTGCGCGTGGCCGTCTTGAATGCGTCTCTAAAAAGCATATTTATTTGAGATGGCCCCGCCCGATGCGGTGGACGGCGATCGCCTTGTCGCTCTCCATCACGCCGTCTTTTATTCTGATAATCCTCTGCGCGAATTCGGCCGTTTGCGTCTCGTGCGTCACCAGGATCACCGTGCGGCCCTTCTCATTGAGCGACGCGAGTATTTCCATGACTTGCAATCCCGATTGCGAATCGAGATTGCCGGTCGGCTCATCGGCGAAGATGACGTCGGGATCGGTCACGAGCGCCCGCGCAATCGCCACGCGCTGTTTCTGGCCGCCGGAGAGTTTGCCTGCTTCGCTGTGCAATTTCTCCTCAAGCCCGACCGACCGCACCGCCTCGATCACGAGTGCCTCGCGCCGGGCGGGCGGGATGTCCGAATAGAGGAGCGGTATCTCGACGTTGTCGTATACATCGAGCCGTGAAAGCAGATTGAACGACTGGAAGACGAAGCCCATGTCTTTGTTGCGGACGCGCGCGAGCTCTCGATCCGACATCTCATCACTGCTTTTGCCCCGAAACGTATACGCGCCGCCGGTCGGCCGATCGAGAAAGCTCAATATGTGCAACAGCGTCGACTTACCCGATCCCGACGGCCCCATGATCGAGACGAACTCGCCCTTCTCGATGGAAAAAGTTACGCCTCGCAGAGCCAGAGTCGATCCCTCATCGCGGTATTCTTTTTTGAGATCCTGCACATATATCATGGTGTTTTGAGTCCTATGTTGAGGACTTGCATGCCTTCGCTTACGCCGGATACGATCTCCACGTCGCCGTTTTGATCGCGGATGCCGAGCGTCACGGGAATCTCTTTGACGGTCTTGCCGTTTTCGAGCGTTTGCACGAACGTGCCGGCGTCGTTTTGTAGAATGGCGTATTGCGGCAGGAGGAGGACGTTGTCTTTATGCTTTGTCTCGATCGTGACGTTGGCCGTCAAGCCGCTTTTGAGCCGGGCATCCGCTTTATCGAAAGAGATCTTTATCGCATAGCTGACGACGCCCTGCGTGTTGGTCTCCGAGGGCGCGATATAGAACACCTTCCCCGGGAATGTCTCGCCGGGGAAAGCGTCGAGCGTCATCGCGACCGTGTCGCCGACGGAGACTTTGCCGATATCGGTCTCGGACATCCCCGCGTCCACCTCGTAACCGGCGTTTGACATGATGGAAATGAGAGCCGTGCTCGGAGAGGCTTGCTGGCCCGCCTTCGCGTCGAATTGAGTGATGGTGCCGGCGATGGGAGCGACGATCCGGGCATTCCGCAGTTTGGCCGACGCGCTATCCAGGCTCGCCCGCGCCTGTTCGACTTGCGCCTTCTGCGCGGAGATATCGGTCGGGAGAGAACCCGCTTTTTTGAGATCCAATTGGGCTTGCGACTGCGAGACGGTCAGTTTTTGCGAAGCGATATTCTGCGAAATGGTATTGAGGTTCTTTGATGCGACGTTCACTTCGTTGAGAGCCGTCGAGACATCCGCTTTGTAGGCGGCGAGCGTCGATGCGCTCAAGGCGGGCGCGAGATCCAATGTCTTCGAGAGATTCCCGAGGAGTTGGCGTATCGTCGCGAGATACGATAGTTCCGCTTGCAAAAACGCTTCGAGACCGGCATTCGATCGGTCAATGGCATCCAGTTGACCCCGCCATTTGTCGATCGCGATGGTCGCCGAGAGCCGTTGCGCTTCGGCGTCGATCGCAGACTGACTATTGCCGGTAACGTACGTGAGCTTGGGAGTGTTTGTCTCGGCGTTGGAGAAGAAGGGGTCGAGCTGGATGCGCAGGGCATCGTTGGCTTTGGCATACGCATCGGTCGAAGTGTCGCGGATTCCCGCGTACATGTTCGCGAGATCTTGCTTTGCCTTGTCGAGCGCCGCTTGCGAAGCCGCGATATCTTCGGGACGCGAGCCGGCTTGCAATCCTTCGAGCTTTGCTTTCTGTGTGTCTACCGTCGCTTGCGCCGACCGGACTCCCGCCGCGAGATCGCTCGTGTCGAGCGCCGCCAACAATTGCCCTGCGTCGACTCTTCTCCCCAGAGCGGAATAAACACGGGAAATGACGCCACTGCCGCTAAATGCCAGGGAAACGCTCCGGGCGGGAGCGGTATTGCCGGTGAGAGAGACCGATTCGCTGATCGACCCCCGCCGTACCGCGACCAACCGATAGGCGGTCGCATGGCGAAAAAAGAGAAAATATCCACCCGTCCCCGCAATGAGCACAACCAAAATGCCGATCGCGGTTTTCGATCGGATCAGATTCCGGAGACCGGCGGGTGCGGATGATGTGAGTGTCGCCATATCTATTTTGAAGCCTTATCATTACACTACGAACATCAGGTGAATTATCGATGATATTTGCCGTACTGGCGAGTGCCGGCGACAGGGATCGAACCTGTGACCTTCGCTTTATGAGTGCGATGCTACTACCACTGAGCTACGCCGGCAACGAGACGAAATATACCATATTTCGCCGTTTGTTGTACACTATTCCCATGCTCCCTATGCTTCTCATGATCAATTCAGGTCTGCTGATTCTTGCGACCATATTCCTTATCATCGCCATCGGCCATGCGATTCTGACGCTTACGTGGACTCTGCTCGCGGTCGCGGCGGTGATATTCTTCCTGGTGCTGGTGAGTGAGGTGATCCTCGCCTTCTACTCATCGTAGGTGTGATTTGAGCTTGCCATCGGACTCTATCGTATAAGTAAATCCAAAGGGGTCCCGCGGGATATCTTTCAAGATACCCGCATTCACCATATCCTCCGCTCGTTCGGGATATGTTCCCTTCTCTTTTTTATACAGCGAAACGGCGCGCTCAAGCATATCGAGAATCTCGATGTGCGCGATATTCGCTTGCGCCTGATCCCTGAGGATTTCATCGTTGGTGCTGTCGTAAATGGATGTCCAGATCGCTTTGGTCTGCGCGCGCTTGTCTTTTTGGGTGCCGAAATTCAAAGCGGTTGCGTGTATGCCTGCGGGGATGCCGGGCGCACGCGCGGCCGCGTCGAAATACGTGAGCGCATTCGCCCTGTCGTCCAAGTGGATCAAATAGGCGCTCGCGAGATAAAAAGGGATGCGCCAATCGGAAGCGTCTTTCACGCCCTTGTGCCCGATGGCGATGGCGTCGGCGATTTTTGAAGGATCGAGCGCTGGCACAACGAGCTCGGCGAATGCATACGGATACGCGAATTTCGGATCAAGCGTGTTTATGGTTCTGATATCGCTCACCAGTCCTTCGTATGAACCGTTCACCGTGCCGATCTCCTGGATCGAATTGAGCCAGAGCAGAGACGTGGCCGCGGAATCGAGGCCGAGATCGGCGAATCGGAGCACAGGTGCCGGAAAGACAACGAGCGGAGCAAAATCGACCGGCGGCTTTTTCGCATCGTATTCATACTGCAAAAATATCACCCCGAAAAATAGCAGGATTATCAGACTGATCCTTGTCATAATTCTCGCTTCGCAAAGAGGAAGACGGCCATGTAGAGGAGAGCGGCCGCGTACACGAATGCGTACGCGATCACGAGGAGTGTTTGCGTAAGCGCGATATGCGCGTCGTAGATGACGAGATTCCTGATGTCGAATTTGGCGAGATTAGGGAGTGTGTAGTAGATCCCCCTTACCACATACCTCATTGTTGTGCTCCCGTTTGCGACCGCATTCACAAGCAGATCGAGCGAATGTCCGATGTAGACGACGAGCACCGCGTAGAGCGTCGACATGAGCGGTTGAGAGAATGTCGAGAAAAAGATCGTGAGAGCGATCAAAAGCGCCATTTCCAAGAGCTGGTACAGGATCGCGAGCAGGGCGAGCGCGTCGAATCCGCCGCCCTTGAAGGCGACCGCGATGAGATAGATCACAGCCATCCCCGCCGTCGACACCGAGACACTCGCAAGCAGGCCGAAAAATTTTCCGAGCACGAGATGCGCGTGAGAGACGGGCTTCGAAAGGACGAAGTAGAGCGTCTTGCGCTCGATTTCTTTGTATATCAAAGAGCTTCCGAGAAACACCGTGATGATGACGCCGAACAGGTAGATACCGGCGAGCCCCAAACTGCGGATGACGTGCAAATCTTCGCCGAGCGATATCGTGCCGAGAAAAAGCGTGAAGAGCATGTACGCGAGCGCGAAGATCAGGATGCCGTACAGGATTTTATTCCGGATTGTCTCCTTGAACGTGTTTTTGGAGATGGCGAATATGTTGTGTACAAAAGTATTCATAGTGTGCGGCCTTTATGATAATTGCTCGATGCTCGCCACGAATCGCTCTTCGAGCGAGCGGCCTTTGGTAAAATCCCGTATCGGCCCGGCATACAAGAGAGCGCCGCGATGCAAGATGCCGATCTCGTCGCACAGCTCTTCCGTGTCGAAGAGGATGTGCGAGTTGAAAAAGATCGTCGCGCCCTCTCGATTGAGCGACGTGATTATCTTCTTGAGCTCCCTGCGGCCGATGGGATCGAGTCCGTCGAGCGGCTCGTCGAGGAAGATATAATCGGGATCGTTGACAAGCGCTTGCGCGAAGGCGAGCCGCTGTTTCATGCCTTTCGAATAATTCTTGATCATATAATTTCTCGCTTCAAAAATGCCGACTTTTTTCAGGATATCGAGATAGTCATTGTCGGTGTTGCGCTTGGTATGAAAGAGATCGCCGCAGAAAGCGAGAAATTCATGGCCGGTCAGATGATCGTAAAAATACGGCGACTCCGGCATGAAGCCGATCCGCTCGCGCGTCGCGTGCTCGGCCGGGTCTTTGCCCTCGATGCGCACCGTTCCTTTTGTTACATGCGCGAGCCCGACGAGCATTTTCATCGTCGTCGTCTTGCCCGCGCCGTTGGGCCCGAGGAATCCGAAGATCGAGCCTTTCTTGATGGTGAGCGAAATATGATCGACGGCCTTGTACGCGCCAAACGATTTGGTGAGATTTCGCATTTCTATCATGGGGGAATTATATAAAGCCCTGCCCGACAAGCAATCTTGACGGAACGGGTAAAAAGAGAGTCCGGAATATTTCGCGCAAATGCGAAATATTCCGGACTGGAATCACCGAGCACGATGATGGAATTCGTCCATCAAGCTGCAGAAAAGACCGATTTCTTTCATTGTGCGAGCATTATAGAGCGATACGCGGAAATGATCGCCGTACTCGTACAACTTCGCCACACCCGGATACGGGCCGATACCTACGATACCCGCTTTCTCGCACATGTCCGCAAATTCGCCGTGACGATTCGGATTCGTCGTCTTGAAAAGCACGTTCACGAGGCTCCGACTGTCCGGATCGACAATTCCTTCAAACGAAGAAGGGTGATCGTCGATCATTCGGTACAGAAACTCCGCATGCTCGCGATTCCGCCGTTCCATCTCCGCAAGACCGCCTTGCTCCAGCATCCACTTCGTCGTCAGATTGACGCTGTAGATGGCTTCGATGTCGGCGGTGTTGAACAAAGCGCCGCACGATTTAACTTGAGCTAACACATTGAGGGGTCCTGGGAGCAGTAGACAATCCTCCTGGAGAAGAACCTTCCGGGCAATAACAATCGTTACTCCCGTCTCTCCCGCAAGCTTTTGCGCTCCCGCATAGATGTAGTCGAATTGTTCCACATCTATCACGCGGGTTCCGAGCTCCGAGCTCATATCGGCGATGATCCCGTAGTCGCGATGCACCGGTATGCCCGAGAGCCGCAGTTGCCCGCCGGTCGCCGTGTCATTGGGCGTGATATGGACGAATGCCTCACAGCCGATTGGAAGTCTTTCATCAACCGCCTCATACCATGTGTGCGGCACCTTCCGATACTGCACGCCTCGCGTCGATGCCACGGTGCGCACACTGCATACGCCCGCTTTTTCAAGATCATCGAGCCCTCTTTTTGCGCGAGCCGCTTGCGCCCAATGCCCGGAATCGACATGGCCGATCACCGGCTTGCGCGTGTTCGGAAACGGAATGAGATTAAGCGCGGCGGCCTTGAATTGGCTCGAACCGCCGCCCGGCACGAGTACGACTGCGTGACTTTTGGGGACCCGGTACACTTCCCTCAGCAGTCCGATTGTCTCTTCGGTCATATCTATGACCTTCGGGTGGCGATGCGGTATGGATCGCACCGACATGCCCGTACCGAGAAAATCCCTGGTGGCGGCGTCGATTTGCTCGATCACCTCATCCGGCATCGGGGCCGGACCGGCGGTGAATTCAATCTTTTTCACGACACATCTCTTTCTTTTTTGTGTAAGGATCAGCGGCACGCGCCGCACCTCTTCGCATACTAGTGTCTCCCGCAGGATTGTCAATTTTGGTGTTACAATTTCAGGCATGAAGGGTGTCGTCTCATTCCACATGCACAGACGCAAGCGCGGCAATAAGACGCTTGAGCCGTACCCCTCGCCCCATATCTGGGTCAGGATATTGGACAATGCCGCGATAGCGGCGGGCATCATCGGGCCCGTCATGACGCTCCCGCAAATCTGGCAAATCTACCATTTTCAAAACGCCGCCGGCGTATCGGCGCTCTCATGGTTTTCATTCGCGGTGCTCGACATCCCTTTCATCCTCTACGGCATCGCGCATAAAAATAAGCTGATTCTCGTCACCTATATCCTGTGGTTTGTCGTCAATCTCGCCGTCGCGGCCGGCGCGGTGATGTATCGGTAGACTTGTTGCGGGGATACTGATTGCGCTAGGGAATTTACATCGTGCCGATCTGGACATATATTTTCATCCGTGGCACTTCTTAAATTTCTTGCCGCTACCGCAAGGGCACGGATCATTGCGTTCAGTCCCCCGGTCCTCGTACGATTCTTTGGCGAAAAATTCGTTCATTGGATGCACTGAAGGATACACATCGCGCCAGTCAGGTTTGCATATGTCCATCATAGCGTCGTAATCGTCCGCTAAGCGCGCGGGCTGATTAAAGAGCGCGAGCACGGCATTCATTACGCGAACATAATTCCCGGGATGCCTCTCAAGCGCGCGGTGAAACACGAACGCCGGAGACGTCTCGTCGTCAAGATACCCTGCGACCGCTTGCACATCCTCGGCAGTTGGTCGGGGCTCCGAAAACGCCGCCATGAATTTCCCATACTCGAGCATTTGATGCAACCCTTCTTTTTCATCAACGACGATTCCGACATCGTCCGCGTCCAATATCTCCTTCGGGAATGTGTCTCGAAGCGCCGCCTCGGAAAGCCCGCGTTTTGAGATTTCCTCATCGCTCAAACCCTTCCGCCGCATTTGCTCTCCGTAGAATTTGGCAAGAATGCACGGGACTTCAACGCCGCGCGCAAGAACCTCGTCCGCCCCGAACATCTGCACGAATTCGTCGTAGTGCGTCTTTTGCATCGCAAATGCGCGCGCCAGTTTATCCGGATTATTGCGGTACATCGCAGGGACTGACAAAGCTTTGGCGTACGAATCGTATATCATTCGGCGCGCATTGGGCGGAAGCGGCGTCTGCACGCCAGAGAGAAACCATACACCGCGAACAGGCGCGAGATTCGTGTGCAAGAAATATCCGATTCGCGCGTTGTTTCCGAGAACCTCGGCAACCGGTATCTCCGTATTCGAATAGGCGGCAAGGAGCGCCTCCGCGACGACGTCATATAGTTCGAGATGCGTCGTGTGAATGCCGCGAATCTCGAACACGGACTCAAACGCCTTATCGCGCCACTCTTCGACGACATCTTTTTCTTCTTGCGTGAAAATATCCTGCGCTCTAAGCGCCGCGTCGAGCACGCGCCCTCCGCCTTGCGTTTTTCCGTAGAGTAAAAACCTGTCGAGTGTGCCGATCCATGCGCCAAAATCTACATCCTCATCGTCGGACTCCGAGGTGAAATAGCTCTTCCCGTATTCCGATTCCTCAAAGTCGCTCCTGAAATGCGCGAGCGAATACTCGCCGAGCTTCTTTTTCACATCTCCTGATAGTGATGCCAATGGGTGCATACAGAATGATTATAACTGCTTAGTGGTTAATTTTTCCATTCGGGTCAATATGCGTAATGCAGAAAAACTGGCCACGTTGATATCCAAAAACACGAAACAGCCCGTCTTGTTCGACGCGAAAATGAAAATAGTATTGCTCCACAAATCTGCTTTCGGAGGAATTTTGCGCATGAATCAGATCAAAATTTCCACTACCTGACTTCTCGGTTGTTACTCCATTCTTTCGAGGGAGGCTCGTAAACTGCGCCCATGTCAGTTTTTCAATATACTGAAGTCGCTTCAGAAATCTTGTCGCCCCCTCTCGGCTCAAATTATAAAAAGAATGCTTTTTATCCAGCGAACAATCGCAAATAGAAAAAGTCACCCTGGATTCGGCGTATTGAAGATCGAATTTTGTAGGCGTGTCGAGTTCGTCCATAAGCAAGGTACTCTACCTTGCTTACTTATTTAGCAACGGAGCGTAGTATTCTTTCATAGATTTATGCGAAATAACCTTGGTGGCGGATTTGCTCGCTTCTCTCCATGGCGTGTGCGCATGGGTAATATCAACCAGCCTGCTTGCGGAATAGCCGCCAAACGTCCCCCAAATCTTTTTGAGAATTTCCTTATCCTCATCGGACAAAGTGGATTTATCTTCCTCGCAGATAATCGGGTTACTGCCTTTCGATTTGAATTTGTGATAGACATCCGGTACAACCGGTCCGTATCCCCATGCTTCGATGGTATCAGAAAAAAGCGGTTTACCGATTTTCGCAAGATAATACGCTTGCGCAAAATACAACACCTTCTGGAGTTTCAGGTTTGTGATACCTTCCCGTTCCTTGTTGTCGCCCACAACCGCTTGCGATGCAAGGTACGTGAGATATCTTGCGACGTTTTCGGCAGTATAGGGGGGTTTCGTAAGGTGAGTGGCCATTGACTGCATTATATCAAATAACGGCGGCTCGGCAAAACAAAAAGGTGGATTTTTGGGATTTGGAAATTTGTGCGTAAAAATCATCCGATCCGTGGAAATTCTCCCGACATCTCCGATTCCCGCCCGCAACCCAGACCGGACAGGCGGGGTTGAAATTACACCACATGATACCGATTTTAATTGTGCCTGTCCCCCCCCTTTTTTTTCGATGTAGGAGTAATCCCACCACCTTTGGCAACTGTGGATAAGGTTGATTTATGGCACCGCGGTGCTATTGTGTGCGTAGAGCACGCAAGTAAAATGTATTGTCTTGTGGAGTTGAAATGCAGAAATTTCGGCTCTACTGCGGGGCGTTAGTAGACTCCTCTGGAGCATCCAACGCGCTACGATGGGGGTTGCCGTCCTCCCGACTCCACAAGAGAGTACATTTCGAAAGATACTTCTCATCGCGAATACGGAATGCCGTCGCGACACATACCCGCACCGTAACAGCGGTGATGCTTTCATCGATCTCAATGCTGTCGACTTTAAATAGCTCCACCTCTTCCGCGATAACCGCTTCCCTGATCTCAAGCGCGCAGATGTATGCAACCCCATTGTACTCACCGACGAGACAGTGTTCACCGCGCTTCCCCGCTTTATTTGCGTAAATATGTGACGGATAACGGGTGATCTGATCGAGCCCGTCGATAATGCAGGAAAATTCTTCGGCAGGTTTCTTGTCGTATAGGTGCTTGAGTGCGCGCGTAGTGAGATGGACCGTATGTGTTCCTTCGGGTAGTCCGAGAACTTGAGCAACTACGTTGGTGAGATTACAAACACGGAGCATTGCGCCCGGAACGAGGGATTTTTCCGCCGTCCCGTCGATGTATTTTTCAAAAAACTGTCTGACTAGATTTGGTTGCATGGTTTTTTGGATGGCCTCATTCTACGCTCACGCACTACATTTTCCAACATTTTTGGGATTTGGAAATTTGTGCGTAAAATCATCCGATCTGTGGAAATCCTCCCGACATCTCCGATTCCCGCCCGCAACCCAGGCCGGACAGGCGGGATTTAAAATTACACCACATGATGCCGATTTTAATTGTGCCTGTCCCCCCAAGTTTGTCCCCCCAAGTTTCGGCAAAACAAAAAGGTGGATTATAAAACGGCGAGGATGGCCTCCCTAGAATCAGACCTGCTCGATATTTACAATCAACGCGTCAGAAATCTTATTGAGAGTAATTTTTTCAGGATACCAACATTCAATTTCAGGAACATATGGTCCTTTATAAATTTCTTCCATCGGGATGTAGTTTTCACCAACAAGAGGAGGGTTGAACCTTGCCTGTAGTTTTAAATCTTTGTGGAAAGTCGTATCTATAATCAAGAAAACGACATCTTTCCAATCACTTTTTGGCCTCAAAAAATAGTATCCATCGCCCGCATAGTTCTCCGCCTCAGCCGAATTTCTCCCCCGCAAGTCAATTAGACAGACCACCCCATTTAGAGCACCAAAATTTTTATTTGATTGAGGGAAAACAGATGGATAGGTGTTTTCTTTATTGGAAGTTATAAAACCACATTCTTTAATTTTCTTGAGCGCCTCTCCGTCTGTAACATGAAAGACGCTATCCAAAAGTAGGGGGAACAATTCACCTTTCAAAGTGCTGTCAGTGGCAGTGATATTTTTTATATTCATAAAATCCCTCACAACCGCGTCGAGGCGGGCCATGCGCAGTTTTCTGGTTAGTTTCTGGTAACTTAGGTAAACATTATTTTAGTCCAAACCTCATTAAGCAATCAGTATAGTATTTGTTTATTGATTCTTGTCGCCCCTTTCCACCAAGCGCGCTGAGGCCACGACTGTTCACAGTATGAGCCTCTGCAGAACATCTTTCTTTTATCAGAGTGGGTTTATAGGAAAACCAATAAAAAGCACCACTGGTGGAAATGATAAGGACGACCAGTAATCCAACTTTAAACCAATTTTCTTTGAGAAAATGTTTCATATATTTTAATTATTCCATAGGGGATGGCCAGAACCTCCACCTTCATAATACTGACCATCTGTTTCTTCGAAGTCAGAGGAAACATCTGGCTTTATACCTCTGCCAAACAGAAACCACACAACTAAAATAATCAGGCCAAAAAATACAATACCAGTAATTATTTGCTACAATTCCTCATTCATATTTATTTTACAAAAAAATTTAGATCCTTGCCGTACAATTTGGCGAATTTTTGCAATTCCAAAATATCCAACCTTTGCTCGCCGACCTCGACGCGGGACACATACGATTGCGTGCGCTTAAACTTCTTGGCGACATCTATCTGTCGTAAACCTGCCTCAAGCCGAGCTTTTCGCAGTTTGCCGACAAAATCGCCATATTCCTTGGTTCGTATTGTGTCTACCATAGATACTATCAACGTATATGCGGAATTGCAATACCTAAACTCTGCATATGGTGATAAACTATTTGAAGCCCGCACCAGCCTTTTGCCGCCTATTCCTTTTTGCGATCGACGTAACTATTCAATCGTTCCCAGTAACTCGAAATACAAGACTCCCCCGAGCTTCCGTCTTTGCGAGCGAAGCGAAGCAATCTAGTGTCCGTGCACATACCCCTGGATCGCTTCGCAAAGCTCGCGAAGACGAAAAATAGGAATTGCTGAATCCTTACTGATCGACAAACTGCAAAAATGCTCCGGTCTGGTACTATGCGTCATGGGCGGCAAGGACCCCATTCCGCGATTGACAAGATAGTGGCCGACATCGAAGATACATATTATGAAAAAGAACGAATCAAACAGCAAAATCATCATCTACGAAGGCGACGGCGGCAAGCCGAAGATCGAGGTGCAGATAAGCGGCGACACGGTATGGCTCTCGCAGGCACAAATTGCCGAAATCTTTGGGGTACAGCGTCCAGCCATTACTAAGCATATCGGCAATATTTTTACCGAGGGAGAGTTGGACGAAGCGGCAGTATGGAGAATGAATACCGGATTGACGGCAACAGAATTAAAATTACATATTCCCTATTTTTGGCTATAGCCTGAGATTTGGAATTTTTTGAAAAAGAAAAATCCCGCGCAACCTGTCCCAGTCTCACGGGGAGCACGGGGATGATCCTCACAAGAGTGGCTCTGTATCCTGAAACGGAGGCATATAAGCGGCGCCCTTCGAGTGCAGATATTCACGAAGCATTGTCGCGAGATGCGGAATATCATGTGTCGCGGTCTCCCAGATGAGCGGAAGCTCAAGGGCAAAATACTCATGCGATATCATATTGCGCTGTGCGATGATCTTTTCCCACGGCAGATCGATCTCCGCACGCATGACATCATCGACCTTCTTCGCCTCTTCGCCGATCACATGCAACTGCATGATGACGGCACTCTGCGTCTTCTTGTCTTCCATGAACGTTCCGAGATTCGTGTCAGCGATGAACAATGCGATCTTGTCACATGCATCGATGATGAGATCTAGATACACGAGGCTATCCTTCATAGATCAGGGTGAGATCCTTTTTTATAAACGGGCGCATGCGGCTCACGACTGATGTGTCGGCTACGAGATCGACTTCTACGCCGAATATATTTTCGAGTTCTTTTCGCGCGTCCGCTTTTTCAAAAAGACCCATGCTTTTGCCGGCCTTGTACAAAAAATCTATGTCGCTATCGGGCAAGCCGGTACCGCGCGCGCGGGAACCGAACAATGCAACCTTCTTGAGGCCGTATTTGCGGAAAATAGGTGATGCTTTTTGGATAATGTCGCTAATATCGTTTGTCATGTGAGCATTCTACCACATCGCATAAACAATACCCATGCGAGTCTTTCCCAACACAGATTGACGGCAATAGAATTAAAATTACATATTCCCTATTTTTGGCTATAGCCTGAGATTTGGAATTTTTGGGAAAGAAAAAACCCGCGCAGGCCGGTGAGGGTTGCGCGGGGTGTTTGTTTAGGGAATCGGACGAATCACGAGAACAAGGTCTTTTACTTGCTCGACTCGTGCACGGATTCCAACCTTGATGCTTTCGTCTTTGACGTCAGGCGCAAGCCTGACTTGCCAATGAGTGCCGGACCATTCGATCCATCCACCCGTCTTGGTCACCGTTTCTGTCGTTACCAATTCGCGGCCGACGAGATCACTGTTGTTGTCTTCCTGAATATTCGCATTTTGGAATCGTCGAAGCGGCCGCCATCCCATGATCGCGGTCAGTAAACTGACCACAGCCCAGGCGGCGAGTCCGTCGACGAGGGATGGATGCCATCCCGAGATATAGAGCAATCCGCTCATCCCGAGCGCTCCCCCGCCGACAAACATCAAGGGCGAAAGCCCTATGATGCCAATATCAGCTCCGAGGAGAGCGAGGCCTATAATGGCATATACAGCCACAGGATCTTTGATGAGGTCTTCCATTGGGTCGGTCCTTTTTACGCGGTGTGTTTCGTGTGAGCGCCAGCGGTATTGAGTACCGCCATAGCCTTTGCGATCCACCCGCTCGGATCGGCCTCATCACCCATGATGATGAGCGAGTTGCCGGTCTTCGCGAGATTGCCATACTGCCCGAGCGCCGATTTCGCGACCTCAAGCTGGACGGCTTTGTCACCACCTTCGGCTGTGATCTGGGTACGCACGAGTTCGATCGCTTGCGCTTGTCCTTCGGCAACCTTGATCGCCGCCTCTTTCTCGCCATCGGCACGCAGTATTTTCGACTGCTTCTCACCTTCGGCGTGGTTGATTTGAGACTGCTTCGCACCCTCGGATTCGAGGATCACGGCGCGTTTGTCACGCTCCGCTTTCATTTGTCGTTCCATCGAATCAAGGAGCGACTTCGGCATTTTGATGTCCTTGATCTCGTATCGAGTGACCAAGGCACCCCAATGTGTCGCGGCATCCGCCACCGCTGTGACGATTTTCTCGTTGATCTCCCCGCGGAGCTCGAATGTCTTGTCGAGTTCCATGGAGCCGATCGCGGAGCGCATGGTCGTTTGGGCGAGGTTGGTTATCGCCTTCGCGATATCTTGCGTGCCGTATGCGGCGTCATGAGCGTTCACGATCTTGTAATAGAGCACGCCATCGATCGTGACGGTCGCGTTATCTTTCGTTATGGCTTCCTGCGCAGGCACGCTGATGACGCGCTCGCGCAGATCGAATTCGTATGCGACGCGTTCCAGGATGGGCCATACAAGATTGATACCAGCCGTGAGCGTTCTGTTGTAACGGCCGAGGCGTTCGATGACGAGTGTATCTTGCTGTCGGACGAACTTGACGAGCGACACGACAACCAAGATCACCACATAAAATACCCAGAACAGTGGTTTGTAGACAAGCCCAACCGGCAAACCGATGAGGAAAACATTTTCAGCTATCGCCAGGACAGCAGCGATAACGCCGAATAATAATACGAGGGCACCCATGAGTTGCTTCCTTCTTTTGTGGTTTCGAGTCGGGGACTGCCCCCGTTGCGAAGCCTAATCTGTGAGAGAACTTCGCTATCGGGCAAGGTAGCATCCTTATCAATATCTGTCAAACTTTTTCGATTGTTTTCCGATTGTTGTCCCGTTCTCGTATTTCTCCGGATTCAACTCCCACCAAAATTTCTTGGAGAAATGCTTGGAGCGGTCGCAGACGCTTTTGAGGTAGTAGAGGTCTTTGGTGGGGATCTGTTCGATGATTTTGCCCATGCGCGACATGGTGATTTCAGGCAGGCCTTCGCCCGCGCGGCTGGGATTGAGCCGTGCGCGGAAGTATTTCATCAGCTCGCCGCGCTCGGTCTGGCGAGCTTTGTTTATACTGCGGTTGAGCCGCGTGCCGATGTGTTCCATGCGGCCATTATACCGCCGCTTGCGCTTTTTTGTGGATATGTTATGCTTCCGTTAGATTTAAGCTTGGGTGATCGCCCTATTTCTTGGCGTGATAGGCCGCCGGTCCCCGAGGTGGGTGGTCAAAGACGCTCTGATGGTTATGTTGCAATGCTCGGTTTTTGCATCGGCCGGGAAACAGCACATACCATGAAGCATCGGGCGGGAGAAGTTCCGAAAGACTTGCACATATCAAGGACCGAGGTATTTCTGCCAGCAATGGGAGGAAAGGTCTAGAGATACGCGCGAGTATGAAGAAGTTCTCCCGTCCACCCCTGCCTACCTAGCATAGTTCCTCCCCGACTATGGCTCATCCTTCACTTGAAGGATGAGCCAGCTTTCTTTTTATACGGCCTCATTCTATAGTTAGACCCATTATGCGCACCATACTTCCCTATCGACAAAATCCAGCTCTGCGGGAAAAAGCGGCCGAGGTACCGCTTGCGGAAATCGAGAGCCTCTTTATCCGCGAGCTCATCGCCGACATGAAGCGTCTGCTCGCGCGGGAGAAACACGGTGTCGCGATTGCGGCGTCGCAAGTGGGAGAAGCATTGCGGCTTTTTGTCGTATCGGGCAAAGCGCTCTCGAAACACGCAGGTGACGACGATGATGAACATGGTGAAAAAGAAGCGGAAAGAAAGGCGACGCCTTCCTTTCCGGATCAGGTGTATGTCAATCCTGTGATGGTGAAAATGTCAAAAGGGAAAGCGTTCAAACATGAAGGCTGTTTGTCGGTCAAAGGCAAATGGGGGCATGTCGCGCGTGCAGAGAAAGCGACCGTGCGCGCGTACGACGAGCAGGGCGTCGCCTTCGCCCGCGGCGCGTCGGGATTCCTCGCGCACGTCTTTCAGCATGAAATGGATCATCTCGACGGCATCCTCTATATAGACAAAGCCTCCGAACTACACGATGAAAAACCTGAAGATGAAAAATAATCCCTCATTTGTATTCTTCGGCACGCCGTATGTCGCGCGCGATACGCTCGATATACTCGATGCGCGCGGATACCGGCCGACACTCGTCATCACGGCGCCTGATGCGCCGCGCGGGCGCGGGCTCACGCTCACGCCATCGGAGGTGAAGGGGTGGGCGGAAGCTCATGATGTGCCCGTGCTCACTCCCTCAGCGATCGACGCGGACGCCATCGAAGCGATCCGCGCATATGGGTGTGCATACGCGATCGTCGTCGCGTATGGCAAGATACTGCCGCAGGCATTGCTTGATGTATTCCCGCTCGGCGTGCTCAATATCCATTATTCCCTCTTGCCCAAATATCGCGGCGCCTCGCCCGTCGAGGCGGCACTGCTCAACGGCGACCATGAGACCGGCGTCTCCATTCAGCGCATGATATACGAGCTCGACGCGGGCGACATCCTCGCGCAAGAATCGACCATGATCGGCCCGAGCGAGACTACTGTCGATCTACGCAAGCGGCTCATCGAGATCGGCGGCAATGCGCTCGTGAGCGCATTGCCGCATTTTATCTCAGGCACGATCACGCCGACGCCGCAAGATCCTGCGCAAGCGACGCGTTGCCGCAAGATCAAAAAAGAAGACGGCTTCATCACGCTCGGGCGAGACGATGAATCCAACTGGCGCAAATTCCGCGCGTATGCGCAGTGGCCGCGCACGTCGTTTGAAGCGGAACGAAACGGATCCCGCTTCCGCGTCACTATCGTGAGCGCGCATTTCGCGGACAGGCGCTTCATCCCCGATACGATCAAACCCGCCGGGAAGAATGAGATGAAGTACGAGGAATTCTCGCGCTCGGGCGCGAAGGTTATTTGAGTATGTTGCAAAATATGTCCTATAGGACACATTTTGCAACATACTCTCAATGTTGAATACGACAGATCGCCGCGCTGTTATTCCCGGCCAAAACGCAGTATATCTTTAATGATGGATCCGCCCTTGCGCAGGATGCGGCGGTGGAGTTGTTGGTGTTTGCGGATTTGGCGCACGATCTCGTCCTTGCATTCGTCGATCG
>Ga0105164_10000921_pt1 | contig 19244 bp, 18 predicted proteins | sample VDWuncwatermetaG_FD_89674 | JGI IMG/M metagenome (GOLD analysis project Ga0105164, IMG submission 89674) | Wastewater microbial communities from Netherlands to study Microbial Dark Matter (Phase II) - VDW unchlorinated drinking water | ecosystem: Environmental > Aquatic > Freshwater > Drinking...
CACCGAGACAGACCCAGACCGCCGCCGGGAGCTGATGACCGTCGTCATCGTGGGGGGCGGCCCCACGGGCGTGGAGCTGGCCGGCGCCCTGGCCGAGCTACGGCGCCACGTCCTGCCCCATGACTACCCTAACCTTGACCTGACGCAGGCCCGCATCGTCCTTCTGGAGGCCGCCGACCGCATCCTTCCCGGGATGCCGGACCGGCTCCAGGCCGGGGCCCAGGAGAAGCTGCGTCAACTGGGCGTCGAGCTGCGTCTCGGCGCGCCAGTCGCCGGCGCCGACGAGGGCGGGGTGACGCTGCGCAGCGGCGAAAGGCTGGTCGCCGGGGCAGTGGTCTGGGTGGCCGGGATGCAGGCGGCCCCCCTGGCCGAGGCCCTGCCCGCCGCCAGGGGGGCCGCCGGGCGGCTCGTCGTGACCCAGACGCTCCAGGTCCCGGAGCATCCGGAGGTGTACGCCATCGGCGACCTGGCCCACGTGGGCGGCCCGGAAGCCCCGCCGCACCCGATGCTGGCGCCCGTGGCTATTCAGCAGGGCGACCTGGTTGCCGAGAACATCCGCCGGCAGCTCGCCGGCAAGCCGCCGAAGAGGTTCGTGTACAGAGATCGCGGCACCATGGTGACCATCGGTCGCAACGCGGCCGTGGCCCGGATCTACGGCCTCCAGCTCAGCGGCTTCCTGGCCTGGGTTCTCTGGCTCACCGTCCACCTAGTCTGGCTCATCGGCTTCCGCAACCGGCTGCTGGTGCTGGTGAACTGGGCCTGGAACTACTTCACCTACGACCGCGCCGTGCGGTTGATCCGCGACCGGCGGAGATAGCCCACGTTCACTGCTCCCAGATGGCCCAGCGCTCCGCGATCTTGCCTCCAGCGATGCGCCAGATGACTATTCCTCGCTGCGCAAACGGCGCGTCCGCGACCGTCAAGCCCAGGATCTTCCGCTTGATCCTTCCGCGCCCGGTGATGCGCACGGCTACCTTGTCGGCCTCCGCGATCATGTCATCAATGGTCGGACGGTAGCCGGAGTTCTGCAAAGCCCAGGTGACATACTCCTTGAACCCCTCACGGTCCGCAGAATGCGGGCCGGGGTCGTGGTTGATGAACTCCTCGGCGAACAGGTCGTCGATGGCCGTCAGGTTCCCCTGCTCCCACACGACTTCGTAAAACCGGCGCACAACCGCCTTGCTGTCTTCCGCTGCCATCGAGCCGCTATCCCGGCCGGTTGACGACGTACTCGCAGGGTTCGCCGAACAGGCAGGCCAGCAGGTTGCGCACCGCCAGCTCGATCATCGCCGAGCGGGTTTCCCGCGTGGCGGTGCCGATGTGCGGCGTGATGACCACGTTGGGAAGCGACAAAAGCGGCTCGTCCGGCGGCGGGGGCTCCGTCTCCAGGACATCCAGCGCCGCCCCGGCGATGCGACCGGTCACGAGCGCCTCGTACAGGGCCGCCTGGTCGACTATGGGCCCGCGCGAAGTGTTGATCAGGTAGGCCGTCGGCTTCATCAGCGCCAGCTCGCGCGCCCCGATGAGCCGCACCGATTCAGCCGTCAGGTTGGGGTGCAGAGTCACGAAGTCCGCCTGCCGCAGAGCATCCTCCAGGTCAGCGGCGCGGCTCACGCCCGGCGGCGCCGGCGCGTCCGCGCGCACGTCGTGGTAGATCACGCGCATGTCGAAGGCCAGCGCCCGCCGCGCCACCTGGCGGCCGATGCGCCCCATGCCGATGATGGTCAGGGTCTTTCCCTTCAGGTCCTCGCCGAACGGCACGGCGGCTCCGGCGGGGTCCCAGCGGCCCTCCCGCACCACCTGCTCCGATTCCCGGAGACGGCGCGAAAGCTGAAGCATCAGGCCCATGGTCAGCTCCGCCACGGCGTCGCTCAATATCTCTGGCGTGTTGGTCACCAGGATGCCCTTCTCGCTCGCCCTTGCCAGGTCCACGTTATCGTAGCCGACGCCGATGTTGCTGATAACACGCAGGCGCTGGGCCGCCTCCAGCACCTGGGCGTCCACGGGCAGTATCGCCGAGCCTAGCAATCCATCGATGTCCCGCACACGACGTATCAGCTCTTCGCGCGACACCGGGCCGGCACCCTGATAGACCGACACGTCACAGCGCTCGTGCAGGGGCGCCAGGAATCGCTCGGGCAGGCGCGAAGCTACGTAGACCCTGGGCCTGCCCTGAGCCCTGTCGGAGGGCATGCGCTCAGTCATGCGGCTACACGTAGGGAGAAGGCCCCTCGGCGGCGCCCTCCGGCCGCAGGTCCTTCAGGTCGCGGGCGGCCGTGCGGGCCAGAGCCCCGGCGTCGTCGCAGACCTCGATGAACAGGAACCCCTGCTCGATCCGCTTGCGGGCCACGGCCACGTTGCCGGCGTGGACGCCGGGCGCCACGTCGTGACGCCGGCAGCCGTCCAGAACCCGCTGGACCGCCTCCACAAAGACATCCTCCTCGTGGTCCGACGCCGGCGGCAGGCCCAGGGAGACGCTGAGGTCCGCTGGCCCAATGTACGCTGCGTCGATGCCCGGCACGCTCAGGATGTCGTCCAGGTTCTCCAGGGCCTGCTTTGTCTCGATCATGACGATGCAGCACACCTCGCGGTCCGCGTGGGCGAAGTAGTCCCTGCCGCCGTAGTAGATGGCCCGGACGGGCCCGAAGCTGCGGATGCCCCGGGGCGCGTAGCGGCAGGCGGACACGGCCGCCTCCGCTTCCGGCCGCGAGTTGACCATGGGGACGATGACGCCGTAGGAGCCGGCGTCCAGCGACTTCATGATGATGCCCGGCTCGTTCCAGGGGACGCGCACCACCGGTACCGTGGGCGTGGTGGAGATCGCTTGCAACATCGTGACAGCGACCTGGTAGTCGATGAGACCGTGCTGCATGTCGATGGTGAGCCAGTCGAAGCCGGCGTGGGCGAAAATCTCCGCCGAGAAGCTGCTGGGCAGCGTAAGCCACCCACCGAGCGTGGCCTGGCCCTGACGCCACAAGCTCTTGAGCCGGTTCTCCCGCATGGCGCTATTATACCCGCCTGCCGGCAGGCAGGGCGGCTCCCAGTGTTCGGAACCGCCGACTTCAACCGGCGGGCTTGCATTATCGCCGCGCGGACGGGAGAATCTGCGCGTGGGGCAAAACCCCACGCAATTTCCGGCCTCTGCCCGACAGATTCGCCCCCGCTCTCTGCTACAATCTAGCTCGCCGGGCACCGCGCGGCGCGGCGGTAAGGAGGAGTCTATGGCCGCCTACTTGGAGCTGAACAAGGAGCTAACCCCCGACCAGACCGCCATGAAGGAGGAGGTCCACCGCTTTGCGGCGGAGGTCCTGCGGCCGGCCAGCATCGAGCTGGACAAGCTGAGCCCGGAAGAGGTCATCGCCGAGGGGTCGCTGCTGTGGGACGTCTTCAAGAAGGCCTACTCTCTGGGGTACCACACCTTCGGGCTGCCGGAGGCCCTGGGGGGCGTCGACACGTCGCCCCTGGCCCGCCATATCCACGCCGAGGAGATGGGCTGGGGCAGCGCCGATTTCGCCATCGGCCTGGGCGTGGCGCCCTTCCCCTTCTCCTTCGCCGCTATGAGCGGCAACCCTGACATCATGCGCGACATCGTGGTGCCTTTCGCCCAGGACCGCGAGGCCAAGTACATCGGCTGCTGGGCCATCACCGAGCCCCACCACGGCTCCGACAGCCTCCTCATCGGCAGCGATCAGTTCCAGCGGGAAGAGCTGGCCTTCGATCTCCAGGCCCGTCTGGACGGCGACGAATGGGTAATCAACGGCCAGAAGTCGGCCTGGGTCTCCAACGGAACCATCGCTACCCACGCCCTGACCTTCCTGGGTGTCGACCGCAGCCGCGGCATGGCCGGCAGCGGGGTCGCCGTCATCCCCCTGGACCTGCCGGGGGTATCCAGGGGCAAGCCCCTGAACAAGCTGGGACAGCGGGCCCTCAACCAGGGCGAGATCTTCTTCGACAACGCACGCATCCCCAAGCACTACATGCTCGTCCAGCCCGAGGGCTACCCGTTCATCATCGACTCAGTGCTGGCAGGGGCCAATGCCGGCATGGGGGCGATCTTCACCGGCGTGGCCCGCGCCGCCTTCGAGGAGGCGCTGAACTACTGCCGGCATCGCGTCCAGGGCGGCAAGCCCATCTGCGAGCACCAGGCCGTCCAGCTCAAGCTGATGGACATGTTTATCAAGGTGGAGGCGGCCCGCTCCCTCTCCCGCGCCGCCATGGTGTACAATGCCACCACCGTCCCCCCGGCTACCCAGTACTCCATCGCCTCCAAGGTCTTCTGCACCCAGACGGCCTTCGAGGTGGCCAGCGACGGCCTCCAGTTGTTCGGCGGCTACGGGCTGGCCAAGGAGATACTTATCGAGAAGCTGTTCCGCGACGCCCGCGCCTCCATGATCGAGGACGGCACCAACGAGGTCCTCTCGCTGGCGGGGGCCCGCCGCATCATCGACCAGTACTAGCACGTGCTCGCCCGCTCGCGTACAGGGAAGGGGGTGACCCATGGTCAGTAAGGCACAGCCCGCCGTCCAGTTCAAGCATCTCTTCACCCCACTGCGCATCGGCACCTTCAGCGTACGCAACCGCATCCTGAGCACGGCCCACGCCACCGGCTACGCCGAGAACGGTCAGCCTTCGGAGAGGCACCTGAACTACTGGGCCTCCAAGGCCAAAGGCGGCATCGGGCTCATCGTCACCGAGGTCCAGCCGGTCCACCCCTCGGCGGCCACCTCGCCCAACCTCATCCACTCCTGGAAGGACGAGTGCATCGAACCGTTCCGGCGCATCGTGGACGCTGTGCACCAGCACGGGGCGCGCATCGTGGCCCAGCTCTGGCACCCGGGTCGCGCCACCTCCAGCGCCCTGGACGGGCGCCCCGCCTGGTCCGCTTCGCCCATCGCCAGCCCGATGTACCAGGAGACCCCCCACGAAATGACGTTGGAGGAGATCGCCGAGATCGTGCAGGCCTTCGCCGCCGCCGCCCGCCGTATGCGCGAGGCGGGGCTGGACGGCGTCGAGATCCACGCCGCCCACGGCTACCTGCTCGAGCAGTTTATGTCCCCTCTCTCCAACAAAAGGGAGGACGGGTACGGCGGCGACGAGGAGCACCGTCTGCGCTTCCCCCGCGAGGTTATCGAGGCGGTGCGCGGGGCCATCGGGCCTGACTATACGGTGGGCATCCGCATCAGCGCCGACCAGTTCGAGGAGGGCGGCCTGAACCTGGGCGACATGCAGCGCATCACGGCCAAGCTGACCGAGCCCGGCCAGTTGGACTACGTCAACGTCAGCTTCATGGGCATGGGCGGCGCCGTTATCGCCCCCATGTACGTGCCCCCCGGGCAGTTCGTGTACCTGGCGGCGGGCATTAAGCAGGTCACAGACCTCCCGGTCTTCTGCATCGGCCGCATCAACGACCCGGTCATCGCCGAGGGGATCCTGGAGCGCAACCAGGCCGATATCGTGGGCATGACCCGCGCCAACATCTGCGACCCGGAGCTGCCCAACAAGGCCCGCGAGGGCCGCCTGGACGAGATCCGCTACTGCATCGCCTGCAACGAGGGCTGCTGGGGACGGATCACCCAGGGCATGCCCATCACCTGCGCCATCAACCCCTCGGTCGGCCGCGAGGCGGAGACGGAGATCACCCCAGCGCCCGTCCCGAAGAGGGTCATGGTCATCGGCGGCGGCGTCGCCGGCATGGAGGCGGCACGGGTAGCGGCGATGCGCGGCCACAGCGTAGCCCTCTACGAGAAGGAGCCCCAGCTCGGCGGCCAGCTCCAAATCGCGGCCAAAGCGCCCGGCCGCGCCGACATGGCTGAGCCCGTCCGCTACTACGAGAAGCAGTTCGAGAAGCTGGGCGTCCAGGTGCATCTCGGCACACCCGTAGATGAAGATATAGTGCGGCGCGAGGCCCCGGAGGCCGTGATCGTGGCCACCGGCGGCCTGCCGGCCCTGCCGCCGATCGAGGGAGCCGGGAATGGCACGAGCGTCCCTGTCGTCCTGGCCCGCGACGTCCTCGCGGGAACCGCCGAGGTCGCCGGCGAGCGGGTCATCGTCTTCGCCACCGACCAGGGGATGGAGGGTCTGACCACCGCCGACTACCTGTCCGACCGCGGCAAACAGGTGGAGGTCCTGATCCCCTATCCCTCCATCGGCGCCAAGTTGGAGATGATCACCGGCATGATGATCACGGCCCGGCTGGCCCGCAAGAACGTCAAGCTCAGCATCATGACCGGCGTCAAGGCCGTGCGCGACGGCTCCGTCATCGCCTTCAATCCCTTCAGCATGCGCGAGTGGCCCATCGAGGGCGTGGACACGCTGGTCGTGTCCGCCGGCAGCCGCGCCAACGACGCCCTCTGGAAGACACTGCGCAGCCAGGTCAAGGAGATCTACGGCGCCGGCGAGTGCGTGGCCCCCCGCAAGCTCCTGGATTCTACCCTGGAAGGGCTGCGGATCGGCTTAGCAGTATAGCGATTGTAGCGGCAACCTTCAGGCCTGCCCTGAGCGGAGCCGAAGGGTCGCCAGGGGCCTGTGGAGGCTACAGAGGAATTTCGAGGAAAGGGGAAGAGCATGGAGTTCAAACAGGTCCTGGGCCGCAGGCGCAGCATCCGCTTCTACCTGCCGCACCGGCCGGTGGAGCGGGAGAAAGTGCAGAAGATGCTGGAGGCCGCGCGGATGGCGTCCTGCGTGGGGAACGTCAACTCGGCGCGGGCTATCGTCATCTGGAAGGAGGAGGCCTCGCCGGAGCTACTGAAAGCCATCACGCCGCCCCTGGGCTACCAGCAGATGCAGACGGCCCCCTGCTTCATCCTCTGGTACCAGGAGACGATGGCCTACGAGATCGAGAAGTGGATCCAGGACCTGAAGAACCTGGCCGACACCCGGCGCATCGGCGTTGACGTGGAGGACACCAAGGCCCAGATCGATCGCGGGCTGCGGCCCGCCTTCGGCGCCGCCTGGAAGCAGATGGCGGTCTCTCCGCTGGCCTTCATGGACCTGGGCCTCGCCGTTTGCCAGGCGATGCTCATCGCCTACGACGAGGGGCTGGGCGTCTGCTGCATGAGCGGCCCGCGCCTAGAGCAGGTGGCCGGCCTCCTCAACCTGCCGGAGAGCGCCGTGCCCGTCTGCCTCATGTCGGTAGGCTACCCGGCGGAGTCCTGGGAAGCCGGCGGCCAGACCATCAAGGCCCCCTTCGAATCCCTGTTCGCCGAGATGAAGTTCGGACGCGCCTTCCAGCGGGACCCGGCAGTCGTCGAGGAGCTGAAGCGGGCCAATATGATCCAGGAACCGGCCCCTCTGCCCTGGCGGGCAGCCGAGCTAAAGTACCTGATGAACGCCCTGGGGCTGGAGACCCGGGTAACCGCCTTCCCCATCCCGCCAATTCTCCCTTCCCAGTGAGGCCATCCATGCAGGTCATCGAGTCCGGCGCCGGCGAGTTCCTTGCCCCCGATCCCGATGCCTTCCGGGCATACGTGCGCAGCAATAAGGAGCGGCGCCTCGTCAACAAGGTCATAACGGAGCAGGAAGCGGTATCCCGCTTCGTCAGTGACGGGGACTACGTAGCTTACGACCAGAATATGGCGATACGGGGCCCCGCCTCCCTGTTCCGAGAAATCATCCGCCAGCGCAAGAAGGACCTCTGGCTGTGCGCCAAGTTCACCTGGACGGACGTTAGCCTCCTTACGGCCGGCGGCTGCGTCAGCAAGGTGGACGTGGGTTGGATGGAGTTCGGGCCGGTCATCAACCGGGCCGTACAGACAGGGAAAGTCAAGCTCATCGAGTGGAGCAACGGCGCCCTCGCTTACCGTCTCCTGGCCGGATCCCTGGGGGTGCCCTTTCTGCCTATGCGCTACTTGGGTGGCACCGACACTTTCCAGCAGTCCGGCAGCAAGATGATCGAGGACCCCTACACCGGCCAGCGCCTGTGCGTGGTCCCCGCCCTCAATCCCGACGTAGGCCTCATCCACGTCCACCAGTGCGATGCCTACGGCAACGCCAGGGTGATGGGCGCCGGCGTCGCCCCGCTGGAGATTGCCATGGCCTCCAAGAAGGTCATCCTCTCCACCGAAGAGATCATCGACCAGGAGGAGATCCGCCGTCACCCCCAGCGGACCACCATCCCTTACTACTTTGTGGACGCGGTGGTGGTCGCGCCCTTCGGCTCATATCCGGGCAGCACCCCCGGCCGCTACGGCGGCGACGTGGAGCACCTGCTGGAGTTCGCCGCCGCCCAGGCGCAGAACAAGACCGATGAATACCTGGAAAAGTGGGTCTTCAGCGTCTCCTCCCACGAGGAGATGCTGGACAAGCGCGTGGGGGCCAGCAAGCTCATCAAGCTGCGGCAGGCGGAGACCGTCCGGGAGGGGTACTATGAGTGAGCAGCTCAGCTTCACCGATATCGAGGCCACCATCTGCCATATCGCCCACCTCATCGATGAAGACAAGCTCTACTTCGTCCAGATGGCGGGGCCGCCCCTGATGGCCATTCTCCTGGCCAAGCGGATGCGCGCGCCCGGCGTGGGCTACGTCGTGGAGGAGGGGGCAGTGGCCCCTAACCCGGCGTTCCCGCTGCCCCGTATGATGCTGGGGGCCAGCCGCTCCCACTACCGGGCCGTGGCCTGGACCAGCATGAACATGGTCGACGCCCACGCCGCCCTGGGCTTCATGGACTACGGCCTGCTGGCCGCGCTCCAGATCGACCGCTTTGGCAACTTCAACTCCACCTTCATCGGCGGCACCTATGAGCAGCCGGAGCGACGGTTCGGCGGCCCGGGCGGCGCCAACGAGATCGCCTCCCAGTGCTGGCGCACGGTCATCATGACCAAGCTCCAGAAGCGCAAGTTCGTCGACAAGGTGGACTTCATCTCTTCGCCGGGCTTCCTTGACGGCACGCCCGGCGCCCGCGAGCGCGCCGGCCTGCCGGCCAACACCGGGCCGTACAGGGTTGTCACCGCCGAGGCTACCTTCGACTTCGACGAAGAGACGCGCCATATGAGGCTCATCGCCCTAGCCCCCTGGACCACCGTGGAGAGCGTGCTTACGGAGATGGATTTCGAGCCCCTCATAGCCGATAATTTGGAGCCGATGGCTGTCCCCACAGAGGAGGAGCTGAACATCATTCGGGCCGAGATCGACCCCGGCGGTTTCAGCACCAGCCGCGGCCAGTGGATCACCGTCGACCGCGCCGCCGGCCAGCGGGCCGGCTAGGACGGCGGAAGGAGGTTCTATGTGCCCTGAAGCATCGACTGAGACGCAAGGCCCCACCGCTACGCGCCGGGTGCCCATGCGCGGCACCCACCTGCGCCTGCCGGCCGCGCCGGGCGAGGAGCCGGCCCTGGAGGGCAGCCGCTGTCCCCAATGCGGCGAGACCTTCTACCCCCCACGCTACATCTGTCTGAACTGCTTCCACGAGGGGCTGGACACCGTCGCCCTGAGCAGGCGCGGCGTACTGTGGACGTTCACCATCGCCCGCATGGCGCCGCCGGGAGCGCTGGTGACCGCCCCTTACGTCATCGCCCAGGTGCAGCTACCGGAGGGCGTCGTCGTCCCCACCGTCCTCACCGACGTCGACCCTGAGTCCGTGCGCATCGGCATGCCCCTGGAGCTGGTGGTCGAGAAAGCTATGGTCAACGCCGAGGGTAACGAGGTCATGGCCTTCAAGTTCCGTCCGGCCAAGGACCTGTCCTGAGCTGGTCGAAGGAGGACTAGCATGAGCGAGCGCGTAGCGATACTGGGTGTGGGCCTTCACCCCTTCGGCCGTCACCCCGACAAGAGCGTGGGGGACCTGGCGCGCGTGGCCGCCCTGGCCGCCCTCAGAGACGCCGGGGTCGAGTTCAAGGAGATCCAGGCCGGCTTCTGCGGCCACGTCGTCCAGGGGGTGGGCACCGGCCTGCGCACCTTCGGCCAGTTGGGCCTGACCGGCATCCCTATCACCAACGTCGAGCTGGCCTGCGCCAGCTCCTCCCGCGCTGCCATGCTGGCCGCCGACGCCATCGCCGGCGGCCGCTATGATCTGGCCCTGATCATCGGCGTCGAGAAGATGGAGCGGGGCCTCCTCACCGGCGTCGGCGGCCGCGAGGGGGGATACAACGAGTCCATGGGGATCAACCTCATGCCCGCCATGTACGCCATGTGGGCCCAGCGCCACATGCACCAGTACGGCACCAAGCGGGAGCACTTCGCCAAGGTGTCCGAGAAGGCGCACCGCAACGGCGCCCTCAACCCCAACGCCCAGTACCAGAAGGCGATCAACCTGGAAGAGATCCTGAACTCGCGCATGATCGCCGACCCGATCACGCTCTACGAGTGCTCGCCTACCACCGACGGCGCGTCCGCCGTCGTCCTCGCCTCCGAGAAACGGGCGAGGCAGTACACCTCCAGCCCCGTCTACCTGGACACCTGGGTGGGCGGCACTCCCCAGTACGTGCGGGGCGAGAGTGACCTGTCGGAGGGGCCGAACACAGTGCTGGCCAAGCAGGCTTACCAGCGGTCGGGGATCGGGCCGGAGGACGTGGACGTGGCCCAGGTGCACGACGCCTTCAGCCCGGGCGAGGTCTTCCTGGCCGAGGAGCTGGGGTTCTGCCCCCGCGGCGAGGGCGGGCCGTTCATCTGGGAGGGCAACACCGAGATCACGGGCCGCATCCCCATCAACACCGACGGCGGCCTGCTGTCTCGGGGCCACCCCATCGGGGCCACCGGCGGCGCCATGATCACGGAGCTGGTCCGCCAGCTCCGCGGCGAGGCGGGGCCCCGACAGGTGCCCGGCGCCAAGACCGCGCTCATGCACAACGCCGGCATCGGCGGCGTCAACGTCATCGTCTTCAAGAGATAGAGCCGGAAAGCAGGAGGCCGGGGCGCTGCCCCGGCCTCCCCGCCTGCCTATCGGCAGGCCTCCGCCCCACAACATCCGCCTATTGAAGCAACCTCCGTGAATTGGGCTAGAACCCCGGCCCGCCGCCGTTGCCAGGCATGCCGAACCCCGGGCCTCTCCTGCCGTGGTGTCCACCGTGACCTTCCTCGCCAAAGAAGGGCATGCCGCCGCCGTGCTTACCGAAGAAGGGAAGCATGTGGCCCATCCCCTTGGACACGGCTCGCAGGCTGCCGTCAACGGAGATGACGGTCAGCTTGTCGCCGCTCTGGAACTGTGCCAGGTCCTTGGGGAACGTCGTCACACTGTCGGTGATGGTGTAGGTCTGCTGGCCGCCGGAGTTGAGGTCGACGCTGATGGTCTTGGCGCTAGTGTCGACCGCGCTTACGGTGCCCAGGTCTACGGAGGCGGTGTGACTGTTGCCGTCAACGTCCGTAAACTGGAAGGAGCCGCCCAGCAGATGGCTGAACACCTCGTCCCTGGGGATGCCGTTGAGCTCCGGGATCAGGGCATTAGCGATGGGCAAGGGCTCGGGACGGGCCTCCAGGGTGACACTGATGTCCTGGGCATTGCCGTCGCGCGTGATGGACAGCGTCACGGTGTCGCCAGGCTTCTTATCCTTGAGAGCGTCGCGCAGGGCGGCCATGTCGCTGACCTGGGTACCATCGACGGCCTTGATCACATCGTTGCGCTTGAGGCCCGCCTTGTCAGCCGGGCTGTCGGCGATGACGGCCTCCACGGTGGGCCCGTCGGGTGTCTGAACGACCGTGGCGCCCAGCCAGGGCCTCTCTGCCGCGGGCGTACTGTCCTGAGGTGAACTCAGGGACGAGAATATATCCTGCTGATTCTCCGAGGCGGCCACAGCGGCGCCACCTGAGCCACCTCCGCCAAAAGCGCCAAGGGCAAGACCCCCGATGGCAACGATGATGGCTAACGCCAGCAGCGGCCCGCCTATCAACCACAGTCTCTTCATTTCGATCCTCCTTTTCCCACGCTCTGTCGAGACTTCATCCAGAGCCCACTTCATCCACTTCCACGACCATCGTAAAGCGCCATTCTTAATCCATCGTTAATGGAGGATTAAAATTCCTTAAGGAATCCGGCCGGGTTTCTTAATGCTGCTTTAATGTAACGGCCCTACGCTGGTGAGGAAGGAGGAGCGGTAGTGTACATCTTGGTCGTCGAAGATGAGCGGCGCCTGGCCCAGGTGATCCGGCGGGTCCTGGAAGAGGAAGGGCACACCGTAGACACGGCCTACGATGGCGAAGAGGGGCTGGCGATGGCGCTGGAGGGTACGCACGATGTCATCGTGCTGGACATCCTGCTCCCCCAGATGGACGGCCTGGAGGTCTGCCGGACCCTGCGCCGCAACCGAATGGATACTCCTGTCCTCTTGCTGACCGCCCTGGACAGCGTGGAGGACCGGGTGAAGGGGCTGGACGCCGGCGCCGACGACTACCTGCCGAAGCCCTTCGCCTTCCAGGAGCTCCTGGCCCGCCTGCGGGCACTAGGCCGGCGCAAGGTGCAGGCGCGGGAGCCCAGCCTGCTACAGGTCGGCGAGTTGGAGCTGGACCTCAGGCGGCGACGCGCCCAACGCGCCGGGCGGATGATTGAGCTAAGCCCCAAGGAGTTCACCCTGCTGGAATTCTTGATGCGGAACGAGGGCCGCGTGGTGTCTCGAACGCAGATCCTGGATCACCTTTGGGGATACGATTATGCCACCGACTCCAACCTGGTCGACGTCTACGTCTCCTACCTCCGCCGCAAGGTTGACCGCGGCCACCGCCACCGGCTCATCAGGACCGTGCGCGGCGTCGGATACGCCCTGGGGGAATAATCGGTGTTCAGCCGCGCCCGCTGGCGTCTGACCCTCTGGTTCGTGGCAGCGCTGGCCCTCATCCTGACTGTTACAGGGGCCGCCGTCTTCTTCACAACCCGCACGGTCCTCATCAACCAGGTGAACGACGACCTCCAGTCCCGAGCGGGCCGCGAAGTGCCGGGCCTGGCTGCCCGGCTCCTGGATGCGGCACGGGGGGGCCAGTCATTTCACGATGTCACCATCGGCCCCGCCTCTACCGCTGGAGGCTATTTCTATGCCCTGGTCGGAGACGACGGGACTGTGCTGGTCAGCACAGCCAACACCGACCCGCAAGGACTGGCCGGATCTGAAGTGCTGCGAGACGCCCTCGTCGGAGGGCCGACCTTCGCAAATACTCAATCCTCGGAAGGCGACGACCTGCGCGTCTACGTGAGTCCCGTCCGCGGTCCCCGCGGCCAGAACCTCCTGCTGGAAGTGGGCCGCAGCACGGAGCCGGAAGCGCGGGCCTTGAACCGCCTGCTGCTGATCCTGTTCGCCGGCGGCGGCGGCGGCCTTCTCCTGGCCCTGGCCGGCGGCTTCCTCCTCGCCGGCCGGGCACTGGCGCCTATCCGAGCGGCCATGGACCGCCAGCGCACCTTCGTCGCCGACGCCTCCCACGAGCTGCGCACGCCCCTTTCCCTCATACGCGCCACGGCTGAGATGCTCAGGCGTCACCCCGCCGAGCCCGTGGGGAGCAGCCTCGCTGCCGTGGACGACATCATCCAGGAGACCGACCGCCTCAACGGCCTGGTCGGCCAGATGCTTACCCTGGCTCGCGCGGACGCCGAGCAGGCGCCCCTGTCGGAGTCCGATGTGGACCTCAACGAACTGACCGCCGACACGGCGCGGCAGATGCGGCTCCTGGCCGAGCCCAGGAACACCACCATCGACGTCCAGATGGACAGCCCCATCACGGTCAGGGGAGACCCAACGCGACTGCGGGAGCTCCTCAGGATCCTGCTGGACAACGCGGTGAAGTACAGCGATCCCGGCGCCGCCGTTCGCGTGCGCCTGCAGCCGCTCGCCGGCAAGGCGCAGATCCGGGTGTCGGACAACGGGCCGGGCATCCCCCCGGAGGCGTTGCCCCACCTATTCGACCGCTTCTACCGGGTGGACAAGGCGCGTTCCCGTGAGATGGGCGGCGCCGGCTTGGGCCTGGCCATAGCCAAGTGGATCGTGGACAGCCACGACGGCACCATCCGCGTGGAGAGCGCGCCGGCGGCGGGAACTACCGTGACAGTGGAGCTACCGGCCCGCGTTGCCTGACGCCTGCGCAGGACGGCCTGCCAGCGCGTCCCCAAAAGGGGCGGCGCGCCTAGCGACGGGCTAGCTCCGGGCGCCCGGACCAAGTCCAGGCCAGGTTCGTGCGGCTGACGCCCAGCAGCATCCCGTGCAACGCGCTGGGGTGGATGAACAGCCCCTCGGGGTTTGGGTCGTCGCTGCGGCCAGCGTAGCGGGCGCCGCGGGCCTGCAGCCGCCGCTGGATGGCGCCCACATCGTCCGTCTCCACGTAGGCCATGTAGATAGACTGCCCCCGCCTGGCCGCGAAGCGGCCCATGGCCAGCGACGGCTCCGTGATCTGGGCCAGCTCGATCCGGTCCAGGCGCGCCTCAGCCGGAGGCTGATCCGCCTCTGGCGGAGGCGGGTCGAACATCAGCAGAGCGCCATCGTAGCCGTAGCGCTCGCTCCGGATGGGCACGAACTGGGAGGGGTCGAGCCCGAACGTGTCGGCGTAGAAGGCGGCGGCCTGTCGATGGTCGTCCACGATGTTCGTCACCTCGTACAGCCACTTGATCGCGCCCACCGGCCGGTGCCCGACCTGGGGGCTTATGACCATCCGCAGGCCCGGCGTGTGCTCCGGGCCCACGAACAACTGGTCGCCCTCCTCGGCCCAGGGCACGCCGTTCGCCGTCAGCCTCTGCTTGATGGCAGCCAGGTCGCCTGTGGCGAAGCCGGCCGCGAAGATTCCCTCGCCCCAGCGCTCCAGGTGCTGGGCCACGGGCCCCTCGCCGTCAGACTCCAGTAGCTCGAACTCGCTCTCACCGGCCTGTACCACCTGGCGGCGCGCGCCCAACAGGCGCACGCTGTCCTCGCGCACCCGCCCAGCGCCGAGAATGTCGCGAAAAGTGTCGCCGGCGGCGGCGCAGTCGCGCACGGCAAGCTGTATCCGGTCTACGCGCTGGAGCATGGGCGTCCTCCTTGTTCTGACTAACGGAAGCAGGGCAAATTCTACCAGAAGTCAGCCTTGTCAAGGGAGCCGGCGATACCAAGTGGATTGAGCCGCGCACCCTCCGGCAGGCTTGGGCGCGCGGGGTTCCGCTCCTCTAGTAGCGGTTCAACTGGTTGATGAGATGCCGCAGCCGCCCGAAGCTGCTCTGGTTGAACTGGAGGGCGAGCCGCCGGCACTCCAGCGCGTCCTTGTCCTCGACTTCCTGAGGGGACGGCTCCACAACCTCAAGCCCCGGCTTGCGCAGGACGTCAGAGAACTCGCCGGCCAGCCTGTCCAGCTCCTCCGTCGGCGGCAGGCGCAGCAGCCGCAGCACCAGGGTGCCATCGACGTAGCGCTGGGACTGGTAGTTCCGGTAGAACCGCTCGATCTCGGCGACGGCGGCGTCGATGCTGTCAGTGATGAGGAGCAGGTCCAGGTCCTCCCTGGAGATGAGGCCCCGACGGGCCAAATGCTGGTCGATGAAGCGCCGCCAGTCCGCCCAGTAGGAGCCGCCCTGGGATTCCAGCAGGACCACGGGGTGCAGGTCGCTCTTTCCGGTCTGCATCAGGGTCAGCAGCTCGAACGCCTCGTCCAGGGTGCCGAAGCCGCCCGGGAAGAGAGCGAAGGCGTCGGACTCTTTGAGGAAGGTCACCTTGCGGGTGAAGAAGTACTTGAAGTTGATGAGCTTGGGGTCGCCCTCGATGACCACGTTGGGTTCGTTCTCCAGGGGGAGGCGGATATTGGCGCCGAAGCTGCGCTCGGCGCCGGCCCCCTGGTGCCCCGCCTCCATGATGCCCGGCCCGGCCCCGGTGATCACCATCCAGCCGCGCTCAGCCATGGCGGCGGCGAACCGGCGGGCGCACTCGTAGTTCGGGTCGTCAGTCGCGGCCCGCGACGAGCCGAAGATGCTCACCTTACGGAAGCTGCGGTACCCCTTGAACACCTTGAACGCGTAGGCGAATTCCTTGAGGGCGGCGTTCACCAGCTTCATCTCGCCCCGGTCCGACCGGCCCCGGACCAGCCGGAAGCAGGCGGTGAGCATCTCGGAAAGGATGTCGGCGTCCTCCGCCAGTCCGCTGGACTGCACCAGCTCGTCGATCTTGGCGTCCAGGGCGTCGTCGCCGGTGCGGTAGCGGCGGCGCCGCACTTTGAGTTCGTCTACCATGACAACTCCAGTCTATCACCACTCCGTACCGACAGACGCGAGCTGCCGGCACGAGCTATGCCCTCCGGGAGCGCCCGCTATTATGGTGACGTGGCTAGGACCATCATCCACGCCGACCTGGACGCCTTCTACGCCTCCGTAGAGCAGCTCGACCGGCCGGAGCTGCGGGGGAAGCCCGTGCTGGTGGGCGGGCCGCCGGAGGCCCGCGGTGTCGTGGCCGCCGCCTCCTACGAGGCCAGACGTTTCGGCGTTCACTCCGCCATGCCGATGAGCCGGGCGCTGCGCCTCTGCCCTCAGGCTGTACGCGTGTCCCCCCGCTTCGACCGCTACGGGGAGGTCTCCCGCCAGGTGATGGACATCTACCGATCGGTCACGCCTCTGGTGGAGCCCCTGTCGCTGGACGAGGCATTCCTGGACGTGACGGATCGGATTTCGCGCTACGGCGGCCCTGAAGCCCTGGCCCGCCATCTCAAGGCTGAGGTGAAGCAGGCCACCGGCCTCACCGTCTCCGTCGGCGTTGCCAGCAACAAGTCGGTGGCCAAGATCGCCTCCGACCGGGGGAAGCCGGACGGCTTGGTGGCCGTCCCTCCGGGGCAAGAGCCCTCCTTCCTGGAGCCGCTGCCCGTGCGCGCTCTCTGGGGCGTCGGCCCCAAGGCCGAAGCTGTCCTGGACGCCGCCGGAATCCGGACCCTGGGCCAGCTCGCCCGCGCCGACCCGCTCCAGTTGGAGAGCCTCTTTGGCTCCAGGGCTCCTCTGCTCCAGCGCCTGGCCCAGGGCATCGACGAACGCCCAGTGGAGACGCATTACGAGCGCAAGTCCGTGGGCGCCGAGACCACGTTTCCCCGCGACCTGCCTGACGGCCCGGAGCTGCGGGGCCAGCTGGCCCGCATCGCCGCCGAGGTGGCCCTCCGGCTGGCCAAAGGTGGGCTGAAGGCCCGCACCGTGTCCATCAAGCTGCGCTACGCCGACTTCCGCACCATCACTCGCCAGGCCAGCCGGATCGAGGCAACGTGCGACCTGGGGACGATTCAGAACACAGCCGCGGCGCTGCTGGCCAAGACGGCCCGCCCAGGGGACCGCTTCCGGCTGCTGGGCATCCACTGCTCCAGCCTCGCCGGCGGGGACGAAGAGCAGTTAGGCCTGTGGCGGGTCTGACGTGTGAAGCGGGGGAATTAAGACTGTCCGCTACGGCGAAGCCTAGTGTTGCTTCGCTGTCCTCTCCCCGTGCCTGGGCAAGACCGGGTGAGGGCCGGGCCCGTGGCCCGCGTGCTCAGACGTTCGATCGGTCTCTGCCGGCAGTATCTCCAGCGTCACCCGCACGACCGTCGGGTCCCACTGGTGACCGGCATCGTCCTTGAGGATCTCTACTGCCTCCTGGTGAGCCATCCCCTGCCGGTAGGGCCGGTCGGTGGTCATGGCATCGTAGGCGTCCGCGACGGCCACGATGCGTGCCCCTATGGGAATGCGTTCCCCCTTCAGCCCGTCCGGGTAGCCGTTGCCGTCCCACCTCTCGTGGTGGTAGTAGACGACCGGATAGGCGTCCATAAGGAACCCCACCCGCTTGCATATCTGGCCGCCGGAATAGCAGTGCTGCTTCACGATGGCGTATTCCTCCGGCGTCAATCTACCCGGCTTCTTGAGGATGGAGTCCGGCACCACGATCTTGCCCATGTCGTGCAGCGCCGCGCCCAAGCGGATGACCTCGATCTCGTGGCTGGGTAGCGCCAGCCGCATGCCTGTCGCCGCTGCGTGGTCGGCCAGGCGCCGGCAGTGGCCGCCGGTGTAGGGGTCCCGGCTCTCGATGGCCTCTGTCAGGGCCAGCGCGGTCTCGAAAGCGAGGCGCGACAGCGACTCCCGCTGTCGCACGCTGCGGATGGCCAGCTCCGTCTGTCGGGCCAGCCGCTCCAGGCGGCTCATCTCCTCCGGCCCGAAGTCTCGCTCCTCCGGGTAGCAGATGACCAGGGCACCGAACAGGTCCTGGTCCATCTCAATAGGCGCCGCCGCTGAGGACACGAACCCTACCGCCCTAGCGAACTCCCGCAGTTGGTCGTAACGCGGGTCCTCGTACACGTTCTTGCACGCGGCGACGCGGCTGTGCAGCATCGCCCAGCCGGCCACGCCCTCGCCGTATGGCGCCCCGGTCGGGAAGATGCGGCTGAACGTCTCCTCGGTGAATCCAATGGGCATTATCGGCCGTTGCCCGTTGCTGCCGGTGGGGATAACGATGGAGCAGACCTTGGCGCCGGTCACATCGGCGATCCGGCGCGTGACCTCCTCCACAACCCTCCCCTCGTCGCTGCCGGACAGGATCGTCGTGTGGATGGAGGAGAGCGTCTCTAGCTCCTGCTGCCGCTTGTCGTTTCTGGCCTGAACCTCGATGAGGTGTAGCTCGGTCACATCCAGCTCCTGGCGCTGCTCGCGGATACTCGACCACTGGTTGAGGCTCACCGCCAGGAAGAGATAGACCGCCGGCCAGCCCAGCCACAGGACCGGCATCACGGACCTGTCCACGCCTACCCCTACGGCTTCCATAGCCGGGCTGCTAAACAGCGACGCCAGTCCTGCGATGACCAGGGAGAACGTCAGCGGATGTCGATAGGCAACCAGGATAATGGGGACGAAGAAAAGTGTGGTGAATGCGCTGGGGATCTCCCCGCCAAGCGCTACCAGAGCGCCGATAGCCAGCGTGGCAGCAAAGGCCAAACCGCATTCGGCCACGCGTGCGACATTCCTGCTGGCGAACATATTCACGGTCGCCACAGTCTTCAGACATCCCCCCGTTTCGCTGGAACGCTGTACATAAATTCAGACGAGCATAATGTGCGAACGTTACAGATGTACCAAGAGGCGCGAGAAGCGCTTTAGTCGACCATGGAGTAGCCGCCGTTGACACTCACCACCTGGCCGGTGATCCACTCGGCCCGCTGCGAAGCGAGAAAGGCCACAGCATTGGCGATGTCCGCTGGCTTGCCCAGACGGTTCAGCCCTTTGGCCAGGGGATAGCCGCGCATGATCTGCTCGCCCTGGGCCTGTATCCAGGCAGCGGTGGCTTCCGTCTCCGTGGTCGCCGGCGATACACAGTTCACCGTGATGCAGTACGTACTGCATCACGGTGAACTGTGTATCGCCGGCGACCACGGAGACGGAAGCC
>Ga0105164_10000924_pt1 | contig 19216 bp, 26 predicted proteins | sample VDWuncwatermetaG_FD_89674 | JGI IMG/M metagenome (GOLD analysis project Ga0105164, IMG submission 89674) | Wastewater microbial communities from Netherlands to study Microbial Dark Matter (Phase II) - VDW unchlorinated drinking water | ecosystem: Environmental > Aquatic > Freshwater > Drinking...
ACCTGGAACATCATTAAACAAGATCTACCGGGCCTGAAGGAGAAAATAATAGCTATACGACGCGAGATGGAGTGATTTGTTATTCTTTAAGCCGGTGATACCATGGTCCCCGTTCAATGGCGCGTCATCCCGCTCGAGACCCACACCGCTGCCATGAACATGGCACTAGACGAGGCCATCAGCGAAGCTGTTGCTGCAGGAAAAGCTCCTCCTACTATACGCTTTTACCGCTGGCAGCCGAGCGCGGTGTCCATCGGCTACTTCCAAGGCCTGCAGGAGGAAGTCGCTATGGACGTCTGCGAAAAGCTCGGCGTAGATGTCGTGCGGCGGCGCACCGGCGGCGGTGCGGTGTATCACGATTTTGCTGGAGAGATCACATATAGCGTGATCGCAGCTGAAGGCATGTTCCCGAAAGGCATCATTGAAAGTTATCACGTCATCTGCGGCTGGGTGATCGTATCACTCAAGAACATCGGCCTTGACGCGCAGTTCCATCCGATCAATGATATCCTCGTCGGTGGAAAGAAGATATCCGGCAATGCGCAGACACGACGAGGGGGCGTGCTCCTGCAGCACGGCACCGTGCTCTACAATGTTGATGTTGATAAAATGTTCTCGCTGCTCAAGGTCGGCAGGGAGAAGATCGCGGACAAGCTCATCGCTGACGTCAAGCAGCGCGTGACGCGCGTGCTCGACCACACCTCCCTACCCTTTGAGGAGGTGTATCGGGCCATGCTTGACGGCTTTACTCGCGATAAGCAGCATGAGATTGGACAGCTGAACGCTGACGAGCTTATCCGCGCGCAGGAACTCGCCGCGCTGCGGTATGGAACGGTGGAATGGAATGGGAGGCGATAAGAAAGTAAGCCTTACTGCAGATCCTTCAACAATTTTGGATACCCTTTCACATTCTTTATGCCGTACACCCCGACGATCTTCCGCTGGCCTTCCTTCGTCTTCGCCAGACGCCGGATCACGCGATACGCCTTGTCGAACTGCGCATTGATGAAGGCCCTCTTATTTTGCTTTTGGCCTGAACAGGTGTATCGCCTTATCCTCCACATCCTCCGCCGCTTCCTCGATGGTCTCGGGGAAGGTCGGGTGCGGATGGATCGTGGCCTCGATATCCGTCGTCAAGGCGCCCATCTCGATGGCCAAAGCCAGCTCGCTGATCATGTCTGAGGCGTGATGGCCGGCGATCTGCGCACCGAGGAGCCTGCCGGAGACCTTGTCGGACACGAGTTTTGTCATGCCGTCCGGCTCGTTCATGGTCAGGGCGCGGCCGGACGCGGCGAAGGAGAACCGGCCGACCTTGACCTCATAGCCTTTCGCCACGGCCTCCGCTTCGCTCATGCCGACGATAGCTATTTCCGGATCAGTGAACACGACCGCGGGGACGACGAGATTGTCGTACGCGCTCCGCTTACCGCAGATGACTTCCGCGGCGATCTTGCCTTGACGTGAGGCTTTGTGCGCGAGCATCGGATGCCCGACGACATCGCCGATAGCGAAGATGTATGGATCGGTCGTCCGCATCTGCGCGTCTACCTTGATGAAGCCCTTCTGGTCGAGCTGCACTTTCGTCTTCTGCAGGCCCAAGGATTGCGTGTTCGGCTTTCTTCCCACAGCGACAAGGACCTTATCAGCGGTGAGGACAAGCTTCCCTTTCTCTTTGGAGGTCACCGTCACCGTGGCCTTTCCATCCCCTATCGTCACGCCTTCAGCCTTGCTCTCGAAGTAAAGCTGCATGCCAAGCTGATGCGCACGGCGCTCGACAAATATTACGATCTCCGGATCAAGGCCATACAAGAGCTGGTTAGTGAACTCGACGACCGTCACCCTGCTGCCGAGCTTCGCGTAGACCATGCTTAGCTCAAGGCCGATATAGCCGCCGCCGATGACAAGCAGTTCCTTCGGCACGTCGCTGAACGACAAGGCCTCGGTCGAACTCACGACAGACGTCCCATCGAACGGTACGCCGGGGACATCTGAAGGCGTGGAGCCACTGGCGATGATGCAATGCTTGAACTCAATGCCCTCGATGTCTGGATGGCCATTGATCTTGGCCTTGGTAGAAGACTCGAGCACCGCTTCCCCCTTGACGACCTCGATACCATGGCTCTTGCACAATGCGGCGATGCCGTCAGCGAGCCCTTTGACCACATCCGCTTTCCAGGATTGCAGTCTCGGCACGTCCACCTTCAGCCCGACGGCAGTGATGCCCATGACGGATGCCTCTTTTACGCGCGAGACAAGTTCCGCAGCCGAGATGAGCGCCTTCGACGGGATGCAGCCGACGTTCAGGCAGACGCCACCGAGGCCGTCCTTGTCGACGAGCATGACCTCCTTGCCAAGCTGCGCCGCGCGGATGGCCGCCACATAGCCGCCAGGCCCTGCGCCGATGACAAGAACGTCCGTGCCCGTGTAGAGTTCGCCCATCACCATACAATCACATCCATAGTCATACCGTCGCCCATTACGCATCCACCAGCAAGAGGTCCGGATCCTCAAGATGCCGGATGATCGTGTTCATGAAGTTCGCCGCCAGCGCGCCATCGATCAGGCGATGGTCGAAGGTGAGGCTCAAGGGCAGGATCTTGCGCGTCTCGAATTTTCCATCGGCCTGCACCACACGCTCCTGGATCCGGCCGATGCCAAGGATGGCGGCGTCGGGATAGTTGATGATAGGGGTGAAGTGCAATCCGCCGATGCTGCCGAGGTTGGTTATCGAGAACGTGCTTCCGCGGAAGTCCTCTACCTCCAGCTCACGGTCACGCGCGTGTTCCGCCATGGTCTGTAGATGGAGCGCGAGGTCCATGATGCTGTACTGGTCCGCGTCGCGGAGCACGGGGACGAGCAGGCCGTCCGGCGTGTCCACGGCGATGCCGATATGATAGTATTGCTTGAGCGCGATCTCCTGCTTCTCCTCATCGAGGCTCACGTTGACATAGCGATGGGCCTTGAGTGCCGCGATGGATGCCTTGATGACAAAGGAAAGATAGGTGAGCTTGATGCCTTTGTTCTCCGCCACCGGCTTCATCTTCTCGCGCACGGCGGCAAGCCTGGTCACATCCGCATCATCCATATGCGTCACCGGCACCACTCTGCTTGCCGTCTCCACCAGATGGTCGGCGATGGTCTTCTTGATGCCGCGGAACGGCACGCGGATGACACGGCCGTATCGCTCGAAGGCCACCTTGGGACGGGAAAGCGGCGGTGACGTCGGCCTCGTTACTTTGTCTAGAGCTGGAGAAGAGGGCACGGGTTGTTTGGACGCCTTGCCTACTGCCGCTTTCACATCATCGTCAGTGATCCGTCCGCCGGGACCGGTGCCAGAGACATTCGCGATATCCACGCGGAGATCGCGGGCGAGCTGTCTCGTGTGCGGCGTGGCGAGGACCATGCCCGACATTTGCTGCGCGAAAACAGGTGGAGCGGGCGAAGCGCTGGCGCTCGTCTGGACTGCTGCTCTGGAAGAAGGGGGAGCAGCAATCTTCGCCGGCGTCGCTTTGGGAGAAATCGCCTCGCCCGCTTCGCCGATGACCGCGATAACGTCGCCGACGCGGATGGTCTCGCCTTCCTTGAAATGGAGCTTGAGTATAGTGCCAGATTTGGGAGAAGGGATCTCCACCACCGCCTTGTCTGTCTCAATCTCGGCGATAGGCTGGTCTTCCTTGACCGTATCGCCTTCCTTCACGAGCCACTTGACCAGCTCGCCTTCATGGATGCCTTCGCCGACATCAGGAAACCTGAATTCGAACGCCATGCGCTAGAACCCCATGACCTTGTTGATCGCGTTGATGATGCGCGGCTTGTTGGGCAGATAGAAATCCTCGAGACGGAAGAGCGGAAAAACAACATCAAACGCAGTAACGCGCTCGACAGGAGCGACAAGATTGAGCAAGGCTTTCTCGTTGATCTGCGCGATGATCTCTGCGCCGATGCCGCCGGTTGGTTTCGCCTCGTGGACGATCACGCATCTGCCTGTCTTCCTGATAGAGGCGATGATCGTGTCCGTGTCCATCGGAGCGATCGTACGGAGGTCGATGACCTCTACATTGATGCCTTGCTTTGCCATATCTTCTGCCGCGTCCATGGATAGCCTGACCATGGCACCGAAGGTGATGAGCGTCACGTCGCTCCCTTCGCGGCGCACCTTCGCTTCGCCGATAGGGACAGTGTACGATTCGTCCGGCACTTCTTCCTTGAACGCGCGATAGATGCGCTTCGGTTCAAGGAAGATCACCGGATCAGGATCGCGGATGGCCGAGATGAGGAGGCCTTTCGTGTCATAAGGGGTTGATGGGATGACCACTTTCAGGCCGGGCGTGTGCGCCCAGTACGCCTCATTGGCTTCAGAATGATGCTCTAAGGCCTTAATGCCGCCGCCATATGGTGCGCGCAGGACTAAGGGAACGGTAAACCGGCCGCGCGAACGATTCCGTATCCTGCCGGCGTGCGACTCGAGCTGGTGGAAGGCGTAATACATGAAGCCGTCGAATTGGATCTCGGCCACCGGACGCAAGCCGTACACGGCCATGCCAATCGCCGTGCCGACAATGGCTGATTCAGCGAGCGGCGTGTCGATGACGCGGTTTGGCCCGTACTTCCCGAACAGGCCTTCAGTCGCGCGGAAGACGCCTCCATCTTTGCCTACGTCCTCGCCCATCACGATCACGCGAGGATCGTTGGCCATCTCCTGCATGAGCGCGCTCGCCACAGCCTCGACGATGGTGAGCTTGGTCATGGCTTGCCTCCTGATAACCCTTGCGTCGATGATCCTTGCAGTTCTTGCTTCAAGGACGCCATCTGTTCACGCAAGCGTTTAGGCATCTCGGCGAACATGAACTGGAACATCTCGGTCGGGTCAGGCGAGGCTATCCTGGGATCCAGTTCGGCTTCCTTGATGGCCTGCGCGATCTCCTGCCCGACCTCTTCCTGGAATTTCTCTTCAGCGGTCTGGTTCCAGAGGCTTTTCCGCTCGAGATAGATCCTGAAACGCTTGATCGGGTCCTTGGCCCCCCATGCCTTGACCTCTTCCGGAGACCGATATTTTGTCGGATCGTCTGCGGTCGTGTGCTGGGCCATGCGATAGGTGACGGCCTCGATGAGGGTGGGGCCATCACCACGTCTGGCCTTATCCACCGCGTACCGTGTCGCACGATAGACGGCAAGGAGATCGTTGCCATCGACCTGGATGCCGTCGAAGCCATACGCGATCGCCTTTTGCGCAATCGTCTTCGACGCGGTCTGTTTTTCCCTCGGGACAGAGATGGCCCATTGGTTATTTTGGTTAAGGAATATGATCGGCGCCTTGAACACGCCAGCAAAATTCATGGCTTCGTGAAAGTCGCCTTCAGATGTGGCGCCATCGCCGAAGTAGACGAGCGAGACGACATGGTCTCCTTTGATCTTTGCCGCCATGGCCACGCCGACCGCATGCGGGATCTGGCTCGCCACGGGGATGGCTATGGTGAAATCATTCCTGTCTTCAGGGGCGCGATTGCCCCACTCGCTGCCCATGTTGTACACGAACAAGGCCTTCATCGGCGTGCCGCGGGCGAGATAGGCGGCGACCTCGCGGAAGGAGGGGAACATCCAATCGTCGTTGTCTAAGGCCATACAACTGCCAACTTGCGCGGCCTCTTGGCCTTTCGCCGGAGCCATAGTGCCAAGACGGCCTTGACGCTGCAGGATGATGGCCTTCTCGTCCCATGCACGGGAACGGACCATAGTCTTGTAGGCGAATTTGAGCTGGTCTGGAGAAAGCGCTGGCTCGAGAGCCGCATCTACATTGCCGTTCTCGTCCAGGATCTGGAGCCATTTGACCGTGAGGCCTTGGAATTCCCCTAAAAGCTGCTCTGGCACGCAGTACACCCCTTTTATGGGTTGTTTACGAAGGCGGGGTTTATAAGAGTTTCGATGGAATCGAATGGAACGCAGCGTTATCACAAAACTTTATAAACGTTATACCATTAACTGTGTTAGAAACACTATGAACCATGCACAACACGAATGGCAGCCATTTAAGGGCAGATATGTTGATCAAATGCAGATTCTTTTGGCTCGAGGATTAGTTCCTATTTCTGTTGCTGAAATTATGCAACAGCGAATTGCTGCTTTTGAACGGGCAGACAAAAGTAAGCGCTGGTTTGAGTTGAGAGAGTTTTGGCTCATAAATAATTTTGATAGCGGTGATGCCGTTGTCATTAGCCCTAAAAGGAAAACAGTTAAAGTCGTCTTGGATGCGAAGCTGCTTCGAGAGACAACGCCTGGTCAGTTATCCTCTTTGGGAGACATGGTCGTAGGAGAAGATCAGTATAGGGCTATCGAGGGAATGGAATTAAGTAGAGCTGAAGCAGACCGGTACCGTACTGGCTTCTATGAACAGGATGTCGTCAATAATCCGGTTTGGTTAACTCTTGCGCGAGATAGAGCAGTCTTAAAAGAATATGCACGCGTGACCTTCCATATTGAAAACCGCTATGGGCATCCATCGAGCATGAATCTCAACATAACCGGTTCAACATATGAAACTGCAGGAGAACTTCGCGAAGGGGTGATTGGGACGTGTGGAAATTATTCACAAGTGTGTGCCTCTCGGCTTATCTATTCAGAAAGCTTACTTATAGGAGTTGCTCCAAGGCAATCCCGTGAGCGTGATGCTGCTCGGGGATTAGAAGAAGTTCTAAGGGCATAGCATGGTACAGATTGTTCAATGTTTCTCGAGAATATGCTTCACAAACAGCTCCCCTGCCCGATAACTGCTCCGCACGAATGGCCCTGCTGCCACGAACGCGAAACCAAGCTCTTCGCCGATATGTTTATACTTCTCAAAAACAGAAGGATGCACGTACTCGACAACCGGCAAGTGCCGATCGCTCGGCCGTAGGTATTGCCCGATCGTGAAGATGCTCACGCCGACCGCGCGCAGGTCGTTCATCGTCTGCATGACATCCTCGTCGGTTTCACCAAGCCCCACCATGATTGAGGACTTGGTGAAGATGCGAGGATCCATCCCCTTGATCGCCTTCAGCACGGCGAGCGATTGGTCGTACTTCGCACGCGGATCGCGGACGTTCGGCGTCAGCACGCGTGTCGTCTCGATATTGTGGGCGATGACATCCGGCTTCGCGTCGATGATCTGCTGCACACATTCCCTGCTGCCGCGGAAGTCGGGGATCAGCACCTCGACAAGACAATCAGGATGCTGCCGTTTGATCTCGCGGATACACGCGGCAAAGTGCCCGGCGCCCTGATCCTTCAGGTCATCGCGATTCACGGAGGTAACGACAGCATAATCAAGGCCGATCTCGGCGATCGCCTCGGCAAGCTTGCGCGGCTCATCAGGATCAAGCGGTTTTCCCGGATAATGCGTCTTGACATTGCAGAACTTGCAGGCGCGCGTGCACGTATCCCCCATCACCATGAAGGTGGCAGTGCTTTCATTCGCCCAGCACTCGGCCATGTTGGGGCAATGCGCCTCTTCGCAGACAGTCACAAGGCCTCTCGCACGGAGGACGTGCTTAATCTTCTGGAAGCTGGCAAGCGACGAGGATGAAGAAGGCGCACGGATGCGGAGCCAGTCTGGCTTGGATGGCTTGCGCCGTTCACCCCTTTGGCTGATCTGCAATAACTCCATGAGCAAGCTGATGCTCCTACCGTATTTATACTTTGCCACGATTTGTGGTGTAGTGTTCCTCATGTATGGGGAGTACCACACCACAAATCGTCGGACGGCGTAAAAAGCTTTAAAAAGGACCGCTTGTTCTGCCCAATAATATGTTTATAACATGGTTATACCATGTTTATATGGGCTCATAGCTCAGTCTGGTAGAGCGCTCGGCTCTTAACCGAAAGGTCGAGGGTTCAAATCCCTCTGGGCCCGTTATGCTATTGAAGAATTTCAAAAGGGGCGGATCGGGAGTGATAGTACTCTGTTTTCTTTTCTTCTTTCTTTCCATCATCGCTTGCCAACGCCAACAACTGCAGCAGCAGGGAGAAGCGACAGACAAAGACATCGAAACCGCACTACAAGGCCTGCCGACAGATGCATTGAAGGCGACCATCGATGCTCTTGAGGTCGAGCAGCGCGAGGCGCTCGCCGGACGGTCGAGCAAATGGAAAAGGCCAATGAAGATTGGAGAGATTTCTGCGCCGATGGAGCGCGTGTTGCCGATTGCGAAGGCTGTCTATGGAAGTCGTGGAGGCGCGCTTGAACGGCCCGCGGAGCAGCCGCGGCCCCCTGCGTCGATACCATCAGAGCCCTCGCCGCCTGTCGGATTGCCACCGACGCCAGCGCCGCGAGAGACGCCGTTCTCCCCTGAAGAGACGCGTGGCCCTGATCCACGAACAGCCTTCTTCACGCATACCGAAGCAGACGTGCAAAAAGATACGGTGGCGATAACGACCAAGAATCCGGATACTGATTATGAGGAGCGGACCGCGACCTATGATGCGTACATTATCCCCGGCGAGAGCTTCCGCATCGTGTGCCAGCAGCCGTGCCCGATCTCCGAAAGCATCTTGAAGAAAAAAGTTGTTGGCGCGGATGCCGCGATACGCGCGCTGATGGATTTCATCGGCATCGACGTGCTGCCGATACTGGAACCGGTCGATATCCACCTTACCAGCAGCGTAGAATGCGGTAATTACCAGGAGAAGTTGCGACGGCAAGGCTATGTGTCCCGCTTTTCAGGCACAAGACCGAGCGGTGTCCCCGGCGTTACCGAGGGATCGTACATGTGCCTCTGGGAGTTTGACGATGACCAGCTGATCTTCCCCTTGAACGAAGAGAATGCGATGCGCATAGAAGCACAAACCGTCCTTATCCATGAATATGCCCACATCTTATTTTATCGGCGATCGTTTGCCTCTCCTGAAGATTTTGTCAAGGCCTTGCAGTTCAGGGTTTCTGGCATCTGGGACGGTGAGGGCATGGACTGGCAGGATTTCCCGCTCGTGACGGATGCCTGCGATGCGCGCCTGGAGATCAGCGCCCCGAGCGTCTACCAGCTCTGCACGCGATGCGGCTACCGTATGGATGACTTGCGCGCAACGCTCCAGCATATCGCGGACATCTACGATCGCGGCGATGGGGAAGAGATCGAAGGCAAGGTCAGCATGCCGCAGCTCAAGCGCATCATCGACGACCTTACCGGCAAGGACAGCGTGTCCGAGTGCGGCATCGACTGGCTGTCGTACCGGGGAAATGTGTGAAGGACAGGAATCGCGGTAGGTTTATATAGTGACCATCCTTCAATCGCCATATGGTACGGAAGATCCGGCATCGGCCACGGCACAAGCACAAGTCAGCAGCCGAAGTGTTCGACGAGACTTCACCGAAGAAGGTGAAGCGCGGCGAAGACGATTTCTCGACCAGATACTTTGTCCCGGAACCGGTGGAAGAAAAGACTGTCGACAAGGATGTCACCAAGTTCCTTCTCGAAGAAAGCCATGCGGAGACAAGTACAGAAGAACGAGAAGAGCAGGGACGCAAGGAAAAGCCGCCGCGCGCGAGCGTCCTTGACGAGCCAGAGCATGGCAAGCGCGACCTCACCAATTGGTATGTCATCACCACGGTCGCCATCATAATCATCGTGCTCATCACCGCCATCGCCAACCACAAGTCGTCGGGAAAAGAAGAGATGGCCAATGGATCTGCAGAGCGGGAAACGGAAACACCAGGACAGGACGACGAAAACGCGTCCGCGCCGGTCGCGGCTCCCCTTCCTGATGCCGCGACTGCGCTGAAAGATTTCACCCTGAACATCACCGGCCTGCGCACGGTGGGGGATTTCAGGCAGCTGGACAACAATCTTGGAAATCTTGTCAACGAATGCAACCGCAGCGAACGCTGCAAGGCCGCGCTGAAAGGCTACCGCAAGGTCGGCCTCCGCACACAGTCGAAGTCGTATACCTTCACCATCAGCAAGGATGGCCGCATCGTGGACCTGCGCCGCCAGCTCGAATCCGGGACGAATTTCGTGATGGACGCGAGCGAGGAGGACCTTGTCGCGCTGTACAATGCGCTGGCGATCAATGACGAAGAGACCGTCCTTCTCAAGCTGCAGAGGATCCTGCCGCCGGAAGTCATGCTGCAGGCGATGCAGGGGATGATGGCGGGGTAAGATGCTGCAGCAAGAGCAATCTTTATAAAGAATTTGCCATCTTTATCTTCATCTGCCGACGTCGCATAACCCGGTAGTGCGCCGGTCTCGAAGAGAAATCGAGTCAACCGGTTTCCGCAAGGATATCCCGGTTCAAATCCGGGCGTCGGCGTTCTATTCCCTTCACGGTATTCTCCGCACCTGCCGCAGCTGATAACTATCCCCCGGCAGGGCAACAGCCTCCTCGGTGATCTCCGGCTCTTTCTCCTCTGTCCTGATCTCGCCCGATGCCGCCTTCAGCTTCGCCTCGATACTATCTATATCCTCCTTGCTGATGCCGATCGGATCCCAGGTTATCTTCACCGCGTCGCCTTCACCTCGCGGGAGGAGATGGATGGCAAAGTGCGGGAACTCCTGCCCTGCGGCGGGGCCGTTCATGATGAGCAGGTTGAAGCTTCCCGCGCTGATACCTTTCTCGAGCGAGTGGAGCATCAATCGGGCGACGCGGAAGAGTTGCCGTAATTCCTCCTCCGGCACCTGCTCCATGATTGGGTAATGCACGCGCGGCACGATAAGCAGATGGCCGGGCGCAGCGCCGCGAGGATGCAGCATCACGATGCTGTGCGGGTCCTCAAAAAGCACGATCTCCTGACTCTTCATGCCGGCGCACAGTTCACAGCCGGGCATCAGATACCTCCCTCTGGCTGCGCGCCTTCGATGACCTGCTTGATGCCATGCACGACCATAGCTTTGGTATCATTCAGGTCTTGCGTGGTGAATGGCTGCTGCGGAAGGCTGATGATCTGCAGCCCGTCGCCGTCGCGCCGTGGGATGATATGGAAGAAAAGATGCCCTGCATGCTGCCCTGCCGCTTCGCCTTGCGCGAGGATGATGTCCGTGCCTTGCGCGTGGAGCGCGCGCAGCGCGACCCAGGAAAGCTGCTTGCAGACGGAAGCTAGATAGACCACCATCGCGAGGGGCGCTTCAGCGAGCGTGCGGATATGCTTCTTCGGCATGATCAGGAGGTGGCCGGGACTCGCCGGGTTGATATCGAGCACGGCAAGCACATGCTCATCCTCATAGATGCGCCGTGCCTGGATATTGCCGGCGACGATTTCGCAGAACGGGCATACCTCTTTTGATGCGGTCATACTCGCATCGGGTGCGCGCTGATTTATTAACCTTGCTCCGTTTTGGTGGGTGACACTCCTCACCGGGTAGGAAGCGCCACCCACCAAAACAATGAAGCGAGAAAGCGCCAAGAGCGCGCAGCAAAGTTTATATACCTGCCGCATTTAAATAGCAAGAGTATGGGACAAAAGAGAGGTGCGACGCTGTTTTCTTCAAAGAGAGGGCTCTCCCCGCTCATCGCGACAGTCATGCTCATCGCCTTCGCTGTCGCCTTAGGCGCCGTGGTGATGAACTGGGGCAAGGGGTACATTGAAGAATCCACCAGCACGCCATCAGGAGAGATGAGCCTTACGCCAACGCCTTCACCGGTTACTGCACCGTGTGAACAGGCCATCCAGTTGCAGGTGCTGACCATCAGCGGCAGGCCGGACATCTGCTTCGACACGGCAGGTAATAAGCTGAACTACCGCTTCGAGAACAACGGCCAAGTGGCCATCGAGGGGGGAAAGCTCCAGCTTATCGGCGAGACCGATGTGCTCGAGACGGACATCGATGGCATCGGGGTAGCGGGCATCAAGCAGGGCAATGTACCCTACGATTCCGCCGTGCATGGCCAGATCCAGAAGGCCAAGCTCGTGCCGCGCGTGGGTGGACAGCTCTGCCCGCAGAAGGCGCTGCAGGTGGAAGAGATAGGGATTTGCGTGTGAGTTTAACGTCAAAGTTCCCGATAATCAAATTTTCTATACAAAATATCCGCGATGAGAACCTGATCGCCTCGGATTTCGTAGATAACACGGTATTTATTGACGTGAATCGACCAATACGGATTCCCTTTCAGTTTCTTGCCGATCGGCGCTCTTTGCTCCAGTTCAAGGATCTTCTTCCAAATCTGCTGCTGGTGCTGCTTGTCTTTTATCGCAGAGAATGATTTCTCAAAGCCTTCGCTGAAAACGAGCGTGAACATCGGAAACTTAAGCCAGATGCGGATGGCGCTTGAGAAATTCTGCTTTGCTGAGAGATGGCCCTTTCAAGGCCTCGCGTATTTGCACGAGTTCCCCTTTGGTCAATGTTTCTGTCTCGACATAATGGTCGAATAAAGCCGCTTTCTTCTTAAGGAGGTCGTATTCTCCCTTTGGGAGGGTTATGCTTTCGCTCATGGTCTCACCTTTTGTCATTAGAGACATCAGCACTTTTTAAGCTTAACGGTTTTTAAACGGAAATTTTGCGAAATGCCGATAAGTTTTTATTCTTACTCCCCACTTTCTCTCTTATGGTCAAGATTATCCTCGACATCAAGAAATCCATCGCTGAAAACGCGGCCGTCTACTTCGAGAAGGCCAAGAAGGCGAAACGGAAGATGGAAGGCGCGCAGGCCGCGCTGGAGCGCGCCCGGAAGAAGCTGCATGGGCTTACCGAAGTGCAGGAGGCGAAGCAGGCGGCGGAGCAGGCACGGGAAAAGACAGTCAAGCGAAAACCGCAGTGGTATGAGAAGTTCCGCTGGTTCATTTCATCGGAAGGATTCCTGGTGGTTGGCGGCCGGGACGCGACATCAAACGAGGTCATCGTCAAGAAGCACGCGGAGAAGCAGGATGTCGTGTTCCACACCGACATGGCTGGCTCTCCATTTTTCGTGATCCAAACAGGGGGCAGGCAGCCTGGCGAAGCGACCTTGCAGGAGGTCGCTTCCGCGACGTATATCTTCTCGCGTGCCTTCAAGCTTGGTCATCTTTCGACGCAGGTATTCTGGGTGAAACCTGAGCAGGTGAGTAAGGAGGCAAAGGCTGGTGAGTTTCTGCAGCATGGCGCCTTCATGATCCGCGGCAAGACGAACTACATCAAGCCTGAAGCGGATGTGGCTATCGGCTTGACGAAAGATGGCGGCGTGATGTGCGGGCCAAAGGCCGCGGTCAAGGCGAACTGCGAGAAACTGGTGGAGCTCGTGCCTGGCGATGAGAAGACAAGCGATGTGGCGAAGAAACTGCGCGCGCTGCTTGGCGGCGGAATGCTGGATGTGATTATCAGGGCGCTGCCGGGTGGGGTAGCGGTGAAGAAAGGGAAGAAGTAAAGTCCAGCGCATTATCTTAGTTGATCAGTTTGCGATAACTCAAGTTTCGCCTCAAATCGCTTATATACCTCTCGCATTTTCTCTTTTCGCTCGCGTAATTCACGCCTAAACAGCAGTGTCGAACCACCATAGATGCCAATAGTTTCCAACGCGGCGGAAACACAGAGAGCCAAAAGCGCCGATTGGATGATAGAATGCGTGCGACTATAAGCAATGGACGCGGTAGCCACGAACCCTAATAGGGAAGCAGAAGAGATAGCCCTGTTCGTCACTGATAACCTATCTGTGTATGTGTATTTATTCGGACTGATCACACAATCAGCAAGATTATCCAAAAGTTTTATCTTATGCGCAAGCGAGGTCTTTTCCCGGATGTCTGTAGGAATGGCTTGTATCTCTTCTTCGACCAAGGTATCTAGGGCTTGGTTGACTTGTTCCATATCTGTATGCTGAGTTCTATTGGTGATCATTTCAGCGGTTACTTGACGCATACCGCGATATGATGCTTCGTCACGGGAAAGTCGATGGGCGATCCGATATTCTGACATATGATATGCTGCATGGAGATATCTCTGGATGGGATCAGAGCCCCACTCTCTTTCCCCTGTTTTTACTGTTGGCTTGATCTTTGGCTTCCATCCCAAAAGCGATGCAGTTTTATTATATACTCCTTTCGCCAGACCAAGGAGACCAACAGGTACCGCCACTGTTGGCAAGCTAGCCATAAAGCCTAGCACATACCGCTGAAAGCCAGGTTCTAGATTTCGGACAACGTCCAGATCATGTCGATACCCAGCAACCCATTGATTATTGACGAATGTCTGGACGCCTCTTGAGACGAGGTCAGCGATCTCCGGACCGGCGACAGCTGTTGCGATTACCCCCAGAGAAAGGCCCACACTAAGGCCTTGGGCGATGTAAGGAATCTTCTGTTCATGGTGCATGCCAAGCTGAAAGTGATAACTGCTTAAATACCTGACCCGCCCAGTTATGACATTTACGTCCCACATCCCTATAACCCCCACCAACTTTCTTTAAAAGCTCTAAACGCTTAGTATAGCCAACATGACCTATTTGTCCAGTTTCCACGCTCCAGCGTACCAGCCAGCCATGGCCATGGGCGGTCTGGAGCAGATAAGCCAATATCAAGGCAGCATAAGCGCCTTAGAGACAGCTGTCCATGATTATGCCCCGATTCCAATCCACAATCATTTGCCTGCTGTCTCGTGGTCTCCGGCCCGGCCCACATCGTATCACGCGGATGCCCAATATCGTGAGGATACGCGCGACTACACGACCAGCTCTGCCGGCTATCTCCTGCACCCCGCGCGCGAGTACTTCACGCCCATCATGTTCCTCAAGGGCAATCGCCCTTCCTCACCATTCATAGGAAAGGGCGATGATATCAAGCACTATATCCTTGATGCTTTTGAGGCGACGATGGGCGAAAAACTGCCAGATGACCTTGTCATCAGCGTTGTCACAAAAGATGAGCTTCACCGGAAACATCAGGAATTTGGGGGCGAAACGAGCAATGGCTTGCAAGGTTTCGCCATCAACCGCAGGGGAGTAAGCCACAGCATGATCTTCGTCTGCGAGAACGAGCTCGACCAGCTCTTGCTCACCATCGGCCACGAGATCGGCCACTGCATGAGCAGGACCTTGCCCGCCAAGCTCGATGAGGAGGCCAAGGCTTTCGCCTTCGAGCTCGCCTGGATGGACGCATTGGTGAAGCACGACATCGCGCGCATGGGTGCGGCCATCGATCTCGATCCGCGGCCGGCGAACAATGGATTGCACAATGCGGCGTTCAACTTCGTCAAGCGACTGGCGAAACAAGGCAGAAATGCTATGCACATCTTCCGTGGCTTAGTCACGAGAACGATAACCATGGGTGAAGAGCATGTGCGGTAATGACGGCCTGATGCCGCATACGGACCAGACCAGTCCGATGTACGCGATAAGCGCGCCACCGAGGGTAAACTATGACCCGCTCGCGGCGATGATACAAAGTGCAGCCAGTCTCTACGGCAACAGGCACAGCTATACCGCGGCAGACCATTCTCTCCACGACCACGATGTCCTGGCTGGCATGTCGCCACAATCTCCAGGGGACATGTATCGGCCAAGAGGCGATCCGGCGATGATGTACGCCAGGAATGACCTCGCGGTGCTTGGAGATGCCTATGCAGGCGCGGCGATGCAGACAGCATCAGCGAGAGGCAGCTGGGATCAGATGAAGTATCATGCAGGATCGAACTGACGCAGGGATAAGACGATAGATTGACGAGATTGACGATACATCCGGAGGAGAACACCATGACCGAAACAACGAGCAAAGATGAACAGGTCGGCTTTCACAAGGGCTCATTGAGCACGCTCGCGAAGGAGCGGGAAGAGATGCTCAAGATACTCACGATTGTCGAGCAGCTTATGCAGATGCACGTCAAGGCCTTGAAGGATCTTGGCGTGGACCTCGAGGCTATGGCAAAGGAAGCGGGCAAGCAGAAGCCGCTCGAGAGCAAGCTCTCGAAATAGGGCTTCGCCTTCCTCACATTCCTTATTTTCGCGATTTCGTCCTGGTGCTCTCCTCATGGGTAAGGAGAGCACCAGAACGGAATCGTCGCATACTCATCGCTCATGATGCACCATGACCAACGCGAAGAGGAATTTCTTGCTGCAGATCTTCTTGAAGCGCATCAGGCCGCAGAGAGAAAACAGGAATGCCTGGATGATCGTGTAGCGCAATACACTGTCTGGCCGGTAATGCCGGCGTATTCCTGCGAATCGCGCTACCGCCATGGACAAACGGATGATTACGCGGCGCAGGCCATACACGGTGCGGCAGCATGCCATTCCAATACCCCCGAAGTCTGGCTACGCCCGATGCAGCGCGTCATCCAGCTGCCACCGGAATGGATAGGCAAGGGTGTGCGCGGGTATTGCATACCAACAGTAAATACAGAAGTGTCATGGATCCGCAACAACGACCCTGACCCGTGGCGGGTGAACACGCACGAATACTTTCACTTCAACTACCTTGGCGGCGGCGACGGAAGCGAGGGGTTTGTGCACTTCTTGGAGCACTGGAGGCTTGGAAATGAGGAGCATCACAGCCATCATTGAAACTGGATAGAGATAGATAGACAGCCTTTAGACTGATACAAGCTCACGGAGACGCAGCAGTTCTTTCGCGAGTTCTGGATTCCTCTTCTTCACGGACAGGATCTCTACACCTAAGACCTTCCCTTCCTTGTCAAAGTCAACGATGGTGTAATCATCAAGCACATCATTGTGGTCAAACTCGCCGTCTTGGACGTGCATATATGCCGCATCCGCTTCAGGATCGTAACGGATTTTCATGGTCATCTCCAATAGATTGTGACTATATTTATATATTTTTCCTCACCAGAAATAACTTTCTCAAAAACGACCTCTATGAGCCCGTTGCTTATCCTTTTTCTCGCAATATAATTGGCACCATCCCGTTGTATCGCATCCGGCCAGTGGACAGCTTCCTCAACCCATATTTCCAAAATTTTTCGGATGCGCAATTGCTTAGCGGCGTGCTCTGTATAGACGATTTCCATGAGGCTCAGCTCGGATAGAACCAATCCACGGCAAACAACAATGTCGGCGGCGCGCGCACCGTCTTCTCGATCTCGTCATGTTCGGGATTCTCGACCATGATGGCGAAGATCTTGCACTCGTCATAGAGCACCTGGGGCAGGTCCCAGTACACCACATACACGCCGAAACCGGAGTAGAACCAGCAGTAATACGCTGGAAAGACGTGATCGCCGAGCTTCACCTTGACCAGATGGCCGTACTTGACGGTCTTCCTCGCGAAGAACCGCATGCGCTCGATATTGATATTCTGGCTGAGGTAGCGCTTGGCGAACAATCGCGCGATATCGCCACGATAGCGGGTGATGAGCTCCATGCGGAACGATGAGACAGAAGGGAATTAAACTGTTCCTCAGAAAAAGCCGGAAAGGATGCGGATCAGCAAGAAGATATTACGGTACGGACGGAACAATTACGGAAACATCAGGAAAATACGGAAATCTTACTCAAATAATAGAAATCGTACGTGCTCTCCCCGCAATTCATCCACGACATGATCGCCCTGGCAGAGCCGGAGATGGTTGTCGGAGACCACCTGCACCTTGTCGCAGCGCGCGAAGACATCATGCATATAGCTCTCCCTTGTCGTCAGGACGTTTTGGTAGTAGACCTCCTGACCGACGATGCTATAGCCACGGAGCGGATGCGCGGCGTGTTCATGCACCACGACCGGCCCCCGAAGCTCGCCCTCCAGATAGGCAGCGAGTTCCGGATTGTACTTCTGCACCACGCCAAAGGCCCGCTGGGCCTGCTGCAGGGATTGCGCGCAGAGGAACGAGCAGGGAATATGGCTCAACAGGGCCACATCATGCGGCCGGAGCAGATAATTCATGACGAATGGGAGACGCCCGGCATGCGGCTCGGCGAGCAAGGCGTACTCCTCCTCGGACGAGACGCGACGGATCTGATTGAGGTAATTGCCGACGCAGCAGGATGGATAGCCCAAGGTCTGGCCAAGGCGGTCATGGTTCCCAATCTGCGCGTAGAACAGCGCATGGTCGGCGAGCTCCTGGCTCGCCGCGATGACCGCAAGATGCCAGCCGCCGCCGGAAGCGGAATCGGCGAAGCCGAGATCCATATTCTTGCAGAAGCCCTTCACGGCAGGCAAGGCATCATCATGGATGAGCTGCTGCGCGGCAGGCTTGATTCCCTCCAGTACGAACAGGGCCTCAAGCGCCTGCGTCAGGGAAGGGAAATGATGGAAGAGATTATGATGCCTATAGAGGATCTGCATCGGGACCGCACGAGTGGCGTGCGCTGTCTTGCTCACCGTCATAGGAATACGCTCTTTTTTGAAAATAGTCAATTGAAAATAGTCAGCTTTGGAAACGATCAGCTGAACAGGACAAGGCCATCATAGTCCTTATTAATAACCTTTGCCTGCGCCAATTGGTGGTGAAAACTGTTCGTGACCGTGCTCGCCACATCCCCAAAACGGAGGAAATCGCCTTCCTGCCGCTCCTGGAAGAGGAGATGGATGCCGTCCTGCCGCGTCAGGATCGCTGGCTTGCGGAGGGTGTTCATCACGTGCTCCGCGAGCCCGTAGCTGTGCTTACGGATGGTCTCCAGATACCGCATGGCCAGCTGCAGCGAAGCGGAGCAATCGAAGCTGCAGGGGAAATGGCTGAGGAGCGTGACGTCGAAGTAGCGAGGCAGGACATTCAGTTCCGCGTGATGTATGCTTGAGCGCCGGAGCGCGAGACGCACATAATCATCATCGTCCTTCACCTCGCCGGCGTTCTCGGCGAAGAACCGGACACAGCAGTCTGGATAGCCGAGCAGCTTTCCCAAGGCCGCATGATCATTCATATAATCTGCAGCTTTCGCGTCCTGCACCAGCTCTGGCGTCTTGGCTAGGTAGACAAAGACATCGCCGATCATTGGCGAGGTCACCGGCAAGCGATACCCTTTGTTGGCATAGCCCTTGTCCAACGGCACGAACTTGAGGATCTTGTAGTCAGAGCGTGCCAAAGCAAGACCATGCGTAGAACAGAAAGCCGCCACATCCGGCACATCATATTCCGCCATGGGAAAACGCGCGACCGGCTTCACGCCTTCAAGGACAAGAAGGACTTCGCTCGCCTTAGAGAGGTAGGTGAAGACATCCTGGAGATTTGTCCCCTGATACACGAGAGGATAGAGGTACCGACGCTCCTGCGTCGTCTGGTGCGTCGTCTGGCGCGTCGTTTGGTGCGTCGTTTGGCCTTCGGTCATGCTCATGGTTCACTCCAATGGCGACTGGGTCCACAAGGTCCAGTCATTGGATGGCGAATAGGCGCCGAAG
>Ga0105164_10000926_pt1 | contig 19212 bp, 17 predicted proteins | sample VDWuncwatermetaG_FD_89674 | JGI IMG/M metagenome (GOLD analysis project Ga0105164, IMG submission 89674) | Wastewater microbial communities from Netherlands to study Microbial Dark Matter (Phase II) - VDW unchlorinated drinking water | ecosystem: Environmental > Aquatic > Freshwater > Drinking...
ATCAGGAACAAGCCCAGACAACCTTTAGCAATCAAAAGAAGTAATTTCCCCCATTTGACGATCGCTAAAATACCTAATACCAAAAATGCCAAACCAAGAACCACCTTGATCATAGTGGCTAAAACTTTTTTCCCATTGCCTTTTGCTTCGTCAGCCATTTGTTCCACCTCCTTCTAAATTAACCTTGCTCTTCCATCTGCGGTGAACCCATCCCCATTCCGCAGGATATTTACGGATATAAGCCTCTATCACATTGGTAAGCTTTTGAATATTTATTACAATCGTCTCATGAGGAGTTTTACCTTGCTCTAAATCTATCGCTGGCTCAAAGATAATTTTTTGGGTGTCATCTTTCTGCCGGATAATAAAACAAGGAACCAGGCTTGCTTTTGTACGCTGCGCAAAAATAACCGGGCCAGTTGCCGTAGCTGCTTTTCTGCCAAAAAAATCCACGAAAACCCCAGCTGTCCCGAAATTCTGGTCTATCGGTATAAAAACCACTCCATTTCTGCGTAACGCATCAATGGTCTGGTTTACGCATAGATTACGCGGGGTGCTGTAAATCGTCTGGACCTGATATCTTTCGCGTTTCTTAACGAAGATTTTTTCCACACGTAAATCCCGCATTGGGCGCATAATCCCGGCAACCTTATATCCATCCTGGCTCAGTCGCGCCAAAAGAAGTGGGAAATTTCCGAAATGAGCACTCACCAAAATAACGCCGTTACCTTTGACTAAAGCCTGGTCGAGATTCTGCCGATTGACTAAACTCACCCGCTTTTTTAACAAGACGGGTTTATCAATGAGAAACATCACTTCTATTGCCGATTTTGCCATGAACCTAAAACAATCTTTGGCTATTCTTATTATTTCTTCTCGAGATTTTTCCTCGCCCAAGGCATTTTCCAAGCTCTCCAAAGCGATTTTCCTCTGCTTTACGGCGAGACGATACCCTAAAGCGGCCACCCCTTCGGCAAAAGCATAAAGGCTGCGTCTCGGAATGAGCTTAATTATCAAAGAACAAATAATTAATCCAAACAAGCCGGCAAAACGGCCAATACTTTTATTAATTTTTTTGTAGTCCATTGCTTCTCAACTAAAGAATATAACAAAAAAATGTGAAATTTCAAGGGAAAATTAGCGCTTGTACCCTATCTTACGCAGAAGATCGTACCGCCATTGTTTATCTTCGGTAGTTTCAATACCCTTAGGTTGTTGTCCGTCAATTACACCCAAAATACCCCTGCCATTTTCTGTTTGCGCAACTACCACCTCTACCGGATTAGCTGTTGCACAGTAGATTGTACAGACTTCGGGAATTGCCTTAATTGCATTTAAGACGTTGATCGGATAAGCGTCCTTAAGAAAAATAATAAAACTGTGGCCAGCGCCAATCTCCAGGGCATTGGTCTCGGCTAGCTCCTGTAATTGCCTATCGGTACCCTCCGCCCTCACCTTACACGCTCCGGAAGATTCCACAAATGCCAACCCGAATTTAATTCCCGGTACATTATTCACTAAGGCCTCATACAAATTTTCTACGGTCTTAATAAAGTGGCTCTGTCCAAGGATCAAATTAACCTCTTCGGGCTTTTTGATCTTGACGGTTTTAAACTCTAACATTTATCTACCTCCTGAGAACGACCTTGCGGAAACCCGTTATATAAAGGGGGGAGATTCCTGTATATGTTTTTACATTCAACAGGATAAAATCAGGGTCTCCTAGTGCTTTTAAGGGTACGCGTAAGACTAATTCATCTTTGCTTAATTCTAAAGTTACCCCTTCAAGATGAATTAATTTCTTTGCATCAAAAACCCTGAATGTGTCATATTTTGTGGCTATGCTGATTTTAGGCATTTCGGCGAAGGGGATTCTATAACTATAACCGAAAAAATAAAATAAGCCATGCATCAGGCTCTTGATGTCCTTTGGTTTATTTACGCGAATCAAAAGCTGGCCTTCTTCCAAGCAATAGGTAATCTTTCCTTTGTCTTGAGTGACGGCAGAATAATTTTTAGTCTCCGGATTTTTTCCCTGAATCTTAGAAACCCTGAGACGATCAATAAAATTAAGCAGCTGTTCATGGATCGAAACCTGTTTCGGGGAATCTTTTTGGGACAACTTTAATTCGATTTCCCGGTAGTCGCCGAATAATTCATTTTTTCTGGCAAAACTAAGCAGATAAAAAGCGCTAGACTGTGTCTGGCTGCGGTAACAGAGAATTGCCCGGTACTTTTTATCTATTTGCTCTTCAGTCAAACCAAAAAGAATCCAGGAAATCGTAGAATCGTGTAATTCTTCCGGAGGGAAAAGCGGTAGCTCGGGATGATAATGGCGCGGTAATGGCCAGCCTACAGAATGGACCAAATAAGGATAAATTTTCGGACGCTGCAAATATTTCTCTAAATCACTTAAAGCAATTTGCAGAAAAAGATAAAAGGTTTCGTGATCCAAATTTACATCTACCGGATGTGAAACAAAAATTTTCGTCGGGCGGTATTTAAGAAGCAGTTTCTCCAAATCTGCAAGAATGTTTCCGGGTTTATAAGAAAGTCCATAGGAAAAATTTTCTTTGTAAGGAACCTTATTGATTCTGGTAAGCATACTCTGGAATGGTATATTTTCTTGCCAGTAGTCCTTAAACATGGTAAAGGTGCCGAAGTCCGGGTAACCCAAAAACACAAGCTCAGACTCATCTAAGCCTAATAATTTCATTGCCTTTATTGCCTCTTTTTTACGCACTCCTCCCAGATGAATAAACTCTTTTTGGCTAAGCACAATTCTTTTTTCATAAACTATAAAGGCAAGTTCATTATGGTCGCCATTCGTAAGATACGCCACGTGAATATTGGCATTCTTGGCTAATGCCTCCTGAATAATCCCGGCACAGCCGATTGTTTCATCATCCGGATGCGGGGCAAGAATTAAGACCCGGTCATAGGCGCTAAAAGGCTCTAAATAACCAAAGCCGGCTTGAGTGTCATTAGCTGTCGCAGGCTCTCCGGCATAAACGCGAAAAGCTGCACAAATTACCAGTAATATAATTAATGATATTTTGTCTCTCATTTTGTCCTTTATCTTATCATATAACTACATCCAAATCAATACAGATAGAAATAATCTATTTGAAATATCTCTTTGGCGGGTATATAATTACTTCTTATGGACAAAAACCTACAGGAACACTATAGCCGTATCCGTAAGTTACTAGCATTAATCTTAGTGTTCAACTGGGCTGTTGCAATAGCTAAAATTCTTTACGGGCTCTTCAGCCGCTGTGAAAGCATGACTGCCGACGGATTCCATTCCCTTTCGGACGGTACCTCGAATATTATCGGCATTATCGGCATTAACCTTGCCTGCCAGCCTACGGACAAAGACCATCCTTACGGGCATAAAAAATATGAAACCCTTTTTTCGCTCGCCATCGCAGCGGTGTTATTCATCCTGGCGTTTAATCTGGCCAAAGAAGGCATTAAACATCTAAGTCATCCGCTTACTGCTCAAGTAGACTTAAGGAGCTTCCTGGTAATGATTATCACTCTGGCAATTAATTTTTGGGTGATGAATTACGAAATGAAAAAGGGTAGGACCCTAAAAAGCGATATCTTGATTTCTGATGCCTTGCATACAAAAGCGGACATTTTTACCTCTTTATCGGTAATCGTCTCTTTAGTGTTAATCAAGCTGGGTTTCCCGATCATTGACCCAATTGTCACTATTATGATCTCTTTGTTCATTGCCCATGCCGGTTATGATATTGTTAAGCAAAGTTCAGCCGTGCTTTGTGATACTGCGGCGATATTAGACGACAAAAAAATTATCGACATTGTAATGGGGATAAAGGAAGTAAGAACTTGCCATAAAATCCGTTCGCGTGGCAGGCCAGATGATATCTATCTTGACCTACATGTCCAGGTAAATCCTGACATGCATATCGATAACGCGCATAAAATCAGCGAGGAAATTGAAGAGGCAATCAAGAGAGGGATTCCTGAAGTTACCGACGTGATCGTGCATATGGAACCTAAAGAAAAAAGCTAGATGCCTTTAAGAATAAACCAGAAGCCTATGCTGGCTAAAACCCCCATCACCCCGCCGAAATAAAAAGGTGCTTGTGCCCCAAAAAATTTCCAGAGTAAACCGGCAAATAGAGATGCAGGCAATAAACCGATCCCAACCAGTGTGGCATGTAATCCCATAGCTGTTGCGCGTAATTCTACAGGCGAGATGTCAGCAACCAGCGCTTTTTCAACACCTTCAGTAAAAGCAATATACAAGCCGTAGGCAGCGAATAAAACCCAGAACATATCCAAAGATTTGTTCAAGGCAAATCCCAGATAAACCAATCCGTAAAAAAGATACCCCAACATAAGCAGTTTTTTTCTGCCAATTTTATCGGATAGCCGAGATGCCGGATAGATAACCGAGAAATAAACCAGGTTATAAACTAAATAAAAAAGGATTACCTGGCCAGTGGAACTTCCCAGGTTCTTGGCGCGTAATAACAAAAATAGATTCGAAGAATTCCCCAAGGTAAAGATAAAAGTAAAAATCAGGAATAATTTTAATCTTTTATCCAGGGCGCGCCATTTGAATTCTATTTTTTTTGGTACAGCTGCCAGTTTCGCCTTCTTTTCTTTTACAAAGAACAAAAAGCCAATGCCTAAAAATGCCGGGATCAGAGAAAATAAAAATACATCTCTTAAGTTACCGGAAAAATTCGTCACTAAATAATAGGCAAAAACTACTCCGATTACCGCACCTAATGTATCCATTGCCCGATGCAATCCAAAAGCAGCTCCCCGCTTACCTTCTTGCGAGCTTTCTGCAATTAAGGCATCACGCGGGGCAGTACGGATTCCTTTACCAAAACGGTCAATCACTCTGCCAATTAAAACAAAACCCCAGCTATAAGCGATAAAGAGAAAAAGCTTTCCTATGGTAGAGCTTAAATATCCGAGGATAGTAAAAGGTTTTCTGCGCTTTGTCCGGTCTGAGAAATAACCTGAGAACACTTTCAAGAGGCTGGCCAGGCTTTCTGCGATTCCTTCAATTAATCCTAATATCGCAGGACTCGCTCCGAGTGTAGTCACCAAAAAAACCGGCAGGATCGGATAAATCATCTCGCTGGAGATATCTGTAAGAAGACTGGTTATGCCTAGTAAAATAATATTAAACATAGTATTTACTTTATTTTTTTTGGAGCGATTATACTATAAAAAATAAGTATTATCAGTATCCAGATAAAAATATTGCCATAACGAGTATAAAATGTAAGGTTTCTACCACAAATTAAAATGTTTTGCGTATTATATCCGGGTACAAAAATATTTTTTCCTTTTTCATTTTTTACTAATGAACTGATTTGACCTGATGGAGAAATAAAGCCGGAAATTCCGGTATTGGCACTTCGCACCAAATATACATGGTTTTCCACAGCACGAAATACAGAAGCCTGAAAATGCTGATAAGGAGCCGAGGTTCTCTTATACCAGGCATCGTTAGTGATATTCACCAGAAAATTTGCACCCCGCTTGACAAATTCCCTGGATAATTCGGGAAAGAGGTCCTCGAAACAAATTAAAACAGCAAATTTATTTTTACTTGCGAGCTGTGAATTGTGAGTTATGAGTTGAAATATTGTATATTCTTTTCCCCTCTCAATTTCTCCAATAGGCACTACGGTTTGCAAAAATCCGAAGACCTTCTTGAGAGGAATATATTCGCCAAATGGCACAAGATGTAATTTATCATAATAAGATACGCTTTCAGTCGATAGCAAAACCGCGCTGTTATAATAAAGGTTCCCCCTTAAAGTCACCGCGCCTAAAAGTAGCGAAGTTTCCATTTCCTCGGTTAATTTTTCTACTTGTTGAATAAAATGCGGTTCGCTTTGCAAAACCACCGGAAGCGCTGCCTCTGGCCAGATAATCAAATCAGGGCGGTCTTTAGCTGCCTGACGGGATAAATTCAGGTATTTCTCGAGAATTTGCTCTTCGGGTCCTGAGGTCCATTTTAATTCCTGCGGGATGTTTCCTTGTACTACCGAAATTCGCACGGGTTGCACGTTGCACGTTGCATGTTGCATGTTTAATCTGTAATAACCATATCCTAATGAAAAAATTAAGATAATAATTGGGAAGAAAATGATATTTTTTAATTTTAACCTGTGACCTGTGACCTGTGACCTGAGACAAATTATCTCTTTAATAGCCACATTCCCCATCATCACCAAAAATGAAACTCCCCAGGCTCCGGTAATATCTGCTATCTGAATTATCGCTAGATTTAGATATTGAGAATAGCCTAATAAAGACCAGGGAAAGCCGGTAAAGAGATAGCTGCGGATGTATTCGAGTAATACCCAAGCGCAGGGAATAATTAGTATTGAGTATGGAGCCTGGGATCTGGAGTAAGAACGGAAAAATAGGCCGAAGAAGGCAAAATATAACGCTAGATATAAAACTAAAATGATTAACCCGATTAATGTGACATGAACTAACCAATAAATATTGCCGAACCAAAAAATCAGGCCAGTTAAATATGCAAGTAAGAATGCTTTGGGCCCTGATTGCTCCTTAATTGCAAAAAATAATGGCACGAATCCAAACCAGGCAAATAACCAAAAATTAAATCTGGGGAAAGATAGAATTAATAATATTCCGGAGAGTAAAGAAAGGAAGATTTCTCTTCTTCTGAGGTGTAGCTTGTGAGGTGTGGCTGAATTTACTTGCCGCAACATTTTTTATATTTTTTCCCGGAGCCACAGGGACAGGGATTATTTCTGCCAACCTTGGCTTCTGCGGTTCTTTGGGCCGGGGCCTTTTGAGAAGAAAAATTTGGTTTTGCGGCAGCCTCAGGCAGGGTTTCTGTTCCTGATTCTATCTGGGGAGCTTCAAATTTTTCCGCTTCCGGATGCACAAGTTCTTGTGATACAGAACTAAAAACTCCTCGAAATTCTTTTGGCTGGGCGGCTTTAAGTTTAAAAATCATTTCTACTGCTTCTTCTTCAATCCCTGCCACCATTTCACTAAACATCGCAAAGGCCTCGCGCTTATACTCTACCAATGGATCGCGTTGTCCATAAGCACGCAGCCCAATACCTTCACGCAAGCTATCCATAGCATAAAGGTGATCTTTCCATTTCGTATCAATAATCTGTAAAAACACCATACTCTCTAAATGACGCAACAGCTCACTGCCTATTGCCTGCTCTTTTTCTTCATACGCAGTAGTTACCTTATTTAATAATAGTTCTTTGATGTCAGTATTCGAATTTTTTATCGCGGCAATATCAAGCTCAAGCCCAAATTTTAAATTTATATTATTCACTAACCCATTAATATCCCATTCCTGCGGGCCTAAGTTTTCAGTTATATATGTCGCTGTAATATCCGAAGTAATTCTTTCAGTTACAGCAAGGATTTCTTCCTTCATTGAAGCGCCTTCAAGAATCTGGCGACGCTGGGTATAAATTACTTCCCTTTGTTTATTCATCACATTGTCATATTCTAAGAGCTGTTTTCTGATTTCAAAATTATGCTGTTCGACCCTGCGCTGGGCGATTTCAATAGACTTGGTAATCCAGGGATGCTCAATCACCTGCCCCTCATCCAGGCCTAAGCGTTCCATCATCCCCACCAATTTATCCGAACCAAACAAACGCATTAATTCGTCTTCCAATGATACATAGAATCTCGATGAGCCAGGATCTCCCTGCCTGCCGCAACGTCCGCGCAGCTGATTATCAATACGCCTGGCCTCGTGTCTTTCAGTTCCCAAAACATGTAACCCTCCCACTACCACCACCTTTTGGTGCTCCTCCTGAGTCTCTTGTTTAAAATTATTCAGCAGTTTGCGGTACTCTTCCAGAAAATTTGGCTCTTCCGGCTTTAACCTTTGTCGGATTAAACTTTTTGCCATAAATTCAGGATTACCGCCTAATAAAATATCCGTTCCGCGGCCAGCCATGTTGGTAGCAATTGTCACTGCTTTGTATCTTCCCGCCTGGGCAACAATCTGAGCCTCTATTTCATGATATTTGGCATTCAACACCTGATGAGGAATGCCGCGCATTTTTAACATCGCGGCGATCTGTTCTGATTTTTCTATTGAAATAGTGCCGACTAAAACCGGCCTACCTGAATTATATAATTCTAGGATTTCGTTAATTACAGCGGAAAACTTTTCTTTTTCAGTTCTATAAATGCAGTCCGCGTAATTTGTCCGTACCAACTTACGGTTTGTCGGAATAACCACTACGTCAAGCTGATAAATTGATTCGAATTCAACAGCTTCGGTAAAAGCAGTCCCTGTCATCCCGGCTAATTTTTCATACATCCTGAAATAATTCTGAAAGGTAATTGTGGCCAGGGTTTGATTTTCCCGTTCGATTTTTAAGCCTTCTTTTGCCTCTACTGCCTGATGCAAACCATCTGACCAGCGCCTACCAGGCATCATTCTTCCGGTGAATTCATCAACAATCACAACCTCGCCGTCTTTCACCACATATTCCACATCTTTCTGGAAAAATTCTTTGGCGCGCAAAGCCGCGATAGTATGATGCCGGTATTCGATCGTCTCAATATCATGCAGGCTCTCTACCCCCCAGATCTTCGCTGCCTTTGCTTCACCTTCTTCGCTCATAGAAATCGTATTGCCCTTTTCATCCGCTAAGTAATCCAAGCCTTTAGCTAAATCGATGCCTTTATATTTGGCATCGATTTCATCTTTCTCGGTGATTCGTTTGCCTCTTAATTGATCGGCAATTCTCTTTGCCGTATAATATTTATCCGTGGACTCCTCTGCCGGACCAGAAATAATTAAAGGTGTACGCGCCTCATCAACTAAAATCGAATCTACTTCGTCAACGATGGCAAAGTAAAAGGGGCGCTGCACCATATCCTCTTGCCTGTATTTCATATTGTCGCGCAGATAATCAAAACCAAATTCATTATTCGTTCCATAGGTAATATCGCAGGAATAAGCTTGCTGCCTCTGCTCATCGGACAAATCATGCTGGATCACTCCGACGGATAATCCTAAGAATTCATATATTGGGCCCATCCATTCCCGGTCGCGGCGGGCGAGATAATCATTAACCGTCACAATATGTACCCCCTTACCTAAAAGGGCATTAAGATATGCCGGTAAAGTCGCAACCAGCGTTTTTCCTTCTCCGGTTGCCATCTCCGCGATTGTCCCCTCATGCAAAACAACCCCGCCGGCAATCTGTGAATCAAAATGACGCAGCCCAATCGTGCGTTTAGAAGCCTCTCTTACTACAGCAAACGCTTTGGGCAAAATTTCTTCATAAATTTTATTACGGGTATGTTTTATTTTTTCTTTAATCCGCTGTTTTTCCTCAGGAATAGCCGCGGCAAATAATGCATCTCCTAGTTCCTCTAAATGCGTTGCGCAATCCTGCGATTTCTTTTGAATGTGGGTTTTAAACCCCGCTGTCAGGGCTTTTAATTCGTTATCCGAAAGATTGCTAATTTCTGGCTCCCATTGATTAACCGCATTAACAATTCCTGCCAACTCCACCATCTTCTTCATCGACGGGCTGGGCATATCAACATGTAAATGAAGATTAACCGACGGAAATCTCTTCTTGATTGCCGCTTGTTTCTGCTTAAGAATAGTCTCTTTAATTAACCCTAACATCTTTTACTGGCTCCGGTTTTCTAACTTTTGCATTTTAAGAAATGCTTCAATAAAATCATCCAATCCACCGTCCATAATTTTATTCACATCCCCGGTTTCATAGTCCGTACGGTGGTCCTTAACCAGAGTATATGGCTGCATCACATAAGAGCGGATTTGGCTACCCCATTCGATTTTCTTCTTTTGCGCCCCGTAATGCTGCATTAGTTCTTGTTCTTTCTTTTCTCTCTCTTGCTCATAGATGCGCGCCTTCAAAATCTTAAACGCGGTTTGTTTATTTTGATGTTGCGAGCGCTCATTTTGACATTGCGCTACTAACCCTGTCGGAAGATGCGTAATCCTGACTGCGGAATCAGTAGTGTTCACGCTTTGGCCGCCGGCACCCTTAGAACGGTAAACGTCGATGCGTAAATCGCTTTCTTCCAGTTTTATATCGACATCTTCTTCAACCTCTGGGATCACATCTACAGAAGCAAAAGAAGTATGCCTGCGCTTATTGGCATCAAAAGGAGAAATCCGCACTAAACGATGTACTCCGCGTTCAGCCTTAAGATAACCGTAAGCATAGGGCCCTTCAATTAAAAGGGTGACATTTTTAACCCCTGCTTCTTCTCCGGACAAAAGATCAATGGTTTTTATTTGATATCCTTTTTTCTCGGCAAAACGGCTGTACATGCGCAGTAGCATCTCTACCCAATCGCATGATTCCGTGCCCCCGGCTCCGGCATTAATGCTTAAGATCGCACTATTAGAGTCAAATTCTCCGCTTAAGAGTGCCTGAAATTCCAGCCGGGAAACTTCCTTTTCCAGGATTTCAATATCCGTGCTTAAATTTTTCAACAAATCGGCATCTTCTTCTTTAACAATTTCTGCCAATTCTTTTAATTCTTTAAATTTTCCCGAAGAGGCTATCCAGGGCTCAACAGAGGATTTGAGATTTTTTAGCTTTTTTACTATTGACGAAGATTTTTCCGTATTATCCCAGAAGCCTGGATTGGACATTTCTTGAGTCAGGCTCTCGATAGATTTTTGTTTTTTTCCTACCTCAAAGATAACCTCTTAAATTTTCTAAATATGAAGAGATAGACGCTAATTTTTCTTTGATTACTTCTAACATAATGCCTCCTAGCATAGAGATACACACCGGCCAATCCGATATGGCCGGGTGTCATACTTTGCGAATCCCCTTTAAAGCCAGGGTAAGCTCTTCTTTATTATCGGAAAAATTGAGCGCATCTTCTTCGCTGATTTTATCTTCTTTGAATAAGCCTAACAAACACTGATTAAAAGATTGCATTCCGAATACCGCGCCATCCTCGATAAAATTAGGAATCTCCCAATCCTTGCCCTCCCTGATCAAACGGCTAATGGTGGGAGTAAGTAACATCGTTTCATAAGCCGGGATACGGCCGGGCTGACCTTTCATCGGTAATAGCCGCAGAGAAATTACACCTTTTAGCAAAGAAGACAATTGGCTACGAATCTGCTGGTGCTGATGGGGAGGAAAAAAGTTAATTATCCTTTCCACACTTTGGCTGGCGTTAATCGTATGTAAAGTACTTAAGACTAAAACTCCGGTTTCCGCAGCAGTAAGCGCCGCGGACATCGTTTCGAGGTCGTGGATATTACCGATAAAGATTACATCCGGGCTTTGCAGGGTAAAGGCGCGAAGTGCCGAGGCGTAAGAAGAAACATCTAACCCCAACTCTCTCTGATTAATCACACAATGTTTATCGCGAAAAGTATATTCGATCGGCTCTTCGACAGTTAAAATATGCTTCTGGCAATTTTCATTGATATACTGAATCATGCTGGCAATGGTGGTAGACTTTCCACTCCCCATACTTCCGCTTAAAAGCACAAGGCCCCTTGATTCCAAAGATAATTTCTTTAAGATCTCTGCGGGCAAATGCAAATCTTCGAATGTCGAGGTTTGGCTGCGAATATTCCTCAGAACAATGGAAGGTGAATTACGTTGAATAAAGATGCTGATACGCACCCTGCGGTTAAATTCAGTCAAATAAAGGGCAAAGTCAACATCAAGATTGTGTTTCAATAATTCCCTTTGTTTTTCGCTCATTAATTCCTGTGTACCCTTAATCACATCTTCGACACTAATTAAGGTATTAGATACAGGAACTACTTTGCCGTCTATTTTTAAGTGCGCAACACCTCCGGCACGGTAAAATAGATCAGAAGCATCCTTATCCACCATTTCTTTTATTAATTCTCTTATGGTCATAATTACCTCCAACTTTTATTATACCATTAATTTTTTAATCTGTCTTTCCAAATCTAGTAACTTAACCTTCATTTTTCTGCCTAAGGCATAGCCGCCTATTTTGCCGCTGGATTCGATAATCCGGTGGCAAGGAATAATTAAAGGGTACGGATTGTTTTTAAGTATCTGGCCCACTGCCCTACAGGCACCGGGCTTACCTGCCTTTGCAGCCAGCCATTTATAAGTACGTACTTCGCCCAGCGGTATAGTTAATAAAGCTTTATAAACTTTTTTCGCGAAAGGGGTCATTTTCCAATAATCTTTTTTCTTCTTAAGATATGGTGATATGATACTGCAAAACGATGCGCCTCGTCTCTGACCCGACGCATCAAATTTAAAGCAGGGGTACGGGAATTTAATTTTAGTGGCGCATGCCTGCCTTTAAGATAAATATTCTCCTGCTCCTTGGCAATAGAGACCAGAGGAATGGATAATCCTAATTTTTCCAATTCTTGTTGAGCAGTAAAAAGGTGCCCCTTACCTCCATCGATAAGAATAAGATCAGGCAAGGATAATTTTTCTCTGACTAGACGGGAATAACGCCTGTTTACCACCTCGGCAAGCATTTTATAATCATTGATTTCCGACACGGTCTTGATCCGGAAATGCCGGTAATTATTTTTATCGGGATTCCCACGGTAGAAACTAACCATTGAGCCGGTTGCCTCTTTGCCGGAAATATTGGAGATATCAAAAGCCTCAATACGCCAAGGTAGCTTATCTAATTTTAAAATCTTCTTTAAGTTCTCCATTTCATTTTGGCTATACGGGCCGGGAGAATTCGGCAGCACCTCACCTAAAACGCCAATTTGATCCCTGATCTTTGCTTCCTCTTCGAAATCATGCCCCTTGGCTTTGCTCAGCATCTGCCGGGATAAATTTTTTATCAACGCCTCGGCCTTACCTTCTAAAAGCAAAGAAATATTGTGAATGGTCTTGGCATATTCTCTTTTGCTAATCTTGCCGATACACGGCCCGGGAGAAAGCCCTAGCCGATAATAAATGCATGCTTCTTTGGGCAGTTGTTTACAGGAACGATATGGAAAATATTTGCGGATAATTTTTAAGGCTTCTCTAAGCAGTTTCGCGCTCGTATAGGGGCCAAAATAGCGCGCATTAACTTCTTCTCTTTTACGCGTAACGCAAATCTGGGGAAAATCCTCCTGAGTAATTTTTACCCAGGGAAAACTCTTATTATCGCGCAATGATACATTATACTTTGGCTTAAATTTATGGATCAGGCTAGCCTCCAGTATCAAAGCCAGGCTCTCTGTCTGAGTCAGCCTATATTCGATATCAAGGACATGTGACATTAAGGCTACGGTCTTACTGGAAAGGTCGCGGCCAAGATAACTTAAGAGACGCTTCTTTAAAGACTTAGCCTTGCCGATATAAATTATTCTGCCCGAAGCGTCTTTCATCAAATATGCGCCCGGCGTATCCGGCATTTTCGCGATAATATTTTTGATCCTATCGTTATTCATATTTTGATTACTGAATATTTTAGTTAAAATATTTGAAGAGTGGCTAATGATTCTTTAAAACAATTTTCCATTGAGTCAAAATCTTTAGCAGTAAAGGTGACAGTAAATTGCTTGTCATTTTCATAAAAAAAAAGTATTTTAAATTTAAGAGGAAGTTCGGGCACCGTTGTTTCCATTATAAATTCCCATCCAGGAATACCATTTATTTTTGATCTTTGGCTACTAATAAATTTTGCTGGTACTTGGACCATAGACTCCACTGTGCTATAACCTAACTCCTCTCTTGCTCTTTCTTCTTCTAATTTTGCCTGCAACTCTTTATATGGAATATGAAGGCAAGTTATTACAAAAAAACCCGCAGCTGGATCATTTGTATTCCGAAAGGTAACCGTAAAGTTTCCTGTGATATCTACGTTATTAAATCCCTTAGGTGGAATAATTTTGAAGTCGCCTCTTTTATCAGAATAATAATAGTTCTCTTCCGGCCTAGGAACTTCTTCAGAATTGTTATTGTTTAAAAGAAGACTCTGATTCTTTTGAACAGGCTCACCGTCAATGCTTTCAATGTCTTCAAAGAAATAAGGTTGGGCCGTGCCTTCGATATCTACATTAATATATTTATCAGCTTTCTCGCTTATTCTCCCTTCTATCTTCTGGCCTGATTTAAGAATAATGGTTTCGGCAAGACCTAAAGCGGGAAAATATAAATTTATTGCTACTATTAAAATTACCAGAATATTTTTCATTTCTTTATTTATTTTCTTCAATAAATAGAGGCCCTAAATTATTTGTCTTTTGCTGTGGGCGTTTGTGAGCGCACATTAGAAATTTTTTTCCAAGAGTGCACAAGGTTTTACGCCGAACGAAAGGCCGCGTTGACCTGCGTGAGCATACTGCCCGAAAGTGAGGCGTAAACCGTAGTGCACGGAAAAAAATTTCGTGCGCGAACAAATGCACACAGCAAAAAAATTATCAAGAGTTAATTATATTTCTTTTTATTTACCCAATTCCAAAGTTGATGAATTTCCTTCACCCTAAAGACAATGCAGAAAATTGCGTAAGAAGTGATTCCCGCGCCAATTAAAAAGCCTAAGTAAGCAAATTTCATTAAGCCATGCTGCGGGAAAAAAGTCAGCTTTTTTAAAAGCAAATAACAAACTCCCCCCATTCCCAGGCTAGCTGCGCAAATCTTGAGAAATGCGTAATATATATCTGTGGTAAATTGCAGAGAAATTTTCTTCTTTAAAATAAAAAAAAGCATAAAACAAGTAATGATTCCGGAAAGCGAAGTAGCCAAAGCAATACCTGATAATTTCATCGGGTACATTAATGCTAAAATAAAGATAACATTCAGCAGTAAAGTAAGTGCGGCAATTTTAGTCGGTGTTACAGTATCTTTTAAAGCAAAAAAACAGACCTGCATAATTCTTGTAGCCGCATAGGCAAACAAGCCAATGCTGTAGTAAAATAGGATATCCGCGGTCATCCGCGCGGAAAATGCATCGAATCTTCCGCCCTGAAAAATAGTCGAAACCAAAAGCCGGGATAAAACCATAAATCCTACTGAGGCAGGAATAATGATAAAAAAAGTCGCGCGTAACCCAAAAGAAACCGAGAGGCGTAATTTTTCGTAATTTTCTTCCAGCGCCTGAGTAGAGAATGTCGGCAGCAAAACCTGAGAAAGCGAATTACTAAAGATCCCTAAAGGAAAAAGGATCAGGCGGTAACCAAAATATAACCCTGCCACGCCACCTTCCCCGACAATGGTTGCCATTGAGCCAAAGATCGTATCAACAAAATTATTCAACTGATAAATACAGGAGCTTAAGAGCCTGGGTAGCATTAATTTACCGATAGTTTTCGCTGCGGGATGCCGAAACTTATGAAAAAGCTTCAAGCGAAAACCTTTTCTATAAAGTACGGGGAGCTGAATCAAGAGCTGTAAAGCTCCGCCCACTAAAACACCCAATGACAAACCCTTAATACTTTCTCCAAAGAACAGCGCAAAGATAATGATCGAAATATTTAAGAGGCATGGCGCAAAAGCAGGAACGCTAAAATGCTTCAAAGAATTCAATATTGCCATCGCATAAGCCGCCAGGCAAATTAGCAGGCAATAAGGAAAAATGATCCGGTTTAATTTAACCGTAAGGGCCAATTTTTCCGGATCGTTGATAAAACCCGGAGCAATCAAGCGTACAATGATCGGAGAAAAAACAATACCAATAACAACCACAACACTTAAAACAATCAGCAAAAGGTTTAAAACTACATTTGCCAGTTCCCAAAATTCCTCTTTTGATTTTTTTGCCGCGTATTCACTAAAGACCGGCACAAAGGCGGCATTTGCCGCGCCCTCCCCAAAAAGATCCCGGAAAAGATTGGGGATTTTAAAAGCGATAACAAAAGCTTGGGCATAAACATACACGCCAAAGAGCCTGGCAATCACTACGTCCCGGATAAAACCTAAGATCCGGGAGCAAAGTGTAGCAAAACCAATAAGCGTAGCGGATTTAGCGACTGATTTATGAATTGACATCTTCTCTTAAATATGCTATAAATTTGTGTTAATAATTTTAACCTAGAAGGAGAATATTATGCCTAGACGCAAAACATCAATCAAGAAAAAACGCCAAGATAAAAAGAAGCACTTAAGAAATCTAAAAATCAAAGTGCAAATCAAAAAAACCTTGAAGAAATTCCAGGCGCTTTTATTAGAAAAAAAAATTGAAGAAGCCAAGGATTTCTTAAAACAAGTCTACAAACAACTGGATAAAGCGGCAAAGAAACAGATTATCCATCCTAATACCGCCCGGCGGAAAAAATCACGCCTTGCCTTGCGGCTTGCGAAGAGCAAATAAGGAAATTTTTAAACCGCATAAGCCAATCACAAGTTTCTCCAGGGCTAATTCTGGCTTTAATTTCCCTCTTTTAATTTCCAGATCGCAATTTAAAAGCAGTTTAAGCTTTTGTTTTAATTCCACAGGCCTACGGATATCCCTTTCCCAGGTATACCTCAAACCTCCCATGATCCGTTCTGCCTTCTCTCCATTCTGCAAGAGCTCATTTAGTAAGCGCAAGGCAGCATCTAACTTTCCTGCTTCTATCTGCCGGTTTAAAGTAAAGGTGTCCGGCAGCTTGATAGAATTAAAGTAACAGATCTGGGCGTAATTCGATAGCTTACGCACAAAGTCGTCCCTGGGCTCCTGATGGTCAAAATCTAGAATCAAGACAATTCTTGACTGTAAGGATTTTAGTTGCCCTAGGATAAAATCCTTGATCTCTGCTTTAAGAGCTTGCGCGCCCCTAATAAGAATAATTCTTCTTTTCGCTTTGACCGGGAGTAAGAGGATCTTTTCCTGGAAACCCTTGAGGTCCAGTTCGCGGCCGTACAAGGTATCCAGATTAAAATCTTCTGTTTGCTTAACGAGAAAATTTTCCTTAATTTTGCTGATTTTTAAATCTTTGGAAAGGCTATCAGTGCCGATAAAAAGGTATAGGGCATTATCTTTTTCTACCATTCTTCCACGGCGCGTTCGACAATACGGCGGGCTAAATCCTCTAGGGCTTGATTAACGGCAACGCTTTCATCTTTACGTTCTGAGGCTACCGGATAAAAAGAAGTAAAATAATTGGCATAGCCGGTAAAACCATTTTCTTCCCAAAGTAACTTATTTTCCCGGTTATCCCAAAGGCTGATATTGACCCTGACATTCACACGGTATTCCTGCACATCATTATTATCCGAATAACGTAACGGGTCCCTGGCAAAATCTACAACCTCGCCCTTAAGGATCAAATCCGCTGTTTGCTCCCTAACCGGCTTAAGGTTTCCGTCAAAAAGAAACTTATTCGTTACTGACACGGTAACATCGGTTTCCAGAGAAGGACGATAAATCTTGTATTTATTTTCCGCGTTCATTTCTCTGGTAATATCGATTTTATTAATAAATGGCGTAATATAAATGGTGCGGAATTTATTGGAAATCGAGGAACGCGTGGTATAACCGCAGGCCGAAAGGAACAAACTGCACGCTGTAAGGAAAACAACGATATATATTTTTTTCATTTCTTCTTCTCCAATACCCTTAATTTCTCCGTCGCCTTTGCTGACCAAGGGCTCCTGGGATTGTTATTGATAATATCATTATAATAAATCTTTGCCGCCTCATATGCTTTTTGTTTTTCATAGAATTTACCGATATTAAAATTAGCCTCTGCCTCTTTTTCCCTGAGGTCATCAATTTGTTTTTCTGCTTCGCGAGAAAGACTAGCATCCGGATGCTCGCGGACAAAATCCTCAAACTTCTGCTCCGCTTCTTTGGCTGCTGCCTGGTCATAACTCGGGCCCCGGGATGTAGCAGCACGGCAAGAAGCAATCTGATACTTAGACGCCTCCGCCCATTCACTATTCGGATAATTTGCAATTACCTTGTTAAAAGCATCCTCAGCCTCATAGTAGCGCAATAAGCCCTTTAGAACCAATCCTAATTTATATTGGGCCTTAGCTGCATAAGGGCCGTAGGTAGAGTTTTCAATTACCTTGGTAAAGATTTCAATCGAGGGGTTTTCTACGGGTAAAGGCACACCCATGGCGGTGCGTTTTTCTCCGGACATAAAGGCTTCGCCGATCTTATATTCGCGCTCGATAATTTCCTGTATGCGTTCCGAAAAAGGATATTTATCGATTACTTTCTGATAAGCCAGAAAAGCCCCATAGAGGCTGCCCTGTTCCTCTTCAATTAACCCCAAATAATACTGGCTTTCCGAAGCTTCGAAAGATTTCGGGTAGGCCTTAAGCAGCTTAATAAATTCAAGTTTGGCATCTTTATAGTTTTTAATTTCATAAAGCGCGAGGGCGAAGCCAAATTGCTCTTTAGGTGTAGGCTTAGGGATAGTTTTGGGGTTTGTCCATTTCTTTGTTTTTGGTGTCCAGATCCAATAAGGATAGGCTGGGCTGGCCAAAAGGCAGAAAAAGATCAACCATAGACTAATAACATATTTTTTCATTAATTTGTCCTTCTATTATTAAACAGCGTTCTACTAAGAAATCTATTTTACCTCTGAATAGGCAATTCATCAACACAAATTTACCTGTATTAATTTAATTTTAGATAAGCTCCGGGTAGGCCTATGAGAAAAAAGTTAAGTTTAAGAAGCAGGGCTACGAGAATCTCTGTGGCAGGGGCAAAAAGATGTGCTAAAACCGGTGAAATGATTCCTGCGCAAATCAAACTGAAACCGCAAAGAGTAATTAAGGTTGCTAAAGGCACAATAAAAACATTCGCCACTACAGTAATCGGAGAGACAATCCGAAAATAATATAAAATTAGCCCCATTGTGCCGATCCAAACGGAAAAGGAAACTAATACCCCATCTAAGATAAACTGTAAGGGCTTTACTTTTAGCGACTCAAGACGCAAAATTGATTTTATTTTTGGATAAAGATAAATAATAGAAACTACACTCACAAAAGAGAGTTGAAACCCAATATCAAACAACTGGTTAGGATTATTACTCAGGATAAAAACTGCGGCTAAAGCACAAGAATTATAAATATCCGGATCTCTTTTTATAAAATACGCTACCAGAAAAACTATCCCCATCACCGTGGCGCGCACTACAGGATTGGAAGCACCAGTAAGAAAACAATAAATAACTAAAAGCACACTAGTGATAAGGATCCTAACCATTCTGGGTATTCTGCAAATTTTAAGTAGCAGCATTATCAGGAAAGCCACTATCCCGACATTAAATCCGCTTACTACCAGAATATG
>Ga0105164_10000927_pt1 | contig 19198 bp, 13 predicted proteins | sample VDWuncwatermetaG_FD_89674 | JGI IMG/M metagenome (GOLD analysis project Ga0105164, IMG submission 89674) | Wastewater microbial communities from Netherlands to study Microbial Dark Matter (Phase II) - VDW unchlorinated drinking water | ecosystem: Environmental > Aquatic > Freshwater > Drinking...
AAAAGCCTGGCTTAGAGTTGTTTCGTCGTTTAAGAAGGATAATTGCGGCTCTGGGGGATGACAAGGTAAAAAATCCGGAAATTAATCTTCCGGAAATAATTTATCGATTAGGCAGCCCCAAAGCTACAGAACAAATTCAATCAAAGGACGAGCCGAAAACAGAAGAGAAAATCCGAGTATCAGAGAAAGTAAGAAGATTTAAGGCCTGGGCTGAAGAGCATAGGGGACAGACGATGGATGAAAGCCAGAAAGAGTTGGGACAAAGGTTTGGTTTATCCTGGGGCACGATAAGTAAAATTTTATCTACCGGAGAATATGGCATTAAAACCGGTGCTCGCAAACGCGAGTTTGAAAGAGTCAAACAATTTAAAGCTTGGGCCGAAGTGCATCGAGGGCAGGAAGTGAAAGAAACACAGGTACAGTTGGGACAACGGTTCAAAATAAACCCAAGTACTTTAAATAAAATTTTGCAGAATGGTCAATATAATATCACAACTGGTGTTGGCATCAGCCATGACTCCGAGAAAGGTAAACGGTTTAAAGTCTGGGCCGAGGATCATAGAGGACAAACAGTAGATGAAACTCAAATGCAATTGGGCCAAGGATTTGGTTTATCTACGGTAACGATAAGCGCAATTTTATCTGCTGGTAAATACGGCATTATAACCGGCGGCGGTAGCCGTGAATCGGAAGGAACAAAAAGGTTTAAAGTTTGGGCGCAAGAACATCGTGGCCAAGAAGTGGAAGAAACCCAAACAGAATTAGGTGAAAGATTTGGGTTATCCCCGCATACTATCAATAAATTTCTATCCGAAGGTAAATATGGAATTACAACCAATGTACGCAGCCGCGAGTCTGAGGAAGTCAAACGATTGAGGGTCTGGGCTGAAGATCACCGGGGGCAAACAGTGAGTGAGACCCGAGAAGATTTAGCGGGTAGATTCGGTTTGACTTTGGGAACCATAAATAGAATTTTGTCCCGCGCAAAAGGATATGATGTCAAAACAGCGTTTACGAGGGCTTCAGAAGAGGCAAAGGCATTGAAGGCATGGGCAGAAGAGCATCGCGGTCAGAAAGTTGCTGAAACTCAGCAGCAATTGGCTGAAAGATTTAGATTGACGCAGCGTTCAGTCAAAAGGATCCTATCCGATGGTAAATATGGCATTACCTTAAGTGTTGTCAGCCGTGAATCGGAAAAAACAAAGCGGTTTAAAGCTTGGGCAGAAGAAAATCGGGGAAGATCAGTGCCGCAAAGCCAGTTGCAATTAGGTCAACAGTTTGGCCTGTCTCAGTGGACAATAAATAATATTTTATCAAAGGGTCAATACGGGATAAAAACAGGGGTGGATCCGACCACGTTTTTCTTCGATACATCTGTCATGGATCCTAAAAAAGCTAAAGAAATCGTTGGGTATATGCTGTCAAATGCCATGAGATTTCAGCCGAACACCTCCGCCTTAAGTGTGGCGGCAGCCACATATATCATGGACCATCCAGCAGATTTCCATCCGGATATTTTTAGACAGGCGCCCCCAGCTTTAAGGTTGATCGCCTCTACGGATTTAGCCGACAGGACAATAAGGAATAAAATCAGGCTTCTGATCAATGCCGCCGATGTGATTTTAACTTCAGCTAATTTTGGGCAGGAAACATCTTTGAATGCCGCGCGCCAATTGCGCTTGGCATGGAGACGAAGCGAGTATAAAGATCTGGTAGCCCCAGTTTTATTACAGCACACAGAGTTCAAACCCCTGCACCAGGAAGCTAAAAATCATTTAATGGCGATACGAAAGAATAACATCCCATTCCCAACCGCTATTAGAATTTTGAAAGTCCATGACGAGGCTTTTAAACAATTGTTTTCGCCTGCTGCTCAGACAGTCGCCGGAATCTTTGAAAGATATTCTGAAGGAGATTCTAAAGGACAATTTAACCCAAGATCCATAGGTCTAATACCTCTTTATGAAATTTTGGACCTGGTTTTTTCTGTCTGGAATGATGCGGAGAATTTAGGCCTAGGTCCGGTTAAAGAGAAAGCCCAGGAAGTCTGGGAAAATATGGCAAAAGCAAATTCATTCCCTCATCGGTTTATGGCGGCTTTATTGATATTGAAGTATTCCCAAATTTTTGAATCTGAAAAACCTCCGGCTAAATCATCAACACGGTTAAAATCGATAAGCCGTGTTAAATCTGATGGTAGAACAAAGTTGGAAGCGTATTTGGAAGAACATCGCGGGCAAGAAATTCCTGAAAAGACCCAGAAGGAGCTGGCTGCGAGATTTGGATTGCACCTGAGGACAGTTTTAAAAGTTTTATCCGAAGGTAAATATGAAGTAAAAACGTCATCGAGCGTGCGTCAATCAGGTGGTCTTAAATCCGATGGCAGAAAAAAATTAGAGGCGTATTTGGAAGAACATCGCGGGCAAGAAATTTCTGAAAAGACCCAGAAAGAACTGGCTACGAGATTTGGAACGAGCCGACGCACCGTTTTTGAGCTTTTAAACAAAGGGGGATATGAAGTCAAACTGGTGCCGATTTTACCTAAAGATCGACCTTCGAGAAACGAGGTAAAAGGGAGAACTAAATCAGATGGTAGGATAAGATTAGAGACGTACTTGGAAGAACATCGCGGGCAGGAAATTCTTGAAAAGACAGGAAAAGAACTTGCTGAGAAATTTGGAGTGTTCCCATCAACAGTTTACCAGGTTTTATCCACAGAAAAATATGACGTCAAATTTGCACCTGCCTCAAAAAAGGTTCAGCCTCCGAAATCAAATATAGTCAAAAGAGCACCAAAACCAGACTCAATCAAAAAAACGCCAGAACCTCCTCAGAAGGAAAGTTATTCCAACGATCAGGTCGAAGATGTTTTGACCCAAGTTATAGATTTATTAAAAAATAAGCCAACAGTTCAACTAAGGGATATTTTATATTACAATTTTAGGTCCCGGAATTCTTTACCCCTTGATATTTTATGGCAATTGTCAACTGAAATACCCAAGGAAAAATATGAAAATTTACATATTATTAATATAAGAAATTTAGGCGCTAATGTGGTACAGTTTCAAATTTCAAACAACTCTTCTGAGGACAGGACTTTTAAATTAAGAAACTTGTTCGAGACTATGAAAAATCTGGTTTCAAAAAGAATAGATGAATTAGGAAAAGACGAAACCATTGATACTGAATCAATAGTCCATCAGGCTTTGGCTAATGCTGCGATGATGGGAAATCTTGAAGACGCAAAAGGCGGTATTGATTTGAACACGGGTAATGTGAATTGGAAAATCAGCAAAGACGGTAAAGGTGTTGAAATGAACATTGATCCAGCTATGATTGAACGTATTAAGCATGAGGGGATTGATAGCTTGACGCCGGTGATTTTTCGTATCACGCCAATTCAGAGCATTTGGCCGATTATTGGCCTTGATCCGCCTAAGCAAGAAGTACGTTTGGCAGGGGTATAAGCCGATTATTAGTTGAAAATGACCCATCTTTCAGCTGATTTAGCCTGTGTAAGCCCCAAAATGACCTCATAGAAAAAGTTCGGATATTGGGGGTGACCGGGGAGTTTTTTCTTGGCCGTTGTAACTCATTGGAATTAAATAAGTTACAACGGCCATTTTGTTAACCACTTTTCAATAGCGAACTCTTTTAAGATTCCATTTTGGAATCTTAAAAAAAATCGCTAAGATGAAAATTCTTCACTAAGGCGTCCTAGGGCCAATGCGCCTAAAGCTAAGCCTAAGTCACGTAAGGCAATGTCAAAGAATCCTGGTATAAGTAGCAAATTGATAATAATACCGACGAGCCAAACGCTAACCACATAAGCTCCTATACGCGGTTTGATGGCAACTAGAATACCTGCGGCAATTTCAACAACTCCGACAATGTGCATAAGTAGAGAGGGATTAATGATATTGCCAACAAATGGGGCAACATACTGTGTCCAATGGGTTAAAAAATTTGTGAATTTGTCCAGCCCAGCTATAATGGGAGCAACGGTAAAGCCAAATTTAAGAATTTGGTACGCTTGACGGCTGTAAAGGGATGAGTTGTTTGTTGTCATAAGAAATCCTTTCTTTAGAGAAGACTTGCAAATCTCCGCTGGTTAATATATATTCCTAAGTGAAGCATAATACAGACAAGTCTGTCTGTAAAGATATTTTAAATTATTCAAGAATTATGAGGATTAAAAATTAATGAAAACAATGATTCAGGAGAAGGGCTCTCGACAACGGATCCTTGGGGTGGCGATACGTTTATTTTTCGAACAAGGGTACCTTGCAACGGGCATAAACCAGATCATCGAGCAAGCACAAGTTTGCAAGGCAAGTTTTTATTCCAATTTCCCTTCAAAAGAAGATTTATGCCTGGCGTATATAAAAACAGCTCACGTTAATTGGATGGCCTTGCTGGGGAAAGAGATTAATAAGCATAGGAATGCATACGAACGACTAATGGCGATTTTTACATTTCTGGAAAACTGGATGAATAGTTGTTCTTATCGAGGATGCGGGTTGATGAATATCTCTAGTGAAACTCCTGAGCTTAAGGGCAGAATTCGTCAACTTATTCAACAGCGAAACGATATACTGAAGAAAAGCATTTATGCATTAGTGGATGATTTGGGGAAATCAGATCCCAGGTTTGTTCGTATGAATGTCCAGGAAGTTACATCCTTTATGCTGATGATTATTCAAGGGGCCATTGTTTCAAGTCAGGCACAAGTTGAAACGACACCCATTCGACATGCCAAAAGAAGTTTTAAAAGGTTTTTAGGGTCTTATATCAATTAAAGAAGATCAGTGAGTCTCGTTCGCCTACGTGATCTAAGAGGAATAGCGTTATGGAATATTTTCCAACGTGGCTTAGAGTAACACATTATATTAATTTTGTGTTCCTGACTCTTTTGATCCGCAGTGGAATACAAATTCTAGCTGACCATCCCAAACTATATGGCAACGATAATTGTACTCCCGGAACAGAGTGGTTGAAATTCAGTGATAAGAAAAAGCCCGAAAGAGGTTATTGGACCTCTATGGATGAGGCTGTTGATGTTTCACCTTGGATTGCCTTGCCCGGCGGAAGGCACAATCTCGGCATAGGTCGGCATTGGCATTTATTTTCAGTGGTATTTTGGATATTAAACGGACTGATCTATATTGGACTTTTGTTTGTCACAGGTTATTGGAAAAGGCTTATTCCAACTTCCTGGGGAGTTTTTTCACAAGCAGGGAATACACTTCTGGGTTATCTCAAATTGCAAGCTCCTTCACTCGCGAGCTTCCATCCTTATGATCCTTTACAACAGCTTTCTTATGCTTTTGTAGTGTTTATTCTAGGGCCATTGGCTATTTTGACCGGTGCTGCTATGTCACCGGCCATTGCAGGCCGATTTCCATGGTACACAAATATTTTTGGTGGCCGGCAAAAGGCCCGCAGCTTACATTTTTTGATTTTAGTCGCTTATGTGATATTTATTGTAATTCATGTGACGATGGTTGTTTGGATAGACTTTCCCGGTAACATGGACCGCATCGTGCTTGGAGGGCGAAGTGGACATGAGGGCTTAGCTGTTTTTATAGGATTATTTGCTATTGTCTTAACATTCTTGATTCATTTTATTTTGACTCGATGGTCACAGAAAGATCCCCGGCAGGTACAGACATTGACAGGCGCTTTTATAAAGGGGAGCTTAATGAACGTCTTGCGGCCTTTGGAATCGCTTCAGCAGTATTCTATCGACGACATCTCGCCTTATTTTTGGGTCAACGGTCAACTACCTGATTCTGATCAATGGCAGCAACTTCGTGAAGATAATTTTGAAACTTGGACTTTGGAAGTTTCAGGATTAGTTAGTAATCCTGTTCATTTGTCTTTGACACAATTAAAAGCTATGCCCAGCACGTCCCAGATCACCAAACATGTGTGTATTCAGGGTTGGTCTGGAATAGCCCAATGGCGGGGGGTGTCTTTAGCTGAGATATTAAAATTGGTACGCCCTGACTCTCAAGCGCGGTATATGATCTTTTATTCTTATCAAAAAGATGAACAAGAAAAGGTTTATTACGGCTCATTAGATTTGAAGGAAGCGTGTTACCCTCAGACGATTTTGGCCTATGAAATGAATGGTAAGCCTTTGCCTGTTCAGTACGGTGCTCCACTACGGTTGAGGGTAGAAACCAAACTGGGATTTAAAATGACCAAATGGATCAAATCCATCGAATTTGTTGATGACTTTCGTAAAATAGGGCAGGGGCAGGGAGGATATCGGGAAGATGACCAGTACTTTGGAACTCAAGCAGAAATCTAAAATATATACAATCGGCCATTCCACCCGTCCCTTAGATGAGTTTATAAGTATGCTTAAAGATTTCCATGTACGTAAATTAATAGATGTGCGTACTATTCCTAAGTCACGGTTTAATCCGCAATATAATCAGGAAGACTTGGCTAAAAGCCTTGCCAAGGAGAAGATAGATTATGAGCATATGCCGGGTCTTGGCGGATTAAGACATGCCCAAAAAGATTCTATTAATAAGGGCTGGCGCAACGCTTCTTTTCGAGGATATGCCGATTACTTGCAAACTGAAAGCTTTGAAAATGCCCTTCAGGAGCTTATCAAAAGGGCCCGAAAAAAGACGATAGCTATCATGTGTGCTGAAGCTGTACCCTGGCGCTGTCATAGATCTCTAATTGCAGATGCTCTGCTCTTTCATGGACTGGATGTAAGGGATATCATGGGGGCACAAAAAGAAAGTGTACATAAAATGAACCCTATGGCCAAGACAGGCAGAGGGAAGGTTTATTATCCTGAATCATGATGCTATGAATGAAAATAAAAAATGGTTGAGGTGATATTCGGATTGGTAGGTCTAAGGACGTTTCATACATAAGTCAGGAGGTTAGTTATGAGAAAAATAATGTTTTTTATAGTAGGATTTCTTATCTTATTTTTGCAGTCACAAGCCGGGTGGGCTCAAGATAATAATAATCCAGCTTGGGCGCAACAAGTAGAGAAGATAACCGGATTAAAAGGAATGTTTAATGAAAAGGAAGGTGTTTTTAAAGTCACATCACCACGTACCGATGTAAAGGTGACTGTTGACCAATTACCTATGGCTCCTTTTATGGGACTAACGTCATGGGCTGCTTTTAGCAAGGGTTCTAAGGACAAAACGATGGTGATGGGGGATTTGGTTTTATTCCAGGATGAGGTCAACCCAGTGATGAGTGAGGCGTTGGATAATGGATTACAGGTCACGGCCCTGCATAATCATTTCTTTTTCGATGACCCCAAGGTTTTCTTCATGCATATCTCAGGAGAAGGCGGTATAGATCAATTGGCCACAGGAGTCCATAAGGTCTTTGGTAAAGTTAAAGAAATCCGAGAGGCTAATCCCAATCCAATCAATAGTTTTGGAAAAGGGGGAATTACTCAACACAGTTCAATTACAGCTAAAACTATTGAAGATATTATCGGTGTCAAAGGTCAAAGCAAAGATGGTATGTTCAAGGTGACCATCGGGCGTAAAACCAAAATGGTCTGCAATTGTATAGTAGGCAAAGACATGGGTATTAACACATGGGCAGCATTTGCGGGCAGTGATGATAAGGCCATTGTCGATGGTGATTTTGTCGTCCATGAAGATGAATTGCAAATAGTACTTAAAATATTAAGAAAAGGCGACATTAACGTTGTTGCCATTCACAGCCATATGATTCAGGAAAACCCCCGTATGTTATTCATTCATTATTGGGGAGTTGGCGCGGTTGCTGATTTAGCGACAACTTTGAAGTTGGCTTTAGATACACAAAAACTTTGATAAACAGAATAAAAATATGAGAATGATTGCTTTAGTTTTAGTCTTGTTGGTTTTAGGGATGAAATATTTTGTATTTGCTGAAACTACAAAATCGTCCTTATCTTCTACCTTCGTTTTGCTGCCAGGAGGAGAAGGGGGCGCTGGTTTTGATGATTTAAATTTTTCATCTAATCTGCATAAAGTCCTTGTGCCTGGAGGGCGCACGGGGAAACTTTATCTTATTGATTCAAAAACCAATGGGATTTCAATGATAGATGGTTTTAGTATTGATAGTCATTACCCCGGAGGGCATGGGCAAAGCATCACTTCTGCCGATGAAGGCAGGGGATTTATTCTTACCGCAGATCGCGATACATTAAGAATTAATATGTTAGACCTTCAAGCAAATGCTGCTGTTGTCACGGCACCATTGGCCGATACTCCAGACTATGTCCGTTTTATTGGCCCTACAAATGAAGTCTGGGTGACAGAACCTGCAAGCGAACGGATTGAAATTTTTACTTTTTTAGCGAAACCCAAACCAGCGCTTTTCCATAGCGGGTTTATTGATGTGCCAGGCGGACCGGAATCTCTTATTGTAGATCATGATCGTCGGTATGCTTACACCCATTTATGGGAGGGACAGACAATAGCCATTGATTTGCATACTCATGCTATCATAAGTCAATGGCCTAATGGTTGTAAAGGATCTAGAGGTATTGCTCTGGATGAAAAACGCGGATTTCTTTTCGCCGGATGTGGTGAGGGCAAGGCTGTTGTGCTTGATGTGAAGCATGACGGCAGACAGCTCGGAAGCATAACAACAGGTTCAGGGGTGGATGTGATTGGCTATAATCCTGTCTTATCGCATTTATATTTGTCGGCTGCAGACAGCGCTACACTTTCAGTGATAGGAGTATCAAATAAGGGTAAGCTTTCGTTATTGGCAACAGGAAATGCTGTTAAAGGAGCCCATTGTGTCACCGGCGATGATCAAGGCAATATTTGGGTTTGTGATCCCCAGCATGGAAGGTTATTAATGTATAAAGATGAATTCTAAAGAGAACACAAGGAGGGTGAAATGAACGTAAAATTTATGTTAATTATGTTGTTCTTAGGTTTATTAGTAACGGTCGTGTATGCTTCTGGGACGAGTTCTTCTTCATCTTCATGGGGAAAAGTTGATCAACCAAATACGGACTCTTCTCAAGGCACGGGTTACACCGGTCATGAACAAAATACTGATAATTCCCAAGGGACAGATAATCAAGTAAATTCAGATACTTCTCAGACAAATTTAAGAGAACAAAAAGTCCTTCGCCTTGCTTTAGAATCAGGGCCAGCTGATAAAAAATCCGCTAAAAGCATTTATGACCAAGGGATGGAAGCCAATAACAACGGTGATTATCAGAAAGCTAAAGCACTTTTTGAGCAGGCGTTAAGTGTCAACAATGATAATCCCGATATACTAAATATGCTTGCCCATACTGAGCTCAAGGTTGGTTTAATTGATGAATCGCTGAAGCATTATAAAAAAGCACTTGAACTACGTCCAAGATTTCCGGAGGCCAGGGAGTATTTGGGAGAGACTTATATTCAGGCGGCATTGCGTGAACTATCTACCCTCAAAAGCTATGGTGGAAATGGGGCAGAGCAAGCAGAAGATCTAGAGAAGGAGATTAAAAAAGCCGCCGATGCATTGTAATATATTCTACATTCCAGTCAGATAAGAATTAACATGGCAATTCAAAAGAAGGCAATTTATTAATGCTTGTTTGTTAATATTTTTTGAAATTTTTCATATTGCTTTTCCTTGGGCGATACTGCAATACTGCGTAATCTATGTTCGTTCCAGAAATTGCTTTGACGAGGGTTGGTGATATTTTGAATGAAATCGATAATTCGTTGGTCTAGTTTGAGTAAATTTAGCATTTGGTGTATCCTGACGCGCGAAACTCCAAATTGTTGGGCAATTTCTTCCATAGATTTACAGGCAGTATTCTCGTAGATTTTTTGGTATTTCAGGGCGGTGTTGATAGGATTTGGTTTACAAACAAAAGGCCGATGCTCCTTTAAAAGCCTTCTGGTGATGCGTTTATCGGTACTAATGCCATAAGGAGCCTTGCCTTCTACAATCTGTAACCTCTTGTCTTTATTGAATATAAAGTGGATGGGGACATGTAATGTAATCACCTTGGGAGTTCGCTCAGTGTAAGGACTGGGGAGTTTTTTTGGCCGTTTGTGTAACCTATTGATATTAATAGGTTTGCAAACGGCATTTTTATGTATACCGATTGATAAACTGAGCGCACCGTTTGATATTCCGATTTGGAACGTTAGAACCTTTTGAATACCCTCTGAATGTAATCTAATCCGTCTATTATACCTTGGTATAATTGATTCTTTTATCCTTCATGTAATAATAATAAAAAGTTATTTCTGATTAGACTGCTTGATAATCTCTTCCGTCTAACTTTTGTTTCCGCCTAAGGCGGATCCGCCCAATGGCGGAAATTAGGGAGAAAAATGAATACATCTTTGAATAATAAGAATATTTATATTGTAGATGATGATGAGTCAGTATGCCGCGCGCTTAAAACCCTCCTGATGACTTATGACTTTAAAGTAAAAGCATTTAATTCCGCAAAAAGTTTCTTTGACATCGTTACTAATGATGATCCTGGTTGTTTACTTCTCGACATTTATATGCCGGAAATGGACGGGTGGTCGATGCAGAAAAAAATTAAAGACTCTGGATCGAAACGCCCGGTTATTTTTATTTCCGCGGAGAACCCGGATATTGTCGAAGATCGCGCTTTGAAATCGGGAGCTGTGGGTTTCTTTCAAAAACCGGTTAATGGCCAGATGTTGGTTGATCTTATTAATTCTACATCAGAAGAGGTTATATGAAAATCAAAAAACTCTCAATTCCAAAAAAGAATCGTATCCCGCAATTAAAACATGCAGTTTCTTCTCCGCCTACTGATGTGCAAATCGGGAGTAATGAAGAGCGGCTTCGACGTATGGCCACCGTCATCCAAGACTCCAACGACGCCATCACCATCCAGGACTTGGAAGGAAGGATCTTAGCTTGGAACCGCGGAGCGGAAATAATTTACGGATATTCTGAATCCGAAGCGCTCCAGATGAACATCGTAGATACCGTTCCTGAATCTCATCAATCCGAGGCCATGAATTTCATCGCCGCGTTAAATTCCGGTGAGCTTGTTTCTTCGCTTGAAACCAAGCGTAAGACCAAAGACGGGCGTATCATCGACGTGTGGCTCACGAATACTAAGCTTGTCGATGACCAGGGCAAGCTCACGGGTGTCGCAACGACAGGGCGTGACATCACTGAACAAACGAAAACATTGGAAAAATTCCGCCGGATGGCGACTGTTATTCAAGATTCCAATGATGCGATCACCTTCCAGGATTTAGAAGGCAATATCCTGGCATGGAACAAGGCCGCTGAAATCATTTATGGTTATTCACAAGCTGAAGCCCTTAGCATGAATATCGTGGATACCGTGCCCAAGGAATATCAAGAAGAAGCGCGGGAATTCCTTTCTTCTCTTAAACGTGGAGAGTTGGTGCCCACTCTGGAGACAAAACGAAAACATAAAGACGGTAGGATCATTGATGTTTGGCTCACCAATACTAAGCTCACTGATGATAAAGGAAAATTAACCGGGATTGCCACCACCGAACGTGACATTTCTGAGCGCATGGGAGCGTTAGAAAAATTTCGCCGGATGGCGACTGTCATTCAAGATTCCAATGATGCGATCACCTTCCAGGATTTAGAAGGCAACATTTTGGCATGGAACCGGGGTGCTGAAACCATGTACGGCTATTCAGAAGCTGAAGCCCTGAGCAAAAATATCGTAGATACCGTGCCCACGGAATATCAAGAAGAAGCACGCGGGTTCCTTTCTTCTTTAAAACGCGGAGAATTGTTGCCTAATTTGGAGACAAAACGAAAACATAAAGATGGCAGGATTCTTGATGTCTGGCTGATCAATACTAAGCTCACTGATGACAAAGGCAAACTAACTGGAATTGCCACAACCGAACGGGACATCACGGAAAGAAAGCACGCCGAAGCTTCCCTCAGAGAAAAGGCGCGCGAACTCGAATTTCTCCGCGAAGGCCAAATCACACTCTCCGATAAGATGCGAGGTGAACAGGATGTTTCACGCTTAGGGCAAAGCGTCCTGAGTCACTTAGCTCCGTTTTTGAATGCTCAGATGGGCGCTTTTTACTACGTTACCGAGGAAAAGACTCTCAAGCGTGTGAGTGGTTATGCCTATTCAAAACTTGAAGATCAAGAGAAGATGATTGCACTTGGGGAGGGTCTGGTCGGCCAGGCCGCGCTGGAAAAGCGGCCCATCCTTCTCGAAAAAGTTCCCTCGCATTATTTTGGAAAAATCAGCTCGGATTTAGGGGACTCCGCCCCGCGTTCGCTTCTTTTGGCCCCTGTTTTTTATGAAGGAGAAGTCAATGGTGTGATTGAACTGGCTTCTTTCGCATCTTTTTCCGAGCACCAAAGAACGTTTCTGGAGCACGTGTCCGAGAATATCGGGATTGCGATCAACACCTCGATTAGCCGAAAGAAACAGGAAGAGCTTCTCAAAAAATCCCAGGGTCTGACCGAGGAACTTCAAACCCAGCAAGGGGAGTTGAAAGCTACCAACGATGAGCTTGAGAACCAGGCGCGCGCGCTTCAGGAGTCCCAGACGGAACTCAAAAGTCAGCAATCGGAGCTTGAACAAACCAACGAGCAGCTTGAAGAGCAAACTCAGGCGCTTGAGCAGCAACGGGACATTTTAAACGCAAACAATGAAGCCCTCAACAAAGCTCAAACGCTTCTTGAAGAAAGGTCCGACGAAGTTCAACGGGCAAGCCAGTACAAATCCGAATTCCTGGCTAATATGTCCCATGAACTTCGCACCCCCCTCAATAGCTCGCTGATCTTGGCGAAGCTTCTCGCGGACAACGCAGGCGGAAACTTGACTCCTGAGCAGATCCAGTACGCGCATTCCATTTCCTCAGCAGGAAATGACCTTCTTAATCTTATCAATGACATCCTGGATCTTTCGAAAGTGGAGGCCGGCAAGCTTGAGATCAGGCCCGAGAGCGTTTTTCTTCCTAAGGTTTTAAATAGTCTTGAGAAAACTTTTGAGCCTTTAGCTCAAGAAAAGAATCTCAAGTTTCAAATCAAGATCGACCCAGATGTGCCGGAGACGATGCTCACGGATCGTCAACGACTGGAGCAAATCCTAAAGAACCTGCTTTCAAATGCGTTTAAGTTCACAGAAAAGGGCAAGGTCACACTTCACGTGTCTCGGAGCTCCAGCGGAAGACTTTCGCTTTCGGTGATCGACACCGGTATCGGGGTCCCAAAAGCTCAGCAAGAAGTTATTTTTGAGGCATTTCGTCAAGCCGATGGGACGACCAACCGAAAATACGGGGGCACGGGCCTTGGGCTTTCAATCTCACGAGATCTCGCCCGTCTCCTTGGTGGAACTATTGAGGTCGTAAGCGCACCCGGTGAAGGAAGCCGCTTCACTCTTCTTTTGCCCGAGACCTATGACGATTCCCGCATCGAGTCGGCATCTCCGAAGACCTATTCATCGTCATCAGTCGCCGCCATAGCCAACCCGCGAGTAGAGCGAGTCAGGCCCGCGCCTTTCTCAGATGATCGTAGCACTCTTCAATCGCCTGGGCGCACGCTTTTGGTGATCGAAGATGAGCCGCAGTTTGCCCAGATTCTTTTTGAGCTTGCTCATGAGCTTCACTACAAGTGCGTGGTCGCGCAAGACGCCGAAGAGGGGCTTGAGCTGGCTCATAGTCTTCTTCCTGACGCTATCTTGCTTGACATGATGCTTCCGGATCATTCGGGACTGACGGTGCTCGATCAGCTCAAAGAAGATCCAACGACCCGGCACATCCCAGTCCATATCGCGTCCGTTCATGATTATATGGAAAAGGCCCTTCAGATGGGGGCGATTGGGTATATCCTAAAGCCCGCCAAACGTGAAGCGCTTAAAGGCGCTTTTGCCAAGTTCGAATCCAAGTTTTCACAGAAGATCAAGCGTGTCTTGATTGTCGAGGATGACAAGCTTCAAAGAGAAAGCGTAGTCAAACTCATCGCCAATCCCGATATCGAGGTCACTGCGGTGGCATTAGCGCAAGAGGCGCTCGATGCCCTCAAAAAGACCGTTTATGACTGCATGGTGATTGATCTAAAACTCCCGGATATGTCAGGCGAAGAGCTCCTTAAAAAAATGACTGAGCAAGAAGACCTGGCCTCATTCCCGCCTGTCATCGTTTATACCGGACGTTCACTTTCTCGGGACGAAGAAGACCAACTTCGGAAGTATTCTCGCTCGATCATCATCAAAGGAGCCAAGTCTCCGGAGCGGCTTCTTTATGAGATCAGCCTTTTTCTCCACAGCGTCGATTCCAAGCTCTCGCCCGAAAGCCGGCAGGTGCTAAAAACTTTGCGGAATAGCGAAGATGTCTTCGAGGGAAGGAAGATTCTCCTTGTCGATGACGACGTCAGGAACATCTTTGCGCTGACAGCGGCCTTAGAGCAAAAAGGCGCCAACATTGTGGTCGCGCGCAACGGGAAGGAAGCGCTGACAAAGCTCGAGGAATATCCTCTCATGGACCTCGTTCTCATGGACATCATGATGCCCGAGATGAATGGCTTTCAAGCAACCCGCGAGATTAGAAAACAAAAACGGTTCGTTAAACTCCCTATTATCGCCGTGACGGCAAAAGCCACCAAAAATGATCAAGTGCTTTGCATGGAAGCAGGAACGAATGATTACCTCGCTAAGCCCATTGATCTTCATCAGCTCTTTTCGGTCATTCGGGTTTGGCTGCCAAATTTGGGAGAGAATTAAGGTTTATGGAACGGACGCTCATCCCGCAATTTGATATCGAACCAAAGCTCTTGCTTGAGTCGATTTATCTCAAATACAACTACGATTTCCGTCACTACTCGCTCGCTTCCATGAAGCGAACGCTGGTTCACGCGATGAATCGGATGGGGTGCCACACGCTCTCGGTACTTCAAGAAAAAGTCCTCCATGATTCGGAGTGCTTCTACGATCTTCTTCAATCCCTCACAATCCCCGTGAGCGAGATGTTTCGTGATCCCACCTATTTTCTAGCGCTTCGTGAAAAGGTAATCCCACATCTCAAGACTTACCCTTCGCTTAAGATCTGGGTCGCCGGATGCAGCACGGGAGAAGAGGTTTATTCGCTTGTGATCCTGCTTCAAGAAGAAGATCTGCTTGAGCGCACGACGGTGTACGCAACCGATATCAACCAAAGAAGTCTTGAAAAAGCTGAAAAAGGCGTCTTGGGCGAGGACGCGATCCAAAAATTCACCCAGAATTACCAAGAGTCCGGCGGGAAGCGCTCGCTATCGGACTACTACACGTCTGCTTTTGATTCGGTGAAATTCAATAGCGCTTTGAAGAAAAATATCACCTTCACGGACCATAGTCTCGTGACCGATGCGGTGTTCTCAGAAACGCATCTGATTTCGTGCCGAAATGTTCTCATCTATTTTGATCGCGAGCTTCAGGACAGGGTGTTTGGGCTTTTTCACGAGTCGCTTTGCCGGAAGGGTTTTTTAGGTTTGGGCTTACAGGAGACAATTCAGTTTTCACAACACGCAAAATATTTTGATCCTTTCATGAAAAAGGACCGGATTTTTCAAAAGAGGTAATGATGATGAACTCGAAGCCGGTCAAGATCCTTCTCGTCGATGATCTGAAGAACAATCTTCTTGCCTTAGAAGGGTTACTCAGGCGCGATGACGTCGATATTTTCAAAGCTAAATCCGGAACTGAGGCGTTGGAGTTCATGATTTCCCATGAATTTGCGCTAGCGCTCATCGACGTACAAATGCCCGGCATGAGCGGATTTGAACTCGCTGAACTCATGCGAGGGGCGAAAAAGACCAAAAATATCCCGATTATCTTTGTGACCGCGACCGCCAAAGACCAGAGCTTCTTGTTTAAGGGTTATGAAAGCGGCGCGGTGGATTTTCTTCTCAAGCCGCTCGACACCCACGCGGTCAAGAGCAAGGTGAACATATTCATTGAGCTTTACCGGCAAAAAAAGAAGCAAGAAGAACTCTTAGCGAAACTTAAAAAAACTCAAGGAGAGCTTGAGCAGGCGCTCCAGATCCGAGAAGAACTTATGTCGATTGCTTCTGATGAGTTAAAAATCAGGAAAAGCCAATTAAAACAAGGGGTTGATCGTGAGAAGCTTGCGGAAGAGCAGTTTCGTCAGCAAACGGATGAGCTGGAAAGCAAAGAAGGGCAATTAAAGCAGGGGGCAGATCGTGAGAAATTTGCGGAAGAACAGATTCAACAACAGCGCGAGGAGCTTTTGCATGTCACGAGGGTGGGAAAGCTTGCGGAATTCGTCTCGTCTTTGGCGCATGAAATCAGCCAACCCCTGACGGCCATTCTTTCTTATACTCAATCGGCCCAGCGTATGTTCGCTGGCCGTGAGCCTCAATTACAGGAAATACTGCAGTACATTATTAATGATGATCAGCGGGCTGCGGATGTTATTCGGCAGTTACGGTCAATGTTAAAAAAGAACAAACCCGCGTTTGAGTCTCTTGATATAAATGCTCTTATTAACGATACGGTTTCGCTTATTATGACCCACATCAGTGGAAGGAAAAAGATCGTTAAATTCGATCTGGATCACGATCTTCCATTTATCTTTGGTGATCGAATACAACTGCAACAGGTGCTTTTGAATCTTATCAGCAACAGTTTAGAAGCGATGGATGAGAGCAGTAATTCTTGTGAATTGTTGATCAGGACATCGCGTAAAGATACCAACACGATTATGGTGGAAGTAAAGGATTCGGGATGTGGCATTCCAGCGGAAAATATAAAAAATATCTTCATCCGTTTTTTTACCAGCAAGCCAGATGGTCTGGGTATGGGGTTGTGTATCAGCCGCTCTATTGTGGAGGCGCATGGCGGTTGTTTGGATGCAAAGAATAATCCGGATTGCGGCGCAACCTTTTATTTCACAATTCCCATTAATATAAAGAATACCAATGAAACATGACAACTCCAAACTTATCAGTGATGTTGACGAACTGACCGCTCTTTTTACGAACGCCGCGAACCTCAATGCCCTTCTTCAGAATATCGTTGAAATGATCGTATCGTACATGGAAGCGGACGTCTGTCTGCTTTATATTTTTGATGACGATACTCAGATGCTGCTACTCAAGGCAAGCAAGGGACTTGAGGGCAGCTCTATTGGCAAGGCCCGTCTCAAGCCCGGTGAAGGTCTCGCGGGAATCGCTTTCAAGGAGCTGCGGCCCATTTGCGAAGGAGATGCAGTGGCCATTCCGATCCTACGCGGGGCCAACCAAATCGGAGTGATGATGCTCCAGAGTGTAAAAAGAGATTATTTCTCCGATGAGGACATTAATATTTTCCGTACTATCACCTCACCACTGGTGACCACGATCGAGATGGCCAAGCTCTTGTTTTCATTTGATCATCCCCAGACCAATCCGGTCGTTGAACCAAAGCCGACACATCTCAAATTTGTCCAAGGTCGAGTGGGGGCCGAGGGATTCGCCTTCGGTGATTCCGTTGTCTTTTTGCCGCTCTCGCTGGGGGATTTCAATGTCCCGGAAGGCCGAAAACCCCTGACGGTTGATGATTTCCATCGGGCGGTTGTATTGACCGAGAAAGAATTACAGGAGATGCAAAAGGCAGTTGAGAAAAAATTGCTCGATGTCGTGGTGCTTATTTTTTCCGCGCAGATCATGATGCTCAAGGACCAGGCGATGATAGGTGCCATGGAAATGATGATCGATAAGGGCATTCCTCCGCAGGACGCTGTCCGTGCCGTCGTTGCGCAGTATGTGGCGCGTTTTGACCAGATGACGAACGAATATGTGCGGGAAAAACGATACGACGTCATCGACGTCGGGCGTCGGATCCTGACGAACATGGCCGGGCGTACTGACAGTCACGATCAGTATGCCGCGAAAGTGGTCATTGTGCGCGAACTTTTACCGTCGGATGTTTTGAAGCTCAGCCTGCAGAACGTAGCTGGCATTGTGCTTTTGTCTGGAGGTATCACGTCCCATGTGGCGATCCTGGCGCGGTCGCTCAATATCCCACTCGTGATCGTTGATGAACCGCGTCTTTTGAACTTGAAGAATGGATCGAGTATCCTGCTTGACGGTGCCATGGGAAATATTTCTATCGAGCCGTCTCAAGATGTCATCCGCGCTTTCCGGGAAAGGCAAGCAACTCACGCTGATGTCATTCTTATCCAGAAGGAGGTTTTAGCTGAAACCCGCATGAAAGATGGAACAAGGGTGGTTTTACTTGCGAACATCAACATTTTGGCAGACCTCGCCGTTGCCAAGGCGTTTAAGGCGGAGGGTGTAGGGCTTTACCGTACCGAATTCCCCTTTCTGCTCCGCGGTGATTTTCCATCCGAAGAGGAGCAGTTCGTCATTTACCGACGCCTGGTCGAGGACATGAAAGGCCGCGAAATTACGTTCCGCACGCTTGATATCGGGGGAGATAAAATGCTTTCGTATTACGATAACAGTAAAGAGGCGAATCCTTTTTTGGGCTTGCGTTCGATCCGGTTCTCACTCAAGCACCTGGATATTTTTATTTGCCAGGTACGGGCTATCTTGCGGGCAAGTTTTGACGCTGACGTTCGCATCATGTTCCCGATGATCTCATCAGTCGAAGAGTTTGTGGCCGCTCGGGATCTGGTCATGGGAAGTGTGGGCGCGCTCAAGGCCGAGGGGAAGTCTCATCAGGCCAGGCCTTCCATCGGTGCCATGATCGAGGTTCCGTCTATCCTGGAGGTCATTGATGAATTAGCCCTGCAGGCCGATTTTTTTTCCATTGGCACTAATGATCTGATCCAGTACATGCTGGCCGTGGACCGTACGAATGAAAAGGTTGCGGATTGTTATTTTCCACATCATCCCGCGGTCCTGCGCGGTATGAAACGAGTGGCCGATGCCGCCCGGCGTCACCAACGGGATATTTCGGTATGCGGAGATATGGCCCATGATCCGCGGTATATTCCTTTTCTGATCGGTATTGGTATTTACAAGTTCAGTCTGGATGCCCGCTATTTGCCCAAAATCCAGCAGTGTATCGTGTGCATTGATGCCCAGAAGGCAGAAATATTCGCGGCAGAACTTTTAGGGAAGGCGAGCGTTAATGAGACAGCGCATCTGCTCGACCAGAAAAGTTTAAAATAATCCATCGATCCCTACTTTTAGCATTTGTAAGCCCTAAAATGACCTCATAAGAAAAGTTCGGATATTGGGGGTGACCGGGGAGTTT
>Ga0105164_10000928_pt1 | contig 19186 bp, 18 predicted proteins | sample VDWuncwatermetaG_FD_89674 | JGI IMG/M metagenome (GOLD analysis project Ga0105164, IMG submission 89674) | Wastewater microbial communities from Netherlands to study Microbial Dark Matter (Phase II) - VDW unchlorinated drinking water | ecosystem: Environmental > Aquatic > Freshwater > Drinking...
AGAATTGGATTTTATGCAATACTATTTGTACTTTGGTACCTTATCGTTAAAGTTGGAGAGATCCCTAACTACATTCTCCCAGCCCCTATTGATGTTTTTGAAAGCTTTTATTATGGCTTTTTAAAAGGTGGTTATTTAATAGGAATATTTAGTTCACTAGTTAGAGTTTTAATTGGATACTTTTTAGCTTTAGTTATTGGAGTTATTACAGGGATTCTTTTAGCAAGATACTATTTATTGGATATAACTTTTGGGAAATCTATTCTTGCACTACAGTCCATTCCTAGTGTTGCTTGGGTACCACTGGCATTATTATGGTTTGGGATTACAGATAAAGCAGTTATTTTTATTATTATTTTAGAGGCAGTTTTACCAGTAGCACTGAGCACAAAAAATGCTATGAAGAACATTCCACTAAATTTAATTAGAGCAGCTCAAACCCTTGGAAGTAAAGGATTACACCTCTACCAAAATGTAATTCTAAAAGCCATGATTCCAGAACTAGTTACAGGTCTTAGACTTAGCTGGGCATTTGCATGGAGAGCATTAATAGCTGGTGAGTTATTTATTAGTGGTGCAGGAATCGGACAAACATTAGAACTGGGCAGATCATTAGCTGACATGGCTCAGGTAATATCAATGATAACAACCATTGGTGTTATAGGGTTTCTAACAGAAAATATTTTTTTCGGGTCGATAGAAAGAAATGTCAGAGCAGCTTGGGGATTGGATGCACAGAAATAAAACACGTATGGGCGTATAGTCGATGTAGAGACTTGATTCATCAAGTCTCATAAAGGCGAAAAGAACAAAAATAATGGATAGCGAGATCTCCCCAAAAATAATATTTAAAAATGTAAATAAATCATTTGATTACAATTCAAATGCTGAAAAGATTTTAGAAGATATAAGCTTTGATGTTTATGCTGATGAATTTGTTTGTATACTAGGTCCATCAGGATCAGGGAAATCTACTATTTTAGGATTAATAGCAGGATTTATAAAAGCAACTTCAGGAGAAATTTTATTTAATTCTAAACCTATAAAAAGACCTGACAGCTCAAGAACATTAGTTTTTCAGGACTATGCACTTTTTCCATGGCTAAATATTGTAGATAATGTTGGCTTTGGATTAACCACAAAAATAAATGATAAAAATAAGATTAGAGAAAAAGCACTTGAATATTTAAACTTGGTAGGATTGTCTGCATATAAAGATCACTCTATAAGCCAACTATCAGGTGGAATGAAACAAAGAGTAGCCATAGCCAGGGCTCTTTGTGCTGAACCTGAAGTTTTACTTTTAGATGAACCTTTTGGGGCTCTTGATCAGCAAACTAGAGAAAACATGCAAATTGAAATCCTAAGACTTTGGGGGAAATCTAAAAAGACTGTTGTTTTTGTAACCCATAGCGTAGATGAGGCACTTAAACTTGCTGACAGAATAATTCTTATCGGTGGAAAACCAGGAAAGCTTCTTTATAATGCAAATATTTCAATCTCAAGACCTAGAGATCTAAAAGATAATGAATTAAATAAAATAAGAAGTCAAATAATTGATAGACTTGCCCAGCCAGAATTTTCTATGGGAAGCGGAATATGAAGAGAAGGACAGGACATGGGGACTACAGGGCTACAGGCAAGCAATCCTCAAGTCCTCCCGCCGAAGGCGAGGCTCGCTCACAAAGTGAGCAGCAAGTCCAAAATGGTTCTCTATACATAGTCTCTACCCCCATAGGGAATCTGGAAGACATTACACTCCGAGCTTTAAGGATTTTAAAAGAAGTAGATTTAATTCTTTGTGAAGATAAAAGAGTCACGATAAAGCTTTTAAATAAATATGAAATCAAGACAAAGCTTATTAGCTACCATAAGTTTAATGAAAGAAGTCAAACAGAAGAAGTAATTAAAGAATTGAAAAATGGAAAAAATATTGCTTTAGTCTCTGATGCAGGAACACCAATCATTTCAGATCCAGGATACGAACTCGTCAAAGAAGCTAGAGAAAACAACATTAAAGTTATAGCCATTCCTGGTCCATGTGCATTGACATCAGCTATTTCAGTATCAGGCAAAGTTAAAAACGATTTTTTATTTATAGGATTTTTAAGTGATGAGAAAAATAAAAGAATTGAGAAGTTGAAATCATTAAAGAATATATCAGAAGCAGTACTTCTATATGTAGGTCCTCATGATTTAAAAAAATATTTAAAAGAAATCTCTGACATATATCCAGATATAGAAGTCTTTATTTGCCGAGAATTGACAAAGATTTATGAGGAATATACATCTGGCAAAATAAAAGACATAATAGAAAAACTTAAAGATAAAGAGGTAAAAGGTGAAGTTGTTTTAGGTTTAATATTTAATCAAGAGGTAAAATCAACTGAAGTCACAGATAAAGAAGTATTGGACTCTATAAATAAACTTACAAAGAAAGGGCTTTCATTAAAAGAAACAGCTAAAATACTCTCCAAAGAATACAATTTATCTGGCAATAAAATCTACAATCTCTACATAAAAAACAAATGAAAGCCTTCGACAAATTAAAATTAATCAATTTTAAGAAAGTATTAAACTTTGACAATAGCAATGAGATATTTATTATTGATGGTAAAGTTTCAAGAGAAAGCAAATTGGATGATTGTGAAGTATTGGATTTAAAAGACTGTATTCTTTCACCTGGATTTATTGATCCTCAGGTAAATGGATTAAATAATTGTAGTTTTTGGGATTTAGAAGAAAACAATTTAGACGAAATAGACAAACTAAGAATTGATCTAGCTCATCAAGGAGTAACTGGATTTTGCCCGACTATAATCACAAACTCTAAAGAAAAAGTTTTAAAGTCAATTGATTTATTAAACAAATATATTAATAATTCAAAAAACAAACCAGGGGCAAAGATATTAGGGATTCACATAGAAGGAATATTTATATCAAAATATGGTGTCCACGAAAAACAGTATGCAATCAATGAATTAACAGCAAATAACATAAAACCATTTATAAAAGAAAATGTAGTTTTATTTACACTGGCACCTGAATTAGATAAGACAGGGGAAGCAATTAAATTTTTAAAAGAAAACAATATAACTATTTCGATTGGACACACCAATGCAACATATGAAGAAGGATTAAAAGCATTAGATGAATATGGACTAAATCTTTGTACACATATGTTTAATGCTATGAAAGGTGTTAAAGGTTTTAATCATAGAGGAATAGATGAAAATAACTTAAAGATTTTAAAAGATAAATTACTAAATGAAAACAAGATTGATCCTAAGAATGATGGAATAATGTTAGCTCTTTTAAAGCATAAAAATGTTACCTCCATGGCAATTCCTGACGGCTTACACGTAAGCAAAGAAGTTATTAACTTTTTATATGAGCTTAAAGGAAAGGATAAATTTGCAATTACTACTGACATGGTTTCAAGTCCATTTTTTAAAGAAAGTGAGAAGAAGGGAACTCTTGGTGGAGGACAAACTAGCTTTGATAAATGTGTATTCAATTTAAATACTTGGAATGTTTCTAATTTAGAAGATATTTTAATGTCAGCATCAAGCACCACTTCAAAAGCTCTAAATAATGGAAGAATTAAGAGTTTTGGAGAAATTCAGTATGAAAAGGATGCATATATTACCATTTGGGATACTTGTCAGAACAAAGTAAAGGGAACTATTATAGGCAAAAACCTATTCTTAAATTTCTAGACCTATCATTAAACTGAGAGATTATTAAATAAATGGAAGCATATGTATTAGGTTGGCCACAACCAAATGGAAAAATAGCAATTCTTTGTAGATCTGGTGGAGTAAACCAGGGGCCTGCTTTTTGCCAAACTAGAAAAGAAGCCGTAATGCTTAGAACAAAATTAGCAAATGATCCTAGAGGAAAACAAAGTAAAAAAGCTCAGATGATAATAAAAAGACTTCTTATTTATTTATTTGCAAGTGATGAAACCATCCTCTGGAGGCCTGGTGATCTTTGGGTTTATGTAGATCCGAAGAATCTAGTGCTATTAGAAGAAGCAAGATTTTCTTGAATAGCTTATAGCTAGTAGCTTGTGGCTCTAGAACAAAGCTACTAGCTGCAAGCCACAAGCTACCAGCCAATTTATTTTCCATAGGGATAAACCCGTATTAGAGTAATCCCTAAGGGGTAAATTACTTATAGATATGGATAACTGCACATTATATAAAAGAAAAGGTGTTAATTCAGGGGTACCTGGGAGGATTATCTCCTATGTAGCCATTTGTGAAGAGGTGAAAAGAAAGCAGATTCAAGAAGAGAGTAAAAAGAAAAACAATGATTTTCCATTCTTTTCAAACTTAATAGGCAAAGTGTCCCATGAAGGTGTAATCCAGGGGAACTGGGCATTTTTAAAATATTGATTCTTAACCTCTCCTTAGGGTTAATTCTATTAAATACCTTTGGTAACTCTATAGTTACTAAAAAAAAGAAGAAATCAAGTCGAAGAAACTTTAAATAAAGTTTATTTTGATTTAATGCAATTTAGAGGAAAAATGGCCATAGTATTAGCCAATCAGAAAAAAGACTTTTCACGCGAACTTGCAAAAGTAAGCGGTGGATATGCAACATATTCAAGACAAAGCCTTGAAGCTAATAGAAGTACGGGCTTAGATAAAGCAGCTAGTTTATTTGCACAACAATTAGCAGAAGCTGGCAGAAAAGAAAAAAATGATTTTCACATTAATATAAAATTGCCGAATTCAAATGGATACACATTACCTTTCACCGGAGCACTAGCTAGTGAAGTAACACAATTAGGGATGATAGCTAGCCTTCAAGGCGTAGGAAGAATGCTGGGCTATGTAAAGAAAAACAATCCAGCCCCTCGCATGTTTTAAATAGCAGTCTATACAGCAATACTCTTTGACAAAATTACTTAAGTATAAGAATATATATGAGCTCTTGTGCCAAAGAAAGTAAGGGAAGCGAAAGCTTCATAATATTAAAAACCTTATTGAGGTCAAGGTAATTTTCAGAAAATTATAAACTTGATTATCTTTGGCCCCATTGTGTATAACATTGGGGTTTTGTTTTTATAAAGCTCAAAGGAAGGAATATGGCAACAAAAGTACAAAAAGAAAAAGTAGTTCAGGACTTAAAGGAAAACTTTGCGAAGTCAGCACTTGCAGTCGTAACAGACTATAGAGGCTTATCCATGACTGAAATGACAGAGTTAAGGAAAAGACTATATAAAATCAAGGCTGATTATAAAGTAGCAAAAAATACTTTAATAAAAATCGCAACTAAAGACACACCATTTTCAGGATTGGAGTCATTACTAGAAGGACCAAGTGCAATTCTTCTATCTTCAGGTGATCCATCTGAATCTACAAAAACAATTGTAGAGTTCTTTAAAGAGATAGAAAAGGGTGATCTTAAAGGCGGGTTTTATGACGGTAAACTTTTAAGCAAAGAAGAACTAAAAGTTCTAGCTACATTACCATCAAAAGAAGTTTTACTTGGTCAAATCGCTGGATTACTTACAGCAAATGTGGGAAGTATCGCTGGTTGCTTAGAAAGCTTAATCAGAGATATTGCACTACTAGCTGAAGAAGTCGCCAAGAAAAATGCAACTGGTACACCAGCAGTTGCAGCAACAGCAGTGGAACCAGAAAAACCAGCATCGTAGAATCGCAATCGTAGAGTCGCATAGTATGCGACTTGAATACGTAGGATGTGCTTTAAAGGGAAATGGATAAAAAAGGAGATAGAAATGAGTAAAGTAGAACAATTATTAGACAATATCGCATCACTTACAGTTCTTGAAGCAGCAGAACTTAAGAAAATGATGGAAGAAAAATTCGGAGTTACAGCAGCAGCACCTATGGCAGTAGCAGCAGTAGGCGGCGGTGCAGCAGCAGTAGAAGAAAAAGATGCTTTTGAAGTAGTGCTTACAAGTGCAGGCGACAAGAAGATCGAAGTACTTAAAGTAGTAAGAGAAATCACAGGACTTGGACTTAAAGAAGCTAAAGACCTTGTAGATACAGCTCCAAAACCACTTAAATCTGGAGTAAAGAAAGACGAAGCAGAAGCAATGAAGAAGAAAATTGAAGCTGCTGGTGGAAAAGTAGAACTTAAATAATAAGGGCTATATAGTGAGAAAGCGAGGTTTGCAAACCTCGCTTTCGTTTTTTTTACCTATGTCCAAGAAATTTAAAAAAATTCTCATTGCAAACCGTGGAGAAATAGCACTTCGCATCATACGTGCAGCACGTGAACTAGATATTGAAACTGTAGCTGTTTATTCAGAAGCAGATGCTAACTCTTTACACGTCCAATTAGCTGATGAATCTTACTGTATAGGTCCAGCCAGATCAACAAACAGTTACTTGAATATTCCATCCATAATCAGCACAGCTATTTTAAGCAGAGTAGATGCTATCCATCCAGGATATGGATTCCTTGCTGAGAATGCTGCTTTTGCTGATATGTGCCAATCTCATGAAATTAAGTTTATCGGTCCATCTTCCAGCAATATATCATCAATGGGTGACAAAGCTACTGCAAAAAAACTAGTTAAAGAGTCTTCAATTCCTGTTACGCCTGGAATTGATGGATTAATTACAGATTCAAAACAAGCAATTGAAGCAGCTAAAGAAATTGGTTATCCAGTAATTGTAAAAGCTACAGCAGGTGGTGGCGGCAGAGGGATGAGAACAGCTAAAGATGAGGCTGAATTAATCACCAGTATAGATGCAGCAGCACAAGAAGCAAATAATGCATTTGGTAATCCTGGACTTTACTTAGAAAAATATATTACAAAACTTAGACACATAGAAGTTCAACTCCTTGCTGATGAACATGGAAATGTTGTTCACCTTGGAGAAAGAGACTGTACCATTCAAAGAAGACATCAAAAACTTATAGAAGAAGCTCCTAGTTTAAAAATAGATAGTAAGCTTAGAGAAAAAATGGGGAATGCAGCAGTACAGGCAGCTAAACAAATAGGCTATAGAAATGTAGGAACAATAGAATTTATATTTGACTTAGAAACAAATAATTTTTATTTTATGGAAATGAATACCAGAATTCAAGTAGAACATCCTGTCACTGAAGTGGTTACTGGAATTGATTTAGTGAAAGCACAAATCAGAGTAGCTAGTGGTGAAAAACTTTGGTTAAAGCAAGATGATATTAAAATCAAAGGTCATGCCATAGAATTTAGAATAAATGCAGAGGATCCTGATAAAAACTTTACACCATGCCCAGGAAAAATTGATGGCTATATAGCTCCTGGTGGACCTGGAGTTAGAGTAGACAGTCACTGCTACACTGGTTACACCGTGCCCCAATATTATGACTCTATGATTGCTAAATTAATTGTACATGGAGAAAATAGAACAGAAGCAATCGCAAGAGGGAAAAGAGCCCTTGATGAATTTGCTATTACTGGCATAAATACCACCATCCCTTTTCACTTAAAAGTTTTAAATCACCCTAAGTTCATTAGTGGTGACTATAGCACTGATTTTGTACTAAAAGAAATGGGTTAGACTTCAACTTCTTCTTGTTTTTGCTCTTTGTATTCAGGATCTACCTGAGCATGCATTAATAATATGATGGAGTCTTTCTTAATATCTAAAAGAAGTTGCTCAAACATATCAAAAGCTTCTTTTTTATACTCCATAAGAGGGTCCTTCTGACCGTAACCTCTTAAATGAATACCATCCCTTAAAGCATCCATATTATGCAAATGTTCTATCCATTTACTATCTATAACATGAAGCATTACTTGACGTTCAATTTCTTTAACATTTCCAACACCCAATTCTTCTGATTTTATTTTATAAGTAGCTTCACAAGCTTCATCTAAAACTTCTTTAATTTCATCAAAGGATTTAGCAGTTAAATCTTCTAAGCCAACCTGAGTAGCTATAGGTGGAATGTCTGCTACTAATACTTTATAAAAATCAGGAATAGATTCTTCTATCCAAGACTCCTGAGGAGTTTCAGGATTTATATGTGTATAAAGAATATTTTCTACATGAATTTTAAACATTTCAACAACAGATTCACTGATATCCCTGCCTTCAAGGATTTTTCTTCTTTCTCTGTAAATTACTTCTCTTTGTGTATTCATCACATCATCATACTGAAGCACATGCTTTCTTAAATCAAAATTATGAGACTCAACTTTTTTCTGTGCATTTTCTACAGAGCCCGTAACCATCTTTGCTTCTATGGGCAAGTCTTCTTCTGCCTTCAGGAATGACATTAAGCTTGAAATTTTTTCTCCACCAAAAATTCTCATCAAATTATCTTCTAAGGATAAAAAGAATTTTGTAGAACCTGGATCACCTTGTCTAGCTGCACGACCACGAAGTTGATTATCAATTCTTCTTGATTCATGTCTTTCAGTCCCGATAATATGTAACCCACCTAATTCAACGACCTTAGCATGCTCTTCATCACAAATATCCTTAAAACTAGAATGGATGGTTTCCCATTTTTCTTTATATTCAGCTGTGCCTTCTTCTAGCTTAAATTTAAGCATTTCTTCTTTAGCTAAGAATTCAGGATTTCCACCTAAAAGAATATCCGTACCACGACCAGCCATATTAGTAGCGATCGTAATGGCTCCTAATCTTCCAGCCTGAGCCACAATAAAAGCTTCTCTCTCATGGTTTTTAGCATTTAAAACATTATGAGGGATTTTATTTCTGATAGCCTCAACAACCTTTACTGACATTTCGAAACGTTCAAGAGCAAAACTAAGATCAGCATCTATAGACTTAGATTTTATTTCATCAATAACAGATTTCAAATCTACTAATTTTAAATTTCCTGGTCTATCCAACAATTTATGAAGCCTGTCCAATAAAGCTTGATCATATTTTCTTTCTTTTAAAAGAGATTCGAATCTTTGTGCTTTTTCTTGCATGAGCTTTATCATGACTTGAGGCTTAGTCAAAAGATCTGAAATAAGTTCAGATTTTTCAATGCTTATAGTCCCAACAAGTACAGGTCTTCCTATTAAATAAATGCCAACAATTTCCTCAACAACAGAGTAAAACTTATATTTTTCAGTTCTGTAAACTTGATCATTAATATCTTCTCTAATATTAGTCATATTAGTAGGTATTTGAACGACATCAAGATTATATATTTTCCTAAACTCATCTCTTTCCGTAAATGCAGTACCAGTCATACCAGCAAGTTTTGGATAAAGTCTAAATAAATTTTGGAAAGTTATAGTAGCCAGAGTAAGCGTCTCTTCCTGAATAGATACATTTTCCTTAGCTTCTACAGCCTGATGTAAACCATCGCTCCAACGTCTACCCATCATCAATCTACCGGTAAATTCATCTACAATTACAACTTCAGGTTTATTATTATTTTCAGGGTTCGGACTAATAACATAGTCAATATCTTTTCTAAATAATTCTTTAGCTTTTAATGATTGTAGTAAGTGATGAGCAAGATTTACTTTTATATCCCACAGATCATCTACATTTAAAAGCCCCTCTGCTGTTTTAATCCCCTGGTCAGTCAAAACAACATTTCTAGCTTTCTCATCTACCCAATAGTCACAATTAGTGTCATCTTTATCTTTTCCCTTTTTTAATTTTAGAGAAAGTTTTGACATTACGACATAAAGGTCTCTTTTTCCTTCAGATGGCATACCAGAAATAATAAGGGGGGTTCTGGCTTCATCTATCAGTATACTGTCAACTTCATCAGCAATAGCAAAGAAATAATCTCTTTGAACACATCGACTTAAACTGGTTTCCATATTGTCACGAAGGTAATCAAAACCAAATTCATTGTTAGTACCATAGGTTATATCTGCTCTATAAGCTTTATGTTTTTCTTGTCTTTTTTGATGAGGAACAACAAGCCCAACTTCAAGACCTAAAAAACGATATATTTTACCCATCCACTCAGCATCACGACGAGCTAAGTAATCGTTCACCGTTACCACATGCACTCCACGACCAGTTAAAGCATTTAAATAAACAGGGAGAGTACCTACAAGAGTTTTACCTTCACCAGTTCTCATTTCTGCAATTTTACCCTGGTGAAGAACAATTCCACCAATCAATTGAACATCAAAGTGTCTCATATTTAAGACACGCCTTGAGACTTCACGAACAGTAGCAAAAGCTTCAGGCAAGATTTCATCTAAAATTTCATAAGTAGCTTTATCTATAGTATTCCTGATCATTCCAGGAATTTTAGGGACATCATCTGGCACAAGCAAGGAAAACTCTACATCTTTTAGCTTATTTTCAATCCTGCTTTTAAAATAAGCAGTTTTAGCTTTCAGTTCATCATTAGTTAAATTTTTGAATTCATCTTCCAATGCATTAATTTGTTCAACTATTGGCATAATAGATTTTACTTTTGCATCATTATTTTCACCAAACAGTTTTTCTAAGAATTTAAGCATTTATGTTGTTTCCTATTCTCTACTCTCTAGGATATATGTTATCCTAAAATAGCTTATGACAACATTAATAAAATCTTTAAATGATATAAAAAAAGCAATAAATATATCAAAAAGAGACCTTGGTTTTGTCCCTACAATGGGTGCATTACATGATGGACATATTTCTTTAATAAAAGCATGTAAGCAAGAGTGTAAAACAACCGTTGTAAGCATTTTTGTAAACCCTAAACAATTTAGCCCTGGCGAAGATTTTGAAAAATACCCTAGAGATCTTGATGCCGATTTTAAAATATGTAAAGAGCTAGATGTAGAGTATATATTTGTACCTGATGTAAATGAGATTTACCCGGAGGAGAATACAGAAAAAATCATAACTCCACCAAAAGCACTTACAGAAATGCTTTGTGGATTAAGTAGAAAAGATTTTTTTCCCGGAATAGCTACCGTAGTTAAAAGACTTCTAGAAATTATTTCTCCAGACTATGCTTATTTTGGCGAAAAGGATTTACAACAACTCTTTGTTATAAGGTGGTTAGTCAAAGAATATAAAATGCCTACTTTTATAAGAGCCTGTCCTATCATAAGGGAAAAGAATGGACTAGCTTGTAGTTCTAGAAATAGGTACCTGAGCGAAGACAATAAAAAACTAGCTTCACGTTTATATGAGTCCTTACAAATGGCAAGAAGAGATGTAAAGAGTGGAATATTTACTGCTAGCAAAGCAGCCCTTGAAAGCTTAGTTTACTTGTCACAGTTTTCAGATATAAAAGTAGAGTATTTAGAAGCAAGATCAAAAGAAAAGTTGGAGAGGGTTACAGACAATAGGACAAAAGGATTTTACTTTCTAATTGCAGCAAGAGTTGGAGATGTGAGACTTATAGATAATATTGAGGTTTAAGAAGTTGAATCGTAAATCATTAATCGTTAATCGTACACGCCTACGAAAAGGAGCACGATCCACTATCCACGATTCACGATTCACGATAGCTATAGATGGTCCAGCAGGTGCAGGGAAAAGCACGATCGCCAAATTGATTGCAAAAAAAATGAGGTTTTTATACATTGATAGTGGAGCCATGTATAGAGCTGCTACATTATTTTTAATTGAAAACGATTTACTTAATGCTAATGAAAAAAAAATTAAATCAGCCATTAAAAATATAAAAATTGATTTCAAAGAAAAAAATAGAAAACAATTAGTCTTTTTAAACAAAAAGGATGTAAGTAAAGAAATAAGATCAAACATCATAAATAAAAGTGTCAGCTATGTTTCATCTTTAAAGTGCATTAGAGAATTAATGGTAAAAAGACAAAAAGATTTCGGACTAAAAAATTCAATAATAATGGATGGGAGAGACATTGGAACAACTGTTTTTAAAGATGCAGACCTCAAGATTTATTTAACTGCAACATCAGAAGAAAGAGCGAAAAGAAGAAAAAAAGATCTTGAGAAATTAAACGAAAAAGTAAACATAGGCGATTTAATAAAAGACATACAAAGAAGGGATAACATTGATAGCTCAAGAAAGATTTCACCTCTAAGTAAAGCCAATGATGCAATTTTAATAGATTCCAGCAGATTGAATATTAATCAGGTTATTGAAAGTATTGAATTCTTTTTACCAGCTTAAACTTTTTGTTTTGTTTTTTTACTTGTAATGTACAACCCTATACAAGCACCAATAACAGAAAAGAAGATGCCTATAAAGAGTACTAATATTGATGAAGTTATAAAAACAGTAGGCAATATTTCACTGAGATTTGGTACTGGCTGTACATCTTTTGGCCAATTTTTCTCAAGAATTCTAATCAAAGACTTTTGGTTGTCAGCTGAAGAAAATGAAGTCACCATAAGTAAGTCTATGCATATACTGCCAACAATCCCTGTTAACAAACCAATTAAAAGAGAATCTGTAAAAGTCATTATTTCTTTAGTGGTTTTTGTAGCTATTCTTACTGCTATATAACCACCAACAATTGCCCAAAGAAACATACCTAAAGCAAAAACAATTGTTAATAGTGTTATAAACAAACCACCAAAAATGACAGGTTTTAAATATGGATCTTTCATAAATTAGCTTTTCCTATTTTCCCAACTTACCATCTTCGTATAACTTATTCAAATAATGATACACAACGATACTACCAGAGCATGAGAGATTTAAAGATTTAGCCATACCAAATTGAGGAATTTCCAGGACTGGATAATCTTTATTCATGACTTCTTCAGGCAATCCACCTCTTTCTTTCCCAAATAAGAAAAGAGGATTATCAGGAAATTTAAATTCAAAAAGGGATTTAGAATTAGCAGATTGCTCAACTAAAATAAGATTATAGTTAGTAGTTTTTACAAAAGTAAAAAAATCATTCAACGTTTTAAAATGATTTATTTTTGTCCATTTTTCACTAGAAACAGCAGCATAAGCATTATAATCTTGATTTCCAATCAGAAAAAAATCTTTAACTTTTGCACAGTGGGCAGTTCTAAGTAATGAGCCTATATTAAATTCTTTAGAGATATTATGAACAGCAATGCCAAATGGATGAGTCCAGGAATAATACTCTTCAATCTTATTTTTTCTTTCTTCTGTAACCATCCCGCCTCCAGCGAGACTCGCCCAGAGGGCGGCAACTATTAACCAATAGCCATCAACCCTTCTTAGCCTTTTCTAAAACAATTTCTTGAATAGAAACATTAATTAGAGGTCTTTTACCAACCAGTTCTATAACAGTTTTATTTACGGTATCCCTAACAATATTTTTCAAACTCAACAGATCTTTTTGATCTTTTTTAAGAGCATCAGCTATAGCTTGAGTAACGAACTGTGAAGTCCCCATACAAAAAGCTCTCCAATCTTTCCCCTTAGCAAAAGAGCAGGCTTCAGCTAATATTTCTGGACCAGCAATTATATTTCTATCTTCATCAACAGCAAGAGCAATGGTAATAGTACCTTCATCAGAAAGTGACTGCCTCTCTTTCATCGTCAACTCATCAATATCGAGACCTTTTGCCTGATTATAGTAAATAGCTGGTGCAGAGATTCTACCTGCAGTTCTAGCCACTTGATCTCTAAGCTGAACAACTTCACCATTTTTTAAAATATGAATGTCATTGTGATTAACACCCATATTTTCAGAATGCTTGCCGTAAACTACCATTTGTCTTTCTTCTCCAAAAGATGGAATAAAAGACCTTGGTTTTGTAATAGTAACAATAAACTTACATTCCTCCTGAGAAGAATGACCGGAAACGTGGACACCTTGTCCCTTACCACCTACTACCTGGACTTTCTGAACAAATAATTGATCAACAGTATGAGCAAGAATCCTAGCTGTACCTGGAGGAGGATTTGCACTGACTACAACAATATCTTTTTGTTTTAATTTAACTGAGGGGTGTTGTTCATTTGCAATTTCAATAAGACCTTTTAGGAAATCCCCACATTTGCCAGAAAGTATTACTAAGACTTCTTTATCATTCATTCCTGCTAAATCTTTTTCTTGAATTAATATTTTTTTATCAAACTTCAAAAACCCTGATTCAAAAGCAGCATCTATCTTCTTATTTAAGTGTTCACCAGAAATACAAACTTTTCTATTTTTCTTACTGGCTAAATCAAGGAGGATTTGGAACTTATGCAATCCATTTGGATAAGTGACAACAATCACCCTTGAGTCAGAATCTAAAAGTTCATTAAATCTTTTTATTATGAATCTTTCCGACTGTGTATAACCTACTGATTCAACATTAGAAGAGTCACTAATAAGCAGATCTACAGTTTGTTCACCAGCTTCTGAATATGCAAAGTAATCAAATTTGACTTCATCATATGGGGTTTGGTCGACTTTAAAAGCCCCAGTATAAAGGACATTACCAGAAGTTGTTTTAATAAAAAGTCCATAAGTATCAGGAATAACAGATGTGTTTTGGATAGATGTTATATTGAAATTATTTCCAATTTGAAATTGTTTCCTTGATGTTAATTCTTCAGTTTCTGGAAGTATAGTTTTTTTTCCAAGTGATTTTTTCACAGACTGAATGGCAAGTTTAGAACCCCATATTTTTGGAATTTTCACTTTTTCTAAAAGGTAAAAAGCCCCACCACAAAAATCATCATGAGCAGATGTCAGAATTAACCCTTTAATCTTTTCCTGATTCTCTAATAAATAATTTGTACTAGGAAGAATTAAATCTACACCAGTCAAGTCTTGAGGCGGCAAGATCATCCCAAAATCGACAATTATAATTTCATCATTTTGTTCAAATATCCAAGCATTTTTTCCAATTTCACCATGTCCTCCAAGGGGAATGGCCTTCAATGCATTAATATCAGTCTTTTTTTTCATTTTTTCACCCTTAAGAGGTTAAGAAAACCCCTTAAACAAAAGCTGGACTACCAGCAATAAGATTTTAAAATTTTATACTGGGGCTTTGCTAAAAAAATCTTGTAAGTAAAATCAGCCCAATCAGTTTAACAATTGAATTATATCCATATCTTTGCCAAACTCGCACAAAGAAATAACAAACTTTTAAAGTATATACCAAAGGAGATGATTACATTTACATATTTCCTAGGATAATATATAACAGAACATGACAAATAAACCTCAAATTATTGTTTCATCAGTATATGGTCCTATTGAGTCTTGGAGATTAGGGAAATCTCTTGGTATCGATCTAATTATGGATCCATCTACTTGTTCTTTTAACTGTACTTATTGTCAACTTGGCTTTATTCAAAAAATTACCACTGAAAGAAAAATATACGTAGAAACAAAAGGAGTAATTGAAGATTTTAAAGCAAGTAAATGGGAAGAAGCTGATGTAATAACTTTTAGTGGGAGTGGCGAACCAACTCTTGCAACAAATCTTGGGGAAACGATAAAAGAAATTAGAAAGATTACAAGTAAGCCCATTAGCATTCTTACAAATGCGACGATGTTAAATCTCCAAGAAGTTAGAAAAGATGTGATGGGGGCAGATATTGTATCGGTAAAAATTGATGCTCCAGATGATGTCACTTTAAAAGCTATTAATAGACCAGCAGATGGAATAACTGTTAAATCAATATTAGAAGGTATAAAAAAATTAAAATCAGATATAGGTCTAAATGGTAAAACAAAGATACAAGTACAAATGATGTTTATGCCACAAAATAAAAATCAAATTGAAAAATTAGCAGAAGTCTTAAATGAAATCAAGCCTGATGAAGTAGCACTCAATACGCCTACAAGACCATATCCATCTGGATGGGACATCATAACCAGAGGTGCACACGGTGAAGACGCTAAAAAAATAAAACATGAAACAAAACCATTAAAAACACTTACAAAAGAAGAAGCAAAAGTCATCGAAGAGAGCTTAAGAGAATTAACAGGATTAAAAATAATTTCTGTATTCAATCCTGCAATGTAACCGAGGGTTACATTCTTTACATTTGATATATTCGTGATACCTTGGGTTACATTTTATGGGGTTTCATAACTATCATGTGTTTAAATGCATGATATGAAAAAATCTATTTTTATAGCTGAAAACGAAATTGAGAAAAAGATATTTTTGATTAGAGGAAAGCAAGTTATGCTGGACAAGGATCTAGCTGAATTATATGATGTTAGAACAAAAGCATTAAATCAAGCTGTAAAAAGAAACCTTGAACGATTCCCCCATGATTTTATGTTTAAATTAACTTTAAAGGAAGCATTTTCAAGGTCACAAATTGTGACCTTGAAAAGACAAGGAAAAAATATCAAGTATCTGCCATATGCATTTACTGAGCAAGGGGTATCAATGCTCTCAAGTGTGTTGAAAAGCAAAAGAGCCATATTGGTAAATATTCAAATAATGAGAGCTTTTACAAGATTTAAACATTTGATTCGAAATCATAAAGAAATTGTTGAGAAATTAAATACTTTAGAAGGTAAGGTGGAAAATCATGACAAAGAAATACAATCAATTTTTAGAGCAATAAGAGATTTAATAGCAAAGAATGAGACACAAAAAAGAAAGGTAGGATTTTGTATTAATCAATAATGCCTTGATCCTAAAGTAGTTAAAAGGATATAATCATATGGCATTTTACAATCATTTATACAAAATCAGGAGAGAAAAAATGAAATTTGCTAAGAGAACAGAATCATTACCACCATATTTATTTGCTGAAATCGACAAGAAAAAACAAGCAGCAATAGAAAGAGGCGTAGACATAATTAGTTTTGGTATAGGTGATCCAGATCAACCTACATTTCCACACATTGTAGAAGCCATGAGTAAAGCTGTTCACGATACTACTACACATAATTATCCTCCATATCAAGGTACAAAAGAATTTCGCCAAGCAACAGTTAATTGGTTTGAAAAACGTTTCGGTCAAAAGTTTGACGCAGATAAAGAATGCTTATCATTGATTGGATCAAAAGAAGCTATCCATAATATGATTTTTGCTACCATCGATCAAGGTGATACAGCATTACTGCCTGATCCTGCATATCCAGTTTATAAATCATCTACCATTCTTTGTGGTGGGGTACCTTACATAACACCACTCACACAAAAGAATAACTGGTTACCTGACCTCACTAAGATTCCTACTGATATAGCTCAAAAAGCAAACATTATAATGGTAGGTTATCCAAATAATCCTACAGGTGCTATTGCTCCACTTGAGTTTTATAATGAGCTAATTGCATTTGCAAAAAAATATGACATTATTGTTCTCTCTGATAATGCATATTCAGAGATTGGATTTGATGGATATAAGGCTCCTTCTATTTTTGAAGCTAAAGGTGCTAAAGACATTGCACTTGAATTTCATAGCTTAAGTAAAACCTATAATATGACGGGTTGGCGTGTGGGCTTTGCTATAGGAAATGAGAGAATCATTAAAGCTCTTAGCACAGTAAAAACAAACATTGATAGCGGTGTGTTTAAAGCCATACAAAAAGCTGCTGTAGCTGCATTTGAAACTCCTAAAGATATTGTTGAAAAGAACAATAATATTATTAAGGAAAGAAGAGATGTAGCCGTTAAAGGTCTTAGAGAATTGGGTTGGGAAATTAAAGAGCCTATTAAAGCCACATTTTACCTATGGCTTCCTATCCCACCTAGCTTTAAAACATCTTCAGAGTTTGCTTCAGCCATGCTGGACAAATGCGGAATCGTTGTTCCACCAGGTAATGGATACGGCGAATATGGAGAAGGTTACTTTAGAATTGCCTTAACAGTAGATAAAAAGAGAATTGAAGAAGGTATAGCCAGAATGAAAAAAGAAGGCTTAACTTTTAAAGCACAGGCTTGTACCGTTTAATTCTTAATTAAAACTACATTCTAATGGCAATGAATCCTATGGAATCAAAGCTATTAGAATTTAAAAATCCTATCGTATTGTTTACTCTTGGCATAATACTTGGAAGCAGTGTTTATTTTCAAAACATTAGTTTAGTTTATGCATTTATAGCCTATTCCATTCTTTCTTTGATCTCTCTCCATTTCAAAAAGAAAGAGTTTATTATTCTTGGACTAAGTTTAATTTTATCTTTTAGTTATTGTCTGGAATATATAAAATTAACTAGACCCAATTTAGACAACTACCTAAACAAAGAATGCATTTTTATAGGGAAGGTCTTATCTGAGAAAAAAGGCATTTTTAATAAAAAATACACTCTGGAAGTAAGTAAAATAATTTCAGACAAAGAGACAATCAATCAAAGGTTTAAAGCAGACGTAACAGGATCTAAATATGACAACACTGACATTAATGACATTATAGAAATTAAAGGTAAATTAAAAAAGCCTAAAAGTGCAATTTTAAAAGGGTTATTTGATGAAAGAAAATTCTTACTCTCAAATGGAATCTACTATAAAATAAATAGTAAAAATGGATCATCAGTTTATTTAGACAAAGAAGAAGTAAATCCATTTATAAGAGAAATTAACACATTAAGAGAAAGAATAATAAAAGATAATGGCAACTTTCTTAGTAAAGAAAATGCATCGTTAGCAAATGGCATACTGATCGGATCTAAAGCCAGTCCACTCGATAAAGACACAAAAAACAGGATTCAAGTTTTAGGACTAAGTCACATAACTAGTGCCTCTGGATTCAATATATCAATTCTGGCTGGACTTATATTTTTTCTCACAAGAAAACTTTTTAGAAGATCGAACTTCATACCCACATTTATTTCAATAGCAGCAATTGTTTTTTATACAATTCTAGCCGATTTATCCAGCTCAATTTTAAGATCAGCAATTTTTCTTACATTAGTACTACTAGGGAATTTATTCAATAAAAGAATAAAAATATTACCAGGGGTTTCATTTATAACCATGTTATTTTTCCTTCAAAATCCATTAAATCTCTTAGACATAGGGTTTCAGCTCTCAGTATTTTCATTTCTAGGCTTAACGTTGTTTTTAGAAGATGTAAATAAAAACATATTACCTCATATACATAAAGGATTTCACTTTATAGTCTTCTCAATACTTGAATCATTTTTTGCCCAATTAATGACAATGCCTATAATAATTTTATATTTTCACAATATACAAATTCTTAGTCTAATTGCAAACATAGTAGCAGTACCACTAGCATCCGTCATTTTAATAACTGGACTTTTAAACACTTTAATAGGATTTATACCAATTATAAATTTTACACAAATACTGATTTATAAAATATTAGGACTAGAGTGTTTTCTATTTTTCAAATGGATAGATTTATTAAGCCTGATAGAAAACAAACAGATTTTCATTCC
>Ga0105164_10000929_pt1 | contig 19180 bp, 8 predicted proteins | sample VDWuncwatermetaG_FD_89674 | JGI IMG/M metagenome (GOLD analysis project Ga0105164, IMG submission 89674) | Wastewater microbial communities from Netherlands to study Microbial Dark Matter (Phase II) - VDW unchlorinated drinking water | ecosystem: Environmental > Aquatic > Freshwater > Drinking...
ATTTCTGATGGAGAATGCCTGACCATTTGCTCCGATGGTCCCGATGTGAGTTATTAAGTTATCTTGGGTGCCTAAGTTGGTAGCGCCTGCGGTATTGCTTACGGTCAATGTCCCGGCTGTAATAGTGCTGGTCTGGGTTATCGTTCCGCCTGCGGTAAGGCTTATTGTTCCAGTCCCCACATTCAATGTTCCTGCACTTAGAGTTCCCGATGAGGAAATTGTGATTGATTGGTTAGCAGTAGTCAACTTGCCTACTGTAATGGGAGTGGAAAGCGGTGAAGAGCCAGTTCCAGTTTGGATTGTAATCGTCCCACTTCCTTGGGTTTTGAACTCAAGACTAGCCCCATCACTACTACCTGTCAAATCTATACCCGTACTTCCATCCCCGGAAGAATTACGTGTTTCCAAGGTAAGGTTGTTATTATTCTTAATCAAAACTTGTTGTCCCCCAAAGGAACCCGAGGTGCTGATACCATTGGTAGCCTGTAGAACAATATTGGCGCTTGTATTCTCAATTTCTGACTCATATACTGTGAATGAGGATGGGCTATCAGTAAAAGAAACTGTTCCGTCGGGACTACCATCCAACTTATTCTTATTGCCTAGGGGGTCACTACCGTCTGTATCTCCGCCCGTTATAGTAATTGTTGCAGGATCCAACAATAAAGTTCCTACCTCACCATTTAAAGCACTAAGGTCCGTAGACCCACGATAATTCAAATTATTCTTACCCGATACTTCGGCGAAACCGCCGTTGCCGCTTTCTATTCCACCTTGAGCACTGATGTTACCATAAAACCAGGTAGCATCATCCGACCAGATAATAACCTTACCTGCATCGCCATTAGTTATTGCGTCTGCATTTATAACTGTATCTTGACTTACATAGGTTCTAACAGCATTAGCCTCGGGACCTTTACCCTGTAAGTTTCCGCCTATTAATACCGTTCCGCCTCCTGCGTCACCCGAGGCATCTATGTTGGCATTATCAAATAATCCAACATATTCACCGATAACCTTAACTGTGCCGCCTTTTTCTCCTGTATCTTTTCCAGAAACATCTAACGTTCCACTGTTGGCAACTATACCGCTATTTCCGCCATCAAGGATAATTTCTCCATTCTTGGCAACCAGTGACTTTGCCTCAATTACCCCGGCTTGATTCACGGCATAGTCAAAAACATTATTTAAGGTCTTGGCGGTTAAAATAACTTTTCCGCCTTCGGCTGAAATTTTACCGGAATTTTCTACCGCCGAATTGGTTCCTGCAACCTGTTCTTTTACTGGCTCAGCAATCACTACCGAAACCATTCCCGCAGAGTCTAAGTTCAAAGTTACCGCATCACCCGAAGCCAAGGCCACCGAACCGAGAGTTGCCTCAATTACTCCGGAATTGGCTACGGCCTGACCGACTAAAGAAACCGAACCTGCCTTAAGATAACCCTGATTTAAAATAGATGCTCCGGCTTTGCTATCTACCTTATTAAAATTATAAATACCGGCTAAGAAATCCTGGTTTGAGATATTTAAGGTTGAGGCGGTTAATGCTGCAACATCTACATGAGAATTCGGCCCGAATAAAACACCGTTGGGGTTAATCAGGAATATTCTTCCGTTGGCAGTCAGGGTTCCGAAAATGCTGGAAGGGTCAACTCCGACAACTCTGTTTAAGGCAATAGAACTTGAGGAGGGCTGATAGAAATGCACGGCCTCCTGCTGAGCAATGCTGAAACTGTTGTACTCGGCAATTAAGCGATCGGAGGGAGTATTAACATTTAGGGTATTGGGATCCGGCCGGGTGAAAGTTGCCTCTCCCGAAACCACATTCTCGCCTTCGGGGAGGGCGTAGACTCGAGGAATAAAATTAAAGAGTAATGAAAAGATGAAAATAATACCAGAATACAAAATAAACCGGCATCTTTCCTGCTTGGTTCTCATTTTAATTAAAACACTGTTTGCTCTCATCATATTAGGGGGGCGAATTTCTTCGCCCCCTTATTTTATTCGTGCCGATTTGCCCGCCTCGCTACTTCGTGGCGGGCGAGGTCCCGGCCGCCAAAGGCGGCTCGCCCTATTTATGGCGGATGGAATTTGTGCCTATTCGTGTATTATCTTCCGCTCCTGTTCTTAATCTCTTCTAAAAGAGGCTTGAGTCCTTCGTGACCGAGTAAGTTAATCGAGTTCTCGATAAACTCATAGGCGCCCGGCTCCAGGATAAACTGGTCAAAGGCCGACCAGTCCGCCTCGGTCAAAGGATGATAGAAGAACACCGGACCCGCCAGATCATTAGGATTAACGTTATACGTAGTTAAATTTTCCAGCGTAGGAAGAACAAACCTCCAGAACAATAGAGCCCCCTGCTGTTCAGCAAGGCCGGAAGGACCGCCTCCGCCTGCTGGTGCAGGTGGAAGTGGCGCTCCCCAAACCAATATATCATTGAAATATACGGCCCCCGGAGGCTCATTATTGACTACAAGCGTTCCGGAAGGCGTAGTCCCTGTAAGGGCACCGCTTACACCACCAATTTCATTGAAAATGGTCACGCCCAAGTTTCCTTCACCGCTCATCAGAACATCCAACGGCGTAAACAAGGAAGCAATGACTCCGCCTGCCTGAAGTAGCGAATCCGTTCCGGCAGTCAACTGCGGACCGGAACCCGAAGGAAGAATCGAGCCACCGGTAATAATCCTCACCCCGTGCGTTCCGAAATCAGCCGAAACCAGGGTAATCGCACCGGCAGTTTCCGAACCTATGGTAATTGCACCGTTGGTAACGATATTGGCTATTTCACTATCGTCTATTTCAATATCGTCGGCAGGGGTGTCATTAGTTCCCAAGGCAATGGCCCGACCGGCAGTGGTATTGGCCAGGGTAATATCTCCCGTATCCGAAAGTATGGTATCCCCACTGATGACATAATCGTTGGCGTGAATAATAATATCTCCGGTAGTTGTAGCAAGCGTTCCAAAGACATTAATGGTATCGCCGGTAATCAACTGAATACTGGTCTCGCCGAAATTGTAGGAGGCAACACCCATCGGGCCAGCAGTATTAGAGCCGATGGTAATTAAACCTGCCGTCTGAATTCGGTCAAGTTCATCACTATCCAACTCCATATCATCGTCTTCCGTATTATATCCGACGGCAATCGGCCTGCCGGCACTGGCATTGGCCAGGGTGATATTTCCGCCCTCGTAAGATATGACCGTGTCACCGCCGATATTGTAGTCATCCGCGATCATATTGATGTTACCGGTATCCGTGGAAACCGTTCCGGTAACCGATATGGAAGAGCTATCCTCTCCTGCAGGAATAGCACTTAAGTTGATATTACCGCTACCGTTACTAATGGAGCCGGCATTATTGGTTTCACTTGAAGATTCCCAAGAGTAATTCCCATAATACCACCATCCATAATCCCAAGAATAACCTCCGGAATCGCTATTGGAATTGCTTTCATCAGAAACATTGATGGAGGAACCATGGGCAGTCATACCAATCGTACCGGTCTCTGAGGAAACCGGGCCGTAAACATTAATATACGCATTACTATCCGAATTTGCCGCCAGATTGATATTGCCGCTTATTGTGTTGATTCCGCCGGCATAATAATAGTCATACCAGTAAGAATTTCCATCCACATAATGCCCCCCGTAATACCAGTAATCGTAGAGATAACTATAATAATTATGGATATTGCCTCCGAAAATCTCGATACCCGCTTCATCGCTTCCGTTAGCCGCAATATTAATGTTTCCGCTGTTGGAAGAAACCGGGCCGTAGATATCAATATAAGCTTCGGAGCCTTCGGTGGCATTGGCATTGAGAGTAATATCTCCGGAATGGGTCGAAATTCCACCATTTTCGGAAAACGAGTAAGAATCGTTATAGTAATAATCGTAGCCGTATATACCTATCTCAGCATAGTCGTCAGCCTGGGCAGTAACGGTAATAGCCCCGGTGTCGGAAATAACCGGTGTATAGATATAGATATCGGCCTCATTCCAGCCGGGACCGGTGCTCAGGGCAGTGAGGTCAATATTGCCGTTATCGGTCATGATGGTGTCCGAACCGCCAAGGTTTATCTCGGCATAGTTCTCGGAATTATCATAAGACTCCTCTGCCTCGGACACATTAGCGGAGACGATGTTGACCGCGGCTATGCTTATTGCGCCGGATGTCTCTTCTTCTGCGTCTAAGGTAGTTTTTACGGTATCATTGACATAGACATAGGCATCATTCTCAGAGTCGTCTTCATAATAGCCCAGATAATCCGTAGCCACATCTTTGGTAACGTCATTCCTGGCCTCTAAAAGAATGTCTGCTACTGTGGATAGCGTTCCTCCCTCTGAGTTATAGACATTAACCCTGGCATAATTATAAGAGTCATCATAATACTCACTAATCTCGCCATCAGCCGCATCGGTAGTAACGGTAGTGGCAGTATCTACGGTGTTAGTAGCGGATAAAGTTATGTTACCGCTTCCGGAGTAAATCGGGCTGTAGGAACTATCCAAGTAGGCATAGTTCTCGGAATCGTCTTCAAAATAATCATCGATATAGCTGGCACTGACATTGCGGCTAATATTGTTGGCTGCGGCCAGGTTAATATCTCCGGTATCCGAATAAACCGCCGCCTCTTCAAAATTGACCTCGGCATAATTCTCGGAGTCATCATAGTAATAGCCAATGCCATTTTCCACCGTTACTGTAGAATCTACAGTGTTGGTGGCTGAAACATTAATCGTTCCTGAACTCGGGTTCTCCGAATCTCCGGAACGAGTATCCAGCGGATAATATACATCCACATAGGCCTCGTTCTCAGAATAGTCGTCAAAACCCGCATAATCCACGGACAGGTAAGAATCAGACGCTTCCTCATAATAAGGAGGATAATAATATTCCTCCCAGCCGTATTCTTCTACGCCGCCAATCTTGTCTGTAGCAATATCTCTGCTCACGTCATTGGCCGCGGAGATATCAATATTTCCGGTGGTAGAAATGTAACCGCTAGTATATGCCTCGGCGTAATTATCGGAGTTATCATTGTAATAACCAATACCGACCGCCCCGTCCTCAGAAACCACTGCGGCATCTGCGCCGGTAGCGGTAATCCGGGTATCCACGATATTGGCGGCAGATACCACTACGTTACCACTAAGAGAGCTTAAGCCGGAGTAGAGTTCGGCATAGGCATAGTTGGAATAATCATCATCAAAGCCGTAATAATCGTCGTTCCACTCGTGATAATAATAATCGGTTGAGCCGTCGTTATCGTAATCGTATTCCTCCGTAGTCTCATAGCCGCCGATACCTCCGATGGAACTGGCGCTGATATTGCGGGTCACGGAATTTTCGGCGGTCAGAGTAATTGCTCCGGTATCCGTATAAATATTATTATCCGTATAGGCCTCGGCATAATTGTAGGAGTCATCATAGTAATAGCCAATACCGTTTTCTACGGTCACGGTAGAATCTACGCTATTGCTGGCTGAGATACTGACCGTGCCCAAGCTGGAACCAGACTCGTCCGGGGAGCGGGTATCCAAAGGATATTCGACTTCCGCATAGGCCTCGTTCTCAGAATAGTCGTCAAAACCCTGGTATGAAGTATCGGTATAATAATGGTAATATCCATGACCAAAATAAGCTGGATAATCATACCAATTTTCATTCCCATATTCGTCTACCCCGCCGATGCTATCGGTGATAATCTCCCGGGTCACATTGTTGGCCGCGGAGATATCAATATTTCCGGTGGTAGAAATGTAATCGTCAGTATAGACCTCGGCGTAATTCTCAGAGTAGTCGTAATAATACCCAATGCCCACACTGCCGTCTCCAGCCGCTATGGCTTCACCACCGGTAGTAATAATCTGGTTGTCCACAGTGTTAGCGGCAGATAAGGTTACATTGCCGCTTCCTGAAGTCAGAGCGTAATAAAGCTCGGCATAGGCATAGTTGTCATAATCGTCCTTAAAGCCGTAATAGTCATCACTCCAGTTATGGGAATAATAATCTGTTCCTTCACCATCATAATCATATTCTTGAGTCTGTTCGTATCCTCCAATGCCTCCTATGGAGCTGGCCGTAATATTTCGGGTTACGGTATTGGCAGCAGTCAGGCTGATGGCGCCCAGGTCAGAATAGGTGTAGTCTTCAAGATAGGCCTCAGCATCGTTGTAAGAATCATCTTCATAATAGCCAATGCCGTTTTCCACGGTTACGGTATTGTTTACTGTATTAGTAGCCGAGACGTTAATTGTGCCTGAGCTGGGATTTTCCTCATCACCGGAGCGGGTATCTAAAACATAATAGGCATAGGCATAAGCGTAGTTGTCAGAATCATCATTATAGCCTTCGTAGGAAGTAGTAGAATAATAGTAATGGTATCCATAACCGTCATAATAAGGATAATCGTAGATGTATTCGTAGCCGTATTCGCGCGGCCCGCCGATACTGTCGGCAACTATGCTCTTGGTCACGTTGTTGGCGGCGGAGATATCAATGTTTCCGGTGGTAGAAATGTAATCGTCAGCATAGACCTCAGCGTAATTCTCGGAGTAGTCTTCGTAATAGCCGATACCGATATTGCTATCCTCAACCGTAGCGGCAACATCTGCGGCTGTGGCGGTAATCTGGCTGTCTACGGTATTGGTAGCGGATAAAGTTACATTACCGCTTCCGGAATTTATCTCGCCGTAGGCATCAACATAGGCATAGTTGTAATATTCATCTTCAAAGCCGTTATAATTATCACTCCACTCATGATAATAATAATCCGTCACTTCATCTCCATTGTAATCATACGTATAAACGTAATCATACCTATCTCTTCCTCCGATGGAGCTGGCCGTGACTTCGCGGTTGTAGGTATTGGCCGCGGCTAAAGTAACCGCGCCCGTATCCGTTGAAATAGTATCGTAGGTCTCAACCTCGGCATCGTTGTAGAGATAATCATAATAATCCCCAATACCGCCTTCCACGGTCACCGTGGAATCTATGGTATTGGTAGAAGAGACGCTAACTGTGCCCGGGCTTGTTCCGTCCTCAGAGCTGGTATTCAATGTCCCATATACATATATATAGGCCTCGTTGTCAGAGTCTTCTTCGTAGTAGTCTTCAATAACATCCGCCCTGACTTCTTTAGTCACATCGTTGGCAGCCGAGATGCCGATGTTTCCCGTAGTAGAAATAGAGTCAACGTCTATTTCGGCATAATTATAGGAATCATCATCATATTCATAAATTCCGCTGGCTCCGTCACCATCAAGAGCCACAACCACCGCATCTGCGCCGGTGGCGGTAATCGTGGAGTCAACGGTATTAGTTGCGGCTAAAGTGACTGCACCGCTTTGCGAGGCGATGGGCGTATAGTCAACCTCAATGTAGGCCTCATTGTCATAGTCATCATTCCCAAAATCATCGATATAGGTAGCGCTGATATCGCGGGTGAAGGTATTGGCCGCGGTCAGGTTGATATCTCCGCTATCGGTATCGATAGCGCTCGTACCTCCATAATAATAATTGAACCACCAGCTACCTACCTCGATCTCGGCATAATTATAGGTATCGTCCTCATATTCGCCAATGTCCTTCGCAACATCCACCGTGGTATCTACCACATTGGTAGCCGAAAGGTTGATGGCCCCGGAACTGGGATTTAAATTATCCCCGGAGCGGGTGTCCAAGGTATCGTAGACATCCACATAGGCTTCGTTGTCGGAGTCGTCATAGAGATAGTCAATAGCATCGGCGGTAATTTCTTTAGTCACCGTATCGCTAGCAGTTAAATCAATTCCGCCGGCAGTAGAAATGGTAGAGCCGGAATTATTGAAGACATAAATCTCGGCATAATTATCAGAGTAGTCTTCATATTCATAGATGCCGCCATTGTAAACCAGGTTTCCTTCTCCATCTACATACCGGTCCATGGCTTCGGTCAGGGTATCTACGCGGTTATCCGCGGATAGGCTAACTTTACCGCTATCCGAATAAATCGGCGTATAGTAAAGGTCAACCTCGGCGTAATTTTCATTCTCCTCATAAACATAATCGATGTATTTGGCGCTTAAATTGCGGTCGTAGGAATTAGCGGCGCCTATATTGATATCCCCGGCATCAGAATAAAGGCTGGCATCGTATATATCTATATACGCATAATTTTCGCCCTCGGTTTCAAACTCATCGATATAATCCGCCAGCGTAACCGTAAGGTCAGTGGTGTTGGTTGCCAAGAGGTTAATTGTGCCGCTGCCGCTGCCGTCTTCGGCGCGCGTATCTAAGGTATCCTCAATATCTATTTCGGCATAGTTGTCGGAATAATCCTCGTAGTAGTCATAAACATTATCGGCGCTGAAGGTTTTATCCGCGGTGTTGGTTGCGCTTATGTCTATATTGCCGAGCGTGGAAATGGTCCTGCCGGACTCGTTATAAATATCAATCTCGGCGTAATTATCGGAATCATCTTCGTAATAATAAACGCCTGCACTATCTTCGCCATTATGAATAGCGGTGTTAAAAGTCGAGCGGTTAACGGCAGAAATAGTAATATCACCGCTATTGGAATAAATGGGCGTGTTCTCTATGTCTATATAGGCATAATTATTGGATTCTTCGTAGTTATAACCACCGATATTGCCATCGCCATCGGGATAACCCAGGTCGCGGGCGCTGAGATTACCGGTATAGGTGTTGTCCGCGGTTACGGTTATGTTGCCGGCATCGGTCTTAAGCGTATCGGAACTATCTAGATAAATCTCGGCGTAATTTTCGGAATAGTTTTCGTAAGGGTCAGAATAATCGGAGTTACCTATTGTTCCTTCCACCGTAAGGGTGTTGGAGACATTATTGGTCGCGGAGAGCTGGATTGCTCCCGTATTCTCCTCGACCAAAACCTCTGCAACTACTTCGGGAACAGTAGTTATGGTATCGTTGATATCCAACTCAGCATAGTTCTGGGAATCATCGTAGTAATAGCTAATGTCTCCCGGGACGGAAAAATTACGGGTTACGCTGTTGTCGGCGGCGATGGTAATGTCGCTGCCGTTGGTAGAAATCGTTGTCCCGTCGGAATTAGAAACATAGACTTCGGCATAATTGTCGGATTCGTTGTATATCGTTTCAAACCATAGCAAGCCGTCCTCGGTTACGCTGTTGTTCGCCGCAATATCAATGGTAGAGCCGCTGGAGTTGATATCGTCGTAGATATCAATTTCGGCGTAATTGTCGGAGTGGTTATGATATTCGTTACCCGGGCTGGCAAAGCCTTCGCGTTCGCCGGTATGGCTTACGCTATTGGTGGCATTTATGCTAACGGCGCCTCCGGCATTAACCGGAGCATCGATATCTATATAGGCATAATTTTCCTGGGGAGCCTCTAAGGAGGTATAGTAATAGATATAATACCAATAAGGATACCAATAACCATAGAGGTTCTCGTGACCGTATACCTCTTGATAGTCAGAATTCTCAAACATAGACATGCCGTCATAATAATTATTATAATAGGTATCCCCGGTATAGTTAACGGTATTGCTGGCGCTTATATCTACGCTTCCATCCGTAGAAAGGGTGTCGTCATAGTCGGTATAAATCTCAGCATAATTGTAGGAATAATCCTCAAACGTCCCATTGCCCTGGCGGTTGACGCTATCATTTATAGTATTGGTAGCATTTAAAGAAATAGTATCTGTGGCATATATACTATAATTTACATCAATGGAGGCATAATCTTCGGGAGCGTTGACATAGTAGTAGTCTACCCATTCCTCCCAATTCCAGCCATAATTCAAAAGCGAGCGCCCACCATACTCCTTTTCTCCGAAAGAATAATCAGTATAATCTTCATTCCCTAAACGGGTAACCGTGTTGGTTGCGCTTAGGCTCACACTGCCGTTTGCGGTGGAAAGCGTAGCGTCGGTATAAATTTCAGCATAATTGTAAGAACCAGCGTCTACAAATTTGTCTCCGACGCGGTTGACCGCGGTATCGGTAAAACTATTATTGGCGCTGAGAGTAATATCCCCGCTTAAAGGCAAGGCGACGGTAAGCGGGCTGTAGACATTTATCATAGCGAAGTTTTCAAAATCATCCTCAAAATAATCGTATTCATTTTCGTCGGGGTATTCGGTAATGGTACGCTTAACCGTATTGACCGCGGAAAGCTCAATGTTTCCCTCGGCCGTGGAAATAGAAGCATCTATATCTATACCCGAGGCGTTCTCGGAGTAGTCATAATACTCGTAAGCTGCACCGTCTACGTTGGCGGTCACGGTGTTATTCGTGCTTAAAGAAAGCGCGCCCTGACCGGAGGCCTTAATCGAGTTATCTACATCTATATAGGCATAGTTCTCGGATTCATCCTCAAAATATTCCGCATAACCCGAAATATCCCGGGTAACGGTATTGACAGCATCCAGGGTAATATTTCCTTTGCCGATAACTTCGGAGTGGGTGGAAATGGTATTATAAACGTCTATCTCGGCATAGTTTTCTGACCAGTCAGATTCATCTTCGGCATCAACCGTATAGTCTGCAGTATTAGTTGCGCTGACATTGACATTACCGTTGGTGGAAATGGGGCTGTTTATCTGAACTAAGGCATGGGAATCTCCATTGGTGCTTGCGGCGGTCGCGCTTATAGAAATATTTCCGGAATTAGAGGTAATGGGAGTAGAAATATCAATATCGGAACTTCCTTCCGAATTATTGGCTACTATATCAATGTTTCCAGTATCCGAAATAACCGTAGTAGGTGCCTCTAATAAATATATATTAACGCCAGCTAAGGTAATATTATAGTTCCCTGTTACCTCTATATGAGAATAAGTTGTAAGGTCTCCATTACCGTCATCCCAAGAATTTATATCGGCACTAGTATGATCGGCCAGGATTTTAAGATTACCGTTATTTACGATAACATCTCCAATAACATTAATATTTCCTTGATCTACAAAAGTAGTATCTCCTTCGTACGGTCCGGGAGGATTGATAATGGTATCGCCTCCGTGCATATTGAGAATACTGGTTGCGGCTTTAATCACGCCTGAGAAATTTGCGCCTTCAGAGTCCACCTTCACCGTTCCGCCCAAAGCGCTGATTTCACCGGCTACATTTACTCTCTGGTTTGCCACCAGCTCCACTGAACCGCTTTTCGCATCCAGGGTATTGGCCTGAATAATTCCGGTCTGGTTTATCGCATAGTCAAAGATATTATTTAAGGTATTGGCGGATAATACCACCTTGCCGCCATCGGCTAAAATCTGGCCGGAATTCTCAACTGCCGCGGTCTTTCCTAATACTGCTTCCTTTACCGGCTCGGCAATTACTACCGAAACCATTCCCACTGAGTCTAAGTTCAAAGTTACCGCATCACCTGAAGCCAAGGCCACAGAACCAAGAGTTGCTTCGATTATTCCGGAGTTGGCTACGGCCTGGCCAACTAAGGTAACCGAACCGGCTTTGAGATAGCCTTCGTTTAATATAGAAGCACCGGCTTTACCGTCTACCTTATTAAAAGTAAAATTGCCGGCTAAGAAATCCTGATTGGAGATATTTAAGGTAGAAGCGGTCAAGGCCGCCACATCTACGTGGGAGCCGGGACCGAACAAAACGCCGTTGGGGTTAATCAGGAATATTCTTCCATTAGCGGTCAGGGTTCCGAAAATGCTGGAAGGGTCAACTCCGACAACCCGGTTTAAGGCAATGGAACTTGAGGAGGGCTGATAGAAATGCACGGCCTCCGGCTGAGCAATGCTGAAACTGTTGTACTCGGCAATTAAGCGGTCGGAGGGAGTATTAACATTTAGGGTATTGGGATCCGGCCGGGTGAAAGTCGCCTCTCCCGAAACCACCTGCTCGCCTTCGGGGAGGGCGTATATTTGAGAAGTCATCAACAACGAAAAAGAAACACTGATGATGGTGATTAAAATTTTTGATACTTTAGTTCTTCCGAAAAATAAATTAGTAGACATAAAATACCTCCTGGTTATGGATAAAAATGGTTTGAGTTTTCGGTGAAGACAAATCCATATTATTCTGATGTGTCAGGCTCGAATTTCACGGAATTTCCGAGAGGAAATATTAGTGAAGATTCGTGAGAATTTGGATTAACTATTTTTAGAATGCCTCTGATTACAAAAAAAGTATAACACGCTTTCACGATTTTGTCAAGGGGGTGCAAAATTTTTGTTCCACGAATTTACACCAATCACACACAAATATTCACAAATTGAAATTATTTGTGCGAATTCGTGTGAGATTCGTGACTATTTGTGATTCAAAAGCTTTTCGTCACCTGAACCCAGGTATGCAAATGATTTCCGTCCGAAGGTGTTTGACCTATAGGATAACCAAAATCTATCCTCGCGGAGAAATCTTCGGGCAGATTAAGCCTGAGCCCGAAACCGGCGGACTTCAAAGTTTGATCCTTCTGCTCCCCGGCCTGCGGTATTCTTATGCGAGCGTAAGCCCAATCATAAAATGCCACAACCCGAAAGGCATCGTAAAGCTTGGCCTGGGAAAAAGGAACTCCTACGCTTTTCGGAATTAAATACGGAGGAAAAGACCATTCGAAACTGTAGGCAAAACCCCGGTCCCCTACTTTCTCCGCCGGCGGATAGCCCCTCAAGTTATTTATGCCTCCCATCTGAAACTGTTCTGCCGCCGCCAGGGTATAGGGGCTTAACTGCAGTTGATTTTTCCATAATAGGGTGGAGTTCCAAAGCATCCTCTGTAACCGGATAAAATAAAGCGTATCCTTGATAAATTTTCCGCCGGAACCGGCACGGCTGGCCCTGGAGTCTTTAGAGTTAAGGCCGCCCATGATTTTGGGTATGCCGAAATCTATCTCATTACTAATCAGGGTTCGGCCGTAGCTATCGCTTTTATCATAATCTATGCCTGCCTTTACCACCCGCATCTCATCGCGGCTGGTCTCAATGCCGGCCGCATAGTTGCGGATATCTTTGTAATCAAATCCCGCGCTAATGCCGAGGTTAAGATCTTCTTTATCAATCAGGGTCTTATTGGCAAATATGCTGTAAAGTGCGCTTTTACCCCGGGAATCTGAATCTTCAAATTCTCGGCCTAATTTTAAACGTGTGCGTGCTGTATAAAATCCGACTTCCAGCTCGTTGTCTATGGGAAAAAGATAATGCAGGCTCCTTAAGCGATAGGCATCGGCTTCGGCTTGCTGCAGTTGCAGGGATAAAATATCGTCATTGCCGGTTAAATTGTCGTGCTTTAAACTTATACCGTAGCGGTCTTTTCCTATATAGCGGGAACCGTAATTATCGTAACCAAAACCGTAATGTAGGGGAGAGCGGTCTTTTACATTCAGAAGAACATCGGTCTGACCGGCTGCTTTGCCCGGAGTTAATACTGCTTTGGCGCTTCTATCGGGACGTTCATTAATCTTAGTTAAGTCTCTTCTTAATTCATTATAATCAAACGGCTTACCTTTCTCAAGGGTAACTCTTTTTTCAAATATCGAAGCTTTAAAATAGCGATTGCCTTTAATATTCAGCTCACCCATCTTTCCTTCTAAGACCCGGATTTCCAGAACGCCGCTCTCAACTTTCTGCGGCGGGATGTAAGCGCGGGAGGTGATGTAACCTTTTGAGCGATAAAGCTCGGTAATCAAATCCGCAACCTTCTGCATTTCCTTCAAGGTAAGTTCTTTGCCTTCGTAAGGAGCAACGATTTTTCGAATCTCTTCATCCTTGAAAAAGGTTACTCCAATCACGGTAATCTTTTTAACCAGAACCTTCTCTTCGGCTACCGCAGGAGCAACTTCGGCAGGTTTCTCTTCCTTTTTTACTTCGGGTTTTTCGACCTTCTTTTCAATCTTCTCCCGCAATCTCTTCTCTTTCTCCAGTTCCCTGCCTATCTTTTCTTCCTTCTCGGGTTGTTGCGAAAAGAGGGGGCTGGTCAGAGAAAGAAGGAATGCCATCGCTAAAAAAATAAAAAAAGAGTTTTTCATTCTTTACTCCTTTCTAAAAAATAATTATTCTCCCGGAAAACCAAATGATTACCTTCAAGCAAGTAGGATTGGATTGCCTAGATTAATTATCGTTGGAGAATCTTAATACCTTAATAACTATATCAAATAGGGCTGATAAACTTCGCAGAACCCTACAAAAAGCTCTATGGGGAATTTAATCTTACTAGAGAAGACAATATTTTGTCAAGTCTTTTTTTTGAGATTGCTGAAAAAACCCTAAACAATGCAGCAATCTCTGATTAAAAGATTAAAAACAGATTACACAGATTAAATCTCCAACGAGGAAATCTGTGTAATCAGAGAGCGCTGATATGATTTTTAAAAATATTTCAGCGCTCTCTTTTAACCCGAGAATATCACCCGGAACAATTCGTAGCTATTTGTTCTCGTAGGTAATCCAGGTATCGGGTTTGCCGTCCTTATTGGTATCTTTCTCGGCTTTGACCGGTTTACCGCCTTTAAAATAGACGGTCTCGTCAAATATTCCCTTGAATTCAGTATCGGTTTCGGTCTTGGTGAGGACACCAGCTTCGTAATATTCCCGGCGGTCGACCTTGCCGTCGTGATTTCTGTCTATCTCAACCATGGTGGGTAGGAATTTGGGAGCAGCCGGCGGTTGCTCGGGAGTTCGTTGTTCAACCGCGTAGGTTGAACGGGTTAAGGCAACAACAAATGCTAAAACCATGAGTCTTAAAAATAACCTCTTCATAAATCCTCCTCTCTTTTTTTGAAAATTTGCGGTAATTTGTGATCAAGGATTGGTTACCACCTTATAGGCATCGACCAAACCGTTTCCCTGTTGACTCGAATTGTATCCGGACAATAGATTAGCGTTATTTTTGAGGGTAGTGTACACCTGGCTGGGACTATATGCGGGCTTCAGCTGCAAAAGTAAAGCGCAAACTCCCACCACATGCGGGGAGGCCATCGAGGTTCCGCTCAAGGTCATATATTTGCTACCTTTATAAGTAGAATATATGCTTACACCCGGAGCAGTAAAATCGATCTTACCTACATTGCTCCAGTAGGGAATCTTATTACTGCTGTCACTGGCAGCCACGGCAATCACCTCATTATAGGCGGCAGGATAAAGCGTAGGACCGCCATCGTTCCCTGCAGCGGCTACCAAAACTATACCCGCATTATAGGCATTGGTAATGGCATCGTGAAATAACTGACTGCCGCTACTGGCTCCAAAACTCATATTGGCCACATCCATCCCTTTGGCTATGCACCATTCCAATCCTTCAATGATATCGGATAACCATCCCGAGCCAGCCGCATTTAATACCTTTACCGCATATAGGTATGCTTGAGGTGAAACCCCTACCACACCAATACTGTTATTTATTGCCGCCACGATTCCCGCCACATGAGTTCCGTGTCCATTATCGTCATTAGGAGTTTTATTGGGATTTATGGTATTTATCCCACCCTTGATATTTGCCTGTAAATCCGGATGATCAAGTTGAATCCCGGTATCCACAATCGCCACTTTTACTGCCGCCCCAGTGCCGGTGGCCCAGGCTAAAGGCGCATTGATACGGGAAATATTCCAGGGCGTAGTCTGGGAGGCTTGAGCCTCAATCTTTAAACCCGTAGGCCGGATAAGGGAAATCTTGAAATCGTCTTCAATTCTTTCTACCCGGGGGTCTCGGAGTATTCTCGCCTTAGCTGCTTCAATATCGCCAAGTAAAACTACCGATGTGGCATTGACGAGAGAAAAATGTTTTCTTATCTTTGCCCCGTGGGGCCTAAGCGTGGCATTTCTTTCTCCAATATCCACGCCTTGCCTGAAGACCACAATCTTCCTTGCCTTAGCAGGAATTAAATCATCGCTCTCATCATTATCCGCAAAAATATTTATCCCGCCTAAACCCAGGAAAACTACCAACACCAAAAACAAATTCAAAAATATCTTGCGCATTGTTTCCCTCCTTTAATGCAACCTACAGGCTTATGTTTCCGCCATAAATATGGCGAGACCTCGCCAAATTATATTGGCGGGCGCTCTCGCTCCATAAGTCTGGGCTTTATTTTATTTAGGTATAACACGCTTTTAGGGTTTTGTCAAGCTCTAAAAATTACCCCGGCCGGCAACAACCCAGAATATAGTTGACACCGACGCGGAAAATTTGCTAATATTATGCCATCCCTATGAAAAAAGAAGCGGGCATTTCATTGCTTGAGGTGCTCTTTACGGCAATGGTATTAGTAATCTTAGCAGTGCCTATTATATATGGCCTGCAGAGGACTCTTAAATTATTCACGAAAGCTAATAATACTACTACCGCAGTATATCTGGGCGAAGATTTATTATTTGAGGAAATTATCCAGCCTGACAAATTGGAAGACAAAGGTGAATTCCCCTCCCCTTTTAATTATTATTCCTGGGAAATAAAGAGAGAACCGGACCCTGACCATCCTGAATTTATTAAAGCCACTATAATAGTCAAAAATACATACGGAAGAGAAAAATATGTATTTTTATCTACTTTCACCAAAGAAAAAGAATAAGGGTTTTTCCATATTAGAAGTTCTGGTGGCGATAACCATATTGGCGATAATCATGGGCTTCTTTTATTCTTTCTGGTGGCTAAGTATAAATCTTACCCAAAATACACGTCAGGTAGCCCAGAAATATATGGCCGCGCGGGTATTTCTGGATGCATTATCCAGAGAACTCCGTTCTGCTCCGGAGTTTAGATATCTCGACTACAAAGATTTTTACTGGGGACTCGACCCGGACAATCCCCAGATAAAGGTATTATCTTTCTGGGCTGTAGCCCCTGATGAAATAACCGTGCTTTATCCCTATGCATTTTATGTGCATAGAATCAGCTACTATTTAGAGGGTGAAGAGGGAAACAGAAAATTATATAAGGAAATAAAACCGGTTTACCCCGGGAAATTTAAACCCATCAAGGGCCCGATTTTAGAAGGAGATTTCGATTTTGATATAGAGCTACCCGAGGTTAAAGTTCCGCCGCCTTTACCTGAAAAAATAATAATCCGATTGACAATTAAAGAAAAAATAAAAGGAAAAGAGTGTAACTTTGAATTAAGAAAGGCGGTATTTATCAATGCAATTAAAGAAGCAAAATAAGGGCATCATTTCTATTTTAGTTTTAGCCGCAGTATCATTGCTTGCGTTTGTGGTTATTTCCTTCGCCACCCGGATTACCTTTGAGACCAAAATGGTATCCTCCACAAAAGATCGAACCCAGGCTCTATTCATCAACTGGAATGCCGTGGAATATCTCCGGAAGATTGTACGAGATGATGCTGAAAACACAGATGTAATTTCTGATACCTGGAATATAACGCCTGATAAACCTAAAGAGTTTAAGGTAAAAGAGGGGATGTGGAGGATAGAGGAAGGATTTGACGAAGAAAGCTTAATCAATGTTAATGAAGCGGGTTTTGAAATATTAGACAGAATTTTTGGGGATTATCCCGCATATCTTCTCTGCTTACTTGACTGGTTATATAGCGACTATATCCCTACTACTATCACCAATAATCCAAAGTACCAAGGTTATCAAGGCGCGGAAAAAGATGACCCATTTTATTTAGAGCAAACATATTTTCCGCGAAACGGTAAAATGCGTTCTCTAATGGAATTGATGATGGTAAAGGGCGCGGAGGCCTTGCCTGCGAAAAGAGCAAAGCTTCTTCCTCCCTCAAGAAACTTTTTTATAGCAGAAGCCTTGGCTTCCCATGCCTGGGATAATGAGCCGCCGGATTTTCGCGACCCTGAAGATAGGCGGATTTTTCCCCCTGGCAAAGATATCCCTCCCGGCCATCCGGAAGAACCACCTCAGCTACCCAACATTCCGATAATACCGCCATCGCCGCAAGGAACCGGCTTAACCACCTATGGAGATGGACGGGTGAATATTAATACTGCGGGAAGTCCCGTATTAATGGCTTTAGGATTCCAGCCTGAAACAGTAAAAAGAATTCTCGCTTATCGGCTCTATAAAGGCATATTTGAAAATACAGAAGCTGAATATATCATAAAGGAATTAATTACCAAGGATGTCCTGCGTCCAGGCGAACCAAACTTTCAGAACATTGCAAACAATATTGCGGGAGTCGTCTCTAAAGGTAGGCTAAAGGTAAATTCAGAATATTTTCGTTTTCAGATTGTTTCCCTGACTGAGCACGGAGCAGTGGATAAAGCGATGGTGGTCTTTAAAAGAGAAGTTAAATATATAAATGGCAAAAAGGTTAAGAAAATTAAAATTATTACCTGGTGGGACGACTATTTTTAATGAAAAAACGGGCTTTTACTTTAATTGAAGTATTGCTAGTAGCCTTACTTTTAGGCATAATGGCAATGGTGGCTTTACCAAATTTAAGCAATGCTTATAAAAAATTTGCCGCAGAGAGGGAAATAAATAATATCGTGTCATTTTTAAAATATGCCCAAGAACTCGCGGTTAAAAAAAGAGAAATATTAGATACGAAAACAGGAGCGGTGAATAAACTCCCGCAAGTTGAAATAAAATCTGAAGGTAGAGAACTAATTCTAAAATATATGAAAGAAGACAAGATCTTACGGAAACTTGAGATAAGTCCAAGGTTTAAAATCAGTACCGAAACCCCTATAATGATATTTGATGGCTGGGGGAGCATCGCAATCTTCGGCGAAGAAAAGGATGCCCAATTGATAAATGGCATCATAAGCGTTACAGACAACCGTGGTAAAGAATACGAAATACAGGTTTATTCTACCGGATATATTAACTTCGGGAGCAAGAAGTGAGAAAATGCATCTGTTTTCTCTCTCTTTTAGTTTATTTTCTTATCTTAATCATTCCTGCATTATCCCTTCTTTATTTGCTAAAGGGAAGGAACCTTCTCCAAGGGAACAATCTTCTGTTCTGGAACATGGAGAAGGATGCTGCGGCTATATTTAAAAGTACCTTCGTAATCGGAGTCGCGGCGGCAGTCATTTCCGTAGCGGTTATAGTACCGGCAGTAATCTTTCTGGGAAATCTCGACTTTAAGAAAAAAGCCCTCTTCTCTCTACTACCCTTCTTACCCCTCTGCTTACCAGTCTATGTGACCGTGAATGCCTTGGCCAGCATATTTGAGCGCAACATCAATCTGTACAATCAAGATTATTATGCCATGGTCATTGTCGGGCTCGCTTTATCTCCCTGGGCG
>Ga0105164_10000930_pt1 | contig 19166 bp, 18 predicted proteins | sample VDWuncwatermetaG_FD_89674 | JGI IMG/M metagenome (GOLD analysis project Ga0105164, IMG submission 89674) | Wastewater microbial communities from Netherlands to study Microbial Dark Matter (Phase II) - VDW unchlorinated drinking water | ecosystem: Environmental > Aquatic > Freshwater > Drinking...
CATTTATTCAACCGCACCTGACTCAACCGGCAGCCGGCACAATCATTAGCGCTACAACAGTAAATTTCCAATGGACACCTACCCCTACTACCAATAACAAAATAATCGGATACACTCTGAATGTAGGAACATCCCAAGGCGGAGGCGAGATATATAATAGTTATAAAGGGGCAAACACATCCGTCAATGTTCCCAACATCCCTTTAAACGGGAACCCCATATATGTAAGACTTTTTTGGGCCGCCGCAGAAGACGGGAGTTCTTATTATACAGATTATCAATTCGCAACCGCTGTGCCTGCCTATACCTTAACAGTAAACATAAACGGCAATGGCTCTGTGACCAAAACCCCGAGTAAGACAACCTATAATTATGGCGATGTCGTAAGCCTTAAGGCTACGCCCGGCACAGATTATTTATTCTCGAGCTGGACGGGTGACTTAACAGGGACCACTACTCCGGCTAGTATAACAATGAATGGTAATAAAACAGTAGGAGCCAATTTTGTTGTAGATCCGAAGCCTAAAATAACCTCTATATCCGGGAGTGTACCTGATCGTGCCAATAGAGGAGACACAATAACCATATACGGCCAAAGGTTCGGATGGACCCAAACTGGATATAGTTATGTCTCCCTGGTGGGCGCGACAACCGTGCAACCTACGATATCAAGCTGGACAGACTCCCGTATTACATTCACATTGCCGTCAACTCCTAAGTTGGCGTATGGTTACCCGTATCTGAAGGTATATGTGGTAACTGACAAGGGTACGAGCAACGAACAATGGCTCGTCATGATCCCACATGTAACAAGCGTGTCCCCGACAAGCGGATATTATGGGACCACCATAAGCATAAATGGCACGGATTTTGGAAATCCGCAAAATGGTTATGCGCGTCTCTTAGACGGCTCCTATACTATAAATTTCGAGATATTATCATGGAGCGATACACTTATTACCGGCCGACAATTTACGAGCACTCCTGGAACGTATGGCGTAGCTGTGCAAACTGTTTTTACTGGAAGCAACACCAATATTACCTTTACGGTCAAGGCTGTCCCAACTTACACCATCACTGCCTCAACAATAGGCCCCTCCGGAAGCGGGACTATCTCGCCTAGCGGAAATGTTACAGTTCAAGGGGGCGGCAACCAGACATTCGGCATAGCGCCTGCTAGAGGTTATGCTATTCTAGACCTTCTTGTTGATGGCAGAGCTGATCCGCAGTACCATAACTCACAATCCCCCCGTAACTATACCTTTTCCAGTGTACAGGCCAATCATACAATACAGGCCATTTTTTACAGAACCTATACATCGCCGACTATTAGCAGCCCGACGGTTACGGTACCGGCAAAGAATGTAAAAAAGTAGGACATTATGGTGAAAAACTTTTTTAAATAATTCACTATGTCACTCTTGACAAATTGACATTTGTATGTTATACTTATAGTGAAGGCAAGAGAAAGCTAGGTTGTTTCTGTTAATTGACAAGTTGGAGTAAATGAGGTCCGATAAAGCCTAACCCCGCGAAAGCGGGGGGCGGAAAACCAACGGCCTATAGTTCCGTAAGGAATATGGCGGCAGGGTTACCGAAGACTGATATAAAACCCTGTTCCATTTTCCCTAACGGGATGTACGGATCAGGGTTTTTTGTTTTTACGAGGAGGCAGCCATGGACATATATATTATTAGAAAGTGCAGAGTTGAGATGAAGGAATTCCCGGGGTCTAACGGCAATAAGTATATGCTTCCTGTTATGACCAGAGAGGATATTTATTCCTATGTGATTAGAAAAACACTGGACTCAATACAAAGGGATAAGCTCCAGAAGAAGTTAGAACATTTTTATACGCAGGGTGAGAAAAATGAACACCAAAGATGAAAAGAAAGATATAGTGTCGCGGGTCATAACCTTTCTCACCAGGGAAGAGCTGGATTATATAGATAAGATAAGCAAGGATTCCTTATTCACCACAGGCGAGAAACTGCCAAGGACAAAGGTGATAGAGGCGATAGTCGAGGCCTGCAGGCGCTTGGGCATAGACGGAGAAGGCATTCATAGTAAAGAAGAATTAATAAATAAGATATTTAACGAAATAGCCAAAAGGGCAATAGCTATACAAAAGAAGGGGGTAATAACATGAGACGCATATACCATAAGACCAAAAGGCATCTGAAGAGGCACATAAGGAATATCAAGAAACGCTTGAGCTTCCGCGAGGCGTTGCGGCTGTTTGCCGGGATGCCCGTAGGGGTTTAATTTCTGCGAAGCCCCACTGTTCTTCTTCGCTCTTTGATATGTAAGACTACGGTAGAGCTTTGAAGGAACAGTTCCTACGAAGCCATACCGTAGTTAACGAATTGAATGGCGAAGTAGAACCGGAGTTTTACGTGTGAAGGGCGAAGCAGAAGGGGGGTGAGTAGGATGAAAAGGATAATGATAGGGCTATTAACCACATTGATTATGATTGGCATGATTACGCCGGTGTTCGCGGCGAATGCGGGCGATAAGCTGGCAAGGGGGCTGGTCAATTTCGCGACGGGCTGGCTTGAATTGCCACAAAAAATAGCCGATACCTCAAAGGAGTCGAACGCCTTCGTGGGTGTCACATACGGCGCAGTTAAAGGCGTGGGTTATGGCGCGGCAAGAATGGGCACAGGCGCGTTTGACGCGGTGACATTCATAGTCCCGCCTTATGACAAGCCGATAATGGAGCCGAAGTATGCATTCACGAAGTAAGTCTAAAAGTCGTTGGGCGGCTCGAACGGCAGGCTGCCCTTCGGCTAATTTTGCGGCTCGCTGGAATTGATGTGTAGAAGATTTCCCATCCTGCCTTCGGCAGGATTTCACTCAATTCCAACGCTCGCTCGCAAAATTTTTACGCCTCAAGGCAGGCCCGCCGTTAGCCGCCCAATATTTTTATTGATTATTATGGTCTACTGTGCTAAATTTTAACATAATGGATGATAATGTAATTAAGAAACTACAGGGTATCATAGGGCCAAAAGATGTAATATTTGAAAAGGACAAACTCCAAAATTATTCCCACGATGAGTTCCCGCTCCCAACCATAAGAACCCTTCCGCAAATAGCAGTCCGGCCGCATAACGCAGACGAAGTTTCAAAGATCCTGAAATTGGCCAATCAGGAAAAGATACCTGTTACACCGAGGGGCGGGGGTACGGGCCTTTGCGGCGGCTGCGTGCCTGTTAAAGGCGGGATAGTTATGTTACTTGAGAATTTAAATAAGGTGCTGGAAGTGGACAGGGAAAACATGATGGTTGTATCCGAGGCGGGGGTGATGCTGAAGGATTTATACGTCCACATAGAAAAGGAAGGGTTGTTTTTCCCTCCGCACCCCGGAGATGAGACCGCTATGGTGGGCGGTGTTATCGCGACAAACGCGGGTGGTTCCCGGGCGGTCAAGTACGGCACGGCAAGGAATTTCGTGAAAGGCCTTGAAGTTGTCCTACCGCAGGGAGATATAATAAATATAGGCGGGAAGTTTATAAAAAACTCTACCGGTTTCAGTTTATTGAACCTGTTCATAGGCTCTGAAGGGACTTTAGGCGTAATTACAAAGGCGATTATAAGCTTGCTCCCTATTCCAAAGGAGACGGCTACACTTATTATCCCGTATGATAGCATATATGATGCTATAAAAACGGTTCCCGAGATTATCAAGGAGAGGGCATTGCCGCTGGCGGTTGAATTTATAGAGGCGGACGCGATAGAATTGACAGAAAAATACCTGGCCAGGGATTGGCCGGCCAAAGGCGCCAAGGCGTATCTTTTAATCCTGCTTGACGGCGCGGGCAAGGAAGAATTAGAGCGGTTATGCGAAGGAATATCAAACATATGCCTTAAGCACAATGCCAAGGATGTCTTTATTGCCGAAGGAAAGGCAAGGCAGAAAGAGATCCTGGATTTCAGGAGCCAGATGTATGAGGCGATGAAGCCAAACTGCATAGAGACACTGGATATAGCGGTCCCGCGATCAGAAATCACCGGCCATATCAAAACGGTGCATAAGATTGAAAAGGAATACGGCATTTGGCTCCCTACCTACGGTCATGCGGGCGATGGTAACGCGCATACGCATATTATGAAGTTTGGTTTTAGAGACGGTCGCCCTAATCTTAGCGTCAAAAAAGACTGGCCAGAGGTTTATCCTGTTGTGCGCAGGCTCATTCATGAGGACGCGAAGAAAAGAGGCGGTATTATATCCGGCGAACACGGGGTAGGACTGGTAAAAAAGGAGTATCTTGAGGAATTTTTAGGGGTAAGACAAATCGAGATTATGAGGTCCATAAAGGCCGTGTTTGACCCGAGCAACATTTTGAATCCGGGCAAGATATTCTGACGGGGAAAATTGCTTTACTGGTATTATTATGATATAATAATAAATTATGGTTATATTCGGAAAGCCTAAGTACACAGTAGTAAGGGTAGCGAAGAAAAAGGATATGCCGTCCGGCCTCTGGGTAAAATGCGAGGACTGCGGGGAAATTATTTACAATAAACAACTTGAGGAGAATTTAAAGGTCTGCCCTAAGTGCGCTTATCATTTTACCCTGGGTGTCCAGGAAAGGATAAAGACATTATTGGATAACGCCGGTTTTCTTGAGCATGACGCCAATATGGCTTCGCAGGACCCGCTTTCATTTGTAGGGGTTAAGAATTACGGGGACAAGATAAGGGAAGACCAGAATGCCACCGGCTTAAAGGAAGCCGCCGTAACCGGCGAAGGCGCTATAAACGGCAAAAGGGTGGCTTGCTGCTTTACGGATTCAAGGTTTATAATGGGCTCTATGGGTTCGGTTGTAGGGGAAAAGATAGTTAGGCTTTTTGAAAAGGCGACAAATGCGGGGTTGCCGGTTGTAATTGTTTCAGGTTCCGGCGGAGGGGCAAGGATGTACGAAGGCATACTTTCTTTAATGCAGATGGCAAAGACCTCAGCGGCTGTAGCAAGGCATAAAGAGGCAGGTCTTTTATACATATCTGTCCTGACCAACCCCACGATGGCGGGGGTGATGGCTTCCTTCGCCTCTTTAGGCGATGTCATAGTTGCCGAGCCGAAGGCCCTGATAGGTTTTACAGGGCCGCGGGTTATAGAGCAGACGATACATCAAAAACTCCCGAAGGGGTTCCAGCGCTCGGAATTCCTGCTGGAGCACGGGCTTATAGATATTGTGGCGCATAGGAAGAGTTTAAAAGACACATTAAGCCAGTTGTTAAACTATCTAACGTAATTCGTAATCCGTAAATCGTAAACCGTAAGCGGAATTTTTTATTACGAATTACGAGTTACGATTTACGGATTACGTTTTCTAAAAATATGTCACAGGTAAGTCTTTGTAATGTAACAAAAATCTATCCGAACGGCACTGAAGCCGTTTCCAGACTAAATCTCGGCGTTGAAAGCCGGGAATTTATGGTCCTGGTAGGCCCCTCCGGTTGCGGTAAAACCACCGTTTTAAGAATGATTGCCGGCCTCGAAGACATCACGGAAGGCAAGATCTATATCGGAAAATATCTGGTAAATAATATGCCTGCGCGGGACAGGGATGTGGCAATGGTTTTTCAGAACTACGCCCTCTATCCGTATATGAGCGTATATGAAAATATGGCCTTTGGGCTGAAATTGCGCAGTTATCCTGTTCCGGAGATCGAAAAAAGGGTGATGGAAGCGGCGCAGATCCTTGAAATAGAGCGTATCCTGCACAGGAGGCCGTATGAACTTTCAGGGGGAGAACGCCAGCGCGTAGCGGTAGGAAGGGCCATTGTGAGAAAACCGCTTGTCTTTTTGTTTGATGAACCCCTGAGCAATCTGGACGCGACCTTAAGGACGCAGATGAGGACGGAGTTGCACCGGCTGCATGCCAGGCTGCGCACAACCATGATTTACGTGACGCATGACCAGCTTGAGGCGATGACCCTTGGAAACAGGATTGCCGTAATGAACAACGGGACAATCCTGCAGACGGGCGCGCCGATGGATATATATAAGAAGCCCGCTAATAGGTTTGTCGCGGGCTTTATAGGCTCTCCGCCTATGAATTTTCTTGATGGGAAAATTATAAAAAAGGGCGAACGGTTATATTTTAATGAAGGGTTGTTTGAATTAAGGGTGCCCGATAATTCCAGGCAGCAGCTTTCCGGGTATATAAACAAAGAGATAATACTTGGCATCCGGCCCGAGGATATTTATGACAGGATTTCTATTTCAGAGGCCGCCCCGGAAAATATCATAAGGGCATTCCTGGAAGTAGTCGAGCCGATGGGCGTTGAAACGCACCTTTACCTAAAGACCAGAGAAAGCAGGTTTATCGCTAAGGTGCCGAGCTCTCAAAAACCCGGATCTAATCAGGATATGGAGCTGGTTTTTGACATGTCTAAGGCAAACTTTTTTGACAAAGACACCCAGAAGACGATTGTATAAAAATATCTAAAAGGTCGAATGGCGTATTCCTTATTTTATAGAAATATAATAGGGTCCTACCTCGCGTTTTTTATTCCTATAAATATAATTTGCTGGCTTTGGCTTGGCCAGTTCGCCGGCATCCTGATCCTGGCCTTATCCTGCCTTTCAATAGTTATTATCGTCCTTAAATACGGCATTCTATATTATAACGGGTATATTATCCTGTTCGGCATTTCTTCGTATGTGGGGTATAGAATGTTTTTAACCCATGTGCTGTCAAGAAACCAGATCTTGGCCAGGCAGGAGGCCTTAGAGGGGGACAAAAATATCCTGCTTTCAAAGATTTCCAAAAAGGAAAACGAGATAAATTCCGCCAGGGCCAAAGTCCAGCGCTACGCCGCCTTAAAAGAGATAACGGAAGGCTTAAGTTCGACGCTTAGGCTTGAGGGTGTCGGGGCCTTAATTAGCGACAGGGCGTTTGATATTATCGGCAGATCCGACAGGGCCCTTTTATTTCTGATAGATGAAGAGAAGCAGGAATTAGAGTTGTTTTCTTTTAAACAGAGCCAGTCGTTGCCCCCTATAAAGTCAAAGAGCGGAGAAATATTTGAAAGATGGATATTAAAACAGAGGAAACCTCTTATAATAGAAGACCTGGATAATGATTTTAGATTTTCGCCTGATGCCCTCAAGAGCCCGGAGGACAAAAAATTTAAATCCGTATTAGGCGCGCCGTTGATCAGCGAAATGAAGATTATTGGGATCCTGCGCATGGATTCCACAAAAATCGCCGCTTATACCCAGGATGACCTGCGGCTCTTAAATATTATATCCGACCTCTCCGCGCTTTCTATTGAGAATTCCCGGCTTTACAATAAGACCAATGAGCTGGCTATAACGGATTCGCTTACAGGCCTGTATGTGCAAAAGTACTTTAAGGAGAGGCTGGATATAGAATTGTCAAAGGCCTCGGCTGGTAAAGGCCGGTTTTCTATATTGATGATAGATCTGGATTATTTTAAAAATTGTAATGATAAGTACGGCCATGCCGCGGGCGATATCCTGCTCGGCAGGATTGCCCAGGTCCTGAGGGAAACAATTGAGCCCCAGCAGGTAATTTCAAGGTATGGGGGCGAGGAATTCGGGGTTATCTTGTCCGGTGTGAATAAAAAAAATGCCATAAAGATTTCGGAAGACGTAAGAAAAAAGATAGAAAGGTCGGTATTTACGCTGCGGCGGGACCAGATAAAGATAACGGTATCTATCGGCGTTTCCTCATTCCCGGAAGACGGCCCCGCTGCGCAGGACCTTTTAAAGGCGGCGGACGCCAACTTGTATAAGGCGAAGGAGAAGGGAAGGAACAAGGTATGGCCGCATTCGGCTTGATTATTTTGATTCCGGCTATTTTTGCGCTGTGTGTCTTTTTTATAAATATAAAGATCGCTTCAATCACGCCTGCCGTTGGGGTTTTTGCCGTAACCTCAGCCTCTTTATATATGTTAAGAAAGGCTTGGACGGCCAAGAAAGCCCTGCTTATGGAAAATCTAAAGGCAACAGAGAAGGTTGTGCAGGGCCTTAAGGATGGTGACGCAAAGCTAAACAGCGAATTAAAAAAGCTGGATGAGACGGTTTCGGAGATAGTCAGCCTGTACGAGATAACAAAGGCGATGTCCGGCACGTTGTTGTTTAGCGAGATACTCCAGTTATTCAGCGAATTTTTAAAGAAGAATTTTATATTCATATCCTGCGAATTAATTTTGGCAGACCGGGCCGATGCCGGCACGGGAAAGGTCTACAAGATAGAAGCGCCCCAGGGCGGCGCTTATCCTGAAAAAACAATAGCCGCCAAGCAGGAGGTCCCTCTTACAAGCCAAAACGAGATAATCGGGGTGTTGAATATAGCGGGGCTGGAGGACGGGGCCCTGGAAAAATTTCTGATAGTATCCAGGCAATTCAGCCTTGAGATAGAAAAGGTGCGGTTATACGAAACGGTTCAGCAGCTCGCCATAACAGACGGTCTTACCGGTGTGTTTGTGCGCAGATATTTCCTTGATATGTTAAAAGAAGAACTTGAGCGGTCCCTGAAACATAATTTCCGGTTATCTTTTCTAATGGTAGACCTCGATCATTTTAAGGAGTGCAACGACAAATTAGGCCACTTGGTGGGAGACGTTATTTTAAAGGATGCGGCCCGCATGATGAAGAAGAATATCAGAGAGATAGATATTATCGGCAGATATGGCGGAGAGGAATTCGCTTTATTGCTGCCAGAAACAGATAAGGGCAGCGCGGCTGTCGCCGCGGAGAGGTTAAGATGGGCCATAGCGAACAGGAGTTTCAAGGCTTATGATGAGGTCGTTAATATGACCATAAGCGTAGGCCTTTCAACCTTCCCGGACAACGCAAAAACCGTGGAGGAACTGATAGATACCGCTGACAAGGCATTGTATGAAGCAAAGGCGCAGGGCAGAAACAGGGTCGTAGTATTTAGAGGAGGGTGAGCGAAATGGCCTCAAGATTCATAGTAGAGCGTTTCGTCTTTTTATTAATAGCGTTTATAGGCGTGATCCTGCTATTTCATACGTTAGTCGTTAAAATATTGCAGGATATAATTTTTGTAAGCTATTCAACCGCCTCTTGCGCGTCAGGCGTGATATTAATGACCGCGTTGTATGCAATGGCCAAATTTAATAAAGGCCTTGAAAAACAGATCAGCAATTTTCTATATTTTAAGGGAAAGCACCACTATAAAGTGCTTTTAAAAGAGGCCATAACAGACGGGCTTACGGATTTATACGACCATAAATATTTAATGTTGAGATTAGAAGAAGAGGTAGACCGTTCAAAAAGATACGCCAGGCCCGTTTCCCTTCTTATGATAGATATAGATCATTTTAAAGGGTATAATGATACCTTCGGCCACCCGGCAGGCGACGGGATACTCGTAGGCCTGGCGGATATATTCAAACGATGCGCCAGGAAGGTAGACACAGTCGCCAGATATGGCGGAGAGGAATTCGCCATCATATTGCCTGAGACAAATAAAGAAGGCGCGAATATTCTGGCGGAAAGGCTAAGGAGACAGGTGGAGACAGCGTCATTTGAAGGCAATATAAATATTACGATAAGCATTGGACTGAGTTTTTTTGACGGGAAAGACACGTCCTTCACAAAAGAAAATTTTATCAAGGATGCGGACGAGGCGCTATACAGGGCCAAGAGCAGGGGCCGCAACAGGGTGGAAGCATGAAAAGATATATTGTTGCCGTCGATTTAGGCGGCACGAATATAAAGATAGCGGTTATAAAAGATGAGAAAAAAATCCTGAGGAAAATCACTTTGGTTACAAGGAAATATAAAAATAAAGAGGCCCTGGTCAAAGGGCTTTCCGGCGCCTGCCTGAATATTGTTAATGAATTAGGCATAAACAAGAGGGGCATTTCAGGGATCGGTATCGGCGCGCCGGGCCTGATAGATTCAAGGCGCGGGCGAATCCATCATCTTGTGAATATAAAAGGTTTCAGCGAAGTCCCGCTTAAGGCAATGATAGAAAGAAGGACAGGCATACCGGTTTTTTTGGATAACGATGTGAATGTTATGACGCTTGGCGAGCTGTATCACGGCGCAGGAAAAGGCGCCAGGAATATGCTTTGCCTTACCCTGGGCACCGGCGTTGGCGGCGGTATAGTCATAGACGGGGAGCTTTACAGGGGCAGCAGTTTGTCAGCCGGCGAGATAGGCCATATGCCGCTCAATGAAACAGGCCCAAGGTGTAATTGCGGCGGGTTTGGCTGCATGGAAAAATTTGTGGGCAATAAATATATAGCAGCAGCGGCTGTCAAAATTATAAAAGAGGGTAGAAAAACTGTTATTACGAAACTGGTAGGCGGAGATTTAAAAAAGATCACGCCCGAGATAATTTCCACAGCAGCGAGGAAAGGTGACAAGCTGGCGTTATCCGTATGGGATGAGGTGGGAGGCCACTTAGGTGTTACTCTCGCAGGCGCGGTTAATCTGTTAAATCCCGAAAGGATTGTTATCGGCGGAGGCGTCGCGGAGGCGGGAGAATTTTTATTCAGGGCAATCAGGAGGGCTATCAGGGAGAGGGCAATGAAGGTGCCTGCGGCCTGCGTGAAGGTTGTAAAGGCAAGGCTTGGCCAGGATGCGGGTTTAATAGGCGCGGCAGTACTAGTGAGGCTTAGTAGATGAGAATGTGGCATGTATGTCATTCCCGCGGAAGCGGGAATCTAAAAAAATGGATGCCCGCCTGCGCGGGCATGACAATAATAATCATTTTACTATATGCTGTTTCCTGGGCCGCAGAGGCAGGGGACATAAGCAGTTTTCCCGTAGAGGTGAACGGAGACCAGGTGCAATATTTTGAGTCGGAGAAAAAGGTTGTCGGAGAAGGCAACGTTGTTGTTACCTATAAGGATGTAAAGATGACCTGCAAAAAGGTGACGGCGTACCTGGACTCAAAGGAGGCGACAGCAGAGGGCGATGCGGTCGTTACGCGAGGAGAGGATGTTTTAAAGGGCGAAAGAATAGTGTACAATTTCCAGGCCGAGACTGGGGTTGTTACAAACGGCGTTGCCAGATCCGGCGTATTGTACGGCGGAGGCAAAGAGATAAACAAGGTCAGCCCCCAGGAGCTGGATATAAAAGACGGGTATATCACTACCTGCGATTTGGCTAAGCCGCATTATGCGATTCGGTCAAGGCAAGTGAGGATATACCTGGGCAAGCGGGTTGTTGCCAAGAATGTCACTTTCAATGTCGGCGGCGTGCCTATATTGTATCTGCCCGTTTACAGCCAGCCCGTCAAAGAGAAATTTCCAAAGGTGAGCATTGTCCCCGGCCACGATAAAAAATGGGGGACCTATTTATTATCGGCCTACAGGTATGACCTTACAGAAGGTATGAAAGGCAATCTTCATCTGGATTATCGCCAATTTAAAGGGATAGGCGAGGGCGTTGACTATAATTTTAAGACGAAGAATTTCGGCAGGGGATATGTAAGAGGCTATTATATGAATGAGCGGGACAAGGTAGCCCATACCGAAAGAGAACGCTGGCGCGCCCAATACAGGCACAAGTGGCAGATGCGCCCCGATACAACGGCTGTATTGGAATATAATAAGATTAAAGACGGCAATTTTATTAAGGATTATTTTTATAGAGAGGAATTTGAAAGAGAGCCGCAGCCGAAAACCTATGTTTCGGTGATTCACGCAAGGCCCGCTTATATAGCAAGCATCCTGGCCGAAAAAAGGGTAAATAAATTTTTTACGGAAACCGAACGGCTGCCGGACGCGGAATTGAACATCAAGAATCAAAGGGTAATTGAGGGCCTGCCGTTTTTTTATAAGGGGGCAATTGGCGCGGCCAACCTGGACAATGAGGTTGCGTCTTCAACCCAGGTAAATAATGTGATGCGGGCCGATACGTATAACCAGCTTTCTATACCGCTGCGGCTTGTGGATTTTTTAAGCGTCGACCCTTATGTCGCGACACGGCAGTCGTTTTATACGAGGGAGCTTGACACCGACAAGAGCAGATTCCGCGGCGCCTTATATTCTGGTGTTGACCTAAGCGCTAATTTTTACAGGATTTATGATTATAAAACTAACTTTTTGAATTTGGATATAAACGGCGTGCGGCATATATTCACACCCAACGTAAATTATTATTATATCCAGAAACCCACATTGCAGCCCGGGAGGCTGTTTGAATTTGATGATATAGACAGCCTTGACCAAAAAAAAGGCATCGGCTTCGCACTTGAGAATAAACTGCAGACAAGGCGCCTGGAAAAGAACGAGTTTTATACGGCCGATTTGGCAAGATGGCTTGTTGATGCGGATTACTTTATCCATTCAGGAGAAGAAAGAAACAGGCTGTCGGATATAGGCTCTGATTTAGAGTTGAGGCCTTCTTCATGGCTGTTTGTTAAGCAGACCGCCCTGTTTGACCCTAAATGGAAAGATCTAAAATCCTTAAATACCGACGTGGCCGCGAATGACCCGAAGGATAAATGGCGCCTCGGGCTCGGCCATAGATATGAGGAAAAGGCAAGCTCGCAGCTTACCGCAGAACTGGAGGCAAAGGTTACGCCGAAATGGAAAGGCCGTATATTCGGGATATATGAGTTTAGAGGCGGCAGCCTTAAGCAACAGGAATATTCTATAACGCGCGACCTTCATTGCTGGGAGGCGGAGTTTACTTATAGCGTAAGGGACGTGAATACCTTCTGGATTATATTTCATCTGAAGGCATTCCCGGAATTGCCGCTCAAGCTCGGCACAAGTTATTACAGGCCAAGGACAGGCAGCAGCGGTGGCAGCCATATAGAGTAAAGTAATGCGCATATTTTTATTGGCATATTAATTTATTATTGATATAATCTAATCTTTGCTACATAGGGATAGGAGATATTATAAACATGACAATAATGGGAGGGTACAGTGAATATATGTGTGGTAGGGACGGGATATGTCGGGCTTGTTACAGGGGCCTGCCTCGCGGATCTTGGCAATCACGTTATTTGCGTGGATATTGATAAAGAGAAGATAAATAAACTAAAAAAAGGCGTAATACCAATTTATGAGCCGGGCCTGGAGGGGCTGGTTAAGAATAACCGGAAAGAAAATAGGATGGGGTTTACTACGGACCTGAAAGAAGGGGTTAAAAAATCCACTATAATTTTTATAGCGGTTGGCACCCCTCCGAAGGAAAACGGCGAGGCGGACCTTACTTATGTGGAGAATGTTTCCCGCCAAATCGCTCGGTATATGACCTCTTATAAATTGATAGTTGAAAAAAGCACTGTCCCGGTTGAAACCGGCGAATGGGTCAAACACACCGTAAAGATCAATAATCGGCATAAGGTGCCGTTTGATGTCGCCTCAAACCCGGAATTTTTAAGAGAGGGTTCCGCGATTGAGGATTTTATGCATCCGGACAGGATTGTTATAGGCGTGGAATCAAAAAAGGCCAGGGATTTACTGGTAGAGCTTTACAGGCCGCTGAACGCGCCTGTTGTTATCACGGATATTAAAAGCGCAGAGATAATAAAACATGCCTCAAATTCATTCCTGGCGACAAAGATCTCATTCATAAACGCTATAAGCAATATCTGCGAACGCGCAGGCGCGGATGTTGAAAAGGTCGCGGAGGGAATGGGGCTTGACAGAAGGATAGGCAAGGGTTTTTTAAACGCGGGCGCGGGTTTCGGCGGATTTTGTTTTCCCAAGGACTTGTCCGCCTTTATTATGATCGCCCAGAAACTTGGCTACGATTTCGGGCTGCTCAAAGAGGTGGAAAAGATAAATGAAGCCCAAAAGAGGGCGCTGATTAAAAAGATAGAAGATAATCTATGGATTGTAAAAGGTAAAACCATAGGCGTCCTGGGCCTTTCTTTTAAGCCCAATACCGACGACATAAGGTTCGCGCCCTCCCTGGATATCATACAGGCGTTGTCAAAGGAAGGGGCCAGAATACAAGTATTTGACCCGCAGGCGATGGAGAAGGCGAAGAAGGTCTTAAAGGGCGTAAAATTCTGCAAGGATTCGTATGAAGCGGCAAAGGGCGCGGACTGTTTAGTTGTGGTAACAGAATGGAATGAGTTTAAAGAGCTGGATTTCAAGAAGATAAAAAAAATGTTGAAACAACCCCTGGTTATAGACGGAAGAAACATATACGATCCGGCGGTGATGAAAAAATTAGGCTTTAAGTATATATGTGTGGGCAGAGGTTAATGTGATAGAAGGCGTCAGCGTAAAAAATTTAAAGGTTATTCCGGATGAGCGCGGGAAATTAATGGAGATCCTGCGCCGGGATGATGAACAATTTAAAAGGTTCGGGCAGGTATATATGACCACGGCTTATCCGGGGGTAGTCAAGGCCTGGCATTATCACAGGAAACAGACAGACAATTTTACCTGCGTATTCGGTAAAATTCGCCTCGCGCTTTATGACTCAAGACAAGACTCAAAGACCTTTAAGTTGATAGATGAATTTACGTTGAGCCTGGATGAGCCGATCCTGGTGCAGATCCCGCCTTTGGTATATCATGGGTTCAAGTGTATAAGCGATAAAGAGGCGATAGTGATAAATACCATAACTCATCCCTACAACCGGGAAAAGCCCGACGAATACCGGGTAGATTGCTACAGCAATGAAATCCTTTACGATTGGAGGAAGCCATGAAAGGCATAATACTGGCTGGAGGGCTGGGCAAAAGGCTTTACCCTTTAACAAAGATTACGAATAAACATTTGTTGCCGATCTACAACAAACCAATGATCTATTACCCTCTGGAGACGTTGGTGGACGCGGGGATTAAGGATATCCTTATAGTTACAGGCGGCCATCATGCGGGCGAATTCTTAAGGCTTCTGGGTAATGGACATCAATTCGGCCTAAAACATATAAATTATACCTATCAGGAGGGCGAGGGAGGCATCGCCGATGCCCTCAGATTAGCGGAGCATTTTTCAGACGGACAAAAGATAACGGTAATCCTGGGCGATAACATTATTGAAAAGAGCATTAAAAAACAGGTAGAGAGGTTTGATCGGCAGCCAGAGGGCGCGCGGATATTGTTAAAAAAGGTAAGCGACCCTCAGCGATTCGGTGTGGCGGAGATCAAGAACGGAAAGGTTGTATCAATAGAAGAGAAGCCAAAAAAGCCCAAGTCCAATTATATAGTTACCGGAATTTATATGTATGACGAGCAGGTGTTTGAAATTACGAAAAAACTAAAACCATCCGGCAGGGGCGAACTGGAGATAACCGATGTTAATAACGCCTATCTGAAAAAAAGCCAGCTAACTTATGATATGATGGAGGGATGGTGGACAGATTCGGGGACCTTTGACTCATTGATCCGGGCGAATAATCTGGTTGCGAAGAAGGCGGCAGGGAAGAGACAGAAGTGATACCAATCGTTGATTTAAAGAAACAGTACGCGAGTATAAAAAAAGAAGTGACAGCCGCTGTTACAAATGTATTAGATAGTTGCCAGTTCATCCTCGGCGATGAAGTGAAAAGGTTTGAAGAAGGGGTCGCCGCGTACACGGGGAAAAAACATGCTGTGGCGGTCGCAAACGGAACCGACGCCATATTGCTTGCGTTAAAGGCATCAGGCATAAAAGAACAAGACGGTGTAATAACGTCCGCCTTTACATATTACGCCACTGCCGGCGCGATTACCAGATGCGGCGCAAGGCCCATATTCTGCGACATAGACCCGAGGACATACAATATTAGCCCAGATGCAATAAGAAAAATATTACAAAGTCACAAGTCAGTGCGGAGCGAAGCGGAGCCTCCCCGAAGGGGGCAAGTCACAAGTCACAACAAGATAAAAGCGGTAATCCCCGTTCACCTCTACGGCCAGATGGCTGATATGGATGAGATTATTGAGATTGCTAAAAAATATAATTTGATAGTTATCGAGGACGCGGCGCAGGCGTTTGGAGCCGAGTACCTGCCTTGCCGGCAGGCAGGTAAAGAAAAAAAAGCGGGCTCTGTTGGGGATGCCGGATGTTTCAGTTTTTATCCCGGTAAAAATTTAGGCGCTTATGGCGACGCGGGCATGGTCATAACAGATGATAAAAATATTAGCGATCTGTTGCAGGTATATCGCAACCAGGGCAACAGGATTAAGTACCGCCATGTGGTTATAGGCCACAATAGCCGCATGGATACCATTCAAGCGGCTATCCTCAGGGTGAAATTGAAATATATAGATAAATGGAATGCAAAAAGGCGGGCTATAGCGAAATTTTATGATAAGAAGTTGAAAGGATTGGGCATAGTTACGCCTTTCGTCGCAAACGGCAGAAATCACACCTATCATTTGTATGTTATCCGCCTTAAGGACAGGCAACAAAAGGAACGCGTTGAAACGCAATTAAATAAAAAAGGCATTGACGCCAGGACGTATTATCCTATCCCGCTGCATCTTCAGGAATGTTTCAGTTACCTGGGTTATAAAAAAGGGGATTTCCCGGAGGCAGAAAAGGCCTCCGGAGAAACACTGGCAATCCCCATATATCCTGAACTGACGGGAGGAGAGCAGGAATTTATAGCTGATACCATTAGAGAGGCATTATGAGGCTGCTGATTACAGGCGGTTGCGGTTTTATCGGTTCGAATTTTATACGCTATATCGCAAAAAAATATCCGGATTATAAAATACTAAATCTGGATAAACTGACTTATGCGGGCAATAAAGAAAATCTTAAAGGCGTAGAGAAAAACCTGCCTGCCGGCAAGGCAGGTAAAAATTACCGCTTTATAAAAGGGGATATATGCGATAAGAAGTTAGTTTCCAAATTGGTGAAAGGGTGCGACGCTATAGTCAATTTTGCCGCCGAGACACACGTTGACAGGTCCATAAAGGATGCCTCTGATTTCATAGTGACAAATGTCGACGGAACGCACGCCTTGTTGGAAGCCGCGAGAAAGAACAGGATAAAACGATTTATTCAGATATCTACGGATGAAGTTTACGGAAGTATAATAAACGGTAAATTCAAAGAAACAGACCCTATTAAACCCAACAGCCCGTATGCGGCCAGCAAGGCCAGCGCGGACTTATTATGCAGGGCATATTTCATTACCTATGAGACCCCGGTTGTAATAACGCGGAGCTCCAATAATTTCGGCCCATATCAATACCCGGAAAAGGTGATCCCTCTTTTTATCACAAATGCACTGGAAGATAAACACCTCCCTGTTTATGCCGACGGTATGAATGTGCGGGATTGGCTGTTTGTTGAAGACAATTGCAGCGGGATAGATTTAGCCCTGCATAAGGGCCGGTTCGGGGAGGTTTATAATATCGGCGGCGGAACAGAGCTGCCGAATATAGAACTCACCCGCCTGATTTTAAGGATAATAGGCAAACCGGAATCTCTTATTAAGTTTGTGAAAGACAGGCCCGGCCACGATAAAAGATATGCGCTTAATTGCGATAAGATGAAAACCTTAGGATGGGTGCCGCGCAGCAATTTTGAAGAGGCGCTGAAAAAAACCGTAGAATGGTACATAAATAATAGGGGTTGGTGGAAAAAACTAAAATAACCCCACGCTTACGTGTGGGGAATGAGGATTAAGGGATATGGAAAAGGTATTGAAAAATAAAATTCTTGAGAAAAAGGCAAGAATCGGGATCATAGGCCTTGGTTATGTCGGACTGCCGCTTGCGGTTGAATTTGCGAAAAAGGGGTTTGATGTATCCGGTATAGATACTGACCATCACAAGGTAGATTCGCTGGGTAATAAACGCAGCTATATCCTGGATGTGACGAGCGAGGATATAAGGGCCGTTACTGAAGCAGGGCTTTTTTCAGCCACGTCGGACTATAAGGTCATAGGCAGGCTGGATGTAGTAGTGATTTGCGTGCCAACCCCTCTTAGAAAGACAAAGGAACCGGATATCTCATATATAATTAACGCTACGGAAAAGATAGCCGCGCACAGGAAAAAAGGCCAGTTGATAATCCTGGAGAGCACGACTTATCCAGGGACCACGGATGAGGTTGTGCTGCCAATTCTGGGAAGAAACGGCGCGAAGCCGGACAGGGATTTTTTCCTGGCATTTTCCCCGGAACGCGTTGACCCTGGGAATATAAGGTTTAAGACAAGAGATATCCCCAAGATTGTCGGGGGAGTTACAAAAAAATCCACGGAATTAAGCAGAATTTTTTACAGCCAGATCATAAAAAATGTTATGCCGGTTTCTTCAAGTAAGAGCGCCGAGATGGTAAAATTGCTGGAGAACACCTTCAGGAGCGTGAATATAGGCCTTGTAAATGAAATAGCGCTTATGTGCCACAAGCTTGATATAGATGTATGGGAAATTATAGACGCCGCGAAGACAAAACCGTTCGGGTTTATGCCGTTTTATCCCGGGCCGGGTTTAGGCGGCCACTGCATCCCGATTGATCCTTTATATCTGTCATGGAAGGCAAGGCTGCATGGTTTTGAGGCAAGATTTATAGAGCTTGCTGATATGGTCAATTCCTATATGCCCGAATACGTCGTTAAAAGGATCGCTGGCATCTTGAACAAATTCCGGAAGCCGCTTTTAGGGGCCAAGGTATTAATCATGGGCATTTCTTATAAGAAGGATGTGAATGATACAAGAGAATCTCCGTCCATAGAGATTATCAGGCTTTTGGAAAAAGAGGGCGCGTACGTTTCTTATTTCGACCCTTATGTAAGCGAGTTAAAGATAGACGGTAAGCTTTACAGGTCTATTATGTGGGATCCGAAGGCGTTCAAAAACAGGGATTGCGTTGTTGTTATTACTGACCATTCCTCGGTAGACTATGAGGAGATATTAAAAAGTTCCAAGGTAGTATTTGACACAAGGAATATTTACAGGAACATAAGGGCGAAGAACCTGGAGAGGCTATGAAAAAATATCTGGTTACGGGCGGCGCGGGCTTTATAGGTTCGAATATTGTGGAAGAGCTGCTGAAAAGGGGCGAGCGCGTCAGGGTAATAGATAATTTTATTACAGGCAAGCGCGAAAATCTAAAACCCTTCCTTGGCAGAATAGAATTGATAAGAGGGGATATCAGGGATTTGGCGCTTATGGAAAAAGCCGCCAAGGGCATGGATTATGTCATACACCAGGCGGCCTTCAGGTCTGTCCCGAAATCCGTAGAAGACCCCACTCTGTGCAACGAAACAAATGTAGCCGGCACATTAAATGTACTAA
>Ga0105164_10000935_pt1 | contig 19083 bp, 16 predicted proteins | sample VDWuncwatermetaG_FD_89674 | JGI IMG/M metagenome (GOLD analysis project Ga0105164, IMG submission 89674) | Wastewater microbial communities from Netherlands to study Microbial Dark Matter (Phase II) - VDW unchlorinated drinking water | ecosystem: Environmental > Aquatic > Freshwater > Drinking...
AATAAAATGCGTATCGGTCGTGCCCGCGAGGGACAGCGCGCTACTTTGTAACAAGAAGGGAAAAACGAAAACCGGACATTTCTACTTTGCAGAAAACAGGACATTTCTATTTAGCGTTGACAGGTAAAGGACTCATCCCCCAAGCCAACTTCTGCTGCCACCGCTGGGTTGTACTCAAAAATGATACTGAACCTGAGCAGATGAAAATTATTTGCAACTGCCCACTGCTGTTGTAGCTTATCGCAATTCAGCTAATAAACGGTCAGGTCTAAATCGCGTATTCGCGCCTTTTTATCGGGCATCTTTGTGCGGCAACAATTACTTCCCCCTGCTTTTTACCTGGGTAGCCAAGTTACTTTCTATGCTTTTCAAATGATAACAATTATCAAATGGGTTGACAGATGAGTAAGATTAACAAATAATAACAATTATCATTAACAGAATTTTTTGGTGCGATGGATCAATCATTAAAGACAAAAATGAGAGAGATGGTGTGTCTGCAACCCGTTATGTTTTTGGTCGTGGTTGCCCTGCATGTTGGCTTATTAGCATGGCTTACGCAGCGTACCTTGTCCGTTAATCCAATACAGGTAACCAGCCCAATTACAGTAAGTTTGATGATGCATGAGCAGCGGGCAAGTTCGCTTTTATCGGTTGCACAAAATGCTGTAGTTAAAAAATCTGCACCTGCACTGTCGGCAGATTCATCAGTAGCGGTGTTAGAGCAGGCTAAAAATTCAGTGGACGCACATTTGCCCACCCCAGCCGACACGACACAGTTGCCACCAACGCCACAAACGGAGGCGCGTTTTGATGCGGGCTATTTGCGTAACCCGGCACCGGCTTATCCGTTGCTTTCATCACGTTTGCGCGAAGAGGGTACGGTTTATTTGCGCGTGCAGGTGCATGCCGAAGGTTATGCGATACATGCAGAAATTAAGACCAGCAGCGGCTATGCGCGGCTCGACCAAGCTGCGCTGGCAGCGGTTCGAAAATGGCGATTTGTTCCTGCGCAGCGGGGCGAGCAAGCCGTGGAGTCGTGGGTGATTGTTCCCGTTTATTTTTATTTGAAGAGGTAAAGCAATGCAAGCAAGGGTAACTATTTTTTTGGCTGGGGCCGATGTTGTTTCTATGACGGTCATGTTTTTGCTACTGGCGATGTCCATCGCTACTTGGTATTTAATGCTGAGCAAATTTTTGCAACGATGGCGCAATCAAAAATTGATTGCTTTAGCAGCAGGCCATTTTTGGCATGCATCTTCCGTTTCTGCTGCTTCGGCTCACTTGGCACAAAATGAGGCCAGTGATTCATTTTCGCGCATGGCGCACCAAGGGATCGCTGCGGCCACACATTATCGTCAGCATATATCGGGCAAGCAAGACGAAGGCGTGACCTTGAGCGAGTTTGTCACACGCGCTTTGCGGCGCGCCATCGCGCTGGAAACAACGCGTCAAGAGTCTGGCTTGACCATCCTGGCCTCTATCGCGGGGACTGCGCCCTTTGTAGGATTATTTGGCACCGTGTGGGGAATTTATCTTGCGCTGATCAGTATCGGTGCGCGTGGCCAAAATACATTAGACGCGGTGGCTGGCCCGCTAGGCGAGGCACTGATTATGACCGCCGCCGGTTTGGCAGTCGCCATTCCTGCGGTGCTGGGATACAACGCGCTGGTGCGCAGTAACCGTATTTATTTATCTCATCTCGACACTTGGGCCTACGATTTACACGCCTATCTCACGACAGGCGCGCGCATCAACGCGCCTCATTTGGTAGCTGATTGCAGCGTGATCAATTCTGTGGCCAAGCAAGCGGAGGGGGCAAGATGACATTTGGCGAAGAGACGCATGGGGAAAAACCGCTGGCGGAAATTAACATGATTCCGCTGATTGATGTGATGTTGGTATTGCTGGTCATTTTTATTATTACCACACCCTTGATGACGCAGTCGATCAAGATTGATTTGCCGCAAGTGGCGGCGCAAAACCATGCAGAAAAGCCTGAAGCCGTCGTGCTGGCTTTGGATGCAGCGGGTGCTTTGCATTGGAATAATGTACGCCTATCCGATGCCGAGTTGCCGGCCAAACTGGCGCAAGCCGCCGCACAAAAGGTGCAACCTGAGTTGCATTTGCGTGCTGATAAAGAAACGCGTTACCAAAAAGTGGCTGAAGTGATGGGTTTAGCGCAGCAAGCTGGGATAAAGAAAATGGGCTTTATCACCCAGCCTATTTCGACCCCAATTAAACCATAAAAAACATGAACGTTCTGTATCACCAGCCTATTCCCCTGGTTTGCCGGGAATAATCGCCAAAAATTAATGGCAAAACCCTTAAGGAGAAACTGAAATGAAATCTAAATTGAAGCGCCGTTTGCTAACCACGCTGTATCTGACGCGCATGTTATCTATCCTGCTGGCCGCTGGAGCAGTTGCCACCACTATCACGCCACAAACTTTGTTCGCACAAGAAGTAGAACGCGTCATGCCGAGGGTTGATGTGATTGGGTCGGTGGAGGCACTGAAAAATATTCCCGGTTCAGGTGAAGTGTTAGAAAAAAAAGAGTTGGAGGCCAGTCGTGTATTTACGGTTAATGAAGCATTGCGAAAAATTTCGGGCATGCATACGCGCGATGAAGAAGGCTTGGGGCTGCGCCCCAATATCGGCATACGCGGGCTGAATCCCACGCGCTCGACCAAGGTCACGCTGCTGGAAGACGGCATTCCATTGGCTTACGCGCCTTATGGCGATAACGCCAGTTATTATCACCCGCCGATTGATCGCTATGAGCGCATTGAAGTGCTCAAGGGTGCGGGGCAGATTGGCTTTGGCCCACAAACCATAGGCGGGGTTATTAACTATATTACACCTACGCCACCGCAAGAATTTGGCGGCGCACTTTCTGTCGTTGGTGGCAACCGGAATTATTTCAACGGCAAGGTTCAGTTAGGCGGCAGTGGCATGTTGCTGGATGCAACCCGCAAGCAAAGCGATGGTACGCGAGATAATACGCATTCCACATTAAATGATGTGAACCTTAAGAAGGTGTTGGGATTGTCCGATAATCAGGCGTTGACTGTGCGTGCCAGCCATTTGATAGAAGATACGCAGAACACCTACAGCGGCATCACCGAGGCTGAATTTCGCAATTTTGGGGCGCGTTATAACCCGTTCAAGCACGATCAATTTGAGGCAAAACGGAGTGGACTTTCGGCTACGCACGAGATGGACTTTGGTGCAGATACCGTGCTGCTGACCAATGTGTATTACAGTAAGTTTGATCGTGATTGGTGGCGGCAGTCGAGCAGCACAACCGATGCTCAAGCCAGTAATTTTTCCGCTGACCGTCTGGCGGGTAATGCAATCAATGTTGATGCGGGCACCTCGGTACAAGGGCGATTGCGGAGTTATTACAATTGGGGCGTAGAGCCGCGTTTGAAAATATCACACGATGTTTTGGGTGTGCATAGCGAGTTAGAAACGGGTGCGAAAGTGCATTTTGAAAATCAGCAGCGCAAGCAGGTAAATGGCACGACACCTACTGCGCGCACAGGCGTGGTGGCGGAAGATAATTTGCGCGAGACCCGCGCGTACTCCGCTTTCGTGCAGAATAGAATTTTGCTGGGGCAATGGGCCATCACACCCGGCCTGCGTTATGAAAATATTCATTCATCTCGCACCAATAACCTAACTGCAGTAACAGGCAAGGACACATTAGATCAGTGGATACCAAGCCTAGGAGGAACCTATCAAGTGACTCCACAAACCACTTATTTTGCGGGCGTGCATCGCGGCTTTGCGCCGCCGCGCACCGAAGATATTATCGGCAGCACGGGCACGAGCACAGAGGTAGAGCCAGAGCTTTCTGTAAACTGGGAGTTGGGCGTGCGCGCAAAACCGTTGGCGGATACCGACCTTCAAGCGGCGTTATTCCGTAACGATTTCAGCCGCCAGATTGCGGTGGGCTCGGTCGCGGGCGGCAATACACCGCTGGCGCAAGGAGAAACTTTGTATCAAGGTTTAGAGCTTGCTGGACGCGTGGCTGTGACCGATGCTATTTATGTGCGCGGTGTTTATACAGGCGTGTTAACGGCAGAGCAGAAAACAGCTTTTCGCCGGGTGGATACGAATGCCATTGTGAATAACGGGGCGGGGGGAAGTAGCCAAGCGGGGAATCGCATGCCTTACGCGCCTAAGCATTTATTGACCGCGGCCGTGGGCTACGCGCTGGCTGGCTTGGATGCACAATTGGAGGCGGTGCATGTGAGCGAGCAGTTCAGTGATTTTGCCAACACGGAAGTCGCCTCCATCAACGGTAATGGGCAGATTGGTAAAATTGCGGCATATTCTATTTTGAATGCCACATTCAATTATCACTTCAAGCCGCAGCGCACAGCGTTATTCGTGACCGTGAAAAATATTACGGATAAGCAATATATTGTGGATCGTACGCGTGGGATTTTGCTAGGTAGTTCAAGATTGCTGCAAGCGGGGTTAAAGTACACTTTTTAAATGCGGCTGAAAGGTTGCTTAAAAAAGCGGCGTGATTGCCGCTTTTTTTGTTGAAACACACTTTAATTAGATGCGACTGAAATGTTGCGGTAGGCGTGTAGACGAGGAGGGCTGAAACGATGATTTTTAGGGGGTGTTGTTACCTATACAACTGGAGCAGTGGCTATAGTTGCTGTGTAGCTAGGTTGTCAGTTAATCTGACTGCTGGGCAAGACAGAAGTTAGTGACAGACTTCCACTTTAGTGGTGGTGAGCTTGGCTGCTATACCGACGCGATCACCACGCGGTTCAGTGCGTAAAATCTGACCTTCACATTTCAGTGCCATTTCCCCACCTGGGGTATTGAAGCGCAGCACGAAACTAATCATACTTCCAGGCACTTGATTGGCATCTGTTTCAAAATAAATTCCAGATGCACTCACATCACGAGTTAAAGCAGGAACACCATTCTCCAGATTGAAGGTGATTGCCATATTTATGCGGTCTTCGGCTCGATTCACCCTGTTGCGATCTTTCTTGGCCATTATGATCCCCCCTTAAGGTTAGTTGACAAACTGTAATTTACTCTTAACGAATGCTTAAGGCATGGGTGTAACATACCTAAAAAAATGGTACATTTGTACTGCTTGCAGTTTATTGTATCACTTTGTTCATGGTTTTGATTAAGAAAGGGGGGTAAATGCCTGTAATAGAAAAGCGATCCACGACGCGGAAGGTATTATCTCTGCCCGAATTTGGTGGCTCAGGCGATGCATCCATGATCGCATTAGTGCGTTGCATATTAGCCTTTTCTGGGCTGGCCATTATCTATATTGATCCAGCCCAAACCGCAAGATTCACTTATATTTCGCTCATTTTATATTGCGCTTGGAGTGCTGTTTTATTGTATATAGCATCTCGGCAGGGTGCACCTGCATTGCCTCCCCGCTACACCCATTGGGGTGACGTATTGTTCAGTTCTTTTCTGGTTACTCTGACGCAGGGAGCCAGCAGTATTTTCGTCTTGCTCTTTTTGTTTGCGATTTTAGCGGCCTCATTTTCTAGGGGATTTCGGGAGGGGCTGCTGGTTACCGGCGCTTCGACCGTGTTATTTGGTTTTGTGGGTGCGTGGTTTGCGTTAGAAACAGAGTTGGAGTGGGATCAAATTTTGGTGCGCCCCGTGTATTTGCTGGCACTGGGTTATATGATTGCGTATTGGGGCGGGCATGAAATTCATCAGCGTCGACGCTTAGATATTCTCCAGCAAATAAACAGCAATCAGTGGAATCCGCGCTTTGGTTACGATCATGCGATCGGCACAAACCTAGAGCGCATGTTAGATTTTTTTGGAGCAGAAGCTTGTATTTTGATGTTGAAACGCCCGACGAACCCTGTCTCCTATTTGTATTACCATGCAGCAAAAAATAAGTCGGGGCAGGCGGCACTGCCCAGTGAACTACCTGAAGAAACAGCAAAATTTCTGCTAAAACTTCCTGAAACATTTTCAACTTTATATAGACGATCAGCCGAGTGGTGGGATCGAAACATTGCTGCGGCATTTAAAAAAGATACTGTCATTCTCGATCAGTGCAGAGAGTTAGCTGACTTTCTTGATACCTCATCTTTTATCACTGTCCCTTTTGCACAGCGCGATGGAGATACGGGGCGGATTTTTATCACCGCTGGGGACAAAACTTGGTCTAGCTCGGATGTCGCGTTTGCCGAGCAATTGGCCGCATTGATCGTACAGGTTGTAGACAGCATGCAACTCATGGATGATCTTGTATCCAAGGCCGCAGAACATGAGCGTAATCGCATATCATTGGATATTCACGACACGACCGTGCAACCTTATATCGGGCTTAAGCTGGGATTAGAGGCGCTGTATCGACAAGCGACGGGGACAGATAACCCATTGTCCAAAGAAATTGGTGAGCTGCTGGAAATGACGCAATCGGTCATACAAGATTTGCGTCGTTATGCGATTAATTTGCGAGAAGACACTTCTTTAACGGGCGATACTTTTGTCTCGGCAGTCAAGTCGCAGGCGGAGCATTTTGAGCGTTTCTACGGCGTGGCAGTTGAGGTAAAATGCGACGAAGATATGCGTGTGAATGCACGGTTGGCGGGGGCCGCGCTACAAATATTGGCAGAAGGCATGAGCAATATTTTGCGCCATACAAAAGCCAAAAAAGCGTATATTCAAATGCATCGAGATGAGCAAAAGTTGTATTTGAACATAGCAAACGAGGTGGCGGGAACGTTGCCGGCAGCAGAATTTACCCCGCGATCTATTAACGCCCGCGCATTATTATTAGGTGGCTCAAGCTTTGTCGAGCGCGATGTGCAAGGGTATACTGTCATCCACGTAGTTATACCGTTATGAGGACATGATGCAAACACAAAATCATACAATCAACGTTGTGCTTATCGATGACCACCGCAGTTTGTTGTGGGGCTTGGAGCGGTTGGTTAACAGTGCCAAACCGATCATGCAAGTGGTGGGTACCGCCACGAATCCAGAAGAAGCTTTGCGACTGTTGGATAATGTAAAGGCCGATGTGATTGTGTTGGATCTTGACCTCAATGGCGAAAGCGGCATTAGCTCAATTACTCCATTGCTGGTTAAATCTCAAGCCGTGATATTAGTTTTGACTGGCTCAAATGACTATTCTTCACAAGACGCGGCGGTGTTGGCTGGCGCGCGGGGCGTGGTAGAAAAAGCCAGCCCAGCAGAGTCTATCCTGAAGGCAATTGAAAAAACCTATCAAGGGGAAGTATGGCTGGATGGCAAGGCAACAGGTCGGATTTTTCTAGAATTATCGCGCAGAAAAGCGGCAGAAACCAGTGACCCAGAGCAGCAGAAAATTGCCAGCTTGACGCGCAAAGAGCGCTTGATTGCAGCGGAAGTGGGCAGCGATCCCAGCTCGACCACTACCAAAGAAATCGCCAAACGCTTGTACATCAGTGAACATACTTTGCGTAATCACCTGACATCTATTTATGAAAAGCTGGGTGTTTCTAATCGACTAGAGTTGTTCGCCTATACGGGTAAGCACAAAATATTCAAAGAAGAGACCAAAGAAAATGCCAAGCAGAAGCAGTAATTCCAATTCGCGTTAAAAACGATAACTGCCTACCCTTGCGGTGCACCGTCACCTCATTCGGGTGCCCGACCACAAGTTTCATGGACTTGCCGCCTTGTTCTCCTTTCTAACGCGAACTGGAATCATATTTTCCCCGCACGAATATTCTGAACGCTGCTCTGATTTGAACACCATAGGAAGCGATTAGCTGAGCTTCGCCCGTTGGGATTTTAATTGCTGAACAGTGATGCCGAAGTCTGTCAATCGTTTACGCTCTTGTTCTACCACTTGTGCAGGCGCGCGCTCCACGAAACTGGCGTTCCCCAACTTATTTTCTACTTTGCTAATTTCCGCAGTTAAACGCGTGATTTCTTTATCCAAGCGTTCGCGTTCCACGTTCACATCAATTTCAATTTTTAGCATGAGCTTGAAGTTACCCACAATCGCCACGGGCGCATCGGTGTGCGGCAATTCATCCACCACATTCACTTCGCTGAGCTTGCCCAATGCCTGCAAATAGGGTGCAGCAAGGTTTAGGGTGGCGGCACCGCCGCATGCGATGAGCGGCACTCTTTGTGCGGGTGATAAATTCATTTCACTCCGCAGACGGCGACAAGCACTAATCATTTCCTGCAATTGGTTAATTTCAACTATTGCATGGGCATCAATTTTTTTGGCATCGGCGATAGGATATTGCTGCAACATAATCGAAACACCTGCTGCTGTTTGACCCGCCAGCGGCGCAACCTTCTGCCACAACTCTTCCGTGATAAAAGGAATAACCGGGTGCGCTAAACGCAGCATCGTTTCCAGCACGCGCACCAGTGTGCGGCGCGTGGCGCGCTGCATGCTCTCGCTGCCATTAGCCATTTGTACCTTAGCAAACTCTACATACCAGTCACAATAATTATCCCAAACCAGCTCGTATAAACTGCGCGCCGCCATATCAAAACGGTAAAGCTTAAAGTGTTCGGCCATGTCTAATTCAGATTGCTGCAAACGGCTAATCATCCATTTATCTGCGGCGGAATATTCTAATGGCAACTTTTCATGCTGACCGATATTTTCTAGGCCGACATCCTGCCCTTCGCAATTCATCAGCACAAAGCGCGTGGCGTTCCACAGCTTGTTGCAAAAATTGCGGTAGCCCTCGCAGCGCTGCATATCAAATTTAATATCGCGCCCGGGTGAAGCCAGCGAAGCAAAAGTAAAACGTAGCGCATCAGTGCCAAACGCAGAAATGCCATTGGGAAATTCTTTGCGCGTCTTCTTTTCGATACTCTCGGCTTGCTTGGGGTTCATCAATCCTGTCGTGCGCTTTTTGACCAAATCATCAATGCTGATGCCGTCGATGAGGTCGATTGGGTCCAGCACATTGCCCTTAGATTTGGACATTTTGTGCCCTTCCGCATCGCGGATTAAGCCATGCACATACACATCTTTGAACGGGATTTTTCCGGTGATGTGTTTGGTCATCATCACCATGCGTGCCACCCAAAAAAAGATTATGTCGAAGCCGGTGACCAGCACTGAAGAGGGCAGGTATTTCTGCAAAAATAAATTTTGATCGTCTTGCGTTTTATCACCCGTCCAGTCTAATGTAGAGAACGGCCATAGCGCAGAAGAAAACCATGTATCGAGTACATCGTCATCCCGTTTGAGATTGCCCGTGTAACCATCCTTGGCGGCGAGTGCTTTCGCTTCCGCCTCATCGTGCGCGACATAGACTTGACCGCTTTCGCCATACCACGCCGGAATCTGATGCCCCCACCATAGTTGGCGTGAGATGCACCAGTCTTGAATATTGTTCAGCCACTGGTTGTAGGTGTTGACCCAATTTTCTGGATGGAATTTTATTTCGCCGGAAGCAACACATCCCAGTGCTTGCGCGGTAATGCTTTTACCCTCTTTGCCCGGCTTGCTCATCGCCACGAACCACTGATCGGTCAGCATAGGCTCGATCACCACGCCCGTGCGGTCTCCACGCGGGACTTTCAGTTCGTGCTTCTCAGTTTTTTCTAAAAGCTTGGCTTCATCGAGATCGGCAACGATGAGTTTGCGTGCGTCGAAGCGATCTAGAGCTTGGTATTTTTTTGGAATTAAATCAGATGGAGCTATGCCGACAACACCTGCATCAGCTAAAGTTAACCCGTTTTCCGATTCAGCAACATGGCTCCATGAAAAATCATCGAACCCAGAACTTTTAATTTTTCCGTCCAGTGTTAAAACGGAAATTGGACGCAACTTGTGCCGCTGTCCCACCGCATAGTCGTTGAAGTCATGCGCGGGCGTGACCTTCACCACACCGGTGCCAAATTCCTTGTCCACATAATCATCGGCGATGATCGGGATGTCGCGCTCGCACAGCGGCAACTTTACCTTCTTGCCGATCAGATGTTTATAGCGTTCATCTTCTGGATGCACCATCACCGCCACGTCGCCGAGCATGGTCTCAGGACGCGTGGTGGCGACGGTGAGATGGGTCAGCCCACGCACCGTATCCGGCTCGGCCAGCGGGTAACGGATGTGCCACATGAAGCCGTCTTCCTCTTCCTGCACTACTTCTAAATCCGACACGGCAGTTTGTAATTTCACATCCCAATTGACCAGCCGTTTGCCGCGATAAATGAGTCCTTCGTTGTAGAGCCGCACAAACGTTTCAGTGACGGTTTTGTTTAACGCAGGGTCCATGGTGAAGCGTTCGCGCGACCAGTCTGGTGAAGTGCCGAGGCGGCGCATTTGTTGCGTGATGGTGCCGCCGGAATAGGCTTTCCATTCCCACACTTTTTTCAGAAACTTTTCACGTCCAATTTCTTTACGTGAAATTCCTTGTGCTTCCAGCTGTCGTTCGACCACAATTTGCGTGGCGATGCCCGCATGGTCGGTGCCGGGCTGCCACAGCGTGTTGTCGCCCTTCATCCGATGGTAGCGGGTGAGCGCGTCCATCAAAGTTTGATTGAAACCATGGCCCATGTGCAGTGTGCCCGTGACGTTGGGCGGCGGTAGTAAAATGCAAAAATTTTCTTGCTGAGGGTGGTCTGTTCCCGCCTTAAAATGGCCGGCGTTTTCCCATAGCGGATACCAGTGTGCCTCGATTTTTTTCGGCTCAAAGTTTTTTTCTAATTCCATCATTTTGATTGGTATTTCAGTATCATTATTTTTGTGTCTGCTCATGCAACGCAGCGCGGATGAGCTGTGGCAACTTGTTTTGTAAATCTATTTTTGTGTCCAGCAACAATGCATCTATACGGGCGGTTAGCTCTGCCATGAGCTGTTCTTCAGCAGGTGTTCCGGGCAGCGGAAGCTGCATTTGCGCGGCTGAATGGGTAGGCTCGGCGGCATACACTTCAGTTAGCGTAGGCAGTTCGCTGACGATTTCGGTGAGCACAGGTAGGTTTGAAAAGGAGTTAGGTTTTTTGGTCGATGGCATTTCGATTTTTAAAATTAGGCAGAAGTTTTATAAGCAAGCTGGCTTTAATAAGTAGATGGGGATTTTTTATTAGACTAAATTTTTTGCTCAGGTTCACGGCGCAAATCAAAGTGGCGCATTTCGTAGCCGCGATCACGATAAAAACCAAACCGCTCACGCCCTAATTTTGCATCGGTATCCTCTGTGCTGACGATTTCAATGACGCGTTCAAAACGGCTGAAAAAGGGCAAGCACATATTGTGTAAGCTGATGAGAATTTCGTGGTGCGGGAAGCTTCCATCGCTATGCGCCAGTAGTACCGGCATTTCCGCTGCACTCGCATCATCGTTACGGCAGTGCGGTACAAATGCGGTGTCAGCGTAGCTCCATAATAGTGAATCTAAAGTATCGCAAGTTGTTTCATCCGGGCAATAAATCTGTACTCGAAAACCGTTTCCAATCGCCTTTTGACTAAGTTTGCATGCCGCATGCAGCTTGTCTTCTACGCCTGTATAAAAATCTACTTTAGTCATGGGGGTACGATGATAAAGTTTTATTTATTAACAGATGCACGGTTGATTAAATATTGTGTCAACAGTGGCACGGGCCGTCCGGTCGCACCTTTTTCTTTGCCGGATTTCCAGGCCGTACCCGCGATGTCTAAATGCGCCCAATGATATTTTTTGGTGAAGCGCGACAGAAAACATGCGGCTGTAATGGTGCCGCCCGCACGTCCGCCGATGTTCTGCATGTCGGCAAAATTACTGTCGAGAAGCGGTTGGTAATCATCCCATAGCGGCAATTGCCAAGCGCGGTCATGTGCTTGTTCGCCTGCCTGCAATAATTCTTTAGCCAGCTTATCTTCATTGCTGAACAGGCCGCTAGCCACATGGCCGAGCGCGATGACACATGCACCCGTAAGCGTAGCAATGTCAATGACGGTATCGGGGTTGAATTTTTCAGAGTAGGTGAGTGCATCACACAAAATGAGGCGACCTTCAGCATCGGTATTAAGAATTTCGATAGTCAGCCCAGCCATGCTGGTGACGATGTCGCCGGGTTTGGTGGCCGAGCCGCTGGGCATGTTGTCGCAGCTTGGAATCACGCCGACCACGTTAATTTTCAAGCCCATTTCTGCGATAGCATGGATGGTGCCAAGTACGCTGGCCGCACCGCACATATCATATTTCATCTCGTCCATATCCGCACCAGGCTTCAGCGAAATGCCGCCTGTGTCGAAGGTAATGCCCTTGCCAACGAGTACGATGGGTTTTTGTTTTTTATCCGTGCCGTGATATTCCAGCGTGATGAGTTTGGCGGGCTCCTCGCTGCCGCGTGCGACAGAAAGTAAAGAGCCCATGCCTAACTTCTCCATGTCTTTTTCTTCCAGCACGGTGGTCTTGATGGTCTTGTGCGCCTTGGCCATTGCTTGTGCTTGCTGGGCAAGATAGGTTGGGGTGCAAATATTGCCTGGCAGATTGCCCAACGTTTTGGTCAGTGCCATGCCGTGTGCAATTGCACTAGATTGGTCGAGCGTCATCTGTAAGGCGGCGGCTGGTTTGTTTAGCGTAGCAAAAGTAATGCGTTTGAGCGTTGCCGCTTTGCCGGGTTTGCTCTTCAGCCCATCAGCGCGGAAAGCCTGTTCGGAAGCAACCAATACAGCTTGCTTGATAAGCCAAGCCGCATCTTTGTTCGCCCCGTCATTTATTAAATACAGGTCATCAATCAAGTACACTATCGCATCTTTGGCAGGAGTAGCGTTTAATGCAGCGAAGGTGGCACGCAAAATTTTCAGGCTGGCTTGGTTGTCAAGCTCGCTAGGCTTGCCCAGCCCCACCAGTAACACGCGCTCGCAGGCTGTGTTGGGCACGTTATGCAACATGAGTGTGCTGGCAACTTTTCCGCTCATATCGCCGCGCGCAATGAGGTCGCTCAAAATATGGTTGGAGGCGATGTCTAAAATTTTGGCAGCGCCCGAAAGTTTGCCGCCTTCTACCACACCCACCACTACGCACGCGCTACGCAGTTTGTCCGGCGCGCCCTGTTTTATGCTAAATTCCACCTTAGATTCCACCGAGCTCTCCTTAAATGATCCATAATTTTAAAATATGCAATCTTCGTCACAAGCGCTAAAAATCTCGCGCCCCAAGCTATTAATCACCGGTATTTTTTACCGTGCATTGGTGCGCGAGTTCGCTATGATGGGAATATTTGTGTTCGCCATTCTACTCGGAATTATTGTATTCACCCAATTGGTTCGTCTGCTCAGTCAATCGGTCAGCGGCGTTTTATTGGTGGATGACGTGCTGTCATTATTGTGGCTGGGCATCATTTATTCCTTACCTGTGGTGCTCTCGGTCAGCTTGTTTTTATCTATTTTAATTTCCTTGACGCGCAGTTATCGCGATAGCGAAATGGTGGTATGGTTTTGTTCGGGCGTGGGCTTGGCGCGATGGATGGGGCCAGTATTGGCCTACGCCGCACCCGTGATATTGACCATTGCTTTTTTGAGTCTCGTGGTTACTCCTTGGGCATTAACGCAAGAAGCGGAGCTTAAGCAAAAATTAAATAGCCGCAACGATGTATCTACCGCGACACCGGGCACGTTCAGAGAATCTAAACAGGCCGACCGCGTATTTTTTATAGACAATGTCGATGTGGGTCAAGGGCGGGTCGGCAATGTTTTTGTGCAATCTGTGCAACATGGTAAAACAGGCATCATCGTGGCGAACGAAGGTTTGCAGGAAACCATGCCGAATGGAGATCGGTTTCTGGTCATGCTCAACGGCAAGCGCTACGAAGGGATTCCTGGACAACGTGATTTTAGAATTGTCGAATTTGAGCGTTACGCAGTGCGTATCGAAGATGCTGAGGCGAGGCAACGACCCGTTTCGCACAAGGCACTTTCTACACTGGAATTATTACAAAATCGCAGCGTGCAAAATATGGCCGAATTCGAGCGACGTTTAAGTATGCCGATTAGCGCGCTGATTTTAGCCTTGCTGGCCGTACCCTTGAGCTTCGTTAATCCGCGTGTGGGGCGTTCGCTTAACCTAATTTTGGCACTGGTGATTTACATGATTTACAACAATCTCATTAGTGTCTCAAGCGCGTTGGAAATGCAAGGCAAAACCAATATAGGATTTTGGGGGGTGCATATTTTAATGCTCGCGCTGACCGCCGCCTTATTTTATAAACGCATAACCGTATTCTCCATGCGCCGATTAGTGCGGCGCAATACCTAAACGAATGAGCTTACTTACCCGATATTTAGCCCGTGAAATTTATTCCAGCATCGCGCTGGTTTTTATCGCGCTACTGATGTTGTTTGCCTTCTTTGATTTGCTGCGCGAGCTAGATGATCTTGGGCGCGGCAGCTATCACGTGGGCAAAGTTTTATTATTCGTCGTGCTCACCATTCCCACCCGTTTATATGATTTGTTTCCTGTCGCCACGCTGATTGGTACCATCTTTGCCCTCGCGCAAATGGCGGCCAGTTCAGAGCTCACTATTTATCGCTCCTCTGGTGTGTCGCTCAAACAAATGATTTTGACGCTGTTCAAAATTAGCCTACCAATCGTTGTGCTGAGCTATGTGTGTGGCGAAATGTTGACCCCAGCCAGCGAGCGATTAGCGCAATCCGTGCGCTTGCAAGCACTGAGTTCAGAAATGGCGATCCGCGAATTTCGCTCAGGGATTTGGGCGAAAGACGGTCACAGTTTTGTCAACGTAAAAAACGTATTGCCCGACACCACGTTGCGCAACATCAACATTTACGAATTTGACAAAAACTATCATTTGCAATCCATCACCGCCGCCCAACGCGCCAGTTATGGAGATGAAAATATTTGGCAATTAGAAGGGGTGACACAAACGCGTTTTAGCTCGCAGGGTGTGACGGTGAATGCTGTGCCTAATATGGAATGGCGTTCCGAACTTAACCCAGACATTTTGCGCGTGTTGTTGGCCGGCCCCAACCAAATGTCGGCGTGGAATCTGTATTTATATACCCAGCATTTGCGCGACAACCAACAAAAAACCGTGCGTTATGAAATTGCCATGTGGAACAAATTACTTTATCCATTTGTAGTGTTGGTAATGATGTTATTGGCCTTGCCTTTTGCGGCCTATCGACAACGCGAAGGGGGGGTCAGCGCGAAAATTTTTTCAGGTATTGTGCTGGGGCTCACCTTCCATTTTGCTGGGCAAATGTTCACCAACCTCGGCGCGATTAACGAATGGCCTGCCATTCTCAGCGCGATTACTATGCCCACGTTGTTTTTGATGTTAGCGATTTATATGTTGTGGTCAACCGAGCGACGATGATGCGAGATCACACAAGCGTTACGTTTGATTATTATGGGCTGCCTTCCCAAATTTTATGGTGGGTTATTGGAAGAATATCTAAGAACGGAAAGCTTCGGCCACGGCTTACAACAACATTGAAAGTTGAGGGTTTAAACTCGTTTACGCACCAGTAAGACTTAAGCCAACTGTAGTGTCAGCAATAAAACTTTATCGTTATGCTCGAAATATATGGCCGATTGGAATGTTAGGCATGCAGGGTAATTTCATGTTTGGGAAGGGCTAGGGGTTGACCAAAACACGCCAAACCTTTATCTTGCACGGTTCTTTAATATTACTTGTTAGGTAGCGGGCGATGGGATTAACTGAGGAGTTAGCCGAGGAATTATCAGGCGCAGAAATTGCAGTTCGATGTTTGCAGGAAGAGGGCGTGGAGTATATCTTCGGCTATCCCGGCGGGGCGGCGTTGCATATTTATGATGCGTTGTTTCGGCAAGATAAGGTCAAGCATATTTTGGTGCGCCACGAGCAGGCGGCGGTACATGCGGCGGATGGTTATTCGCGCTCATCCGAAAAAGTGGGCGCAGTGTTGGTGACCTCTGGCCCGGGGATTACCAATGCGGTAACGGGGATTGCCACGGCTTACATGGATTCTATCCCGATGGTCATAATCAGCGGTCAAGTGCCGTCCACTATGATCGGTGAAGATGCGTTTCAGGAAGTAGATGCAATCGGCATTACGCGTCCTTGCGTGAAGCACAATTTCTTGATCAAAGATGTAAAAGACATTGCGCCGACAATGAAGAAAGCGTTTTATCTCGCACGCTCAGGTCGTCCGGGGCCGGTGCTGGTCGATATACCTAAAGATATTTCTTTCCAAAAAACGACTTATAACTACGCTGACCCTATTCATATCCGTTCGTACAATCCACCTGGCGAAGGCGATATTAATCAGATTAGAAAAGCCATCCAGTTATTGATGACCGCTAAACGCCCGATGATGTACAGCGGCGGTGGCGTGATTTTATCTGGGGCTTCAGCGGAGCTAACTGAGCTAGCTCATTTGCTGGGCTTCCCTATCACTAACACGCTAATGGGCTTGGGCGCGTATCCCGCAACGGATAAGCAGTTCGTCGGTATGCCCGGTATGCATGGCACATATGAAGCGTGCATGGCGATGCAGCATTGCGATGTGTTGATTGCCATTGGCGCACGTTTTGATGATCGCGTAGTGGGTAAGGTGGAGCACTTTAATCAAGTGCCGCGCAAGATTATTCATCTGGATATTGATCCTTCTTCCATCGCTAAGCGCGTTAAAGTGGACGTGCCGGTGGTAGGGGATTTGAAGTTGGTGTTGAAACAATTTTTGGCCGAGCTACGCAGCACTCAACAGAAGCCGGATGCGGCTGAACTGGCAGTGTGGTGGAAGCAAGTCAACGACTGGCGGTTCAAAGGCGGCGGGCTGAAATATAATAACTCCACCGAGATTATCAAGCCGCAATATGTGATCGAAAAGCTGTATGAAGTTACGGGCGGCGATGCTTTTGTAACCTCGGATGTGGGCCAGCATCAAATGTGGGCAGCGCAATATTACAAGTTTACCAAGCCGCGACGCTGGTTGAATTCTGGGGGCTTAGGCACAATGGGCTTTGGTTTGCCTGCCGCGATGGGCGCGCAGTTTATTAACCCCGGTGCGACGGTGGCGTGTGTGACAGGCGAGGGCAGCATTCAGATGAATATTCAAGAGCTGTCTACCTGCAAGCAATATCACTTGCCGATTAAAGTGGTTTCGTTGAACAATCGCTACTTGGGCATGGTGCGGCAGTGGCAAGAAATTTTCCACGGCAACCGCTACTCGGAATCTTATATGGACGCGCTGCCCGATTTTGTGAAACTCACCGAATCTTACGGACATATCGGTATGCGTATTGATAAGCCTTCTGATGTGGAGCCAGCGTTGCGCGAAGCGTTTGCGCGTAAAAATGATTTAGTGTTTATGGATTTTCGAACTGACCCAACCGAAAACGTATACCCCATGGTGCCAGGTGGTAAGGGCTTGTCGGAAGTGATACTTGATCCGAAGATGCCGCATCCTGAAGTGGAGGATTTGTGATGAAACATAGGCACATTATTTCTTTGCTGATGGAAAACGAAGCGGGTACTTTATCGCGTGTCGCAGGGCTGTTTTCAGCGCGTGGTTACAACATTGAGTCGCTGTCTGTCGCACCCACCGAAGACCCCACCTTGTCGCGCATGACCATCGTCACCAATGGCTCAGATGCGGTGATTGAGCAAATCAATAAACAACTCAACAAGCTGATCGACGTAGTGGCAGTGATGGATTTGAGTGATGGCGAGCATTTAGAACGCGAGTTGATGTTGGTCAAAGTATCCGCTGCGGTGGCGGCCAGCGAGGCATTCAAGCGCGCAATGGCAGTATTTCAAGGGCGTTTTATCGACACATCGAACAGCACGTGTACGGTTGAGTTGACTGATACTTGCGTCAAGCTGGACGAGTTTTTGCAAGCGGTTGGGCGCGATCAAATATTAGAAACCGTTCGCACAGGCGCATCGGGCATTGCGCGCGGCGAACGTATTTTGAAACTTTAAGCAAGGCAGTTAACAGCGGTCGTTAGACGCTAGTTGTAAGTTGATCCGCGCAGCAGACAACGCAAATTAATGACTAACGACTATCAACTAAAAACTAATTTTTTACTGAAAGGGCAACATGAAAGTTTATTACGATAAAGACGCAGACCTATCCTTAATCAAGGGCAAGCAAGTAGCCATTATTGGCTACGGCTCACAAGGCCACGCCCACGCGCTGAATTTAAAAGAGTCGGGCGCGAACGTGGTCGTTGGGCTGCGCAAAAGTGGTGCATCTTGGAGCAAGGCTGAGGGTGCAGGATTAAAGGTGATGGAAGTGGCCGCTGCCGTTAAGATCGCTGATGTGGTGATGATGCTGTTGCCAGATGAAAACATTCCAGATGTGTACAACCAAGAAGTGGTGCAGAACATGAAGAAGGGCGCGGCGTTGGCTTTCGCGCACGGCTTCAATGTGCATTACAACCAAGTGGTGCCTCGCGCAGATATCGACGTGATTATGATTGCACCCAAAGGCCCTGGCCACACGGTGCGTTCCGAATATCTCAAGGGCGGTGGCGTACCGACACTGATCGCCGTGTTCCAAGATAAATCTGGCAAGGCGCGTGACATTTCATTGTCCTATGCAGCAGCCATTGGCGGCACTAAAGGCGGCGTGATCGAAACCAATTTCCGCGAAGAAACTGAGACGGACTTGTTCGGCGAGCAAGCCGTGCTGTGTGGCGGCGCGGTCGAGTTGGTCAAGGCGGGTTTTGAAGTGTTGACCGAAGCGGGCTACGCGCCAGAAATGGCTTATTTCGAGTGCTTGCATGAATTGAAACTGATCGTCGATTTGATGTACGAAGGCGGCATCGCCAACATGAATTACTCCATTTCCAATAATGCGGAATATGGCGAATACACCACGGGTCAGAAAATAATTACTGAAGATACCAAGAATGCTATGCGTCAATGCCTCAAGGATATTCAGACTGGCGCGTACGCCAAGCAATTTATTTTGGAAGGCCGCACCAACTATCCCGAAATGACCGCACGTCGCCGCTTGAATGCAGAACATCCCATCGAAGTGGTCGGCGCACAGTTGCGCGCCATGATGCCGTGGATCAGCAAAAACAAGCTGGTCGATCAGTCTAAAAACTAATCAACAGGGGCTAGGGGCTAGGGATGAGAGGCTGGGAAATCTACCCTAGCCCCC
>Ga0105164_10000936_pt1 | contig 19060 bp, 21 predicted proteins | sample VDWuncwatermetaG_FD_89674 | JGI IMG/M metagenome (GOLD analysis project Ga0105164, IMG submission 89674) | Wastewater microbial communities from Netherlands to study Microbial Dark Matter (Phase II) - VDW unchlorinated drinking water | ecosystem: Environmental > Aquatic > Freshwater > Drinking...
GCGTAGGAGATGTGGCAGTGGCGCAGCAGCACGGCGCACACGGCATTGCGCTATTGCGTCAGGCGTGGATTTAATTCGCTATCGAGAAAATCATTGAGGTCTGGGGCTTGTTCGATACGAAATTCTTCGTTCGCCCATTTGCCTAAATCTATCAGTTTGCAACGTTCGCAACAGAATGGACGAAACGGGTTTTGCGTATCCCAAGGCGCGCTTTTTTTACATTGTGGGCAACTGACCATTGCGGCGGCGGAACTCATAGTGCGAGGCTGCAAAAGGTTAAATCAAAGTTCAGGTCGGCAGTGAATAGGCTTGATTTTGAGGCGTAATCAGCGTTAATGAAACGAATGTTGATGGCGTATTTATTTGCGCTGACTTCTGGGATGCAGGGGAGGTTCGCGGCAACATTGACGCGTAATAGCTGCGCGGTGCGTCCTCCTTGCATTTGTTGAAATAGACCTTGCTGCGCGCTGTAATGCATTACTTTTCCGCTTTCACGTAATAGTTTTAGCAGCAGCTTAATCGCGATATGAATAGGGCGTATAGGGTTGAGCCATTGTGTTAAAAATTCGCGACGCACCTCTATATTTTGTTGTTGCCAATAATGATAGGACGGCAAATCAAATTCACAGGTTCCGCCCGGCACGCAAGCGCGTTGCTTAATCCCCATTAACCATTCATTTTCGCGTAAATACTGCCCCGTTTTGCCATGCATATTTTGTAGGTTTTGCAGGGATACATCTAGCTCTTCAAGAATGAAATTCAGCGCGTGTTCAGATATTTGCGGGTTGTTGTGTAGTTGCGCCAGCGTGCGGCGTTGCCGTTCCAGTTCTTGTAGTAACTCTGATTTTAGATCGGCGCGACTAATCACTTCTAAAATTTCAAACAGTGTGGTGATGGCGACGTGATGATCGCTGCTGGTATGCGCGGTAATGAAATGTTCAACGCGTGCGAACAAGTCCTCTAGTCGCAGCAGGGTACGCACTTTTTCGTTGAGAGGAAATTCGTAACGGATCACGTTTTTGGAGGCAGTTCAGCGAGTTATTTTTCAAGACGCGCAAGATATAGTTAAGTGCTTAATTTCGTCAATCATTTATTGAACTTTGTTGTAAATAAATGTCATGTAAGCGGCGCACTTGCGAGGTCAGATGATTTAAGTCTTGCTGGTTGGCAATAATATCGTCGGCGGCGGACAGCTGAGCTGCACGTGGTGTTTGCTGGGCGATGATGTTTTTTATTTGTTGTGCACTTAATTGGTTGCGCTGCATGACGCGCTCGATTTGCATTTTCTCATCACAGTCCACCACTAGCACGCGCTGTACTAAGCGCAAAAAATCTGGGCTGCTTAATAACAAGGGAACGACAATCAGCAAGTAAGGTGCGCTAGAGGCTTTTTGGCAAAGTGCTAAGGTTTCCCTCAAAATAAGGGGATGCAAAATCGCTTCGAGTTTTAATTTCGCTTGCGCTTGGCTAAAAACTAATTCACGCAGCGCGTGACGATTGAGAGTGCCGTCGGGGTGGAAATAAGTCGCGCCAAACTCGTTTCTGAGCGCGGGGAGGGCGATGCCATTTGCGTGAGTGAGTTGATGGGCAATCACATCGGTGTCAATAATCTGCGCACCTAGGCTGCTAAACAGTTTTGCAACGGTGGATTTTCCACAGCCTATGCCGCCGGTTAAACCAATACGCAACATGGCTTAAACGTGCATCAATTGTAAATAGCTGTTAGTGATTGTCTGCCCCCAAAATAAAGCAATTAAACCTCCGCCTGCAAGGTAAGGGCCAAATGGAATGGGGATGTTGCGCCCGTGTTTCAACACAATCATCAAGCTGATACCAACCACCGCACCCACCAAAGATGACAGCAAAATAATCAGCGGTAACATTTGCCAGCCTAGCCACGCGCCGAGTGCTGCGAGCAACTTAAAGTCGCCATAGCCCATGCCTTCTTTGCCTGTGATGAGCTTGAACGCCCAGTACACCAGCCATAACACTAAGTAGCCAAAAATGGCACCCAACACGGCATCATTCAAGCTGGTGTAAGTATTCGTCATGTTGAATAACAGCCCCGCCCAGAGTAACGGCAAGGTCAGGTCGTCGGGCAGCAGTTGTGTATCGAAGTCGATGGCGGTGAGCGCTAATAACGTCCAGATTAGCAGCATCGCGCCTAGGGCTGACCAAGCAAAACCAAAATGCAGCGCGGCATAGCCACATAGCAAGCCGCTGATGGCTTCGATGAGGGGGTAGCGTGGCGAAATAGTGGCGCGGCAGCTGCTGCATTTGCCGCGTAACCATAAGTAGCTCGCTACAGGAATGTTCTCCCAGGCGCGAATTGCATGTTTGCAATGAGGACATGCTGAGCCTGGTACGACCAGATTAAATTTAGCGTGTGCTTTGGTTTTTTCGCCGCGCAACTCGGCGCACTGTTCGTGCCAATCGCGTTCTAGCATGATGGGCAAACGATAAATAACCACGTTGAGAAAGCTGCCGACTAATAGGCCGAAGATTGCGCACACGCAGATAAATAAAGCCGGGCTGCTTTGTAGGAGTTCAAATATGCTCATATTAAATTATCGACAAGAGAAATAAAAAACGCGCATCGCCTTGAGGGGATGCGCGTTATGTGAGATGTGGCTTAAACCACTGAACCCATTTTGAAAATCGGCAAGTACATTGCCACTACCATACCGCCGATGAGTACCCCCAGTACCACCATAATCACGGGCTCCATTAAACTTGACAGCGCGGCAACCGCATCATCAACTTCGGCCTCATAAAAATCAGCAACTTTAGATAGCATCGCATCTAAAGCACCAGACTCTTCACCAATCGCGACCATCTGTAACACCATGCTAGGAAACACATTGGTATCTTGCATTGCCACGGTTAAGCTGGCTCCCGTGGTGACCTGACGTTGAATCGCCTTGGTTGCATCAAAGTACACCGCATTACCAGCCGCACCCGCCACCGAATCAAATGCTTCAACGAGTGGTACGCCCGCCGCGAACATAGTTGACAGCGTACGACTCCAGCGCGCGATACTTGCTTTGCGTATCAACTCACCAAAAATTGGCAGTTTGAGCATCAATCTATCCATGCGAGCTTGCATGACTTTGCTGCGTTTCCATACATAAAAAAAGCTGTATAAACCACCGCCTATGATGCTAAAAATTGCCCACCACCAGCTCACCACAAAATCAGAAATTGCCATGATAATTAACGTTGGACCTGGCAAATCGGCACCAAAACTAGAGAAAAGCTCTTTGAATGCGGGAATCACAAAAATCATAATGACGGCGGTAATGATAAAAGCCACTGCGATAATGGAAACGGGATAAAACAATGCGCCTTTAATTTTGCTTTTAATCGCCTCAATTTTTTCTTTATAAGTTGCTAAGCGATCTAGCAAACTATCCAGAATACCAGCGGATTCGCCTGCACCAATTAAGTTGCAATAGAGATCATCGAAATAGAGGGGATACTTTTTGAATGCTTGCTGCAAACTACTGCCTGTTTCGACATCCGATTTAATATCAAACAACAGTTTTGCCACAGATGGATTGCTATGCCCTTTGCCGACGATGTCGAAAGATTGCAGCAGCGGGACGCCTGCTTTCATCATGGTGGCGAGCTGACGTGTGAATAGCGGAATATCTTTAGGGGTAACCGCTTGGGTGCTGGCGCGGAATTTTTTGATTTTGATGTTGAGCACACCTTGGCGACGCAATGCTGCTGAAACCACGGTTTCACTAGGCGCGCGCATTTGCCCTTTGAGAATTTTTCCAGTCTTATCTTTACCTTCCCATAGATAAGAGGTTTCTTTTATTTTTTGCGAGTTAGATGCGACAGCCATGATTGCTTGCTCCGTTCGATTTTATTGAATTTGTGCGCCGCATCATGCCGAGCTTTATGCGTGTTGTAAAGCATGAGACTTTGCTTAAGGATGAGCGGGCGAACTTTTGCCGATGAATGGCGCACTCTTAGGGAAAATTCGCACGACTTTAATCACGCGGTCTTGTGTTTGTATCACCTCAATTGGATAGCCCGCAATTTTTAAGCTGGTACCCGCTTCGGGTATATCTTGTAAGTGTTCGAGTATTAAACCATTCAAGGTTTTTGCTTCTTGAAGCGGAAAATGTAAGCCTAACTTACGGTTCAATTCGCGCAAGCTGCTGCCGCCTTCCAATAAAAAACTGCCGTCATCTTGGCGTAAAAACTTGCCCGTTTGATTCGGCGATGAGGTAGTGAATTCACCGACGATTTCTTCCAAAATGTTTTCTAATGTCACCAAACCTAATAATTCACCGTATTCATCAACCACTAAGCCTAAGCGCGTGTGGCGTTCTTGAAATTGTTGCAGTTGTTTGAGCAAGGGTGTGTCAGACGGAATGAAATAGGGCGCGCTCAACACGGCTTGCAGCGCGGCAATATCTAAGGTTGCTTCATGCAGCAATGACAGAACTTTTTTGATATGCAAAATGCCGATGATATTGCTGCTGTGATCTTGATAAACTGGCAGCAAGGTGTGATGGCAAGTGACTAATTGTTGACGTAGTTCGTCGCCATCACTGGCAATGTTTAATGATTCAATTTGCTTACGCGGAATCATTACGTCATTTACGGTGATGCGCTCCAAGTCAACTAAATTGAGTAGCATTTTTTGATGTTTACGCGGTAAAAAATGTTCGGCATCCAACACGAGTCCGCGCAGTTCTTCCAATGTCATTTTAGATTTGCTTTGATCGGTAATCACTTGGATGTGCAGCAGCCACAAACAGCCTTTCACCATGGCAGTCGCAATCGACACAATGGGGTGAAATAAGGTGATGAGCGGAGCGAGTAAAAAGCTAGAAGGGAGCGCGACGCGTTCGGGATAACTCGCTGCAATAATTTTCGGCATGATCTCGCTAAACACCAGCAGCACAAAGGTAATCAGCAATGTGCCTGACAGCAAAGCTAATTCGCTCGCGCCAAATAGTCGCAACATAATAATGTTGGTGACCGCCGCAGCGGCGACATTAAGCAAGGTGTTGCCGAACAAAATTGAGCCTAGTAACTGATCAACTTTGGCGAGTAAACGAGAGGTTAATTTTGCACTACGCTTGCCCTTGCGAGCCAAGTGGCTGAGGCGATGGCGGTTGATGGCCATCATGCTGGTTTCGGCGGCGGAGAACCATGCGCCACACACTAGTAACGCTAATAAAATCAGCAGCAGTGCGTTTAAAGAGAGATCGTCCAATGAATGTTTTAGTCAAAAGTGAGGGGCGGCATGGTGTGCGAGCGCGTGGCGTGTGTCAAGCCGTGCGCCGCGTGCTGTAGCGATACATGATGATTCCGATGATTACCATAGGCACGCTCAGCCATTGCCCCATGCTGATGCCAAACGTCATCAGACCGAAAATTCCATCATCGGGATTGCGCGCGAATTCGCCGATAAAACGAAAACTGCCGTAGCCGATTAAAAATAAGCCTGACACCGATCCGACTGCTCGCGGCTTACGTGCGTATATCCACAACAGCAAAAACAATAACACCCCTTCCAAAGCGAATTCGTACAGCTGCGACGGATGACGCGGCAGATTATCGACATTGGGAAACACCATACCCCACGGTGCATCAGTGGGTCGCCCCCACAATTCGCCATTGATAAAATTGCCCAGCCGACCAAACGCCAAGCCAGGCGGCACGAGCGGCGCGATAAAATCCATCAACGCCAACCAGCGCATTTTTTGCAGTCGCGCAAAAATCGCCATTGCCACCAATACGCCGAGAAAGCCGCCGTGAAAGGACATTCCGCCTTCCCACACCGCAGGGATTTTCAGTGGATGTGAAAAATAATAGCCAGGGTTGTAGAACAATACCTCGCCCAGCCGTCCGCCGATAATCACGCCCAATACCCCATAAAACAACAAGTCATCGAGCAATTTAGGCGTGAGCTGCGCATGATTTAGCATCACGATGCGTTTACGCCCCAACCAGATGAAAGTCATAAAACCTGCCAGATACATCAGCCCATACCAATGAATACCGAATGAGCCTAAATGAATCGCAACAGGGTCGAAATTGGGATGGATGAGCATAGGAGTTCAGGCGTGTCGATAAGGGCGCGTAATTTACCATAGCTACATGGGGCTTTAAATTTAAGCTCGCCAGTATTTCCCACACATTATTTTTTATCTCATTAGCGGCTAGGCTGCGCATCGTTTAGAATCCGCGTCTTATTTTGGAGAGTCATATCATGCCTGTTTACCGTTCAAAAACTTCTACTCATGGTCGCAATATGGCTGGGGCGCGTGCTTTATGGCGTGCCACTGGCATGAAAGAAGGCGATTTTGGCAAGCCGATTATCGCTGTCGCGAATTCGTTTACGCAGTTTGTTCCAGGCCACGTTCACCTAAAAGACATGGGGCAATTAGTGGCGCGCGAGATTGAAAAGGCAGGCGGTATTGCTAAAGAATTTAACACCATTGCGGTGGATGACGGCATCGCGATGGGACACGCAGGGATGTTGTATTCGCTGCCTTCGCGTGAGTTGATTGCCGATGCGGTGGAGTACATGGTGAATGCGCATTGCGCCGACGCGCTGGTGTGCATTTCTAATTGCGACAAAATCACGCCGGGCATGTTGATGGCGGCGATGCGTTTGAATGTGCCAGTGGTATTTGTGTCGGGCGGGCCAATGGAAGCGGGCAAAGTGAACTGGGACGGCAAGACTAAAGGCTTGGATTTAGTCGATGCGATGGTAGCGGGTGCAAACGATACCGTGAGCGATGCAGAGAGCGATGCGATTGAGCGTTCCGCGTGTCCAACTTGCGGTTCTTGCTCTGGCATGTTTACCGCGAATTCGATGAATTGTTTGACCGAAGCGTTGGGTTTGTCGCTGCCTGGCAACGGCTCATTGGTGGCGACGCACGCCGAGCGCAAGCAATTATTTTTGCGTGCGGGACGCACCATTGTTGAATTGTGCAAACGCTATTACGAACAAGATGACGCGACCATTTTGCCGCGCAGCATCGCCAGTTTTAACGCCTTTGAAAACGCCATGACGCTGGACATCGCGATGGGCGGCTCGACCAATACCGTGCTGCATTTGCTGGCGATTGCGCAGGAGGCGGGCGTAGATTTCACCATGAAGGATATGGACAGATTGTCGCGTCATGTGCCGACCTTGTGCAAAGTTGCGCCGTCCTCGGAATATCACATGGAAGACGTGCACCGAGCCGGCGGCACGACGGCGATTTTAGGTGAATTGTTACGCGCAAAACTATTGCACGGTGATGCGCACACCGTGCATGGCGCGACCATGGCGGAAGTATTGCAACACTGGGACATCAAGCAAAATAAAGACGAAGCGGTGCAAAAGTTTTTCCGCGCCGCACCTGGCGGGATTGTCACTACCATCGCGTTTTCGCAATCCATGTTGTATCCAAGCGTCGATGATGATCGTAGCAACGGCTGCATCCGCGATGTGGCACACGCTTATTCCAAAGACGGCGGACTAGCCGTGTTGCACGGCAATATTGCCTTGGATGGTTGCATCGTCAAAACCGCTGGTGTGGATGAAAGCATTTTGAAATTTACTGGGCGCGCGCGCGTATTTGAAAGTCAGGATGACGCGGTCACCGCGATTTTGGCCGATGAAGTGGTGGCGGGTGATGTGGTGGTGATACGTTACGAAGGGCCAAAAGGCGGGCCGGGGATGCAAGAGATGTTGTACCCGACCACTTATCTAAAATCCAAAGGCTTGGGCAAACTGTGCGCGCTGCTCACTGACGGACGTTTTTCGGGTGGTACATCGGGATTATCAATTGGACACGTTTCGCCTGAAGCTGCACGGGGCGGTGCAATCGCGCTGATTGAAGAAGGCGACACGATTACCATCGACATTCCGAATCGCAGCATTACTTTGCAGATTAGCGAGAGCGAAATGGCAGTGCGCCGCAGCGTGATGATGGCGCGCGGTAAAAAGGCTTGGCATCCCGCCACTCGCGAGCGTCATGTATCAGTCGCCTTGCGCGCTTATGCTGCGATGACCACCAGTGCCGACAAAGGTGCCGTGCGCGACGTTTCCCAAATCGAACACCGTTAATTCACGTCTATAAAGGAACACAACAGATGAAAAACGCAGCACAGCTTAATAAACAATTTGGTATCGAAGGTCAGCTTACGTTTCGCGATGACGCGAGCGGCTTAGTGGTGGCAGACTTTAGTAATGCGCAAGCCACGGCATCGCTGTGTTTGCAAGGCGCACATTTGATGAATTGGCAGCCGAAAAGCCAAGCGCAGCCTGTGGTGTGGTTGTCGCGCGACGCAAAAATGGCAGCAGGGAAGTCGATTCGTGGCGGCGCGCCAGTGTGTTGGCCATGGTTTGGTGCACATGCGACTGAGGCGACATTCCCTGGTCATGGTTACGCGCGTGCCGTGCCTTGGCAGGTGATGGAATCAGGCGTGGAGCCCAATGGTGCGACGCGCTTGACGCTACGCCTAGTCGATAGCGACAAGACGCGTGCGCAGTGGGAGCATTCATGTAATGTTGAGTTGAGTGTGGTGGTCGGTGAGACCTTGCGTATGTCTTTAACCACCGAAAACACGGGCACGCAAGACTTTGTGATTGGCGAAGCCTTGCATACTTATTTGCAAATTAGCGACATTGGCGCGGTACGCGTGATGGGTTTGGACGGGTGCGAATACTGGGACAAAGTGGGCGGCTCGGTGCTGAAAAAACAAGCTGGCGCAGTAACGTTTGCCAGCGAAGTTGATCGCGTTTATATCAATACGGCGGCGGAATGCGTGATACACGATGACAAGCTCAAACGTTGTATTCATATTAAAAAATCAGGTAGTCAATCTACGGTGGTATGGACTCCGTGGGTCGAAAAAGCCACCAAAATGGGCGACATGGGGCAACCTGATGGTTGGCGCGAAATGGTCTGCATTGAGTCGGTGAATGCGATTGAAAACGTCGTGACCGTGGCGGCGGGAACTAAACACGCTTTAGTAGTCGAATACACCGCTTCATCTTTATAACTTTTAGGAGTCTCACTATGAAAATCGCAAACTATATTGCTGTGTTGATGATGCTGGGTATGGGAGGCGCACAGGCGGCAGAGTCCGTTGCCGATAAACCCGCTGAGCCCGTGGCTAAGCATGGAAAAGTTCATGCGCATAAAAAATGCGTAGAAAAACATGGCAAGCCGTGTCATCTACATAAAGACGCGGCAAGTGCAGTGCCTGCCGCTGACAGTGCTGCGTCAGCGGTTGCCGTTGTGCCCGCCGCAGCACCGGTAGTCGCTGTGCCTCCTGTCGCAAAAAAGCCTGAGGTTATTAAAGCTGATGCCACTTTGTCAGATGCAGACGGACGCAAGTTAGCGACTAAGAGTGGCTGCTTTACCTGCCATGCTGTCGAGAAAAAAGTCGTCGGTCCAGCTTGGCGCGACGTGGCAAAAAAATATCGCAATGATGCAAGTGCCGAAGCCATGTTGGTAGCAAAGGTGAGCAAAGGCGGCAAAGGGGTGTGGGGCAGTACACCTATGCCCGCGAATTCACCGCGCGTGAGCGATGCTGACATTAAGACATTAGTTAAATTTGTGTTGGCCTTGTAATAAGTCGTCAACTAAACTGTCCAGCTAGCGTTACTTGCCAGCGGTTACAAACCCATTCGCTGGCAGCGCGGCATGACAGCCCAAAAAAATTCGTAGCACAGTAATAAAACCCAACGGAGTTAATATGAAATCAATGATTATAAGCATGATGTTTGTAGCAGGTTTGATGGTTGCAGGTTCTGCATCTGCGGCAGAAATGCCCGCGCTGGCCAAGAAAAATTCTTGTGTTGTTTGTCACACCATAGACAAGCGAAAAGTCGGTCCAGCTTGGATGGATGTCGCGCAAAAATATAAAGGTCAGGATGTGGAAGCAAAGCTCATCGCCAAAGTTGCTAAAGGCGGTTCTGGTGTATGGGGTTCGATGCCTATGCCAGCTAATTCGCCTACCGTGAGTGATGCGGATATTAAAGAGTTAGTGAAATTTATTCTGGCGTTGTAATTCTGTAACTGGCATTGCCCCTACAGCCTGCGCAAGCAGGCTTTTTTATTGGCGATTAGGCTTTTTTGGGGCTGGCGTATCAAGGCGGATAAAAGTGGCTGACGAAAGTAAATAAATTTGGCACAATCCGCGCCCTAAAAATTAGCATTCACTTAAGGAGTTGGCATGTCGAGCTATAAAGATATTACCGTTGCAGAATTGCAAAAACTGTTGCAAAGCAAGCCGCCGCGCTTACTCGATGTCCGTACCGATGCGGAAGTGGCGCGCGGCAAAATCCCGCAAGGTGATAGCTTGCCACTACACTTGATTCCTTTGCGTTTGAACGAGTTAGACAAAAACGCAACCACGGTTTTTTATTGCCAAATGGGTGGGCGTTCAGCGCAGGCAGCGGCGTTTGCAGCAGCGAATGGTTTTGCTGATGTTTACAATTTACAAGGCGGCATTACCGCTTGGGCACATGCTGGTTTGCCGATTGCATGAGTCACTTTGATGTTGAATTAGATGTGCGCCAACTGGTCTGTCCTTTGCCGATTTTGCGCGCAAAAAAATCGCTGTCTGGCATGAACAGCGATGCAGTCTTGAAAGTAGTCGCGACCGATAAAGAAGCCCCCGCCGACTTTGTCGTGTTTTGTCGTCAAACGGGTAATCAACTACTGTCCTCCGAGGTTAGCGGCAACGAATTTATTTTCTATATTCGCCGCCGTTAACTTTTCAGCCCAGCTTGTTACGTTGTACTTGTAGCAGGGCGACCGTCGCAGTAAATCCTGCCATACGTTGCTTTTCCTGTTCAACCACGGCGGCAGGTGCACGCGCTACAAAGCTCTCGTTGCCGAGCTTGGCGAGTGTTTTTGCGACTTCGTTAGACAAGCGTGCAATCTCTTTATCCAAGCGTTCGCGCTCGACCGTAACATCAATTTCCACCTTCAACATCAGTTTGAACTGCCCCACGATAGACACGGGAGCATCGCCTTCTGGCAGCTCGGCGACGACTTGCACCTCGCTTAACTTTGCAAGGCTGCTGATGTAGGGCGCGAGCGCGTTTAGCACGGTCGCATCACCCGCCGCAATCAGCGGCACGCGCGCGGCGGGTGACAGATTCATTTCACTGCGCAGACTGCGACAGGCGGTAACCAGTTCTTGCAATAACCTGATGTCAGTAGTTGCCGCTGCATCAATCTTGCCCGCATCGGCTTGTGGATAAGTTTGCAGCATGATGCTCTCACCTGTTTTGTTCGCGAGCGGCGCGACTGATTGCCACAACTCTTCAGTGATGAAAGGAATGATGGGATGCGCCAGACGCAAGATGGATTCCAACACGCGCACCGAAGTACGGCGAGTGGCGCGCTGTTGCGCTTCGTTGCCATTGGTCAATTGCACCTTCGCCAACTCCACATACCAATCGCAGTAAGTGTTCCACACCAATTCGTAAACCGTGCGCGCGGCCATGTCAAAACGGTAGTCGGCAAAATGCTGTGCCATTTCGATTTCGGCTTGTTGCAATTGACTGATGACCCAACGATCCGCAGCCGAATATTCCAGCGGCAAAGACTCATCTTGCCCCACATCTTTGCCATCGCAATTCATCAATACGAAACGCGTGGCGTTCCATAATTTATTGCAAAAATTGCGATAGCCTTCGCAACGCTGCATATCGAATTTGATGTCGCGTCCTGGTGAGGCGAGTGACGCGAAAGTGAAGCGCAATGCATCCGTACCAAACGCGGCGATGCCGTTAGGAAATTCTTTGCGCGTGCGTTTTTCGATTTGCTCGGCTTGCTTGGGATTCATCAATCCAGTGGTGCGTTTTTTCAGCAAATCTTCCAACGTAATGCCGTCGATTAAATCAATCGGGTCGAGCACATTGCCTTTGGATTTGGACATTTTTTGTCCTTCCGCATCGCGGATTAAGCCATGCACATACACGTCTTTGAACGGGATTTTTCCGGTGATATGTTTGGTCATCATCACCATGCGCGCCACCCAGAAAAAGATGATGTCGAAACCCGTCACCAACACCGACGAAGGCAGATATTGTTTGACGAATTGGTTCTGCGCATCGAACGGTTTGCTCATGTCCCAATCGAGTGTGGAGAACGGCCACAGCGCGGACGAGAACCAAGTGTCTAGCACGTCGTTGTCGCGTTTGAGTGCGCCCGTGTAACCCGCTTTCGCTGCGATTTTTTTCGCATCGGCTGCATCGTGCGCGACATAAACTTGACCATCATCACCATACCAAGCGGGGATTTGATGACCCCACCAAAGCTGGCGCGAAATACACCAATCCTGAATGTTGTTCAGCCATTGGTTGTAAGTGTTCACCCAGTTTTCAGGATGGAATTTAATTTCGCCAGATGACACACATGCCAAGGCTTGCTCGGTGATGCTCTTGCCGACCTTTCCATCTTTTTCTGGGCTAGGCTTGCTCATGGCGACGAACCATTGGTCGGTGAGCATCGGTTCGATGACCACGTTGGTACGGTCACCGCGCGGCACTTTCAATTTATGCTTTTCCGCTTTTTCAAATACGCCCGCGATTTCTAAATCGGCAACGATTTTTTTGCGTGCATCAAAGCGATCGAGACCGCGATAAGCGGCGGGAGCTTGGTCGTAAATTTTGCCGTCCAGCGTCAACACGGAAATCATTTCTAGCTTGTGACGTTGCCCCACCGCATAGTCGTTAAAGTCATGTGCAGGCGTGACTTTCACCACGCCAGTGCCGAATTCTTTATCGACATAATCGTCGGCGATGATGGGAATATTTCGATCGCATAGCGGCAATTTCACCGACTGACCAATGAGATGTTTGTAGCGTTCATCTTCTGGATGCACCATCACTGCCACGTCGCCTAACATGGTTTCAGGACGTGTCGTTGCCACGGTTAAATATCCGCTGCCATCCGCGAGCGGATAACGGATGTGATACATAAAACCGTCTTCTTCTTCTTGCACCACTTCCAAATCAGACACGGCTGTGCCGAGTTTTACGTCCCAATTGACCAGACGTTTGCCGCGATAAATCAGACCTTCGTTGTATAGGCGCACAAAGGTTTCGGTGACGGTTTTATTCAGCGCGGAATCCATGGTAAAGCGTTCGCGCGACCAGTCTGGCGAGGTGCCGAGGCGACGCATTTGCTGCGTGATGGTGCCGCCGGAATACTCTTTCCATTCCCACACTTTCTCGATAAATTTTTCGCGGCCTAAATCGTGGCGCGAGATGCCTTGCGCATCGAGCTGACGCTCCACCACGATTTGCGTGGCGATACCGGCGTGGTCGGTGCCCGGCTGCCAGAGCGTGTTGTCACCCTTCATGCGATGGTAACGCGTCAGCGTATCCATCAATGTCTGATTGAATCCATGCCCCATGTGTAGCGTGCCAGTGACGTTCGGTGGTGGCAGTTGGATGCAGAAATTTTCGGTTTTAGCCGCATCGACACCTGCGTTGAAATAGCCCGCAGATTCCCACTTGGGATACCAATGTGCTTCTACACTTTTGGGTTCAAAACTTTTGGCGAGTTCGTTATTCTTTGCGTGTTCCATGAGATTTTTTGGCTAGCGATATTAAAAATAAAAACCTGCCAAGCAGCAGGTTGAGTGAGGCGGATTATAACAAACGATAGTGCTAAATTAAGCGGTCTAAGGGGTGCGGGTGTTGATTAATTTGCGTAATAAATCGGGCAGCTCAGTTTTGAATTCAGTAATCGCTAGCTTCACGGCTTGCTGATGCAGTTGCTCTAAATGGCGATTGAGTTTTTGGCTGAATACCGTTTCTAAGTGAGTTTGAAAGTGCTGCAATAATTCTTGCAGCTGAGCTTCCGAGAATTCGCGTGCGGCGGGAATCGGGCGCAGCACAGGCACTGTATCGCCTTCTAGCGTTTCGGTCAGAATCGGCAAATCGTCAGGGTAGATGGGCTGGGTCATTGGGGCTTTTTACTTAAATCAATATGACGAAGTTCATAGCCGCGATCACGATAAAACTTAAACCGTGCGCGGCCACGCACACTGTCCGCTTCATCCGCACCAACAATTTCAATAACGCGTTCAAAGCGACTGAAATAGCTAGGTGTTTCAGTGTGTAAGCTAATCAAGAGTTGATGGTGCGGAAACTGCATTTCATCCAATGCTAACAACACAGGGGTGCGTTCAGCTAATTCGTCATCAAGTCGGCAATGCGGAATAAATGAGCTGGCACCTTGCTGCCAGAGCAGTCTATTTAACGCCTCGCAGCTTGATGCATCAGACAGCGCAATCACCACCTTAAGCTGGGCTTGCATCGCCTTGTGGCTTAGTTGGCAAGCGGTGCGCAGCTTGTCGGGCGAGCCTGTGTAGAAATCGACTTTGGTCACTTTTGATTGGCGCGATTGATGAGATATTGCGTGAGCAACGGTACAGGGCGACCTGTCGCGCCTTTGTCTTTGCCTGATTTCCATGCTGTGCCAGCGATGTCCAAATGCGCCCAGCGATAGTCTTTAGTGAAGCGCGATAAGAAACACGCAGCGGTAATGCTGCCGCCCGCGCGTCCGCCGATGTTCTGCATATCGGCAAAGTTGCTATCGAGTTGTTGTTGATAGTCGTCCCACAGCGGCATGTGCCAAGCCTTGTCTTGCGCATAGTCACTCGCGCTCAACAGCTCAGCGGCGAGACTGTCGTCGTTGCTATACAAGCCGCTGGCAACATGACCCAAAGCAATCACGCAAGCACCAGTGAGCGTGGCAATATCGACCACGCTATCGGGCTTAAATTTCGCAGCGTAAGTTAGCGCGTCGCACAGCACCAAGCGGCCTTCTGCATCGGTGTTAAGAACTTCGATGGTCAGTCCCGCCATGCTGGTGACGATGTCGCCGGGCTTACTTGCTGCACCATCAGGTAAGTTTTCACTGCTCGGAATAATCGCCACGACGTTTAACTTAAGCCCCATTGCGGCAATGGCTTGCATCGTTCCCAGCACGCTCGCTGCGCCGCACATGTCGTATTTCATCTCGTCCATTTCAGCGCCTGGCTTGAGTGAAATGCCGCCTGAATCAAAGGTAATACCTTTACCGACTAACACGATAGGGTGCTGCTTCTTATCGCCACCGTTATATTCCAAAGTGATGAGTTTGGCGGGTTCGCGGCTACCGCGTGACACCGATAACAGCGAAAACATACCCAGCTTTGCCATGTCTTTTTCTTCTAACACGGTGGCTTTGAGCGAATAGGTTTTTGCTAAGGTTTGGGCTTGCTCAGCTAGGTAACTTGGCGTGCAAATGTTGCCAGGTAAATTGCCTAGCGTTTTGGTGAGCATCATGCCGTTGGCAATTGCAGCAGATTGCAACAGCGTGGTTTGCGCTGCGCTGCTAGGTTTCTCGGCGCAGCCTAACAGGACTTTTTTCAAGCTAACGGGCGCACTAGGCGCGCTTTTTAATTGATCGCAACGGAATGCTGACTCCGTACCGAGCAATACAATTTGTTTGATTTTCCAGGCTTCATCGCGTCCCTTAACAACCAAGTCGCTCAAAAATAATGCCGCATCTTTGCACGGGGTTTTGTGTAGCGCGGCAAACGTGGCGCGCACCACGTCGAGAAATTGTTGAGTGGAAAATTCACTGGTTTTACCTAAGCCTACCAGCAGTACGCGTTCTGCTGCGATGCCTGCCACGCGCGGCAATAATAAGGTGGTGGCGAGCTTGCCCGTCATATCATCTTGCGTAATCACATCGCTCAAAGCGTTCTGCGCGGCTTTATCTAAAGTTTGCGCTGCAAGGGACAATTTGCCGCCCGCGAATACACCAACGACCACGCAAGCACTGCGTTGCTTTTCCGAATTACTTTGTTTTATGCTAAATTCCATGCGCTGCTCCTCAAAAATTTGTTTAGTAAAGTCTTAATGCCCGATTATCCGCAATCTTCTCCTATAAAGTCAAAGCCTGTGCGCGCTGGAATTTTTCAGCGCGCTTTAATTCGTGAGTTTTTAAGCAATGGCACGCTACTGTTTGTGGTGTTGTTAAGCATTATTGTTATCAGTCAGTTGATTCGTTTTTTAGGCGAGGCGGTAAACGGCAAAATTGCCGTCGATGCGGTACTCGTGTTGTTAGGCTTTAGCGCGTTAAATTATTTGGCGGTGTTGTTGTCGATTAGTTTGTTTTTGTCGATTTTAATTTCACTGTCGCGCGCCTATAAAGATAGTGAAATGGTGGTGTGGTTTGGCTCAGGCATTGCTTTAACGTATTGGATTAAACCCGTGGTGTGGTACGCCACGCCTGTGGTCAGCGTGATTGCGATTTTGAGTTTTGGCTTGTCGCCGTGGGCATTAAGAGCGGGCGAAGTGTATCAACACAGCTTAGAAATTCGCGATGAAATGAGTTCATCCACGCCCGGTATATTTCGCGAATCTAAATCAGCCGACCGCGTTTATTTCGTTGATAACGTGCAAGCCGGCTCGAATCAAGTCCGCAACATTTTTGTCAAGAGCGAACTCAACGGCAAAGTCAGCACTATGTTTGCCAAGCAAGGTTTACAAGAAACACAAGCCGATGGTGAGCGATTTTTAGTGTTGCTAAACGGCACGCGTTACGAAGGTGTACCAGGGCAACTGGATTATCGCGTTGCCGCCTTTGAGCGTTATGCGATGCGCATCGAACCCGCACCTACCCTGCAAACGCACATGAGCTTAAATGCCACGCCGACGCTACAGTTGTGGCGTGATCGCCAGCCGAATAGTTGGTCGCAATTGCAGTGGCGCATGGGTTTGCCGATTAGCGCGCTGCTGTTGGCATTGCTGGCGATTCCCTTGAGCTTTGTTAATCCGCGTGCGGGGCGTTCGCTCAGTTTTATCACCGCAATGGTTTTGTACATGATTTATTACAACATGATTAGCGTGAGCAACTCATGGGTCGCGCAAAGTAAAGTCTCGCCCTTGCTGGGCGGAATCGGCATCCATAGTTTGATGTTCGCTTTAGTGGTCGGCATGTTTATTTGGCGCACGCAGTTGTTTGCTTTGAATCGGATGTTTAAGCGATGAAATTATTAACGCGTTATTTAGCTCGCGAAATCTATGCCAGTATTGCGCTGGTATTCACGGCCTTGATTTTACTGTTCGCCTTTTTGGACTTCGTCAACGAGTTGAATGCGTTGGGGCAAGGGCAATATCGTTTGAGCTATGTGTTGATGTATGTAGGCTTAACCATCCCCGGCCGCATTTATGAGTTGTTCCCCGTCGCCGCTTTAATTGGCACAATTTTGGCGTTGGTGCAAATGGCGGCGAACTCTGAGCTGACCGTGTATCGCGCGTCAGGGGCATCGTTGCTACAAATGCTGGGCGCACTCGGCAAAATCGCCTTGCCATTAGTGGTCGCTTGTTTTGTGTTCGGTGAGTTTGTTGCGCCGCCGAGCGAGCATTTAGCGCAGCAGTTGCGCTTAAAAGCCAAAAATCTACAAGTGTCGGTGCAGGCGTTTCGTTCAGGCGTTTGGGTCAAAGACGACAACAGCTTCGTCAATGTTAAAAACGTCATGCCCGACAGCAGCCTGCTAAATTTAGACATATATCAATTTGATGAAAACTATCATCTGCAAGCAATTTTGAATGCTAAGCGCGCCAATTTTATTGAGCAAAAATGGCAGTTAGAAGAGGTGCAAGAAACGCGCTTTGCCGAGGCGAAAATTAGCTTGGCAAGCTATGCCGTGCGTCCTTGGCTTACCGCGCTCAATCCGGAGTTATTTATGGTGTTGTTGGTCGCGCCAGAGCAAATGTCGGGCTGGAACTTATACCAATATGTGAATCATTTACGCGACAACCACCAGCAAACTGCACGTTATGAAATCGCGATGTGGAGCAAGCTGGTTTACCCGCTGGCGGTACTGGTGATGATGGTGCTGGCGTTGCCCTTCGCCGCGCATCACCATCGCTCCAGCGGCATCAGCACTAAAATTTTTATGGGGATTGTTTTAGGGTTGTCGTTCCACTTCTTCGGACGGCTCTTCGGCAGCTTAGGCGCGTTAAATAATTGGCCACCTCTATTTAGCGCGAGTGCCATGACAGTGTTATTTTTAGTGGTGGGGGTGATGATGTTGTGGTGGCGGGAACGACGATAGATAGGACACTATTTAGTGTTTGTTGGCTTGTTCCTGTTTGACCATCGCCTTGACCGCCTGCTTTTTCTCTTCAGGGACTTTATTAAAGGCTTGGTACTTGGCGCGTGCGGCTTCGCGCTGTGACGGTGTTAATTTGCTCCATGCGCTAAGACGTTGTTGTACGCGTTGTTGCTCGACTGGCTTAAGTTGTTGGTAGCGTTTGGCAACAGCGAGCAAGCGTTTTTGCTGGGTAATATCGAAACTATTCCACTGTTGCGCTAAGGGGGAAAGTGCCTTTTGTTGCTGAGGGGTGAGCTGTTGCCAGTCATTCGTTGCGGCTCGTGCTAGAGCGGTGGTGAGTAAGCACAGCAGCATTGTTAAATAGATTCTTTTCATTTCACGGTGGTTGATGAATGGGTTAATCAACAAAGATTTCGATAGGCATTTCATCGCTCAAAATGGCGATGTCGAGCTCGTTGATTTGTTGTTCGTGTTGATGCTGTAATACGCTCCACGCACTCAATAAAATAGCTGTAACTAAGACGGCGATAATCCATTTTTGAGCGCGTAGCGATAAGTGAATAGGTAGCAGGTGACCGCTGCTTAAAGTTGCTGCTGCAACACTAACACGCTGTTTACTTAACGCGGTTTGACGCGCTGCGCGCAATGCGGCTAGCTTGTCTTGATCGAGTTGCTGGATGCTGCGATTGAGCAGTTGTGTAAATTGTTGAGTATTGATTTTTGCTGATTTATTTTTCATGGTAGTTCGACTCCTTGCTTTTTCAAGATGCCTGCTAAAGTGTGCGAGGCTCTGGAACAATGGGTTTTGACGCTGCCTTCCGAGCAGCCCATCGCAGCGGCGGCTTCGGTAGTGTCAAAGCCTTCCCAGTAACGCAGCAGGAAGGCTTCTCGTTGACGCATGGGCAAAGTTTGCAGCGCGTTCTCTATTTTTTCTATGATTTGCTGTTGGTTAAAC
>Ga0105164_10000937_pt1 | contig 19046 bp, 14 predicted proteins | sample VDWuncwatermetaG_FD_89674 | JGI IMG/M metagenome (GOLD analysis project Ga0105164, IMG submission 89674) | Wastewater microbial communities from Netherlands to study Microbial Dark Matter (Phase II) - VDW unchlorinated drinking water | ecosystem: Environmental > Aquatic > Freshwater > Drinking...
AGCAAGAAGCGAAACGCAACCTCGAACAATTCACTCGCTATGTCAGCCGAACAAGTTCCAAAGATCTGAGCGATACGCTAGCAAATCTCCGCGGCGCTCTTGAGAGCGAGGACCGTGAAAAAGTCACTGAGACTCTCCTTAACGCGTTTTTCGAGCAAGCCCCCAAGCTAACCGGCCTACTTAGCAAGCAACTTGATCAATTGACCCAAGCTCAATTGATTAGCAAACACGTTTCTAAAGTCATCACCCAACAATTAGAAGAGCTATCAAGGCTGGATCAAGCCACGTCACTGGGTGATGTAGCCATTCGAAAACATCTTTTACAATTCGGTGCCGTTGCCTATTACCTGCAATCCGTGCTCCTTGAAAACGCCTCGCTATCTCTTCTCATTCACCAAGACATCAAAACCCTTAAAGGCCGCCTCGAGCTTCTCGTGTATGAAGCCCATACGTTTGCAAACCCAGCCCAACTGGGAGCCACGCGAGAGCGCATGATAAAAACCTACTCAAGACTGGAAGGGCAGTTTTACGTTCGCTTGCAGCAGGTCATGTCGAATGAGCTGCAGCATATTCCAACATCGATGACTCTTTATTTACAATCTCTACTTAAAAATCTTCCAGCCGATGACTCGTACCGACCTCGACTGACTAAGGCGAGCCAATTATTCAATGAAGCCAGTGCCATTCTTCCAACTTCTGAAACACTCGCTTCCTTTCAATCCAAAGTGAATCAAGGAATCGAGACCCTCTTTCCCAAGGAGGCTCTTGAAGGCAAGAATCTTTTCTATGTGACACATCTGATCCAAACTCGCACCGCGATCGCCTACCTCCAAAGCCATCAGCACCTCACAGACACTCAGCACCTCGAGTTATTAGGGTACTGGAAAGAGATGGTCACGAGTTCGGCGAATGCACCCTATCAGTTCTTTGCGAATCGAATTCAGTCGATGGTCACCGATATCTTACACTTGAGAACGGATCAAAATGCTTTAGATGATGATTTTTTAGTCGAGTTTGCCCCCGAACAGGCTCGAGCTCAACTGATTAACCTATTCCATCAGACCCACGAGCACATGCCAGAATCCTCGTCAGACCCATCTGCCAACGCGGACTACGTATCTTCATTCCGTAGCTTGCTAACGACTCAACTAGTTCGACTCCGCACGACGACCTCTTTACCTTATCTTCAGAGACTCTATGGGTCTCGCGGAATCATTTCGCTCTTCTTCAGGCACGCGATAGAGGCAGAACAGAATGAATCGAAAACTGTTCCTAAGTACATTCAGTTCCTTTCAGACCGTTTAGATCGATTCCACGTCAATCCCAACGAACTTTTCCTAGTTGAGCCTTTCCGGACACAGGCTTCGGAAATCATGAAGCAGCAGCACGGCGAAGAATATCGAGCGACCATTTTTAATTTAGATAATGCGATCGTTGCGGCAGATGCGGGGTTGACGATTCTTTTGGCGGTAGAGGTCTTAGCAGCTCCGGTAACTGGGGGAGCGAGTCTCGCCGCGGCAGCTGCCACGGCCTCAGCCATTGCAGCCCGCCAGACGGGAAAGACGCTTGTGAAACAAGCTATCAAAGTTGGAGCAAGGACAATCTTACTCGCGCCAAGAACCTACCGTCTCTACCTACGCACCAAGACTCACGGCGCAATGGGACTCGCCAACGCAGAATCAGTTCTTGATGCGTTATTTATCCTCACGATGCTACCACGACCGGTCGTTGCGTTGACCGAAGGGACAAGTTCTTTCTGGAGAACAGCCGCGCATTACACATCGCGGGCCATTACGATTGAACAGCATGTGGCAGGCAAAACATTTGTCGCACTCCAAACCCTTTACGGGGCTTTTACTCTTTGGAGGGCGGAAGAACTCTCTCAAGAACTTGGGCGGCAGGGAATCAATACGAGCCCCTCGGAAATTCGACTACGCGCGCTTCTTTCGATGTCGTCATCGCTTGTCGTTGCGTTTAACAATCGTCTCTCCTACCAGCGGATGGTTAAGACGGATCCCACGGCACAACCGATCCTTGACCGCACGAATCTTGGAAATACAACCCAGCGGCGACTCTTCGGGATGCGGCATCCAATTAAGGCAGGGACCGAGTTCATTAACCGAGTCCAAAACCCTTCCTTACTACGACGTGTCCTGGGACGAACGGTTGTGACTCCTGGCTACGTAGCCATGGACGTTGGCGCAACGTTTATGATCCCGTTTATCTCATTCACCACTCCAGATTCCTTCTACTTAAACTATATTGAAAAGAATCATGGCATCCCGTCTCTTAGACCCGGCGAAAGCGCCTTAGCTTATGTGGGATTCCATCCCGATGATTTTCTCTACTCAGCGGTTCAGATGCGCTCTGGTTACCCGACGGAAGAGAGCGCATTTGGAAGTCACTTCCACATCAACACGTTTGCCAATGAGTCTCAGTACGTCAATAAACTCATTGAACACAGAAAACTGCACGGGCCGATCCGCTATCTTAAGATCTTAACTCATGGACGACCGGGACTCCTGAAGTTAGCTGAGAGTGTCACGCCTGAAGGGGCAGCGGATGGGAGCTTAGATTCGCCGCAGGGCGCACTATCCCATGATTGGTTGATTCGAAACCTTGGACATCTGCAATCCGTCATGTCCTATGTGTTTGCGCCAGACGCCGTGATCGTGCTCTACTCGTGTCTTACTGGGGCAGACCTTAAATCAGTGGATCCGGGGCTAAGCCGAGATGTGGGAACTCAGTTTCTTGAGGCCTACTCGTTAAGTCATCTCGTCAATGGTGGCCAACTCTTTGCTTCGACTCATATCTTAATGGGCGTGGAACAGGCCCTTGTGCCACTTGTTTCTCAGAGCTACCTCAGTGAACAGCGGATTAAGTACGCAAGAGGATCCAATTGGAAATCAATTCTATCGTACGATCGCTCGGGGGATGAATACCGAGAGACCGATAACACTCCATTTCAAGAAGTGTCACATAGCTACACGGGTCCACTTAAAGGAGAATCAAGTCTCTCCGGCGAATTTCTTAAGGACAACTACATGTTGGATCGAATGAGCCATATCTATAGTAATCTCCCTCAGTATACCTACCGATATGGGCTCAATCTTGAGGCCGCAGGGTTTTATTCACGTTACAGACACTATCGAGTCACGCGAAGAAAGCAGGATCTTTCAGAACCAATGGCCCTTTCTCTTGAGGACCAAACCGAACCGTCCTTAACGCTAAAGATGACCGGATATAAAGATCAACCTCGGCTTCTTCATTTAAATGACTAGGACGAAGAACTCCTAGAGTTTAACTGACCTTAACGTCAGGTCGAATCTTCCCGTTAAGGAACCGGGCTCAAGATCAGCTTCCGACGTCACAAAATCAATCAGAACTCGATCTTGTTCCGCTTTTGGAATCCGCTTAAAGATCTCGTCGCCTTCATTAAAACGATTTCCCTTAAAATACATCTGAGTGATTAATTCATGGTACCCCAGGGCACTCACTCGGAAGTGAATATGAGGCGGCCTCACCCAGTCTGCCGCCGCAGGGTACTCGCCAGGAATGATCGTTTTAAAAACATACTCGCCCTTCTTTCCCGTATAGGCTTCAGCCCAGTACCTAAAGTTCGGATCAAGGGCCGCGGGGTTTGGATCATTGGGGTTATTGTACCGGCCGCTCTCGCAAGCCTGCCATATCTCAACATTTGCATTCGCAATCGGTTGACAGAGACGATCCTGAACTTGCCCAATGACATAAACGACCTGCCCTAGAGCACGTTCTGTACGCCCCGGCACTTGAGTCAAATCATCAATCACATCGAAACGCTTCTCCCCCGGATAAAATGGCCCCGAGCCCTGGGCCGGTGTTAAGCCACATTGACCCACTACGGCCTGAGCGGACCGGCTTGCCAACAAAATAGCTCCAGAAGTCCCCAGCGCAGTTTTTATAAAATGACGTCGATTGGTATCCATCAATGATTCCTCCTATTCATAGATTGTCTTCCCACCTGGATTAAGGCAAATAGGTATTAGGCATGGAGACTATAAATGAAATTTATACTGCCAGATGCGAATGATCTGATTTATTTCTCTGAAACTGCCATCACTGAGAATCTAAGTCGGGCGTCTGAGCGCCTTGGCATCACCCAACCCGCGCTTAGCATTTCGATTCAGCGCCTTGAGAGATCGATTGGGTCGTCTCTATTTATCCGAACAAAAAAAGGAGTTCATCTCACGCAGGCCGGAAAGTTCCTCTACGCCCAAAGCCGTAATTTAATCCAACAATGGCAACAAGTTCGGACTAAGGCAATTGCCTCGACGGAACTGATTCAGGGGCAATACACTCTCGGTTGCCACCCCTCCGTGGCGCTCTATACTTTACCTCTGCTTCTGCCAAAGATTCTTGAGGCACACCCTGGGATTGAAATCCGGTTGGAGCACGCCCTTTCTCGGCGGATTGTCGAGTCCGTCATCAGCATGGAGATTGATCTTGGGATCGTAATCAACCCTATTAGAAACCCAAACCTAGTCATCCGGAAATTAGCAGATGATGAAGTTTGCTTTTGGGTGGGTGAGGGGAATTCTCAAATTCAAAATCCCCAATCAGGGAATGCGGTTCTGATCTGCGATCTAGAATTAGTGCAAACTCAAGCTCTACTCAAAAAACTTAAAGTTGCGGGAATTAAGTATGGGCGAGTTTTGCACACCGCAAGTCTTGAGCTCATCACGGAGCTAACTCTTTCGGGTGCAGGGATTGGAATCATCCCGTCTCGAGTGGCTAATCCCAAAAAAAACAAGGGGCTAAGAAAGTTAAGTAAGAGCCCTGTATTTAGGGACGAGATTAGTTTAATCTACCGAGTGGAAAATCGTGCAGTGAAAACCATTCAGCTCTTCAGTGAGACTCTCTCGCATGTCTTTACCTAGGCGATGTTTTTTTCAGTGGGCCCAAGCACTGGCCCTGCTTTCACTCACGGCTGCTAGCTATTTTTGTCTATCCCAACAATTCGTTTACAGCGTCACTTCTGACCGAGACCTTTATTTTGGAAAATCGCTGGCCCAAGGCTCAGCGTTTATCGGGCCCCATGCGGGGATGTCGGAGAGAATTCCTGGCGGCGCCTACTACCTTATCCTCAATGCAATCCTTCATGTTTTTCAAGACCCCAACACGATCATGGCCCTGATACGTGTTGCTTACTTCTCGGCGTCCATTTTCTTAGCGACGCAGGCATACAGAGTCTGGGGACTGATTCCAGCGACGCTTATCTTGGCTCTCCTGATAGTCACACGCAGCACCCATGAAACGCTTCTTTCAATCTGGAACTCTGCGGCTGCAGCTCCCTTGGTGATTTTTGCGGTCGGTCTTTATTTGAAAATTATTCGCACCCATCGAGTCTGGCCCATACCCATAGTCGTAATGACAATCGCTGTCGCCACTCAGATCCACTTTATTTCGGCCGCTTTATTTCTCATTCTCGGAATTGGACTTATCGCCAACCGCGTTCCCATAACCTGGAAGATGTTCGCCATTTCGATCATGTGTTTTCTTGGGCTCTATGTACCTTTTTTGATAGCTATCGCAGCAGATATCATTCCAACCACTCCGTTGGCGAATTTTATGATTTATGGCAATCGCGTTTTAGATATCGATGCTATGTCGGATGTCCGCCACTGCATGGTTCGTAAATTATTAAATCTAAATCCAGCCATCCCCTTTAAGAGTTATCGGTCTGAACTAATGTATGGAGGGATGTTGATTCTTTCAGGAGGACTGCTGTGGAAGTGCCATCGTATTTGGCTCGCAGTGATTGGGATTGGAGTGATTTGCCTCATGATGATCCCCAACTGTGAGGGTCATTATCTATTCTTTCTCACTCCCATTCTCTGCCTAGGGGTCGGAGCCGCCTACGCCGAACTTGAGCGTCATCATAGAGTCGCTGGACTAATATTTCCGATTACCCTTGCCATAATGTTCTTTAATCTTAGAGCAGAATACTTATCTCAGCCACATCGAGATTCTTCCATCGAGGATCTAAGGCATATCCGAGACCAACTGAGTTCCAAGTTTAGATTTCAAGGGATTGATTTTGAGACTAAGGTCACTCGGTTAGAAGAAAATGCGTCGGGAGCTTATGAAATGGCTGACCCCACTAGGGTTCAAGCCACCTACCTAACCAGGGATGAAACAGTGGAAACTGACGCTCCCTGCATTCGAGTCTATCGTTCTCGGGATAACCAATACCGGCTTGAACCTTACCGTCTACCGGATGGCAATTGCCTGAAAAACATGACTAATGGGTATATCTATCTTCCTCAGGAAGTGGCCCCACCGAATTCAAGACGTTGGAAAATCACCATTCCAATTCCAGGGACAATCCATCGAACGCTTCCAGTTAGCCTTGATTTAAAGTCTGTAAACCGAAAGTTACGAATCACTCTTTCCAGCAATCGACTGCGGGGATACGGAGAGAATGGCACGTTTAATTTAGTCGACCCAAAAGTCATTTTTGAAAACCACCTAACGAAGATTCAAATGGCGGTTGCTATTTTTGATGGGACACTTGGTCGAAGTGGATTTCTAGCCCCTTGGAATAGTAAATCCTTCACCCTTCCTAAGGGAACCTATCGACTAACTCTGCAGAGCGGCGCAATCCTTTGGCAGAATAAGCTCAGCGCGACTAGTTCATCCACCCCGATTACCGATTATTTCGCTATCCCTTAGTCTATGACTTACTCTCTCGCATCTCTTTACCTAGGCTAGAGGTTTAGATTATTTTTTTCCGAAGTGGAATGTCAGGCCGGCCATCGCTAGGATTGCATTATTCTTAAGTGTATCGCTCGCGTCTCCGTCATTATCAATATCCTGAAGGCCCATGATATAGCGCCCTGACAACACAAACTCAGTACCCTTGCCCAACATAAATCCGATCGAGGCACCTGCATGCACGGAAAGATCCGAGCTTTTGACGGATGCGGTAGCATCAAGCCCTGTAAGCGCGCCAACATCGATTAACCGTGCCATCGCAAACCCATAGGCGGCTCCCCCATACAGATAGAAGCCCATCCCTTGCCCGCCCAACCTAATCTTCATCAGAAGTGGAACATCGATGTAATCAAAACGGTAGGTGCTCTCGACTCCAAGGACTGAAATCTTGCCACCCTTTTGAACCCAAAGGACTTCCGGTCCTATCGACAACCAATTCGTCAATGATAGATCAAAGAATGCGCCGCCAGCATAACCCGATCGGTTCGTCAGAGTCGCGGTCGTTGCAGGCGCTACGGCAACCTGCCCCAGGCTCATACCACCCTCAAAGCCAAACCCAGACGCAAACGCCTGCTGGGAAAAACTGCTTAGGCCAATCACATTTACCAAAATAAGTAATAGGCGATTCTTCATAGGATTCTCGCTTTCTAATGGGGTTTAAAGACGTTGAAAAGTTCCTTATTATTATAACCGTGTCCCAAGTCGATTCCATCTTGCATTGCGCCGTACTTTCAATAAAAGTAGGCGCGTGAGCAAAATCCCCTCTAAAGAACTCATTGAGTCGGTACATCGATTTCCGGGACCTTATACCTTTAAGGCCATTGGCCTTTCAGATCAGTACTTTGTCGCCCGCGTTGTCGCGGCGGTTCGCGAAGAAATGGAGTACGAAACTGACCCCCCCGTTGAGACCAGATCCACTGCCGATGGTCGACATGTCTCGGTCACAGTTGAGCTCTTTTTTGAAAATGCGGATAGAATTCTTCTTATCTACGAAAGACTCCTGACAGTGCCGGGCTTAGTCCTTCTATTTTAAACTAAGGGATAAGCTTATTCGGATTGAGTAGGTTATTCGGGTCAAAACTCTTCTTGATGGCTCTGAAAATATCGAGTTCCACGGGTGTGCGAGAATGCTTTACCCATTCCTTTTTAAGCAAGCCGACTCCATGCTCTGATGAAATACTCCCACCCACGGATTTTAATTTTCCAAATAAATCGACTTCAAAGAGTTCGCAATCTCTTTCAAATTCATCCTCAGTCACGCCACTCTTCTTTACGATATTAAGGTGTGGACTCCCATCGCCAAAGTGTCCAAAGAGAAATAATTCCCACTTACGATCCAAATGGCCAGACTGCACGATCACCCACTTTAGAAACTGAACCATTTCGGGGACCGGAACCGAGACGTCGTATTTTCGCACTGCCCCAGTAAGCGCAATACTCTCTGTGATCCCTTCTCTCATCATCCATACTGACTTGATTTCTTCGCTGCTCTTCGCAACTAAGCCATCGATCACTCCCGCTCCCATCAGAGTCGGTAACCAGGTTTCAACCTCATCCGATGATTGCTCGCCAGAATCAAGTTCTAATAAAACATAAAAAGGATAGTGGTTGGGCAATTTCGATTGGACATTAAGTTTAACTTCAACATTTTTCAAACAACGCTGAGTCAGAAACTCAAAGGCTGAAACTTCAAAGGACTGTCGACGTGCCTTTCTAAATAAATCATAGATCGCCTCAAGGCTCTCAACCGCTAAGAACACAACCACTGATGACTTCGCACAAGGCGATAATTTAAGCGTCGCTTCAGTGATGACGGCAAGCGTTCCTTCTGAGCCAATGAGTAATTGCATGAGGCTATAACCCGTATTGTTCTTCTCAAGACCCCGGTTAAGCTCTAGGACATCACCGCTCATGAGGACCGCTTGAATGCCCGTCACCCACCGCCGACTCGACCCATAACGAACCACGCGAACTCCACCCGCATTCGTTGATAAATTGCCACCAATCTGACTAGAGCCCTTCGCCGCAAGATCAATGGGCCAGGTCAGACCAAATTCACTCGATTTTTCGTGGACGGCTTCCGTCACGGCTCCCGCTTGAACCCGAACTGATCTTGCGACAGGATCAATCTCATCAATCTTGTTCATCCGACTTAAACTTAAGACAATTTCCTGATTCCTAGCAACCGCACCCCCAACCAATCCCGTCCTCCCCCCTGACGGGACCACTGATACCTTTTCTTTCGAGCACCACTTAAGAATCGAAACCACGTCGGTAGTAGATCTAGGAAACAAAACCGCCAAAGCGTTACCTGGAATACGTGACCAGTCCGTTCCAAATGATTTTAATTCATCCTGATCAAAAGAAACCCCTGTTGGTAAGAGCTGTAATAACTGCTCCTTCAGGACCTGGCTTGGTTTCATCAGTTCACCCAATGCATCGAATAATCGATCTCAAGCCAACTCAGATGGCCGACGTCACCCGACTGAACGGGACCCACCCCGGCTGGAGTCCCCGTGAAGATGAGATCACCGGAAATGAGACTAAAAAACTGACTGATATACTGAATCGATTCGCTAAACCCTAACATCATCTCAGAAACTCTCCCCGTTTGAACCAACCGATCATTAACCTCAAACTGAAAGGCTTGCGTCTCATACTTAGGCAACTGATTCACCGAAACCCATGGCCCGACAACCGTCCCATCTCGAAACACCTTACTCACTGTCCATGGATGCCCGTTTTTTTTGAGAAGCGCCTGCTCATCCCGTAAGGTCATATCAAGACCGAGCGTGAAAGCGTCAAACGAAACCGCGGCATCCTCTGAACTCATCTGAAAACCGTTGCGACAAATTCGCAGAACGATTTCGGCCTCATGATGAACTTGCCCCCGATGAATCGGCAAAGAAAGCGAGATAGTTTCTCCCTTTCGATTCACCGACCGCAGAACGCTAGGAGGTTTTATAAAAATGACTGGTCTATCGGGAACCTTGTCACCTAACTCCTTAGCGTGTGCCAAATAGTTTTTTCCAAGGCAAACAATTTTATCCATTGAGTTTGTTAGTGCTTGGGCGTTTCCGTTAAAGCAGACTCCACTTGAAGCTTTGCGGGCACATGCTTGGGATGAAATTGGCAACCAATATCGTACTCACCAGGTTTCATATCCTTTGGGATCGTGACCTCAACCACAAGCGGTTTATGCCGGCTCACTTGTTTAGCTATTTTAAGTGAAGGAATAAAAAATCCGTGAAAATCAAAACCCGCATCAAGGTCATGATGGACAGTAAATTTTAAATGGTCCCCCTGTTTCACTTTGATCTGACCGGGCATCCAATGAACTGCCTCACCCTCTTTTGTTTTAACCATTTCGGTTTTAAGAGAAATTTCCTGTTGAGCGGCCGACACTTGAAAAACGATCCCGACAATCAATAATAATGCAGTTAATCGGTATGACATCATAGCCTCCTTCATTAAGAGGACTATTGTGGCACATTAACCAGGAGTCCGACAAGGTTTCGAAAAAATCAAAAGGCTCGCCTTCCAAAGAAAATACCCGATACACCCACCGACCAAAAAACCAAAAATAATCTGGCTAGGATAATGCACTCCAAGGTAAATCCGACTCAACCCAACTAGTAAGGTATTGCCGAGTACGATGGCCGGCCACGGAGATTTCAATCTTTTCCAAATCATGACGGTCACTGCCATCCCATTCGCAGCATGGTTTGAGGGCAACCCAAACACGCTACCGCAACCCTCCGCCACTAGGCGCACTGGAATTGACCCATAACAAGGTCTAGATTGCGCCAAGAAAGGCTTTAGCACATAAGCGCAAAGAGCGTCCGATAGCCCCAGAGCAACCGAACAATAGAGAAGAGTCTTAAACAGAGAAATGTCTCGCCGCAACAGAGCGATTAGAAAAACAAGCAGAGCCACTGCCTTCCAGGTCCATCCGTTAGAAAGCACTAGAAATATCGGATCCAACGACTCGTGCGCGAAACCCGAATTAACCCACTGAAAAACTATTTGATCTAATCTCGAGAAAATAGAGCTATTCGTCAAATTCCGTTCCCAATATCCCCCCCATGTAGAAACTATCTGATATTTATAACACAATCCGTCGAGCAGAAGTAAACGCGTTTATTTGACATTAGGCGTTATCGGTCGTACGACCGCAGAATGACAGTTCTTTGGACTCTAATCGTCCCATTTTTGATGGCCGCAGACGTTCCCACAAAACCCATATTCCTTCCCGCCTACTGCGCCAGAGCCTATGAGGATCTCGCTCGACCGTTCGCGTCAAAATTCGGTAATCTGGTTAACCTCGGGGAAAACAAGTTGCTTGACTCGCCTGATTTAAGGGAGGTTTCGCCTGAGTTTTTAGATCAAACACGGCGGGCAATTTCTGAGGCCTGGAAGTTAGCATTCGGAGATAACCACGCTCTGGTTTCACTTCCCCTCGGCCGGGGGATCATTACGTCGACTAAGCTACTTCATCTCCTTTATGAGTTAGATCAGAAGTCGATTGCCATCCCCTCTCGACTCCGGCGGATTTTGGATGATCGATCCTTTGAGCAAGGGCAAGAAATTCTCGAATTGGAAACTCGGTTGCAACGCCTCATTGCACACTATGAAGAGACGGAAGCAAAGACCTACGTTCCCGAATCGGTGCTCCAAGTCATGGCAGCGATCCAAGCGAGCTCAGCTGGTTCTGGCATTGAAGGCGTTCGAGGGGTGCTTGGAAGACCGCTCGACCTCGTAGTTCGCAGTCTCGATAACTACAATCATTTGGCTCAACAATCGGCCAGCTTAGATTGGGCGCAGTTTCGAATGTTTACTGAACTTTCGAATTGGATTTCTCTCAAGTTTCTTGACCCTTCTGATCCAGACATTCAATTTCTCATTGAAGAACTGGGGATTGCGTTAATCAGAACTACGGTGGAACCGGCCGCCATCGACGAGGCCGTTGAAAGGTTGCTTTCCCCCGATGACAATCGACTCAAGCCAGATCAGAAATCATCGTTACAAAGTCTAGTCTCAATGATGTGGAAACACGATGAGATGCTCAAGCAAGCAAGGCGGCAATTTGCAGAAACTTTTATGATGGGAAGACTTGCCCTCGCCGTATCTTCGTTACCAGGCCGACCCGATGGTCGGCGAGAAATTGACCTCGACAATTACCTTCGAGAACGCTGGGCGACAGATTTAAGTGGTTACTATTTAGTCTGGGTGCAGTCTTCAGCTCAGTTACTCAATCAAGGTGATCTCAGACACCCAGCGACGGATCGACCCATTTCACTCAATCAGCTCCCGATCCAAGACGTATTCAAACGCTTCGCCCTTGAACCGGGTAACCACGCTCTGCTTTCCGCTAGGAATTTAACATCTGACAATCTGCAAGCTGAATTCTGGCAATCTTCTACGAGGATTGATTCGTTGAAGACTGAAATTTATCAATTAGAACAGAGGATCGCGCTAAAAGAACAATCAACGACTCGAACGGAGAAACTTGCGACGAACCTGGCCAAGGCCGCCACAACTGGGACATCAGCTTTTAATAATCCAGTCATCGCGGCGCCAATCATGAAAACACTGGTCCAGCACCTTGTGGACGAAAGCACAGCAGTTGACGAGAAGGGAAATTCCGTTGTCCCCGAAGTCATTTTAACCTTACCCGGCAATCTATCTGATTTTTTGAAAGTCGTGAGAATGCCTGTCTTCCGAAACCGCACGTTTGAGGCCTTAGCCAATCCGGAGGATCCAGCCAACCTAAACGCCTCGTTTTCAAATCGCCAACTCACGCATTACCTGCATTGGCTTGAGGACGCCGCCGTCCAATATTTTAGGCGAGATATCGACTACCAACAGACGACTGACCCAAACGCTGACGGACAAGCCTCAGCGTCCGTAGACACGCTTAAACGCAGAAATCGCCTTAGAGAGGAAAAATTACAGTTATTCCAAGCGGTCAATGATGTCCTGATCGCGGTCAGAGACTCTATTCGCAATGACCCCACGCTAACAGGTAGGACTGCGGCCAAGGTCCGGGCAGACGCCTACGCCACTCTCGGCTACCAACTTGTGGGGCCAGCTCCGACACTCTCTCGATTTTTAGCCAGTGAGCAGCGGATCCCGAGCACCATCACCCTCGGCCGTCGTGTGCTTATCGAAATATTGCTCTCCATGGTAGGCCAACCCGAACTCGCTCGCTCTGAGCTCCGCAACACGGTCTCAGGCTGGGGAACCCCCCTAGCTAGGGTCACTGAAATTGTGAGACGTCAGAAATGGCGGACCTGGACCATGATGGCGATCGTTGGCGCGGGGGTCACGGTCGGGGCCTTAAACTATTATTGGAACACGGAATGGTGGCAGTGGGCCGAAAACAAAACCGACGAGATTAAGCTGTACTGGTTCAATGATGTCGAAACCGACATCATTCCGCAATGACTATCCGATCGACTACTCAAGACTATCCATTTTTGATTACTCAAAGGTGCCCGTCGACTTTCCACACCTCCCCGTCGGGGAGGTGTGGAAAGTCGACGGGCACCTTTTTCACAATGTGTCACTGATAGCACGAGAGCATCAATTTCCCTCCATTTCTAACCGATAAGTTAATCAGAGTGCACAGCTTTACAAAGGGCGGGACTATGAAAAAATCTCAGAAAGCTTTCTCGATTCTATCTACATTCTTCTTCGGATTGGTGCTTGTGGCCTGCAGCCATAACCAAACTGTTGCAGAGAACGATGGCTCATATGTAGAAAGCCAAGAAGAGGAACAGGTCGCGGCAGCTGAGCTCGAATCGTATCAAGCTGAAGCGGCTCAAGCCGCCGAAGCCGAAGTCACCGATGAAGCCCCACTACTAGGAAGCTTTTCATTAGACGGTGAATCCGGTGGCGCTCTCTATCAAGAGGATGCGCCACAGCCCGACGTCGTCGCCTCCCCAGTTCAAGACGTGGCCGTTGCAAGCGAAGTGGCAACGCCATGGAAGATGGTAGAGTCCCCCAAACAGAAGGAAGCGATGGTCGCAGCGGTCACGGAACCCGTTGTAGAACAAAGCGTCTTAGAAGAACCAGCGGTCCAACCCTATGCTCCTCCAAGGGACCTTCTTGCCGAAGAACTTGGTGCCGCCAAAAATGAGGCCGAACCACAGCTTGCCAATGCAGAAATAAACCAAAGTTTCTTTAAGAATAACTATGTCTGGCTCGGAGTCGGCTTAGTCTTTCTTGGCATCGTCGTATTCTTTACAACACGAAAAAAAGAAGACGAACAAGGACCGATCGTTTAACGCGCTGAGACTATCCAAATTGGACTATGGATAAGCTTGGCCCTAGGTTTAGTTCTTACCACTGGGCGAACCTTCGCCGATACTGAGCCTGCCCCCAATACAGGGGGTTGTAAAAGCTGCTGTATTTGCCGATATCAGGAATGGGATGATGACGGTAAAAAGATCTGCGAAACTGCACTTGAAAAGTTAACCTGTGATATTAAACGGGCAGAATCTAATGGAAATTGGGCCCATCAGTGCCACGAGAACCTAAATTGGGATGGGTGTACGGGAAATAGAACCTTCATTAACGGATGCCATGGGTGCGATAACGACGGAGAGAGATTTGTTGAGCTTCTCCAAAAAACCATTGATGCAGTGAAAACAAACCCAAAAGAGTGCAAAGAGATTGTCTTTGTCAGTCTAGCCTGCAAAACGGCAAGTCGAAATGATTGGCTACTAAAGGTCCAAGCAATTTGCCAAAACTCGTTAGACGCGCGCATTACCTGTAGAGCCAGCCCGACTATAATCACCACAGATCCACAAACTGGGGAAGTTGACGGCGAGACGCATATCACTGTGTGCGGGGGGTGTGGAACCAAGACCACCATAGAGTACCCAAAATGTGATTCACCGGACGTACTACCCCCTCATTGTGGTCGCCATACTCTCGGCGTCACATACGTCTGCGACGATGGCAAGGGCGGCACGAAAAATCGAGTCTGCTGCAAATCCGACGACCCATTTAAAAAGAAGTGGCAGGACGGCAAGGAGTGCCCAAAGTCTCTATAAAGAATCTGGCGCGGCTTGCTGACGATCTCGTCGGCGAGCTGTTTGCCGATGGGGCCGATACCCCTTCTGGTCTTTTACCGTCGTCATACTTTCTTTAAATACCCGATTAGCGGAAACTCTCCGGCTTGCCAAGGCTTCGCTCGGTGCAACAGGAGGGATCAGTGCCTCACATCCGTAACCAATCAGATCCTGCCGTCCGGCCTGCTGTAGAGCTTGCTTCACTTCAAAATAATTCTCGGGCTTAAAAAACTGCAATAAGGCTCTCTGAAGTTTTCGGTCCCCAAGATACTTCGCGACCTTCACGGGCTTTTTGGTAAAGGGGTCCATCCCTGTGTAGTACATGCTCGTGGCAATATCATAGGGCGCTGGAATAAAATCCTGGACCTGATCGGGACGATACCCATTCTTTTTTAGAAACAACGCGAGATCAATCATGGAATGAAGGTCAGACCCTGGGTGGCTTGCGATAAAGTAGGGGATGACATACTGCTTCTTGCCTGCCTTCTCCGAGGCCTTCTTAAACTTCGTGGCAAAACCTTCAAAGTCCTCAATCGATGGTTTTTTCATTGCCTTAAGCACTTCTAAGTCCGAGTGCTCAGGGGCAACTTTTAAATAACCACTCACGTGATGAGTCGCTAATTCAGTTAAATACTCATCTGATTTCTGAGCCAAATCCATTCGAATTCCACTTGCCACAAATACTTTGCGAATTTTAGGAATACTTCGGGCGGCCTTCATCAGATCAATTAACGGCCCATGATCCGTGCCCAGAAGTTTACAAACCGTGGGGTGGACACAGGAAAGCCGAGTGCACTTCGCCTCAATATCAGGTCGGCTACAACGCATCTCATACATATTGGCCGTCGGGCCACCCATATCACTGACGACACCCTTAAATTGAGGGTCTTGCGTCATTTTTTTTAATTCATTGAGCACTGAGCTCTTCGAACGCGATTGGATGGTTCGCCCCTGATGCGCCGTAATCGAACAGAAAGTACAGCCCCCAAAACAACCTCGCATAATAGTTACTGAGTCCTTAATCATCTCAAACGCAGGGATTTTATCAGCGTAACCCGGATGAGGACGCCTAGAATAAGGAAGATCATAGACCGCATCCAACTCAGCCTGGGGCAGGGGTAACGTCGGAGGGTTTACCACCACAAGCCGATCACCATGTTTCTGAGTTAACGCTTTCGCATTCAGAGGGTTGGTATGATGGTGAATAAACTTCGTTGCCTCTGAAAAGGTTGCTTTGTCTTCGACGACCGACTCAAAGGAAGGAAGTTTCTGAACACCCCATGAAATCGACGATTCATCGAGGATCTCCGAAGCCCCCATTAAATAGGCGACGCCTCTCATATCTCTCAAATCACGGACGGTTTCACCGCGCTGAAGCCGATGCGAGACTTCAACAATGGCCTTTTCACCCATCCCATAGACAACTAAATCTGCTTTAGAATCCAGAAGGATTGAACGTTTGACGGTATCGCTCCAATAATCATAATGCGCGAGACGACGCAGCGACGCCTCAACACCACCCGCAATCACTGTGACACCTGGAAAAGCCTCCCGGCATCGCTGAGCATAGACCAAAGTCGCACGGTCGGGGCGAAGTCCAATCCGTCCACCCGGGGAGTAAGCGTCGTCGTTTCGGACCTTTTTATTGGCCGTGTAGTGGTTAATCATGGAATCCATATTCCCGGCACTCACGCCCATAAAGAGCCGAGGGCGACCAAACTCTCGCCACGGCTCACAGCTCTTCCAATTCGGCTGGCTTAAAATCCCAACCTTGAATCCATGCGATTCTAAAACCCGGCCCAGAATCCCCATCGCAAAACTCGGATGGTCGATATACGCATCACCCGTCACGAGCACAACGTCGACCGAATCCCAACCACGAGACAACATTTCCGCCCGAGTCATCGGAAGATGCGGTTTTTGAATCCCATGATCACTCACCGAAGGACCCCATTTTTCTGAAGTTCCGTTAGCACATCCGATAGCTCGGACGCATTCATATGAGTCACGGGCGTCGCTTCCACCTTCTGGTAAATAATTTCGCCCTGCGTATCGATCACAAAGACACCGCGACTCACCGCTCCTAAGATCCACTTAGACGTGCAGCCAAACGCCTTGGCGACTTTTTTATCTGGGTCACTCAGAAGGCGGAACGGAAAACGAGAGCTCTGAGCAAACTCCGCGTGTTTGTCCACGGAATCGGCACTGATTCCAACCATTTTGATCCCAAAGGATTTCAGGGGATCAAACTGATCTCGGTAACTGCAGAGTTGCTTCGTGCAGACCGGGGTGAAATCTCCTGGATAGAATGCGATGACAAGGGGACCAGACTTAAGTTCTTGATATAAATCAAAAATGACGCCGTCTTGATCGTCTAATTGAAAGGGAGTTGCCTTAGCCATCCGCCTTATATAGCGTGTTTTATGGGAAAGACCAAGGGATTGGGGGAAATCATGAAAACCATTTTACTCGCGGCACTCGTCGTCAACCTTTCAGCTCATGCCATCACACTGAGCCCGAATGAAAGGCTAATCACGATACTCTCTACCAACGATATCCACGGTGGGATTGAGCCCAGCCGACTTAAAAATGGATCTCCAGTTGGGGGCATGGAACTTTGGTCAGGCGTTCACCATGCAATTCGCGAAGGTCTGCGAAAACAATTTGGTACCCAGGCCGGAGTGATTACTGTGGATGCTGGAGACCAATTCCAGGGAACCTTGATTAGCAACTATAATGAGGGAGAACTCCTCTTTAAGATTTTCAATGAGATTGGCTACGACGCAGTCGTTCCAGGAAACCACGATTATGATTTTGGCCCCAGTGGTTGGTTGGAGGACTCAGCCACTGACCCGAGCCGCAAGCGAGAAGCTTTGCAGAATCTCGCGATACTCGCAAAGTTCCCCTTAATTGCGGCAAACGTCTTTTATAAAGATCGGATGGTTAACCACGCTAAGAAGCGTGTTGACGTGAACTCGAATCACTGTGAGCCAGTGGTTCGCGGGGAGACTATCGATTGGAAGTTGGCTCAACGACCGAATGAATTGGTTCCGTATAAAATAGTTAACCGAGCGGGAATTCGAATTGCTCTAATTGGAATGGACCATCCTACGACGATGGAAACAACGACAGCATCCAATGTCGAAGACCTCTGCTTCGCTGATGAAACAGCGATCTATCCCATCGTGCGCAAAGAGCTTGAAACCCAGGCAGATATTTTCATCTTAGTCCTTCATAACGGTGATACGAACCGAGAAAATCGTGTTGCAACATGGGTCAAGAAGTTTGCCGCCCAAGGACTCGTGGACGCTGTCATCTCGGGACATACGCATTTTACCTACAGTGACATGATCGAAGGAATCCCCTTCATTCAGTCTGGATTTGGAGGAAGCCGATTCGGAAGAATTGACCTGATTTGGGATTCGGTTCAACGCAAGATCATCAAAGAGAAAACAGTAGGGCTTGGAGGCATTTCCCTTTTCCATGACGGGTGCGAGCAGTTGGCAGACAACTTCTGCCGTTTTGATCAAGCCCAAGGCCTTTACTATGAATCTTTCAAAGTGACGCCAAATCGGAAAATTTCCGACTGGGTAAAAACGGAAGTCGCCAATATCGCTCCCCTAGGCAATCGGTTGCTCGGCCATGTCCACCATGCTGATCTCACGCGAGATCGCATCTCGGAATCGCCTCTAGCTAACATCCTAACGGACACGCTACGTGACCTAGCCAAAACGGATATCGCCATGCTGAACACAGGAGGAATCCGGACAAATATTGCGATGGGCCCGGTGACATACGGCCACCTCTTTGCCGTCTTTCCTTTTAATAACCATGCCGTGATTTTAGAACCGGTTTCGGAAGAAAAGATCTTAGACATTGTCCAAAAGTCCATTGTCGCCTGCGGCAGCTACGGCCCTGTAATGAGTAGCGGCCTGCAAGTCACTTACGAACGATCATGCCCCAAGAATGCATCCGGGGGCGGCGTCGACAAAAATGCAAAACTCATCCATGTTGCCACCACCGATGGCCGGATATTATTCCCAAAGAGCAGCATGGAGATCCCCAGCGATTTCAGTGTTGCCACGATCGATTTTCTCGCCCGAGGTGGCGACCGCTACCACGAATTCAATGGATTAAAAACAACCCGAGACCTTGGGATCCTTCGCGAAGTCATGGCCAATGAATTAATCAACAAGCACCGAAATTGGGAAGGCA
>Ga0105164_10000938_pt1 | contig 19043 bp, 17 predicted proteins | sample VDWuncwatermetaG_FD_89674 | JGI IMG/M metagenome (GOLD analysis project Ga0105164, IMG submission 89674) | Wastewater microbial communities from Netherlands to study Microbial Dark Matter (Phase II) - VDW unchlorinated drinking water | ecosystem: Environmental > Aquatic > Freshwater > Drinking...
AGTCGTATGGGTACCGTTATCCATGTTTCTAGTCTTAGTCTCTCCAGAATATGGTAATGAGCTCTTGCCAATCGTCAAAGGCACCGTCGCGTTTTTCACATCACTTCTCTTCGTCCTCCTCTCCCTCCTCATCATCGCGTGGAAATACTTCGCTACGCGCCACAGCAAGGCCTAATCGAGGCGGTGGGGTCAGACCCCACAAAAACACAAAAAACGTTGTCTGATATTTCAATCGCCTTTTCTGAGGGAGGAGGTTAAACCTCCTTTTGTAATGGCTTGTAGTTGAGCCACTCTGTGACACTGGCCTTGAAATCCTTGGGTGAGCGCCGCAAGCGATCGCTATCGCTTGCCGCGCAATTCGATCGACCGCTCCACGAGCATGGCGCAATTCCGTAGCGAAGTGTCGCGCGTGATTGATGTCTACCGGCGCATAAAATCCCGCTTGTTTGCACGGTAGGTTGTGCTAATCTGTACATATGCGTACAGGAGGAATGACGTAATGAATTTTGGTCGCCGTGAAGAAGTGTGATACAATGGCGACGTTATGGTACGGACACTCGAAATAGCGTTCTCAAAAGTCGCTTCACTGCCCGCGGCGGTGCAAGAACAACTTGGACGGGAACTTTTGGAGCGTATCGACACACTCGTACAGCTTCGTTCAGAGATCAACCTTGGCATACGCGAACTCGATGACGGGCTTGGCAAACCCCTTGATATCGAAGAAGTTATCCTGCAAGCTCACGAAGAACATGCCAGAGAGTAGGCCGATTATTTGGGCTCCCAAAGCACGAGTAGACGTCAATACCGTTTTTAACGGCCGTTCGAAGTGAGATAATGAAATCAAGCGCCTGTTATTATGACTTCCGTAATCAAACTCATCCGCGGGGGATTCGCGGGCAAGTCGATCGGCCGCGTTCTCTTTAATGACATGGTGGAGCACTCATGCGCAGGTATGCGCGGACGCGTGCTCGATCTCGCCGGCGGCGCATCGCCCGGCTACCTTGCGGTACTGCCCCGCGGGATTGATCTGGTGCGCACCAATCGTGTCGCGTCGGACGGCGTCGGGCGGATCGACTTCAATCGCCCGCTTCCGTTTGAAGACGCGTCGTTTGATGCGGTACTGCTTTTCAACGCGATCTACATTGCCGACGATCCGGCCCTGCTCATGCGGGAGATTGTCCGAATACTGAAGTCGGGCGGCGCACTGTATATGTCGTCGCCGTTTATCGCCAACGAAATGCCCGAGCCACACGATTATGTGCGATTTACCGCCGAGGGGCTCGAGCGATTGTGCCGCGGCGCGGGATTCTCGCGCGCGTCGATTGCACGGGTCGGCGAGCGGGCCAGCGCCGCGATGGCCCTGCTCGGACCGTTCTTCCTCTTTAATATCATCCGCGGGCTTGTGTATCCGTGGGTGATTCTGTTTGATAAGCTGGTGCCTGCACGCGTGCGCAAAGAGCATCCGTGTCCTATGTTTTATTTTATTGTGTGCAGAAAGTGATATGAACATCCTCTACATCGCCAATGTCCGCATGCCGACCGAGAAGGCGCACGGCCTGCAGATCATGAAGACCTGCGAGGCTTTTGCCGATCTGGGGCACCGCGTCACGCTCACGGTGCCGCGGCGCCGCAACACTATCAAGGACGATCCGTTTGCATACTATGCCGTGCGGAAGAATTTTGAGATACGGAAAGTATTTTCACTCGATCTTATCCGTTGGGGAAAGGCGGGTTTTCTGGTCCAGTACGCGACGTTTTCGATCGCCGCGGCTTTGTCGAAAAGTGTCCGCTCAGCCGACCTGATCTACGGGCGCGACGAGCTTTCGCTCTTGTTCGTCTCTCCGTTTGCGCGCGCGCCGATCGTATGGGAATCGCACGTGGGAGCGTGGAACGGAGCGGCGCGCCATGTGGCGCGCCGCGCGCGGGCGATCGTTACGATCTCGGGCGGCCTCAAGGAGTTTTACAGTTCAAAAGGTGTTCCGGCATCCGACATCATCGTCGCTCCCGACGGGGTTGACCTCGAAGATTTTTCGCATCCGGAGTCAAAAGAAGCCGCTCGCCGTCGGCTCGGGCTCCCGATCGACGGAAAGATCGCGCTTTATATCGGCCGTCTCGACGGTTGGAAAGGCGTCGACACGCTGTGCGAAACGGCGCAGTACCTCTCGCCCGATATATGGGTCGCCGTTATCGGGGGCGAGCCCGAGCAAGTTGCCGCCTTCAAGAGAAAGTATCCCACGGTGATTTTCTTGGGGTATCGTCCATATCGTGAACTTGCCAATAATCAATCAGCGGGAGATATGCTCGTACTTCCCAATACGGCGCGTGATGAAATATCCGCTCGATTCACCTCGCCGCTGAAATTATTTACCTACATGGCCTCCGGCATACCGATCGTCGCGTCCGATTTGCCCAGTATCCGCGAGGTGCTCGACGATCGTTCCGCAGTGTTTTTCAAACCGGATGAGCCGCACTCACTGGCCAACACGATCAGTATACTTGCCGCTGACCCCGTGCAAGGTGAAAATCTTGCTCGCCGTGCTCGCGAGACGGTGGAGCGGTACACTTGGCGCGAGCGAGCTCAAATGATTCTCTTGGTAGTACGCGTGTGATCATATGAAATTATCCTGGAACCGAGTATTTCTTTTCTTGCTCCTCCTTTTTATTGCAGGGGCGGTGCTCTATCCCGATTCGTTCGGCAATAATCCGGACATCATCCAGGACGAGAGTTATTTCCTGACCAGTTCGCTCGCGTCGATCCAAAAACATACATTGCCCGGTTGGGAATTCTCTCCATCAGGGGCATATTACGGGGGCATCCAGACGTATCTCGACACGGTAGCCATGATGCCTGTCGTCGCATACGCGGTCATATCCGCGCATTTCTCGCTTCTGCAAGCGCAAGTGCAATTAGCGTTGCACACCGGCGATCTCTTGCATGTCTTGCGTCTCGTCAATGGAATACTGATTGTCGGCGTGATCGGATCTTTCTTTTGGTATTTCTCAAAAAGAAAGATTCCGCGGCTTCTCGCATGGCAACTGCTTTTCGTGCTGTTTTTATTGCTGGGCAACTCGATCGTGATCGGTTTGCTCCACACCGCCAAGGTATGGTCTATCGCCCTCCTCATCGAGACATCAATCGGTATTTTGTTCTTGGCCAATGAATACTTTGTAAGTCGCTTCAATACATTGTTCATACCTCAAAAGACGTATGTGATGCTCATGGTATGGGGAGTTGTACTTGCATTTTTCCAGGATTTCGTCGGAGTGTTCACTGCCGGTTTGTGGTTCCTTTACGCAATCGCCCTCGGGCATTTCCCTATAAGGGATGTCATCGGGTATCTCAAAAAACACTGGTATATCGTCGCGATATTCTCATTGACGCAAATATCATTCTTTTGTCGGGGCATTATCGCGCGGGTGCATCCGTCGTTGCTCGACTATGCGGGAAATTCGACGAGGGATCCGACGGGCGGCATCGACTGGCTTCATCGTTTGTATGATCCGGTGATAAATGCACTCTGGAGCGAACCGCTCGTCATCTTGTATCCGATAGGCATCATACTCACGATCGTATGGGCCATGCGCGATACATCGTTCCTTATCCGTACGCGCGATCGCATCTTTGTCGTCATCGCAATCATCAATCCGCTTCTCACATTCCTCTTTTATTACGGCATCTTGGGCTTTAGTCTGTTTCCGCGCTATTCGCTTCCGCTCGCCGCCGCCTGTTCGTTCTCCGCGGCGATGCTCCTTGTACAAAGCCGCAAGGTGCTTGCTGGAGCACTCGTGCTCAGCGGAGCCGTATTCGCTGTCGTCTCGCTTCAGAGTATCGAACTCTTTTGGCAGCCCTCATCGGCAGTGATGTTGGAACGAACCATCGCGGCTCGTTATAATTCGCCCGACAATGTATTCATCATAGAACCGGCGTCGTTGCGGCTCGCTCTACCGATTAACGATCGTTCGCTCGCATTGCTCAACGATAGGAGGAAGGCGCTCACTCGCTTCACCTTTTTGTCCCGTTATCCCACGCTTGTGCACAAAGATGTTTCGTTTGCTCCGATCATCCTCTTCGCCGATACCGCGCAGGAAGAGAGGTCATATCTCAACCAATTCGGCAACGGTACGAGCAGTGTGTGGACGATCACGCAGGATTGCGCACGCATGTGCGCTCCGAAGGAAGTGCAAGAGGGGTCGTGCTTCGCGATCAACGCGCCGGCTTGCGATGCTTTTTCTCCCGACGATCAAAAAGAATATCCGGTGCTCCTCCTCTCGGATTTTCTTTCACAATCACAGCTCGGGATTACTTACATCGCGCACAAGGTATGGTCCGCAAAACGGTAGCGTCAATTTGAATCATTGTGCATGAATTTCAAAAGCACTCCGATGAAACCGAGCGCCATGACGAGCACGCTCAAGGCGATGGCGAAGAATATGATCATCGCGAGTACCGGCGCTACGAGCGCGAGCACGGCGCAGGCGACTCCGGCGAGGAAGACGGCGATGGCACAAAGCAAAAATATCTTGATCGGATTATAAAAGAGAATGGCCTCGACGATGATCTGTAATGATCGCAGTGTGTCGCGGATGTGATTCACTTTTGAGAAGCCGGCGCGCTTGTGATATTCGATCGGTATGTAGTGCACTGAGTATGCGTTGAGCATAAACGCAAGCGTGACGGTCGTAGTGAAAGAAAAGCCGCTTGAGAGCGTATGGAAAAATCGCATGGAGAGATCTTTGCGAAAAACACGACAACCGGAATTGATATCGGGAATCCTGCGCCCCGTCGCAAATTCGGAGAGAAACCGGAAGGATACGCGCGCGATGCGTTTCAAGAGTGACCCGTGATAGTGCACTCCCTGCCGGGCGCCGACGACCATGTGGAAGCCTTTCTCGTATTCGGCGATGAGCGCGGAGAGCGCGGCGACCGGATATGAGCCGTCGGCGTCGAGGATGATAATGTGATCTTCCACGGCCTGCGTGATCCCGCGCTTGAGCGAGTAGCCGTAGCCGAAATTCTGCAGGTTGTGTAAGACCGTCACCGGATATTTTCGCGCCCGCTCAAGGGTGCCGTCACGCGAGTGATCATCGACGACGATTACCTCGCAACGGTCTTTCATTTCGCCGCCGAAGATTTCCTCGAGCACTTTTCCTATAGCGTCTTCTTCGTTGTAGGCGGGAATGACGATTGAGTAGCGGTTATTGTTCATAGTCGATGGACGTTAATATGCGGCATAAAAGTCGCCTTGGCAAGCGATGGTTACCGTGAAGTAGCGGGATTAAAAATATAGAGCCGCGCGATGATGAACGTGGCGACCGCCAGCACCACCGATATCATCATTTGCGAGAATATGTACCAGATGTGCGCGTACTCGACCAGCAAAAAGAGGAACGTCGTGTTGAGTGTTACGTTGACGATCTGAAGGATCAGATATTTTATGATTTGCACATGGGCGCCTTCGAGAGAATGGTCGCGGAATGTCCAAAACTTTTGCACGAGGTAGCTACATACGAACGCGATACAAAACGACATGACCGCCGAGATCAGATAGTAGATGTGGAAAAATTCGGTGAAGCTATAGAGTAACGAGAGGTTCAAAGCCGTCACCGCTCCGCCCGCAAACAGGTATTTTACAATCTGCACATGGACGTGTTTTGTCATTGCAGGAGTATAGCACTTTTGAGGCGCGTACCGATTCTATTTGCATTCGCCATGATGGTAAGCGCGGGTGGTTTGGCGGGTAGCGACGCCCACGATGCGGCGTCGGCGACGTAGATGCGATCCGCTTGATGGAGGCGGCCGTCTCTGTCGACGCTCAACACATGCTCGACGGTCGACTCGCTATATGGCACGCCGCCGGCATAGTGCGAGGTGGCGCCAAACGGATTGCGCACCGACGTGAGCGGCAAGAGTCCCAACGCGCGCAATGCCCGCTTGATCGGTTTTATTTTTTTATCCTGTGCCGTTTTGTGCGCCGGGGTTTCCGTATGGGTGATCTCAAGATGATCGCCACTGACATCCTTGCGCAATATTGATTGTCCGAATGTCCCCGCGCTCATGGGGAACCGCACATCCGCCAGTACCATTGCTGGCGTGATCAAGGATAACACGGACAGCGCTTCGGGGACGGGAAGCGGGACGTAGCGCAGTAATTTGTACAACAAGAGCGATTTGTAACTGTACAACTGCACATACGCATTGACCGGATTGCCGCCGTGTCGCGTGCCGGACATGATAAGCTGGCACAAACTATGGCGGTGTGGATCGCTTCTGTGGCCTAGACGGGAGAGGAGGAGGTTCGGAATGAGGTAATTATTTTTGAGGATGAGCGGAACGGGTGTGTCAAAGAGATCGAAACTGCGCAGGAGAATGCGCGTCGTATTGATCGCTCCGGCGGCCATGATGAGGCGCTTTGCGCGGAATCGGATGTCTTGGTGCGTAGCGGTGTTTTTCGTAACGACGATAACCGCGGCCGATTCTTGCCGCACGGTCTTCACGAATATATCGGGGACGTAGGTAAAATTCGGATATGTCCGCAATGTCTCCAATGTATAATGCCCGCGATAGATCGATCGCCCGATATTGTCCCAAAAATCCATATCGCGGTATGCGGTCGCGCGGCGACCATCCTTGTCGCGGGTGAGAAGCGCGAGTGCGGGTTGTTCGACACGGAACCCCATGTTGTCGAAGAAAGGTTTTCTTGAGAGAAAGGTGCGGAGTATACGCGTACTGTTATCGTCGATTTCTGCGGGAGACTGCAAATCATGTTTGGCGTTTGTCCCGGAAACGCCGATCCGCTTGATGATGGCGGCGTAATGGGTCTTCATTTCTTCCGGCGGAATGCCGACCGATCGAAGTTCTTCATCGTCGAAAAAACCGCACACCGCGCCCCACGCCTCCGAGAGGCCGCCGCTCGCGAGGCTTTGCGTGATCACCGAGCTGTCGTTGCGCACCGGCGCATGGGTGTCCGCGCCGCGCACGATATATCGTCTGCGCCCGCTCGTCATGGCGCCCGCATGCCCCGCGTCGCCTGTCGATGCGCCTATGCCCGAGAGGTCATCACCCAAGAATATCTTATCTTGCCCCGCGTCGGAACGACGGTGTTCTTCAAAGCTCAAGGGGACACCTTCTTCCAAAGTGTGAGATTCATCAAGGCCGACGTCGAGCATGGTCACACGCACGCCACCCTCCACCAGCGGATACGCCGCGTGCAATCCCGCAATGCCGCTACCGATTATGATGACGTCGGATTCAGGCATTGTGTTTGTAGAGACCGGGAATGCATAAGAGGAGCACTCCCAGCATGAGCTTGCCGATAACTTTGAATCCATAGCGAAAAATATCCATTGCAAGACTTTGCAAACTTCTTTCTTGTGGCAACAGCCAATCGCTCGAAAGGGGACTGCATTCGAGAATCGCGGCGGCGATGAGAAGTTTGCGTTGAAAAGCGCCGGATGGCCGCAACAATCTGGTGACGGCGTCGAACGCGCCGATGCGTGAGCGTGTGCTCAAGATAAACGGACTGATGTGGTGCGCATCAAGGCCGTATGCGCCAACGGCGCGCTCAAACAGATCGGTGTGGTACTTTCCGATCGGCGCTTTGGGCATCACATATCGCAAGAGCGCGTATGACTCTTTCTTTTCCGAGTCCCTGTCTCGAAGCATGTCCCGCAAACCTTGCCGGAGCGCGCGCGGATGAAAATCGTATTCCCGAAAAAAGACCTCCGCGTCCACTTTCACGTCCTGGCCCGTTGCGATCACATTGCTCACCGTGATCGGCTTCTTCTTCGTCAATACCTCAAAGACACGTGCCAATAGGTATGCGACAGGAATGGGTATATGAAGAAGAACGACTTTTTTCCGGTGTATTTCTTGTGCGATGATGCGTACAAGATTGTTGAATGACACGATATCCGGCCCGCCGAGATCGTAGATGGCGCACGCTCGCGGAAGCTGGCGGACGAGCGTGTGCTCGATCGCGACCGCGACATCGGCGACATGTATGGGTCGCGACGTGAATGTACCCGATCCTATGACCGGCACGACGGGCAGTCTCGTGTATCCGATGAGTGTCCCGAAGATGCCCGCGTGTATATCGCCGTACACGATACTCGGTTTGAGGATGACTGCCGGTATGCCGCTTGCTTGGACGAGTTCGTCCGCTTCGTGCTTGGTATTGCCGTACACGCCTTTTTTGGAGAGTTTGGTGGAGATTGTGCTGATATTGACGAACCCTTTTACTTTTGCCGCATGGCAGGCGGCGATCAGATTTTTGGTGCCGGTAACGTTGACCGCGAAGCTTTCCGGTTCGTCCGCTTTTGCGGCGGCGAGATGCACGACGGTGTCGATATCGCGCACGCAAATCTCAAGAAACGCCGTATCACGAATATCTCCCACGTGCCACCGCATATGCGGATGGTCGAAAGAAATAGACGTACCGCGGCGAACGATACCCGACACGTCATATCCCTTTTCAAGCAAGTGTTTTGTAACCATCGTGCCGATGAATCCGCCCGCGCCGGTTATCAGTACTTTCATGGGAGTATCTTACACCGGATTCAGGCATGGTATAGTATCGGGCGTATGAGCATTGGCGCACGTATTTCCTGTGAATTGCGCCGACACTGGCCGGTTTTGGTGTTGGCAGTCTTTGTAGGCCTGATTACCACGGTGCCTCCCTCGGTGGCGGTGCATCGGATGGGAGCGGCGTATCAGGGCGTATCGCCCGTCGTGATCGATGATCAAATGTATTATCTCGCGCGCGGCCATGAGACCTTCGACGGTCACCCAACGCTCGGTAGTCCCTACCTCGCCGAATACAAAGACACGCCGAGCGGGCAATCGTGGGTACCCGACATGGTGCTCGCCCGCATCAGCGAGCTTTTCGGCGGCTTGCAATCCGAGGTGACGGTGTACGGCTTTTTCTTCCCGTTTCTCGTCGTTCTTTTATCATACGCGATCATGCATGTGTTGAGCCGCGACCGATTGCTCTCGTTCGCGCTCGCCGCACTCGCCGATCCGGGCATCAATTTTCAGACGTTTTTGCGCACGCCTCATCCCCAGCTTTTGACGGTGCTTTTTGCGGCACTCCTCGCGATACTTCTCTCGCTTGAGCGCAAGAGCGCACGATGGGCGATCGTCGCCGCTGTCTTAGGCGGTTCGCTCTTCTATATGTACCCGTTTTATTGGACGTACTATGTGGTCATGGTCGCGCTTGCCGTTCCGGCTTGTTTTTTGTTGGTGAGGGATAGCGGCGCACACAAGACGCTTGGCTCCATCCTTCTCGGATCGCTCGCGCTCGGCATACCGTATTTCATCGAGAATTATCGGGTATCGAAATTATGGTATTACCACGAGGCACTGCAACGCAACGGCGTCATCAGTACGCATTTTCCTTCTGGTTTCTATATCACGATCATCGTCGCATCGTCGCTCGCCGTGTGGCTATGGGCCTGGTATAAGCGATTCATCCCGCGCACCCCTGCAAATGTCTTTATCGCATGCGCGGCGGCGGCGGGTGTCGCGGTGGCGAGCCAGGCGGTGATCACCGGCGTCAATTTTTTCTTCACCGTGCACTACACGACGTTTGTCGAGTTTATGTGTATATTCGTGCTCGGCGCATCGGTGCCGGCGATCTTCTATGCGTACATGCCGCAACGCAAACGGTACGCGGTCCGGTGGATCGCGGCGACCATAGTGATAGCTCTTTCATTGTGGCATGCGGTCCCGGGAATTATCAGACTTTCGACACCCACGGTGAACGACATCGCCGTACAGCGGTACGGCCCCGTCTTGCAGTGGCTTGATGCCAACACCAAGACGGACGAGGTGGTCTACGCCGACAATGTATTGAGCACCTATATTCCGGCCTATACGCGGGACAACGTCCTCTTTTCTTCTTGGGCGGAAGTCAATCTTATGCCGGATAGGGAAGTGCGTGATCGGTTCATACGGTGGCACTATTTTGACGGACTCACGCGGGAAAGCATCATCGCGAGAGAAGCGGACGTTTTCGGCGCGTACTATCTCGGAGTGTGGCAACATACGGCACAGATCAATAAACTGCGCCGATTGCTCGGCATGCCTCCTTTGGTGGTCGATCGATATCCCGAATCCGACATACAATCTCTTATCGACCAAGAACATCTCTTGCAAAAGAAGCCTTTTCTCGCCGCCATACAAGGCTACCATTTGCGATATCTCGTGTGGGATACTACACTGCATCCGGAGTGGCGCGTAGCGGCCGTCCCCGGTCTGCACAAGCTCTACGAGGCGAACGGCCTGGTGGTATATGCCATGCCGTCTTCTTCGTAATATAAACAACCCTTCTCTGTTATACTCCACCGTATGAGACTATCGGTCGTCACGCCTGTCTTTAACGAAGAGCGATCCATACCAATCTTCCTTGAGCGCCTGAGTGCGGTTTTGTCAACGCTCGGTGAGTATGAAATAATCGCCGTCGATGACGGATCGCGAGACGGCAGCTTTGGCGCGCTTTGTGCTGTCGTAGCGCAAGACCCTCGTGTGAAGGTGATCCGCCTCGCGACCAACTTCGGCCAGACGGCCGCGCTCGCGGCGGGCATCGAGGCGGCGCGCGGAAGAGTAGTCGTCTTGATCGACAGCGATCTCGAAAACGATCCGGCGGATATTCCATATATCATTCAATCAATCGAGGACGACGAATCCGATGTGGTGTCTGGGTGGCGCGAGCACCGATGGGCGGGTGCCGCCCTCACGCGGCGTTTGCCGTCGCATGCCGCCAACTGGCTCATATCGAGAGTCACCGGTGTGCACTTGCACGATTACGGTTGCACGCTCAAGGCGTATCGCCGCGAGATCATCCAAGATGTCGCGCTCTATGGCGAAATGCATCGGTTCATACCGGCGTATGCCGCACAACAGGGCGCGCGCGTCAAAGAGATACCCGTGCGCTATGAGCCGCGCCGGTATGGCAAAAGCAACTACGGCCTTTCGCGCACGTTGCGCGTGATCCCCGACCTCTTCCTCTTCGTATTTTTCGCGCGATTCGGCAATCGCCCGATGCATCTCTTCGGCTATGCCGCGTTCATTTCCTTCGGGGCGGGGATGGTCGCTATCGGGTTTGCGCTCTATTGGAAACTCTTCGAAGGCGTGTCGCTCATCGAAACGCCGCTACCGACCTTCGCGGCGATGGCGGCGATCCTCGGCGTGCAATTCTTGATGTTCGGCTTTCTCGCCGAGATGCTGATGCGTACCTACTACGAATCGCAAAACCGTCGCCCGTATCGGATCAAAGAGACTGTCGGCATCGAAAGCCGCGACGATAACCATTGAATATGTGCGGCATCGCAGGATTCGTCGGCGACGGAGAGAGAACGGATGCGGAGCGCATGATTGCAATGATCCGCTATCGCGGGCCCGACGATGTCGGTGCCGAGACGTTTCCGGGCGGCGCTTTTGCGCACGCACGGCTCTCAATCGTCGATTTGTCCGCCGCGGGGCATCAACCGATGCGCGGCGCGCAGGGGACGGCGATCATCGCATTTAATGGCGAGATATACAATTTTGAAGAAATGCGCGACAGATGCGGCGCGTATCCCTTCAAGGGGCACTCCGATACCGAGGTGATCGTAGCGCTTTACGAGCGATTCGGCGAAGCATGCTTCGCCATGCTCGACGGTATGTTTGCGATCGCTCTGTGGGACACAAAGACGAAAAAGCTCTATCTCGCGCGCGATCGCATGGGCAAGAAGCCTTTGTATTGGGGTGTCTTCGACGGTACGCTCGTCTTTGCCTCCGAGCCAAAGGCGCTGTTTGAGCACTCTGCGACGCGTACGCATCGCGCGCTTGATCGAACCGCGCTCGCGCATTACCTTGCACTCGATTATGTACCGACGCCGTTGTCTATCTATGCGGGCGTACATAAAGTGCCGCCGGCTTCGTACATCGTCTATGACGGCGCGAACGCGGAAACACGTCGTTTGTGGGAACCGCCGCAGAGCGATGTGCGGATGAGTATGTCGGATGCGCTCATGCGTCTCGATACGGAAATGCAAGCGGCTACCAAGCGGCGCCTCGTCGCCGACGTGCCGATAGGTATCTTTCTCTCTGGTGGACTCGATAGCTCGGCGGTTACGTACTATGCGCGTCAGGTGCTTGAGGCCGCGCCGCATACGTTTTCGATCGGTTTTGATGAAGGCGGTTTCAATGAAGCGTCGTATGCAAAGCATGTAGCCAAAGAGCTGGGAACCATCCATCACCACCGGCTCTGCACCGACGACGAAGTGCTCGCGCTCATCCCCTCGATCTACGACAAGCTCGACGAGCCCATGGCCGATGCCTCGCTCATTCCTACCGCGCTTCTATCGCAATTCACGCGCGAGCATGTGACGGTGGCGCTCGGGGGCGACGGCGCCGACGAGCTCTTCGCGGGATATCCGACCTTTCAAGCGGAGCAGATTATGAGATATCTCCCGCTTTCGTATACCCCGCACATACTGCGCCGGGCCGCCGCCGCTCTCGTACATGCGATACCCGCACGGCACGGGTATTTGAGCTTTGACTTCATCGCGCAGAAATTCCTCGAAGGCGCCTATGAGCGCAATATATTCCTGCGGCACGCGCATTGGCTCGGCACCTGGGCACCCGATGAGCAAAAGACCTTGACGCATGATGTGCCCGCTATTGATCCGTATGCGATGAACGTCGCGTATGCAAAGGAGCGCTCGCTCGCCGATCCGCGCAATCAAAATCTCTGGATGTACGCGCGCTCGTACATGATGGATCAGGTGTTGGTCAAGGTGGATCGTGCGAGCATGTATGCCGCGCTCGAAGTGCGTGCGCCGTTTCTCGATACGGCGGTCGTCTCGCTTGCGAGCACGCTTCCGTATGAATACAAGATCAAAGGGTTCCGCACCAAACATCTGCTCAAAGAGCTCATGCGTGGCAAGCTACCCGATGCGATAATCGACCGCAAGAAGCACGGATTCGGCGTGCCGATGGGCGCGTGGCTGCGCGGGCCGTTGCGATTGTGGGCCGAAGACCTGATTTCAGATTCCGCGCTTGCGCGGTCGGACGTGTTCACATCGAAGGCGGTGCGCGCCCTGTGGAGCGAACATCAGGCGGGTGTGCGCGATCATCGCAAAAAGCTTTGGAACATCATCGTCTTTCAGTTGTGGTACGATGCGATGATCTCGAAATAAAAATTCCCCCCATGAAAGAACATCACTATCAGGACATGTACGACGGCGAGATGTCGCACTGGTGGTATCGCGTGCGTCGGGAAATGGTGCATGATATCATCGCCACCTATTTTCCAGTACGATATGATCTGCGCATCCTCGACGTCGGGTGCGGCGCCGGTGCGCTCCTCTCCGAGCTCGCGCAATACGGCTCAGCGACGGGTATCGACATGTCGCCCAAAGCCGTAGCGTTTTGCCGCGCGCGTGGCGTAGGCGACGTCTCCGTGAGCACTGCCGAGCGCATCGCGGCGCCTGATGCGGCGTTCGACATCGTCCTTGCACTCGATGTCTTGGAACACATCAAAGATGATCATGCTGCGGTGCGCGAGATGCGGCGCGTACTCCGCCCCGGCGGCGTCGCGATCGTTTTCGTGCCCGCGTTCATGTTTCTGTGGGGAGTCACCGATGTCTTGAGCGAGCACTATCGTCGTTACACGCGCCCGGGGATCACATCGGTTTTCGCCGCCGAAGAGCTCTCGATCGTCCGCAGTTCGTACTTCAATACGTTTCTCTTCCCGCCTATCGCATTGATCCGTCTCCTCGTGCGTTTGTTCAGAATCCCTGTCCGTTCGGAGAACGCCGTCGATGATTCTTTTTTCAATAAAATGTTCTACGCTGTTTTTCACATGGAGTCTCGGCTTCTTCGGCATATCAACATGCCGTTTGGCGTGTCGGTACTCGTGATCGCGCGAAAACCGATCTGACAACAACAGCTGGAATGATTTCATTGAATGTGTATAATGCAAGTATTATTTTTTTGGCCATATTTCTTGTATATGAACAAATTCACCAGTTTTTTGTTTTCCGGAGCCCTTGCTCTTTTTTTGGTGGTGACACCGAGTCTTTCGTTCGCCGTAGGTATTGCCACCCTTAACGCCCTCGGTGCTAAGAATCAATTTTTTGCGACTACTACCGCATCCGCGACGACGATGCACATGAAGATCGTGAGTGCGACTGATACGCACACCTTCCAATGGGACGCCTCTCCGTGGCTTCTTGCCCAAGGGGGTACGGGTGCAACGTCTTTTACTGATGGGTCAATACCGTTTATCTGGGGAGGGGTCTTTGTTCAATCCAATGGCCAGCTCTTCTGGAATAATACTGATAGTATTTTGAGTATTGGAGGGACGGCAACCGTCGCGAAGGTTAATATCAAAGGATCTGGAAGTCTCGACCTGCTCGATGTCGCCACATCTGCAGGGTCTCCCTCACTGTACGTCAAGGCGTCCGGCAATGTGGGCATCGGCAATTCGAGTCCGCTACATGCACTCGACGTATCCGGAGCGATGTACAGTCGTCTTGTGACACTCACCGATGCACCGTCGCTCGCTATCGATTGGAATGCAGGGAATGTACAATCGTTGACCCTAAGTACAAACACGACCTTGACGTTCTCGGATGGGCAAGTGGGCGGAGAGTACAAACTTATCTTAAAACAAGATGCAACTGGCGGCAGAACTATCACATGGCCGGTCTCGGTAAAATGGGTGGGTGGAATTGCGCCAACACTCACATCAAACGCAAACGGGATAGACGTTGTGAGCTTCGTACATGATGGAAGTTTCTATCTAGGATCGTATACCCTCGATCATAAGGTGCCAGTAGCCCCGCCGGCGGGGATCGCTTTCGATAATGCGATAACCCAACAGACAAGCCAGGGGACGAATAATCTTACATTCTCATACACGACGAGTGGCACAAATCGCTATTTGTTTGTGGGATGTGTCGCAAACGGGAGTGGTGCGGCGATAACGAACATCACCTACGCGGGTACTCCAATGACTCAGATAAACTCCCTAACGGCGGTGGGTTTTTTGAATGAAACGGATTACCTTTTTGGTCTTGCGGCACCGGCGACGGGCATTCATGATATGGTCGTCACGACGAACACTCCTTCAACCATTGCATGTGCCGCATCTTCCTATACGGGAGCGCAACAAACGACTGCGGTAGAAGCATCGAACACCGCACAAGGACAATCGGGAGGTACGGCAATCGTCTCAGTCACTACGATAACGGACAATGATTGGCTCGTTGGTTTCGCTCGCATGGATGGAGCGCCCACCGCTGGCCCTAACACCGTAAATAGAGGCAATTCGTTATTCGTAGACATGATGGACACGAACGGAGCGCAAACACCGGCAGGATCGCATTCCATGAATTACACCGGGGCTACCGATTGGAACTGGATAGCGGCGGCACTCAAACCAGCGGGGATTTGAGTTGCATACGCCCACCTCGATCATACGCACAAATACGGTATGAGAATCTTTATAACGGGCATATCGGGTTTTGTGGGCGCGGGGCTTGCTCGCGGATTGCTCGGCGACGGGGCTGAAGTGCATGGACTGGTGCGACCGTCGTCAAACCTGTGGCGCCTCGCGGATATCCGAGATCGTCTTCATCTGCACAGCGGCGATCTCCTTGACGCGGAGTCGATGCGCGCGGCGCTTCACGCCGCGCGGCCCGACGCACTGTTCCATCTCGGGGTGTATGGAGCGTATCCGACGCAAAAAGACAAAAACACGATCGTACGCACGTCGCTCCTCGCGACCATGGATCTCTTGGATATGGCAAAAGAAGCCGGCGTGGGAATCATCGTCAACACGGGAAGTTCTTCGGAATACGGCACAAAGAATCATCCGATGAGGGAAGATGAGATCATCGAACCGAACGGTTACTATGCCGTAGGTAAGGCGGCGCAGACGCTGTATTGCCAACAGTTCGCGCGAGAAGAAAAAATCCCCGTCATCACGTTACGCCTCTTTTCGGTTTTTGGTCCCTACGAGGAGCCGACGCGGTTTATACCGACGTTGATTAGCAATGCGCTCGCAAACAAAGATATCCCGCTTGCGAACGCTTCAACGGCGCGCGACTTCGTATACCTTGATGATTGCGTGGAAGCCTACCGCTTGGCGGCGAGGCATCCGGAGCTTTCGGAACATATATTCAATGTCGGCAGCGGCGTCCAACATACGATCAAAGAGGCGTTTGACGAGGTGGTCGCGCTTTCGGGGAGCGCGTCGCGGCCGCTCATCGGCGCATATGAGGGACGCGATTTCGATACGTCGATATGGGTTGCGGATATGGACAAGACCCGCTCCGAGTTGGGTTTCTCGCCGCGCTATACGTTTCCGGAAGGACTTCGTGCTACCATGGATTGGTTCAAAACGCATGGCGACCAGACATACACACATTGAGAAAATCGGTGCGAGGATCCGGCGTCTCGTCATTGAGATGTCTCATCGAAGCCGCTCCGGCGAGACCGGATCGGCGCTCTCCATAAGCGACATACTTGCCGTTCTCTATTTCAAGATCATGCGCAATGATCCCAAGAAACCGGACGATCCGAAGCGGGATCGGTTTGTACTCAGTAAAGGGCATGGCGCGGCGGCACTGTACGCCGCGCTTGCCTTGCGGGGTTATTTTGAAGAAGACCTCTTGCACGGGCACCGAATGAACGGCGGCGTCTTTCATGGACACCCCTCGCGAGGAGCGGCGCCGGGCATCGAAGTCTCGACCGGTTCTCTCGGACACGGTCTTTCGATAGCGGTCGGGATGGCGTATGCGCTTCGGAAAACAAAAAGCACGGTGTATGTGCTTCTCGGGGACGGAGAATGCAACGAAGGGTCGGTATGGGAAGCGGTCTTGTCGGCCGGCGCGCTCGCCTTGCCCAACATCATAGCAATCGTTGATGACAATAAATTCCAGGGGTTCGGAGCGTCAAGAGAGATAAACCCATTCGATATGGAACGGCAATGGCAATCGTTCGGTTGGAGCGCGGAGCGCGTCGACGGGCACGATGTCGATGCGCTCGAGCGCGCGCTCCGTGCCGCGACGCATTCACAACGGCCGACCGTCATCATCGCCGATACCGTCTCGGGCAAGGGAGTGCCGGCCATTGAGAATTCACTGCAAGCGCATTACTATGTGCCCGACGATGCCGCGCTCGAAGCGGCGGGAAACAATCTATGAGACGGGATTTCGTGGCGCAGATGATTGATGAAATGGAGCACGATCCGGAGATTTTCTTTTTGACCGCCGATCTCGGTTTCAACGCGCTGGAGCAGATTCAAGCGCGTTTCCCCGACCGCTTCCTGAATGTCGGCATTATGGAACAACACATGATTGGAATGGCGAGCGGTTTGGCGCTTGAGGGAAAGAAAGTGATAGCCTACTCGATCGCGTCCTTCGCGGTCATGCGTCCGTATGAACAAATCCGCGACGACGTGTGTTATCACGATTTGGACGTGAAAATAATCGGCACGGGCGGCGGATACAATTATGCGACACATGGCGTGACGCATCATACGGTCGAAGACATCGCGATCATGAATGTACTGCCGCATATGGCGGTTCTTTCTCCCAGCTATTCGTGGGAAGCGAAAGAAGCGACACGAGCGATGATGCGCCACAAGGGTCCGGTGTACATGCGTCTCGGGAAGAGCCCCGGCATTTCATATGAACGGACGTCTTTCCGCTTCGCACTGGGGCGCGGATTCGTAGTGCGCAAAGGGACGTCGATCGTTCTTATCTCGACGGGCAATATGCTTGATGTCGTCGAAAAGACGGCGGATATTCTTGAACAAAAACTCAAGACATCGGTATGCGTTATCAGTATGCCAAGCTTGAAACCGTTTGACGAGAAATTACTCGTGCGCCACGCACGAGGCGCTCAAGGAGTATTCACCATAGAGGAGCATAGCGTTGTGGGCGGTCTTGGTTCGATCGTCTCTTCCGTCCTCCTCAAAAACGGGTTGCGTGCGGCGAAGTATCGCTCGTTCGGGTTTCCCGCAGACTCCTTCTTGAAAGACGTCGGTGATCGAGATCACCTGCTGAAGCGTGTCGGACTCGATCCGGTACGATTGTCCCACAGCATCATGCACGCTCTATGAAAGCGGTTATTCTTGCTGGAGGCAGCGGTACACGATTGCATCCGCTCACATTGGCGACCAACAAGCATCTCTTCGCCGTCTATGATCGACCGGTCATATACTATGCCATCGAAAAGTTGGTGGAAGCGGGGATCTACAAAATCATGATCGTAACGTCCGGCACGCACGTCGAGGACTTCATAAAATTGCTCGGTTCCGGGAAGCATTTCTTAAGGCCCGACGGAAAGCAGATACAAATTGTATACGGCATCCAAAACGAACCGAATGGTATCGCGTTTGGCTTATATATCGCAAAAGAATATGTCGGAAAGGACGATTGCCTTCTCTACCTGGGAGACAATATCTTTGACGATACCCTTATCGACCATATCAAGGATTTCAAAGGCGGGGCGAAGGTATTCCTGAAGCGGGTCAAAGATCCCCAACGCTTCGGCGTCGCGACGCTGGGCACGGACAACCGCGTCGTCAAAATAGAAGAGAAGCCTCGTAAGCCAAAATCGAATCTCGCGGTCACCGGCCTCTACCTGTATGACTCGACCGTGTTTGATAAAATGGCGGATCAACAGCCTTCGGAAAGAGGCGAGTATGAAATCACGTATATCAATAACAAATATCTCGCTGAGGGAAGGTTGGATGCCGTGATATTGAAGAAGCCGTGGTTCGATGTCGGGACGTTCGATAGCCTTCTTGAGGCATCGGTCTACATGCGTAAGAGACGCTTGAAAGTAAAGAAAGACAAATAGAACGTGAGCGTGTGCACACGGCAATCATCGTGTCATGTTTTAGGTTTGTTGATAATTTCCTTAACAATGAATTTGGGGCGTCTTTTTACTTCATCGAAAATCCGGCCGAGGTACTCCCCGATAATGCTTATACTTATCAGTTGAACGCTACCGAAGAATAAGATGAATACGATGATCGTGGTTATTC
>Ga0105164_10000939_pt1 | contig 19029 bp, 20 predicted proteins | sample VDWuncwatermetaG_FD_89674 | JGI IMG/M metagenome (GOLD analysis project Ga0105164, IMG submission 89674) | Wastewater microbial communities from Netherlands to study Microbial Dark Matter (Phase II) - VDW unchlorinated drinking water | ecosystem: Environmental > Aquatic > Freshwater > Drinking...
CAGCTACTTTTATCCGATCCTCAAGACTCCTTACGGAAATATCCCCTTTACGTTAGGGGTCCTGTCAATTCTTCTTGCCCTCAATGTCTTCGGGATTAAGGAATCGACTCGGGTTTCTCTTCTGCTTTGCGCCTTCGACATCTTGACGCAGTTGGCTATCATTAGCATCGGCGGGTTTTTTCTATTCAATCTCCCGCACCTTTTGGGGCAGATGCGGGTAGGGGTTCCTAACGTCGATTGGTCTCCGAGTTGGCCGCAGTTTTTCAAAGGGATCTCAATGGCGATGGTGGCCTATATCGGAATCGAGTCGATTTCTCAACTCGGAGGTGAGGCCCGAGAGGCAGAGAAGAAACTTCCTCGTGCGATCATCCTGACAATGTTGACCCTTTTTGTCGTCTATTTTGGTATTTCCTCTGTAGCTCTTTCAGCCATTCATCCCCGTGTGTTATCGACAACCTATTTGGAGGATCCTCTTGCAGGGATCGCCGCCGCACTCCCTGTCGGCCGGGAATATTTCGGGCCCTGGATCGGGATTTTGGGGGCGACGATTCTTTTTGTCGCGGCGAATGCCGGGTTAATCGGAGCCTCCCGGCTCACCTTTGCGATGGGAGAGCATTTCCAGCTCCCAAGGGTTCTTTACGCACTTCACCCCCGTTTTAAAACGCCCTATATCTCGCTCATCCTTTTTTCTGTGTTGGCGGGCTTGGTTGTGTTTGTCGCCAAGAGACTTATCTTTATTGCAGACCTCTATAATTTCGGCGCGATGCTCGCATTTTTCCTTGCGCACCTTTCTTTGATCGCGCTTCGGATTCGTCAACCAGATCTTCCTCGTCCTTTCAAGATCAGAGGAAATCTCCCTATTGGCAAAATCGGTGTTCCGGTCACCGCTTTCATTGGAGTCCTCGGCACCTTTGCCGTTTGGGTGGATGTGGTCATCAGCAAGCCTGCAGGGAGGAACTTGGGATTTATCTGGATGTTCCTCGGAGTCGGTTTTTATTTTCTTTACCGGAAAAAACAGGAGATCTCCGCGACAAGCCGGATCGAGCTTGAAAAGATCGAGATGCCGGAATATCATGAGCAACAAATTACAAAAATTCTTGTGCCGACGCGGGGAGAAAATTTTAATACGATTCAATATGCGGCAAAGATGTCACACGCCCACGGCGCTTCGCTGATGGCGCTTCATGTGATTGAGATTTCCGCCTCTTTACCTTTGGATACTTTTTTTCCAGACCGTCTTTTAAAGGCGGACACGATTTTGGAGTCGGCCCAAGCAATCTGTCGTGAGTATGGGGTTGCCGTGAAGACAATGGTGCTTCAGTCGCGCTCTGCAGGAGAGGCGATCTATGAGACGGCGCGGGACGGTGGGTATGATCTTATCGTCCTCGGAACCTCTCTTGAAAGTCCCTCGAGGCTCAGCTCGCGCTTGGGGAGTGCATTGGGGAGTGCCGTCTCGGTCAGTTCTTTTTTAGGGAGTACCGTCGATTACGTGCTGAAACGCGCCCCCTGCCGGGTCTGGATCTGTGCGGAGAGTTCTCCCGCCGGTAAAGGATAAAGGAAGTCGTATGGGGAAGAAAAAAGTAAAAACATTCAGTAAAATTTTAAGCCCCCTTTGGAAAAGGATCTTTGCAGGGATACTCCTTTTTGTCCCCTTTTATATTACCTATCACATCATTCGGGTTCTGTTTCTCTATATCGACGGTCTTTCCCAACCGGTGGTCAAGCCGCTTCTTGGCCATCGGGCGCGAGGGGTCGGATTTATTCTGACGTTTTTTATTCTTTATGGCCTGGGACTCATTGCGACAAATGTCGTGGGCCGTTCTTTTTTAAAGTGGCTGGAAGGTTTGGTCTTAAGGACTCCTGTCGTTAAGAATGTCTATGCGACGGTGAAAGAGGCGATCGAAACGGTCTCCATGCCGAGCAAAGAGAAATTTAAGCGGGTGATCTTAGTGGAATATCCCCGGAAGGGGATCTATGCCGTCGGTTTTGTGACAGGGTCGACCAAAGGACTCGGAGACAAAACGCTTCTCAATGTTTTCATACCGTCGCCACCGAACCCCGCAACAGGGAATTTGATTTTTGTCCCGGAAGGAGAAGTCGTGGAAACAGACCTTTCGATTGAAGAGGCAGCGAAAGTTGTGATCTCTGCAGGACTTCTCACCCCCAAGGAAATTGCAAAATTGTAGTGTTCGGCGATCATGCACGTAAGGAGGTTGGCGTGTATCAGGGAAAAGCTGGCATGTGGTCATGGATCTTCCACCGGGTGACCGGAGTCGGGATCCTTCTTTTCCTTTTCATTCACATTTTGGATACGGCGCTCATTCTTCTCGGACCTAATGCCTACAATCACATGGCTTCTTTCTATAAGCAGCCCTTCTTCCGTCCGATGGAAGTGGCGCTTCTTGCCGCCATTCTGTATCACTCTTTGAACGGCATCCGGATCTCGCTCATGGATTTCTGGCCGCGTCTCATGAGATTTCAAGCTACTCTTTTTTACGCGGTGGTCATTCTGTTTTTTATGTTATTTATTCCAGCAACTTACCTCATGGTGAAATCCCTTTTCTAAAGGGGCCAAAGTGATGACAAGCGCTTCTCCACACGAAAGACCTCTAGGCGGTTTCGAACTCAAAAGCTGGCTTTTTATGCGGCTTTCGGGCGTCTTTCTTGTATTTCTCGCCCTCGGCCATTTTGCTATCATGCATCTTGCGCACCCTATCGAAGAGCTGAGTTACGATTTTGTCGCCGGCCGCTACCGCTATTTCGGCTGGAGACTCTATGATCTTTCGATGTTGCTTCTTGCGCTTCTCCACGGTTTGAACGGTGTTCGGATTTTGATCGACGACTATATCCATTCTCCGCGCTGGCATAAAACCGCCTATTGGATGCTCTGGAGTGTCGGTCTTTTCTTTATGATTGCTGGCACCCTCGTTATTTTAGTCTTTCAACCGGTAGGGATGACCTCATGAACACCCATCACCAGTATGACGCAGTGATCGTCGGAGCAGGCGGCGCAGGTCTCATGGCGGCACTCGAGGCCTCTAAGGTGTCAGGGGTCAGCGTGGCGGTCGTTAGTAAACTTTATCCGACACGCTCCCACACCGGAACTGCTCAGGGGGGAATCTGTGCGGCTCTTGGAAACGTAGAGCCGGATTCGTGGGAATGGCATATGTTTGATACCGTAAAGGGTGGGGATTATCTCGGCGACCAGGATGCGATCGAAATTCTCTGCCGGGAGGCGGTTGATCTGATCTACGAACTTGAACATATGGGCCTTCCATTTAACCGACGTCCCGATGGGCGCATTGACCAGCGGAATTTCGGCGGCCACACGCGGGAGTTCGGAAAAGGGCCGATCAAACGGGCCTGTTATGCAGCCGACCGGACCGGTCATATGATTCTTCAAACCCTTTATCAGCAGTGCATCAAACAGGAAGTGACGTTTTTCAATGAGTATCATGTGTTTGATCTCGTGCTCTCAGAGGGGAGGGCGGCCGGCGTTGTGGCGGTCTCTCTGGAAACAGGAGAAATACACACCTTTCATACAAAGAGTGTTCTTTTTGCAACGGGCGGCTGCGGCAACATGTATCAGATTACGTCGAACGCCCATACCTTGACCGGCGACGGCATGGGAATTGTTTTCCGTCGCGGGATTCCTCTTGAGGACATGGAGTTTTTCCAGTTTCACCCGACGGGAATCTACAAGATGGGGATTCTGATTACGGAAGGGGCGAGAGGCGAAGGAGGGATTCTCCGGAACGGCAAGGGGGAGCGCTTCATGGAACGCTATGCACCGACCCTCCTGGATCTGGCCCCCCGCGACATGATTTCACGGGCCATCTATCTGGAAATCAGGGAAGGGAGGGGAATCGGCGGAGGTGATTATGTGCACCTCGACCTCACCCATTTGGACAAAGAGGTGGTCGAAAAGAAACTTCCCGACATCGCTGATTTTGTCAGAACCTATCTAGGCATTGACCCCGTCAAGGAGCAAATCCCGGTTCAGCCGACCGCTCATTATGCGATGGGAGGAATTCCGACCGATGTGGAGGGTCGGGTGGTCATCGACGAAAAGGGAACAATCCTCCCGGGTCTTTATGCGGCGGGAGAAACTGCCTGTGTGTCGGTGCACGGGGCGAATCGATTGGGAACAAATTCACTCATTGATATTATCGTTTTCGGGCGTCGGGGAGGCCGGCATATGGCCCATTTTGCCAAAGGAACGGAGTTTGCCACTTGGCCGAAGGATGCTTCTTCCTATCTTCAAGAGGAAATTGCGCGGCTCAAAGAGGGAAAAAGTCAAGAAAGCGCTGCGGCTGTTCGCTCCGAGCTTCAGGAAACAATGATGCGGGATGCCTCTGTTTTTCGGACCGAATCGGGTCTTAAACAAATGGAAGAGAAACTTAGAGAGCTTCAAGGACGCTTTAAAGGGATTCGCATCTCGGATGTCGGGAACGCCTATAACACAGACCTGTACGAGGCATTTGAATTGGGGTATCTCATTGATCTTTCAGAGGCGATCGTCGGAGGGGCGCTGGCCCGTAAAGAAAGCCGCGGCGCACACTCCCGCGAAGATTATCCAAAGCGAAATGATGCGGAGTGGCTCAAACACACCCTTTGTTATCAGAAAAACGGAAAGTTGGAACTAAAGTATAAGCCGGTGGTCATTACAAAATTCCAGCCTCAGGAACGCAAATACTAAAGAGGTGTACGGTGAACGGTGTACGGTTTACAGTACACCGTAAACTGTAAACCGTAAACAGGATTATTAAATCAGTGAAAGTTCTATTCAAGATTAAAAGATTTAACCCAGAGAAAAATGAGAAACCCTACTTCGCGACGTACGAGATTGATGCAGAGCCGACCGACCGTGTGTTGGATGCACTTCATGCGATCAAATGGCAGTTGGATGGGACACTTGCCCTCAGGCGTTCCTGTGGCCACGGGATCTGCGGGTCCGATGCGATGCGGATCAACGGGCGGAATTACCTTGCCTGTAAGGTTCTGATCAAAAATCTGAAGCAGCCGATTACGGTGGAACCAATGATGGGGTTTACAGTGAAAAAAGATCTCATTGTTGACATGGATCCCTTTTTTGCAAAATATCGAAGTATTAAACCTTATCTGATCAATAACGAGGAAACACCCGCCAAAGAGAGAATCCAAAGTCCGGAGGATCGGGAAAAATTCGACAATACCACGAAATGTATCCTTTGCGGAGCCTGCACGACGGCCTGTCCGTCTTTTTGGTCGAACTCCAATTATATCGGGCCCGCAGCCATTGTTCAGGCGCACCGGTTTATTTTTGATAGCCGCGACAAAGGGGCCAAAGAGCGCCTCTCCATTCTCGATGAGAATAGCGGGGTCTGGCGCTGCCGGACCATTTTTAACTGCACCGACGCTTGTCCACGGGATATTGACGTAGGAAGAGCCATTGGGGAAGTGAAACAGGCGATTTTGAAAGGCTCAACATGATTTTTCTCTCTTTCGCCTCGGGGTCCTGCCGCGACCTTATCCCATTCGGCTTCGCCCTTTTGGGCTGCAGGCGAATGGGAGCCCTAGGTCGCGTCACCCCTCGGCGCAATGCATCGAGGAAAAGATGAGAATACGATTCGGTCATAGTCCTGATCCCGACGATGCGTTCATGTTTTATGCGATCGCGCGAAATAAAATATGGTGTGATCCTTTCGTCATTGACCATGTCATTGAAGAGATTGAGAAACTCAACCAGCGCGCGATGAAGGGGGAACTCGAGGTGACCGCGATTTCGATGCATGCGTACGCCTATTGTGTGGATAAGTACAGACTTCTTTCCTCTGGCGCCAGCATCGGAGACGGTTATGGTCCCATCCTCGTTTCAAAGAAAAATTTTTCTTCCAGTGCACTTCAAGGAAAGCGGATCGCGATTCCGGGGAAATTGACGACAGCCTATCTTGTACTCAAACTCTTTTCCGACGGATGGATTGAGGAATTTCTTCCGTTTGATCAAATCATTCCCGCTTTACAGTCCGGGAAAGTGGATGCAGGACTTTTAATCCATGAGGGACAAATCACCTATTCTGAATTAGGTCTTCAAAAAATCATCGACCTTGGCGTATGGTGGAAAGAAAAAACAGGCCTTCCACTTCCGCTCGGCGTGGACGTTATCCGGAAGGACATTCCTCCAGATCTTGCTGAATCTTTCGATAGACTTTTCCGTAGCTGTATTCAATATAGTCTTGATCACCGTGAAGAAGCGATTGACTATGCGCTAAAGTTTGGAAGAGGCCTTGAAAAAAAGAAGGTGGACCGTTTTATCGGAATGTATGTCAATCAAGATACCCTCAATTATGGTGAGAAAGGAAAAGAAGCGATCCGAAGACTTTTTAGTGAAGCGGAAAAAAAGAATTTGATTCCGGCAGGCGTTGTTCCGGAATTTGTTGGCGAAGAGGTATTGAGCAAACGATGACCAAGACTCTCAAACATCAAAGTCGATTACTGACCGAGGGGCTCTCAAGAGCCGGCGCTCGCGCGATGCTGAAGGCGGTCGGGTTTAAGGATAAGGACCTTGCGCGACCGCTCATTGGTGTTGCCAATACGTGGATTGAAGTGATGCCGTGTAATTACCACCTGCGCGATCTGGCGGAAAAGGTGAAAGCCGGAATCCGCGCAGCCGGAGGAACGCCCATTGAATATAACACGATTGCTATCTCAGATGGAATTGCCATGGGCACAGAGGGGATGAAATGTTCCCTGGTTAGCAGGGAAGTGATTGCCGATTCCGTCGAACTTGTTGCACGGGGACATCTTTTCGACGGTGTCGTCGCCCTTTCGGGATGCGATAAAACGATTCCTGGGACAGTGATGGCACTCATTCGTCTTAATTTGCCATCCCTTATGCTTTATGGCGGCACCATCAAGCCGGGAAAATATCAGGGAAAAGATGTCACGATTCAAGATGTCTATGAAGCGATCGGGCGGTGTGATGCCGGGAAGATGACCGAGAAAGAACTTAAAAAACTTGAAGACCACGCTTGCCCCGGGCCGGGGGCTTGCGGAGGGCAGTTTACCGCCAATACGATGGCGACCGCCTTTGAAATCCTCGGGATCTCTCCGATGGGTGCAAATAGTGTCCCGGCGATGGTGAAGGAAAAAAACAAAGTTGCCTTTGAAGCCGGGAGACTGGTGATGACCCTCTTAAAAAAGAATATACGGCCCAGAAATATCATCACACGGAAGTCCCTTGAAAACGCAATCGCTGCAGTGGCGATGACCGGCGGGTCAACGAATGCGGTCCTTCATCTTTTGGCCATTGCCAGTGAAGCGGAGATTCCTCTTTCCATTGATGATTTTGACAGAATCAGTTCAAAAACACCCCTCCTTGCAGACTTAAAGCCGGGCGGACGGTTTGTGGCCAATGATATGTACCGCGCCGGCGGAATTCCTCTCATTGCAAAACGGCTTCTGGATGCGGGACTCCTCCATAAAGATGAAATGACCGTAACAGGCCGAACTATCGGAGAAGAAGCCAAGAAGACAAGAGAAACAAAAGGACAAGAAGTGGTTCGTTCTCTTTCCAATCCGCTTAAGTCGACAGGGGGGCTCGTGATTCTTAAAGGAAACCTTGCGCCTGAAGGATGCGTGGTCAAGATTGCGGGACATAAGCGGTTGACTCATCGGGGTCCGGCGCGGGTTTTTGAAAATGAGGAAGCAGCCTTCGCGGCGGTGCGTCAGAAAAAAATAAGACCGAATGACGTCGTCGTAATCCGTTACGAAGGACCGAAAGGCGGGCCCGGGATGCGGGAAATGCTGGGTGTGACCGCGGCGATTGTCGGTGAAGGGCTCGGGGAATCAGTGGCACTTCTCACGGATGGGCGTTTTTCAGGCGCAACGCATGGATTAATGGCGGGTCATGTGGCACCGGAAGCGGCTGTGGGAGGACCGATTGCGGCACTTCAAGAAGGCGATATCATCCGTTTTGATGTTCCAAAACGTCGGCTCGATGTGGAACTTTCTGATCAAGAAATAAAAGCACGCCTCAGCCGCTGGACCGCTCCCGCTCCTCGGTATACCACCGGTGTGATGGCCAAATATGCCCGCCTTGTTTCTTCCGCTTCTTTAGGTGCGGTCTGTCAGTAAATCGCCACCTTTTCAGGTATTTTACAGGAAAAAACAGGGCTTCTTGACAAACGTATTTTGTGGTATAATTTATGAAGCCCGAACTTATGGAGCACAAGCGCTCATAAATTCGTGGCTGAATTTACCCTTGACATTTTTGCCTAGAGCAAGAAATAGAAATGATCATTTGTTTCATCAGCAAAATGTCAAGGGTTCAATTCGCCCCGCTTCTTGCATTCTGCAAGAATGCAGCGGGGCTCATTGAAGGAGGAAGGTATGAAGAAGAGTTATGTCATCGGAACAGTGGTAGTTCTATTCCTGGTTGCAATGGCGATTCCTGTGCGGATTGTGCGGGCTGAGGATGAGAACAGGGCAGGGAGTCTTCTTTTGGATGCAGCGCTCGGAGCAGGAGAAGGCGCTATTGTTGGAAAGGCCAGTGGAGGAAAGGCTGGAAAGGGTGCCCTGATCGGTGCCGGTACAGGTCTTGCGAGAGAAGCGATTCTGAAACCACTTCTGAGAGGGGGTTTGCAGGGCAGCGGGCAGGCCAGCCCAGGAACGGTCACCCGTTCTCGAGTTGTGGAAGAGGTGCCGACCGATCCCTACACGCAGGGCTATCAGGAAGGTTTCAAAGAGGGATACAACCAAGGATACAAATCGGGACTTGCCGCTTCACAAAGATAAATGAAGCCGAGAATTATGGAACGTAGTGAACATAAGTCTCTGGCTGAATTTACCCCGCATGCTTCGCTTTGCGAAGCAAAACGTGCGGGGTTCAATTCGCAAATATGATTTATGTCGACCGTGGTTTCCATAAATCATTTTCTCATTGAAGGGGGTGAAACATGCCCAAAGTCTTAGAACGTGAGAAAAAGCATCGTCCCTCGACTGTCGCTCGGGACGACCCTGAGCGAAGTCGAAGGGGTCGTCTCTCATCGCTGGACCTCGCCGAATATTTTCAAGCGAAACTTGAAGCAGAACTTGGACCTCATGATTTGAAGCACCGGATGGACAAAGGGGAGAAGGATTTTATCGTCCTCGATGTCCGAAACCGGAAAGGATTCGGGGAAGGCCATGTCCCCGGAGCGCAGTCAATCCCTTTTGAGGAACTTGAGGAGCGTTTCAAGGAACTCCCCAAAGACAGGGAAATCGTTACCTATTGCTGGAACGTGACCTGCATGCTCTGTACGCGAGCGGCCCTCTTTCTCGCCAAAAAGGGCTATCAAACCAAGGAGCTCCTCGGCGGAATTCAAGAATGGCAGAGAGCCAATTTCCCCGTCGAGAAGTAACTTCTTCTTGAAGCGCTGTGAGATCACCCTTCTCCCCCGAAAGGGGGAGGAGGGTGTTTTATCTGTCCATGCCGACAAAACCCTCCAAAACTCTTGAAGTCTTTCCGAATCCAAACCCAAACCGGGACTATGAAATTCAGTTTGAGTGCCCCGAATTTACCTGTCTTTGTCCACGAACCGGACAACCCGATTTTGCAACCCTCCGGATCCGTTACACCCCGGACAAACTCTGCGTCGAACTGAAATCCCTGAAACTTTACCTTTGGTCCTACCGCGATGAGGGAGCCTTTCATGAAAAGGTGACGAATCAGATTTTGGATGATCTGGTAAAGGTGACACAACCCCGCGTCATGAAGGTGGAGGGGGATTTCTTCATCCGCGGGGGGATTCATACTACCGTCACTGCAATCTACGAAAAGCCCAATAAGCGTACCACATAACCCATTTAAAATAAAAAAGTTAAGTTATTCCTCATTGGACCCATTGACAAAGAAAGTCCTTCTCATTTATAATGATACGCTTTTCTCATGAGGTTTAATGACTCTATTTTGAGTCATAAGGAGGTAGGGATGATGAAGGAAACAGGGACAAAGGAGGCACCGAATAAAGTGAAGACATTAAAGGATTCAAAAACACACAAAAATTTTGTCGAGGCCTTTCATGGCGAATCGATGGCAAACCGCCGCTATCTTTATTTCGCCCGGCAGGCTGACATTGAAGGGTATCCCGATATCGGCGGACTTTTCCGAGATACCTCGGAGGCCGAAACGGGCCATGCCTTTGGCCACCTCGATTTTTTAAAGCAGGCGGGGGATCCGGCCACCAATGAACCCTTTGGAAAGACGGAATTGAATCTTGCCTCAGCGGCGGCAGGGGAAACGTATGAGTTTACACAGATGTACCCCGGTTTTGCCAAAGTGGCGCGCGAGGAAGGATTTGAAGAAGCGGCGGACTGGTTTGAAACGCTTGCCAAGGCAGAAAAATCCCATGCGGGCCGATTCACAAAGGCTCTCGAAAAAGTCAGGGGACGCGAGCCTGCGGAGGAAAGAGACCCGTTTTAAGGTGTTGTGGTAAAGCCGTTCCCTTCTGCGAAAAGACAGCCCTTGGCGTCTTGGATGTCAAGGGCGTCTTTATTTGAGGAATGAAAGATGCCCTTTAATCCGAAAGATAAAGCCTTTTATCACAAGGAAAGCCTTGAACAGGAAGAGCGTCGCGTCTATGAAATCTGTCACGGATGCCGGCGCTGTTTCAACCTCTGCCCCTCTTTCAACGTCCTTTTTGACCGGATGGACGCCAGCGGAAAAGAGGCGGAAGGATTGGTTCAGGAGGATTTGAATGAGGTCCGGGATTTATGCTACGAATGCAAACTCTGTTACAACCACTGCCCCTACACCCCGCCGCACCGCTGGGATATTGATTTCCCGAGGATGCTCCTTCGCGCCAAGGCGGTCAAGGGGAAGGAAGAGGGTATTTCTTTCGCCGACCGGCTTTTTGGGAACGTTGATTTTCTGGGAACATGGGCGAGCCGGTTCGCATTTTTGTTTAATCCGCTGACGCACCTGAAACTGAACCGAATTTTTATGGAAAAAATTCTCGGCGTTCACCGGGACCGAAATCTGCCTCTTTTTCACCATGAACGGTTTTCAAAATGGTTTCGAAAACGCGCCGCCAAGAAAGGAATCCGCAAAGTAGCAATTTTTGCGACCTGTTTTGTGGAGTACAACGACCCAGAGGTGGGGAAGGCGATGGTCGAGGTGCTCGAACGGAACGGCTGTGAGCTTCTTTTTCCAAAACAGCGTTGTTGCGGTATGCCTTATCTTGATGGGGGAGACATTGCCTCCGCCATGAAGAATATCCGCACGAATTCCGAGGCCCTTTCTCAGGCGGTGGATGCGGGGTACGACATCGTGATTCCGGGGCCGACCTGTAGTTATATGCTCAAACAGGAATATCCCATTTTTCTTCCGGATGACAAGACGGCCAAAATTTCAAAACATACCTTCGACGTTTCGGAATATCTCATGAAACTTCAGGCGACGGGGGAACTCGTCCTTCCGAAGAAAGGGATGAAGGTAAAAATCGCCTACCATCTCCCGTGCCATCTGAAAGCCCAGAATATCGGGTATAAGTCGAGGGATCTTTTAAAACAGATCCCTGGCGCCGAGGTGGAAGTGGTTGAGCGCTGTTCAGGCCATGACGGGACATGGGGGATGAAGAAGGAGTATTTTAACCTTTCAATGGAAATCGGAGAGAAACTTTTTAATGAGTTAAAGGCGTCGGAACCCAATATGTTAGCGACCGACTGCCCTTTAGCATCGCTTCAGATTGAAAAGGGGATGGGACAAAAACCGCTTCATCCCGTCCAAATTTTAAAGAGGGCCTATGAGGAAGATTGCGCTCACTGAAATCAAAAGCATCCCTGAGTACGAAGCGGCCCGGAGCGGATGGAAAAAAGAAGTTCTTGAGCTCAAGAAGCGTCGGCGTGTGCAGGTGGGGGAACGGATTTCTCTCCACTTCGAAAACCGGGAAACGCTTCTTTCCCAGATTCAGGAGATGGTCCGGATTGAGCGGATCACAAACCCCGAAAAGGTGCAGGAGGAAGTGGATGTCTATAATGAACTCATCCCGGCGCCCCATGAACTGAGCGCTACTCTTTTTATCGAGGTGTCGGAGCCGTCTAAGATTCAGGAAGAACTTCTTTCGCTCCTCGGGCTGGACGAACCCGGAGTCGTTTTTTTTGAAATCGGGAAAGAAAGAGTCTTCGGGGTTTTTGAGCAGGGCCGTAGCACGGAAGAGAAGATCTCGAGCGTCCATTATGTGAAGTTTCCTTTTTCCAAGAGCGCCGAGGATGCTTTCAGACGTGGTGAACCGACTTTCGTCGTGGCGGATCATCCGAATTACAAAGTACGGATTGCCGCTACGGCTGAGACGCGGCAGGAACTGATCAAGGATTTGGAAGCGTAGCCAATGGTTTCAGAGACCCCCTTTTCCCTGACGGCTCGGATCAAAGAGTATGTAAAAGAGACCGGATTTTATTCCGTCGGCATTGTCCCCGCCACTTTGCTTTTTGAAAAGGATGAAGCGCTTCTCACGTGGAATCGGAAGGGATACGCTGGAACCATGTCCTATATGAAAGCGTTTCATGAGAGATTAGAACGTTTCCGCTCGAGTTTCCCGACGGCGAAAAGCGTGATCGTTCTCACGGCGAGTTACTATCAACCGGAAAGAGCGGAACCGCCGACGGGTGAAGCGGTAGGCCGCGTGGCCCGTTATGCGTGGGGGAGGGATTATCATAAAGTTTTTGAAAAGAAACTGAAACTCCTTTCAAAAAGGATCCGAGAAGAGGCGAAAGAAGCAACCCTCCGATATTTTGTCGATACGGGACCGATCCTTGAAAGAAAACTTGCAAAACGCGCCGGACTTGGCTTTATCGGAAAAAATACGACGCTGATTACTCCCGAAGGATCTTATTTTTTTCTCGCAGAACTTGTCACGGACCTCGAACTGGAGTATGATAAGGAAAAAGTTTTTGACGGATGCGGCCACTGTCGTCTCTGTATCGATGCCTGTCCGACGGAGGCGATTCGCGAACCTTTTGTGGTGGATGCAAGACGTTGCATTTCCTATCTGACCATTGAGCACCGAGGGGAGATTGAAGAAACTCTGAAACCTCAGATGGGGGAATGGCTTTTCGGTTGTGACGTTTGCATCGATGTCTGCCCTTTCAATGGTCACCCCATTGAAACGCCCTGGGAAGAGTTTAAACGGGGAGGGGTGGGAGAAGCCCTTCCCCTCGAGCCCATTTTGGCCCTGAAGACGGAAGAAGCGTTTCGTTCACAGTTTCAAGGGACGCCGCTTCTCCGGCCCAAGCGGGAGGGGCTCAAGCGAAATGCCTCGATTGTTCTTGAAAATTTGAAGAGGACATCCTGTGGAAGAGAATCAAACGCATTACGAAGCACTTAAACAACTCGCCATGGATTATTTCCAAAAGGCCTACGAAAAACAGACGGCGGGAAAGTTGCAGGAAGCCCTCACTCTGTACACCCGTTCCATTGAGTTCTTTCCGACGGCGGAGGCCTATACGTTTCGGGGATGGACGTATAGCTTTCTGGGAAAGTATGAAGAGGCGATCGCGGAATGCCACAAGGCGATTGCGACCGACCCGGACTTCGGGAATCCTTATAACGATATCGGGGCGTATCTCATTGAACTTGGAAAGTATCACGAAGCGATTCCCTGGCTTGAGAAGGCCATTCATGCCAAACGGTACGAAAGTTACTGTTTTCCGCATCTGAATCTCGGAAGGATCTGGGAGAAAAAGGGGGATTATTTCAAGGCGCTGGCCTGTTACGAAAATGCGCTCAAGGCGAATCCCGATTATACGCTGGCGCGGATGAACATTCGAAAACTACAGGCGATGATGAACTAAAGTTGTTCAAAGAAAAAGGGGGAAGGATGCAAGAGACGGTGGAGAAGAAAGGAAGCCTGGCTCTTAAAGAATGGGCGGTCGTCTGTCAAGCTCTTGCGGAGGGAAAACAGATCTTTCTCCTTCGAAAAGGGGGCATTCAGGAAAAGGGGTTTGAGATGAACGAGGAATTTTTCCTTTACCCCACGCTTGAACACCAATCGCGGGAAGACATCAAACCAGAATTCGAGGACCTTTTCAGACGGTATCCTTCTTTTGATGAAGAAGAGTATATTCCAATCTCGCATTATGCAAAGTGCGTTCAGGATGTTCCGGTTTCCTCGCGAGAAGTGCTCGACCACATTTTTCAACATCATATCTGGGCTCCCTCCTATATCGAAAAACGATGGGAGTATAAGCCTGAAAGGCCACTCCATCTTCTTGTCCTCAGGGTCTATCGTCTCTCGAAAGGCCGCCTCCATGATTTCGAGTCGCGCTACGCCGGTTGCAAATCATGGGTGGAACTTTCCGAAACCATTTCCACCGAAAAAGCCACACCGGTCCTTTCCGATACTGAGTTCGAGAAAAAAGTCACAGCACTCAAACTTTAGCTTGGGATCGTGAAGGGAAGATAATTCATGAAGGCATTGAGGAGTGAAAGAAGTGGAGAAGGATACAGACCGAGGCCGATGACGACAAGCGCTGAAACCGCAAGGGCCGCCATCAGAGGGCGGGACGCCTTGAGAGGTGTTTGATCAGTCGGCTCAATGATGTACATCTGCTTCAAAATTTTCAAATAATAGTAAAGCGAAAGAGCACTATTGGCAACACCCACCGCCACAAGCCACATGAGGCCGTATCCTTTCGGGTCTCGCCCCACCGCTGATAAAAATACATAGAACTTCCCGAAGAATCCTGCCAAGGGGGGGATCCCTGCCAAAGAGAGGATGAAAATCACCATGAAGGACGCAAGAGGAGGGCTCCGCCTTCCGAGACCGGAGAAGTCAGAGAGATTGTCTCCGCCCACCTTCGCCGAAATCGCCGTAATGACACCAAAGGCCCCCAGATTGGTGAAGGCGTAAATCGTAAGATAATAGAAGACAGAAGCGATCCCCATTTTTGTTGCGGCAACGACTCCCACGAGGATATACCCTGCATGGGCGATGCTGGAGTAGGCGAGAAGCCGTTTAAGATTCTTCTGGGTCATGGCGACAAGATTTCCCAGCGTCATGGAGAGGCAGGCGATGACGGCAAGGATCGATTCCCATCCCCCTTCGAAGCGACCAGACAGAGGAGTTCCTCCCATCGGCGAAAGAGAAATGAGAAGAATTTTTATCAGGATGAAAAAACTGGCGAGCTTTGAGCCGGTCGAGATATAGGCGGTCACCGGGGTTGGCGCACCTTCATAGGCGTCGGGGGCCCACAGGTGGAAGGGGACGACGGCCAGTTTGAAACCGAGTCCGACGAGGATAAAAGCCACCGCAACCCACAGAAGCGACTGTTCCGGTCCGAGGGGCATTGAGAGAGTCCGGAGATATTCTCCGAGGAGTGTGAGGTTGGTTGCGCCGGAGAGACCATAGAGGTAACTTGCCCCGAAGTAAAGGAAACTCGAGGATAGGGCTCCGAAGAGAAAATATTTCACCGCCGCTTCTTGTGAACGTTCAACACCGCGGTGAAGGGCAGTAAGAATATAAAGAGAAACGCTCAGAAGTTCAAGCGCTACGTAAATCATGACAAGTTCTTCTGAGCTGATGAGAAAGAGCATACCGAGTGCGGCAAAAAGGATCATCGCATAATATTCGGAAACATGAGGAGTAAATATCTCTTCCATCGAAAGAAGGAGGGTCACGAAGGTGATGGCGAGGATCACCCCTTTAAAGAAAATGACGAGGGGATCCAGCACCCACATGCCGCCTAGGGCATGAACAGTGTGTGCAGAGCGTAGGAGAGAAAGAGTTGCAGCGATGACAAAGAGCGATGCGACTGTCCCGATGATTTTTGAACGCTCGCTTGGCTCCTTTTTCTTGAGGAAAAATAGATCAAGGACGAGAAGCGAAAAAATGCCTGAGAGGATCACAATTTCTGTCGTAAATGTCGTAAGCAAGATCATCCGAAAAGCCCTCGGACCAATGGTTCAACCGTCGTATAGATTAAATTCACCATGACTGATGGGAAAAGACCAATCAGAATAAGATTTGTGACGAGAATCACGCCTGCCACCTTTTCGAGGGGGGTGATCGGTTCAAGGGGGTGGAGTTTTTCACCCAGATTCCCGTAGAACACTTTGTGCATGACCCGAAGAATGTAGGCTGCGGTTACAACGATGCCGATTCCTGTAAGGGCGGCGAGGAGTGGATAACGGCGCCAGGTGCCGATTAAAATCTGAAGCTCTGCAACAAAACCGCTCAGTCCCGGGAGTCCCATCGAAGCGAACCCTCCGACGATGAAACAGAAATTCGCGAAGGGAAGAGGCCCGGAAAGTCCCCCCAGTTCATCGAGATCCCGGGTATGGGTGCGGTCATATACCATCCGTCCCACAATGGCAAAGAAGAGGCCCGTCATAATTCCGTGAGAGAACATCTGAAGCACTGCCCCACTCACTCCGATGGGGTTCATGCTGGCAAGGCCCAGGAGAACAAACCCCATATGGCTGACGCTCGAGTAACCGATCACAAATTTAAAATCCCGCTGCACCATGGCGACCATAGAACCGTAGACGATATTGACGGTGGCAAGAATTGCGACCCAAGGGAGCCAGAAGACAGCTCCTTGGGGGAGAAGACAGATGGCTACACGAAAACAGCCATAAGCCCCCAGTTTCATCAACACTCCGGCATGAAGCATGCTGACCGAAGTCGGAGCTGCCACATGACCGACAGGACTCCAGGTATGGAGCGGCCAGAGTCCTCCCAGCACCCCGAATCCTATAAAGAGGAGCGGAAATACGATTTTCTGGAAAGTAGGGGAATAGTGAACTTGAGAAAGCTGGAGCAAATCAAATGTACGCAGCCCCGATTCAAAATAGAGGGCGAGCATCCCGATGAAAATGAGGGCGCTTCCGACAAGGAGATAAAGGGTGAGCTTCATTGCCCCATATTCCTTTCGGGTGGATCCCCAGACCCCAATGAGAAGATACATCGGAAGGACTGCCAGTTCGTAAAAGACGAAAAGGAGAAAAAGGTCGAGTGCCACGAAGACTCCGAAGACGCCGGTGACCAAAGTGAGGAAAAGGATGAAAAACTCCTTCGGTCGGTCTTTGACATTCCAGGATATGAGAACAGCTGTAAAGAAGATAAATCCGGTGAGAAGGACAAGAGGAAGACTCACACCATCCACGCCGACATGAAAATCGATGCCGAACTCGGGAATCCAAGGTCTTTTTAAGACAAACTGCATTCCGCCCTGCCGAAGATCGTACCCGAGATAAGCAGTGAGAGAGAAGAGTAGGCAGACAAATCCGGCGAGGGCCGCAGTCCGCTTAATTGTATCGTGGTCTTCCTTTTCCAGGAAGAGAATAAGGAGGGCGCCGATCAGGCTCGTCCAGAATGTTGCGCTCACACAATTCATGAGAAGATCTCCAGGAAATGAAGGACCGCTTGATTGGTGACATGAAGAAAAGGAGAGGGATAAATCCCGACGAGAAACATGAGAATTACAAGGGGTACCACCACAGCGATTTCACGTGTGGTCATATCCGGAAAAGCGGGATGGTGTTCGTTCAAGGGACCATGAAAAATTTTCTGTATCATGGTTAAAAGATAAACGGCCGTGACAAGGAGTCCCACTGTGGCCAAAAGCGTGAAAGTTGTCAAAAGAGGAAACGAGCCCCGGAAGATCAAAAATTCGCTGATAAAACCATTCAGCCCCGGGAGTCCCAGAGAGGAAAAAGTTGAAATTCCCATCAGTCCCGCAAAAACCGGCATCACTTTCTGTATCCCTCCGAATTTTGAAAGATCCCGCGTATGAGCCCGTTCATAAAGGACGCCGACCATGAAAAAGAGGGCTGCGCTGCTTATCCCGTGGTTAAACATCTGAAGAAGAACGCCGTTCAGCGCCGAGGCTTTGGGTTCCAAGGTGCCTTTCGCAGCTATTGCAAAAATTCCGAGCATGCAGTACCCCATATGGTTGATGGAAGAATAAGCGATCATCCGCTTGAGGTCCGTTTGGGCCATCGCCGCAAATGCGCCAAAAAGGATACTGGCGAGTGCAAACATTGCAAGCAGGGGGGCAAAGGAGCGCACGGTGTCAGGAAAAAGGGGTAGCGCAATACGGAGAAAACCATACACGCCCATCTTAAGAAGGAGCCCCGCCAGCACCATGCTTCCTGCAGTGGGGGCCTGGGTGTGGGCGTCCGGGAGCCAGGTATGAAAAGGCCAGATCGGCACCTTGATCGCGAAAGCGATGGAGACGGCAAAAAAACCGATCGCCATGACCGTTTCCGGAGAAAAAGGGAGTCCAAGTCTGCGACAGAGGAAGACAAGGTCGGCTTTCAAAAGACCCGACCGGCTCAGAGCCGCCAGTTCCGTGAAATCGAAGGTCTTTGTGGCCAGATACATGAACTGGAAAGCGAGAAGCATGGCAACGCTTCCGAAGAGGGTGTAGACGAAGAATTTGAATGCCGCGCTGTCACGATCTTCCGATCCCCAGAGCTTGATCAGGAAGAACATCGGGATGAGACCTACTTCCCAGAAGAGAAAGAAATGGAAAAAGTTAAACGCCATAAAGACACCCAGCGTTCCTGTTTCAAGAAGGAGGAAAAGAAACATATAGGTTTTGACATCTTTCTCCACGGAAAAAGAGGAGAGAATGGCCAGGGGTATGAGAAAAGTGGCGAGTAAGACCATGGTGAGATTTAGACCATCCACGGCGAGAAAATAATCGGCCCCGATCGTAGGAATCCAGTAAAATTTTTCAACAAACTGCAAACTACTTTCTGAACGGTTGAAGTGGAAGAGAAGAAAAAGGGAAAGAAAGAATGGAACAAGACTCACAAAGAATGCACTCCACCGGAGAAGTGTTTTCTTTTCAGAAGGGAGGAGAAGAAAGAAAAGTCCTCCGAAGAGAGGGAATAAGTGAATCAGGGTTAATATCGGGAAATGCATCGGTTTGCCCTACAAGGCACGGAATAAAAGATAGAGCACAACAGCGCCTACTGCTGCATAGAAAAGGTAATCCTGTGCCCGACCGGTCTGGATACGGCTCAACTTTCCTCCGCCCCCGCGGATTCCTGCACACGCCTTATCA
>Ga0105164_10000940_pt1 | contig 19027 bp, 13 predicted proteins | sample VDWuncwatermetaG_FD_89674 | JGI IMG/M metagenome (GOLD analysis project Ga0105164, IMG submission 89674) | Wastewater microbial communities from Netherlands to study Microbial Dark Matter (Phase II) - VDW unchlorinated drinking water | ecosystem: Environmental > Aquatic > Freshwater > Drinking...
ATCCTGCATCCATTGCGTCGAGAGGAACTCGTTCGTTGAGAAGCCAGTGCCCCCCTTCCCAGAACGCCCCGACCCGCTGAATCACACGGTCCGTATGCAAAAGAGAAAAAGCGAAGACGCAACAAACGAGGATCAAGGATACTATTTTCCGATAAGGCGTCCGTCGGGCTGCCCTCACGGCCAAAAGGATTGCCGACGGCAAAACAGGAAAAAGGTAGCGGTCCGTCGTGACCGGAAGAAAAAGGAGAAAAACAAGATACAGAAGACTTGCTTGATGGAGGGCCTTCTCTGCTAAGTCTATGGGGCCGGGCAGAAGAGGCACTTTCCATTTTCTCGTAAAAAACGGAATGATGAGAAAAAGAAGAGTCCCGACGCCAAAAACCGCTAAAAGGGCGATGAGGGTGCCGTGATATAAAAGAGGAAGTTGTGCTTGCCATGTGTCGAGCGTCTGATACAGATGAATTTTTCTCGAAAAAAACCGATAGACAAGTGGCAAAAGAGAAGAAGCTAAAGAGAGAAAGACGGAGCGGACAGGGGATAAGAGAAGTCCCAAAATCATCAGGAAAATTAAAAGAAAGATCCGCCAGACTCGCTTTGCTTCAATCCGCATCCCTACCGTCGGATAATAGACCGCCGTAAAAAAAGCGGCTCCCGCCAAGGCAGAGAGCGTGACGAGCGCATGGGGCAAACCATCAGCTCCTTTCAGGGTAAATCCTCCCGGCAAATAGTCCGGCATCCAAACGCCCTTCGCAAGACCCAAAAAGAGCATTCCGATTCCGAAGAGTACTCCGCTCAAAAGAAAAAGGTTCCATCGCGCGGAATCGGTTTTTCTTTTGGCAAAAAGACCCAGGACACAAGGAACCAGCAGAGGACTTAAGTAATAGCCAAAATAGAGGAGCATGAAAAAAGGGACCCTGAGAATATCTTCGAAAACTTTATCGAGTCGAAGGGCATACGTCATCAAAAGGAGATTCGCCGGCGGAATGCCACGAAAATACTCATGCTGCCAAATTGTAAAGAGCCCTAGGACGAGAAACGGAACCCAGAGAATGAGCCTCTGATAAAGAGGCCGCCGGTTCCTCTCTTTCTGCAACAGGAAAAGAAGAACAACGGGCAAGACAATCCCGACCTGCCGTATCAGGACCGATAGTCCCAGAAAGAGACTTCCGACCAAAAGCCATGGCCCGGAACGCGAAGAAAATCCTTTGGCATAGGCCCAGGCGGCCGCCAGATAAAGTGTCAAAAACGGAAGATCCGTTAAAAAAGTTCTGCTGAGGAGAATAAAAGGGGGACTGATGGTCAAAAGGAGCATTCCCCAAAATCGCTCTTTTTCCTGAAACCCGAGACGCCCCATGAGAAGATAGAAAAAAAGGATCGCCCAGAATCCCATCACGGCAGAAGAAAGATGAAGGGCAGAAAATGAAAAGCCATAAGGGAGGAGAAAAAGAAAAGCCCACCAGATTTGGGCGATCAGGCTCTGGCCGTACCAAGGAAGGGTCTGGAATTGCCCTTTCTCATAAAAATGTTTCGCGACTTTTGCGTAAGTCCAACCGTCCCCAATGGGGTACTCATAAAAAGGCGAGACAAAAAAGAAACTCACAAGATAGACAAACAACACGGAAATAAGAGCAACCGGCAATTTCTTCATTAGGACATCCTCACCAGCAGAGAAGCCCGTACCGCAGCGAACCTGCCAGACGGCCCACCTCCATCGCCAAGCGCGCCGACGCCCATCCGGACGGAATCAGCACACAATCCGAAAAAGTGACAGGCACCCTCAGTCGGAGGAGCCGGTAGACCATTCTGAATTCCCATACGAGTGCAAGTATCAAAAAAAGGCCGAGCGCCTGAGGGGGATAGAAACAACCCAGCAGAATCATCGCCCCCAAGACCTTTGTGAGAGAAACCCCTTCGATGGCGATGACGCAGGGAAAAGGCAATTGCCAGGATTTTTCGAAAGTGGAAAGGATCAGACGGCGTCGGAAGTCTCTTTTCGCAATTTTCGACTGTAACATGCCGTGTAAAAAAGCGCGATGCACCCTCTTCAGGGTCGAAGAAGTGGTTTGATGCGTGACGGCCAAATGGGGAATATATTTGAGAGGAACTTCCGCTTTCTTCAAGCGGAAAGAAAGATCAAGGTCTTCGCCTACGTGAAGGGTTTCATCGAACCCATTGACCTTTTCCAAGTCTCGTCGCCAAAGAGCCATATTCCCTCCCAAAAGGAAGCGGGAGATGAAAGGGCTTGAAAAGGAAAAGGGTTGTTCCCCTTTGAAAAACCAACTCATGGCGGCATATTTTTCGACAGCCGGTAAAGATCCCTGATAGGGCCCTCCAACCGCACCGCTCCCTTCATCCATCGCTTCCGAAATCCTCTCAATCCAATCGGAGGCAACAACACAGTCCGCGTCCAGAAAAACAAGTATTTCCCCTTTTGCAACTTTGGCGCCCCGGTTGCGTGCCGCCGAGGGGCCTCTTTTCATTTCGGTCACAATCCGAGGATGACAGTCGCTATGGACGAGTGCCCACTGCTTCACAAGGAAAACAGTTTGGTCAGCCGAGCCATTGTCCACAATGATGATTTCATCCGGATGCAGGCTCTGCGAAACCAAGCTATTCAGACAGGCCATCATCGTCGCCTCTCCGTTACGGACAGGAATAATCACACTGATCCCTTTTTTCTCGGTGTGATCCTTCACTGGAGATACCCGAGACTCTTCAACTTTTCCCGTGTCAGTCCCTCTACCCATGTTTGCCCAGAGCCTTCTTTTCTTTCGCCTGCCCACCGAACAAGGATTTCCTTCATCTTGTTCACCCGTTCCGGATCTTTAGAGGAAAGATTGTTTATTTCAGAGGGGTCCTCCAGGAGGTTGTACAGTTCGGAGGGACGGCCCTCTGGCGAATAGATCAGTTTCCACGGCCCCTGCCGAAGCGACCAGAGATCTCCGAAAGTGGGATATCCCGGCCGCCTCGAAAGTTCCGCGTAGACAGGACTCGACGGCGTCTCTGAAAGGAGCCAAACTTTTTCAAACAGACTCTTTCCTTCACACGACCTTTTCGGAACTCCGAGAAGAGAAAGGAGCGTGGGAAAAAGATCGATACTTTGAATCGCCTTTTCAGACACCACATGCTGCGGGACCACGCCGGGATACGAGAAGGCTACCGGAACCCGGAGTGACGATTCATAAAGACGATCGCCGTGATCGAAATAATAGTTATGGTCGAAACTTTCCCCATGATCAGAGACGAAAAGAATGATAGTTCTTTCCCTGAGTCCTCTATCTTCCAAAAAGGTGAGAATGCGGCCGATGTCTTCATCGACAAATGCAACCTCACCATCATAGAGCGCCGTCATCGCCTGAAGCGTGCCAGACGGAACTACCTCTTTCCCTTTTCCCCAAAACTGCCGCTGGTGGCGCCTGAGATGACGTAAGGTTGCATTCTCCGCAGAAGAAAGCGGCGGACGGTAAGGGACATGGGCGTCGTAATAATGGATCCAAGCGAAAAAGGGACGTTTTGCCTGACGTTCCATCCAGGGAATCGCGAGGCGACTGACCCCATCCGCCCTCCGTTCTAACTGAAGTTCCACGACTCCGAATCTTTCCAGAAATCGTAACAGCTTAAATCCATCCTGAAAAGAGAAACGGTCCTGATAAAGTTCAAAGCCCTTTGAGAGCCCACACAGTTCCCGCTTCAGAGGATATCCGCTTACAAAAGCGGCTGTCCGGTAGCCGGATTCTGCGAGCACTTCAGCCAATGTCGTTACAGAGGGATCAAGGCGAGCCAAATTTGCGCGGCATCCATGCGTCTTAGGATAAAGTCCCGTCAAAATCGAGGAAAAAGAGGGGGCGGTCAGGGGAATCTGAGCATAGGCGTGGCGAAAGAAGACCCCCTGAGAAAGGAGGCGGTCTATATGAGGAGTCCTCGCCTTCTCATACCCCAGAAACCCCAAATGATCGGGACGGAGGGTGTCTACCGAAAGGAGAATGACATTTGGCAGAGACCGATTTTCCGATGGGCTGCGTCCAGAGAGTCGCAACACAAAAGGTGCCGCCAATGTCACAAGAATCAGAATCGCTGCACCTTTCCCTTTGAACTGGGGAGAGAGACGTCTCTGGAAAACCCAAGCCAAGAGTCCCGCAAGAAACACTACAACCCCTGTCCCAAGGGCGAGTCCGAAAAGGTTCAGAATCCCGCGGAGGTAAAGGAATTTCCGGAGCGCCCAAAAGCCATAGATCATGAAAACAAGAGTTCCAAACACGGCGACGGTATTCCGTGTGAAAAAAGTTTCCTCTTTCCTCCCCTTGATCCATGAAAAAATCCATAACACACACCAGCTCACTCCACCCGCCAGGGCGTAGACCATTGTGACATAGAGGAAATTCCCATACAGCCAAAAAATGGAGATATCTCTGAGATATTGGCGAAATGCGTTACTGGTGAGCGTCGCGGCGTTGGTTTCGACGAAAGCGACAAGGGTTGATAAAAATATCCAGACGATCAAGGAACGGACCGGTTTCTTAAACTTAGGAGCGGGTCGATTCGGCATACACAACAACCTCATCCTGTCGCTTGAGAAGATGGGATAAAAGAATGGCTGTCAAAGCCCCAAAACGCACAAAAAAATGTTTCGCCCACTCTTTATGGGAAAGCGCGCCGTAATCAATATAATCCTCCCGGTAGGCCTCGACGACCCGGAATCCGCACTGCGCCATCAGTTGCCGTAACCCCTTCTCGCTGAAATGAAAGAGATGTTCTTTGAAAAGTTTCTCAAATCCGAAGCGGATTCTGCCGAAGCTCACCCTATACATCCCCCTCAAGAGCCACGGGATCAGACTGTCACAGACGGGGGTCCGGATCACCACCATCCCTCCCGGCACGAGAAGTTCGCGAATCCGGAGAAGGGAGTTCTTCGGATTTGGAAAATGCTCAAGGACATCCCACAGCGTCAGGACGTCATACCGGCCCGTTTGAAGAGAAACGCTTTCCAGCGTTCCGACATGAACAGGAAGTTGTAACGTGCGCCGCGCATACTGCGCCACCTTGTCAGAAAACTCAAGCCCCTCTGTCTCCCACCCTTCCTCCCGGGCCTGGGCTAAAAAAAAGCCGAGGCCTGTTCCCACATCCAGAAGCCGCCCATGATGGCCCCATCGTTTCAGAACTTCAATCCCCCTTGTAAAACTTCTCGAACGGAGATCTTGGAAGCTTTCAAAATAATTCTTTTGAAACTCTGAGGCAGCCCCCTCATAAGAAGTTCGAAGCGCCTCCTCATCCGGAAACGGATCGATGAAAAAGAGACGGCAGCGCTGACACCAAAAAACTTTTTTCGCCCGCAACCCATAGCGCAGAGAGGTGTCCCTTTCCTTGCAAATAGGACAAGGGTGCTCTGTGAATGACAAAGTCCGACTCCCTTAAAATGCCTGGGTGGAGGGTCTTATTCCTTCCTGAAATTCTTTCCAAAGGATTTTGACCGCACAAAGTTCTTTGGATAACTGCCGATGGAAAAGAGCCACAAAAAGCACATACACCCCCAGACCTACAGGCAATTGAATCCAGAAGGAGAAGCGACCGAGACCCAGAAGAAAAAGGACCCAAAGACAAACCACCCCCATGAACGGTCCCCCTTGCAAGAAAGAAACATCTCCGAGCATTTTCGCAATCCAGAAGACCATCAGAGAAAACATCACGATTTCCGAAACAAGCGTGGTGGCGCTCGCCCCCAAGAAACCGAAGCGGGGGATCGCCCAGAGGTTGAGTGCACCATTGAACAGCGTGGAGCCGACGAGGATTCCCAAAACGACCCTCTCTTTTCCCATCGCCACGAGGAGATGGCTGTTCAGTCCGCCCACGATGAAAAAAACGAAACCGGAGAGAAGGATATAGAGAGCCGGAAGGGCGCCCTGAAAAGAGGGGCCATAGAAAATGCCGAGAAGCGTCTTCGCCCCAAACAGAGAAAGCACGCCAAAAGGCACACAGAAGAAAAGGACGGCGCGGAATGTCTCTTCATAAAACGACGGAAGTTCGTGCGGGGAGAGTTTCGAAAGCCGCGCAAAAACAGGAAAAAGACTCGTGGCCAGAACCGTCGAAAGAACAAAAATCACCTCCAGAAAACTGTACGCCGCCTGATAGAGACCGACCTCCGAAAGCCCCCGAAAGAAAGAGAGGAGCACTGTATCCACATACAGATAGAGCATGACAATGCCTTGAATCATCCAGATTGAAAAAAGACCCTCAAGAGGCATCGGTTCCCAGCGGAGTCCCTTCCACCCGATATGCCGCCAGTACAGCACCACCGAAACCAAGAAGGCCACGGCGCTTGAAAGAATGAAGAGGACGTAAAAGAAATCCAGAGAGTACTGGGAAATGGCCCAAAGCCCTCCCCCCAGAAAAAGAATATTTTTAACAATGCCCGTCTTGAATTCATTCTCCATCCTCTCAAATGCCCGGAAAAAACTGAAGATGAAACTCGTAAGGTGAAGGAAGAAAAAAGCGACTGCGCTCAAGAGGACATGACGCCTGAGAGAAACTTCATATCGGGAAAGGAAGAGAAAGCCGCCGAGAAGGAAAACCACCAAAACCCCCGAGATCAATCGATAGACTCCTACGGTGCCAAAATAGCGGCCGGCACGCTCGCGGGACTTCGAAACTTCCCGGACAAGCCAAGTCCCGAATCCCAAATCACCGAGGGTAAAAAAACTCCTTGAAAGAAGGAGGCTGAGCGTATAATCTCCGAAGGCCTCCCGCCCCATCACTCGGGCGATCCCAATGCCGAGAATGAGATACGTTCCCTTGTTCAGCAGCTCACGCATAAAGAGGGAAAAAATATTCCGGGTGACCCGCCACCAAGAGACGGTGTGTTGTGCTCTCATCGGGAAAAGGACTCCTAAAACAAAAGGGGAGCGAGCTCTTTTAAGACCCTCCCCCCTTCGATGAAAATACGCAATTCAAAAAGCGAAACGTCGCATGAGAATGACGCTACAATCTCTCATAAATAGACCGGGGGATCACATATTCAACGCTATTCAAAACCACCCCCAGAAATTTGTCTTCGGATTTGTTCAAAAGATCCTTTGCCCGACGGACCACTTCCCGGCGGGTCTCCCGGGCCTTTACCACAAGAATCATTCCTTCGACATGGCTTGAAAGGATAATCGGGTCTGCGTACGGAATGACAGGGGAGGAATCAAAAAGGAGAAAATCGTACTCTGTTTTCAATCTCTCGATCGCTTCGGCCAGCCGCGGCGAATGGAAGAGTTCCGCAGCGCCTTGCATCGCATCACCACTTGAGATCATTTTTAGATTTCCGATCTGTGTCGGCCGGACCACCCCCTCGAGGGGGACTGTTCCCTGAAGGACCTCCGAGAGCCCTGGCCCCTTTTCCACTCCAAAAATCTCATGGAGTGTGGGATGTCTCAGATCGGCGTCGATTAAAAGCGTTTTATTCCCTTCAATGGCCGACAGGATCACGGCAAGGTTGGCGACCGTTTGGGTGCGTCCTTCGCTGCGCACGGCGCTCGTAATGAGAATACTCCGCACCGATTTGGAACGGCCACTCCGCTGGAGATTGGTGCGGAGGGTACGATAAGATTCTGAAAGAGAGGAGTTTGGATTTGTAAAATCGGCGATGGGCAATCCGTATCCTGAAAACGTCGTTGTCCCCGCCTTCCGAAGGGCATCTTCTATCTTACCCATGGAACCCGCCTCGAAGGTATGGAAGATTCATCTTTTCTGCTTTCTGCCGATCCTCGTCTCCACCCCTCGCGGAATTGAACCGAGAACAGGAAGAGTGAGAAACCGTTCGACATCGTCGACACTTTTAAAAGAGTGGTCGAAATATTCAAAAAGAGAGGCCATTCCGATTCCTGTGATGAGACCGGCCACGCATCCCAAGACAATGTTCATCACTTTGTTGGGACGGATCGGACTCTGAGGAGGGACTGCTGGATCCAAGATCTTCACCGTCGTGATCCCCTCTTCCTTGAGCGATTCTGCAGCAGCCGCTTCTTCTCTCCGGTTCTGCAAGAGCGTGTAGATATTTTCCTTCGCTTGGATCTCCCGCATCAGCCGGTTATGCTCTTTTTCCTTCTCGGCCAGATCCGCGACCTGCGAGCGGTATTCATCGAGATACTTCTCTGTATATTGCTTGCGCACCTTGAGCGCCTCCTGATTGACCTCAAGCCCCACCATGTCCCTGACCAGACTTTGGTAAATAGGATTCGCGCCTGAAAATTCAGGGGTCGATTCCTTTAAAAGCTCCTTGTTCAACTTGTCCTTGGCCGCCTCAATTTCTTCTTTCATTTTCTTGACAGGAGCGCTTTCCTCCGTGTAACTGGTTCGGAGGTCGGCGAGTTGGAGCTCAAGGTCGAGGATCTTTCTTCGAAGCGCTTCCACCGTCGGGTCTGAGGAGGCCTGGGTGGTGGCCAGGACCGCTGCATCCGGATTGCTGAGTTGGCTCCGGATTTTATTCAGTTTGGTCTCGGTTTCCTCTTGTTCGGTAATGACCTTTCGACGCTCCGCTTCGAACTCCGAAAGACGCGCGAGCGCCGATTTGATCTGATCTTCGACGGAGACAAGTCCCCCTTCCTCCTTGAGGGTCAAAAGCTGCGATTCGGTGCCGTCCAGCGCCTTTCCGAGCGTTGCGAGCTGTTTATCCAAATAGGCCAGGATCCCGCTCGCTCTCCCCTTTTTACGCTCCACGTACCAGTCGACATAGGCCTGAGCGACGGCGTTGGCCATATCTGCTGCGATCTGAGGGCTCGGATTCTCAACACTGACTTGGATGAGATCCGTAGTGTCCTTGACGGGTGTTACAGAAATGCCTCTCTGCAATTCAACAATCTTCCCCTCTACGGCCCGCTCCTGACCGCCGGTCATCTTGAGATGCTCCAGTGCCTTTCGGAGTACGACGCGGCTTCTGATAATTTCACTCTGCGTCTTGGCCATCTCGGCGGCTTCCTGCGAAAGAGACAAGATCGCCGGAACGGTGACCTGCTGCGCATTTTGAGTCGTTCCGGGTGAAGAGGGTTCTTTCTCGATGACGAGCGTCGTGGAAGCCTCAAAGATGGGCGTCATCAGCATTGTAGCCACAGAGGCGCTCAGTGCAATCGTCACAAAGAGCGTCAGGATCACATTCTTCCGAAAAAAGAGAACTTGTAAGAAATCACGGGCACTCGTTTTCATTTCCACGAGAAAGCGCTGGTTACCTCCCTGTCCCGACCTGAACGTCCTGGCCTTGAATCGTAATAGTCTGCCTGTAAGTAATGTGCTTCGAAAAGTACGTCAGGAAATTGTCGAGTTTCTTCACAAAGTTCCTCGGAATAAAAACAACGTCGCCGTCCTGAAGGACCATGTCCTTACGGGTATCCCCCTTGACAACTACTTGCGCAAGATTGACACGATAGACCTTGGGGTCGTTGGTCCAGCCCCGACGGACGACCATAACGCTGGTTAATACACCACTATCTAACCACTGCCCCGCCTCCGCAATCATCTCAACCGCCGTCCGTGGCTGTGTCAGAGGATAACGGCCCGGTTTGCGGACTTCGCCCAACACATAGACCCCTTTGCTTTGGAAGCCGGAAATGATGACCGTGACGGAGGGGTCGCGTAGCGTCTTTGAAAGGTGCCTGGTGAGTTCCGCATCAACCTGTTCAGGAGTCAACCCGCTGACATAAAGATCACCGACAAGGGGAAAAGAGATCCGCCCATCTGGCCTCACCGCTACGGTACGATCCAATTCGGGATGTTGCCAGACAGAGACATCCAGAGAATCCCCTGCACCGATCGTATAGTAAAGTGTCGCCGGCAGCGCTCCGAACGATTCAAATTCCTCCGAAGGATTTGGAGAAGGTGTCGGGGGTTCTCCCCACGGTTTCCTTTCCCTCTCCTCGGTTACAGGAATAAAGGGGACCGGCTCCGACGGGGCCTTCTGGGCGCGCGTAGGAGGATACGTCACAACCACTTCATCCTTGGAAAGGAGACTCAACCGTTCCATCGCCTTTCGTGTCCAGGGGTCGTTCGGGTGTCCGTAATCGATCCTCTTTTTCCAGTAGAGGATCGCTTTGTCCCGTTTCCCCATCTGTTCATAAAGAAGTGCTAAATTGGCGTAGGGATCGAGAAAACGGGGATCGATGGCGATCGCTTTCAGATACTCTTCTTCGGCTTGTTCAAGCTTCCCCTGTTTCTCATACAGAATGCCGAGGTCGTTGTGCGGTGTGGCGTAGAACGGATCGATGGCGATCGCCTTCTGATAATATTTGACGGCAAGTCCCCCTTGACCGCGCTGTTGGGCCTGATATCCCTGATTGCGATACGTGGGAGCCTCCAGATCGAGGAGGGCTTGAGGGCTTCCTGTGAAAAGAAGAAGGAAAGAGAGGAGTCCTGCAGCTAAAATGACCCCCCTTCCCCTTATATGAAAAGGAGTTATGGAAATAGCCATTTAACGGTAGTGTAATTATAACATAATCTTATGATAAAGTCAAGCAATTAAAGAAGTTAGCAACTGACAAAACTGTTTACTTGTGTTAAGATAGAGGGCTATGGCAGAGCGATTTAGGGAAATTAACCGACTGATCAAATTTTTCCCCGGCGAACGGGGCCGCGAACTCTGGATCGGCACACTTCTTCAAGATTTTATCCAGATTTATAACGACCTCTTTGAAGAGCTGCCGGGTTACGTCCGCTACACGTTTCTGGAACGGTTCGGGGAGTTCATCGAGCGGGAACTCAAAGAGATCCGGGGGCTCCGAAGCGTCTACGGGAAAGAGTTTGAAAAGATCCGGCAGGCCAAAACGGTACAGGAACTTGTTGCGGTCCGGGAAAAACTGACGCATATCACGGGGCGGCTCTTCGGAAAAAGTCATGCGGTGATGGAAACTCATGAACTCTGCACCCAATACCATGACCACCTCACCGTGCAAATCACCCATCTTGTCGAAGAACAGCTCCGGAAAGAAAAATGGACGCCCCGAGGACACTATGCGTGGCTTCGGACCGGAAGCGCCGGCCGTGAAGAGCAGACCCTCATTGTCGATCAGGATAACCTGATCGTCTATGAAAATCCCAAAGACAGGGACTATTTCCAGAATTTTTCCAAGCGGGTTGTCAGAGGACTTGAAAAACTGGGGTTTTCCCTCTGCGAGGGGGGCGTTATGGCCTCCAATCCGCAGTGGCGGTGGACTCTGGAAGACTGGAAAAGACAGCTCCTCGAGATGGTCTTTAAAGAAGAAGAGCTCGTCCATATGATTATTCTGATGGATGCCAAGTTTGTCGCCGGAGATGCAACGCTCGCCGCTCAATTCATCACTGAAGTCCATAAGATGCCAAAGGTGAATCTCGGGCTTCTCAGAGAAATGGCGGATGTCGCCACCCGGATGCCCATTGCCCTCACCGTCTTCCGCGGATTTAAACTGGAAGGACACGGAAAGCGCAAAAGGATGTTTAATGCGAAACTGGAAGGATGGATGCCTCTTGTCATGCTGGTCCTTGTCTATTCCCTCAAATACGGGATCCGCGAAACCAATACCGTCAAGCGGATCCGGGCACTTGAACGACTGGGGCATTTTGACGCCAAGTTCTCCGCGGACCTCCAAGAAGCCTATTTTACGCTGACGCGGCATAAGGTTTTAAAACAGATCGAGTCGCTCCGCAGTCACCGTAAAAGTCCGGACTACTACCTGAAACCGAACGAACTGGGGGAAAAAGAAGAGAAAAAAATCTGGAATGCCCTCGTCACCATTACCCAGCTCCGGCAGGTGGCGCTACGGAGTTTTGATTTAACCAAGAAAATTCCGGGAATTTAGTCGTGAGACTCCTTTTAACCAGTGGTTCCTTCCACGCCCTTCCCGGCCAAAAGACATTTTCTCTCGCCAAAGAAGCCGGTTTTGACGGAATCAATCTGATGATCACCAAGGAATTCCTCGGAGTCGATGAAGTATCGCTCGTGCGGGATCTTCAGAAAATCCTTCCGATTGATTCCGTCCATGTTCCTTTCATCGCCCTGTGGGGATGGGGGAACCCCATTGAAAAGATCGAGCGCACCGTCCGTCTTGCGATCGAGACGGGGATCCCGCTTGTCAATTTTCACCCTCCCGGTTGGCTCCTCATGGAAATTGGATTTTCGGCCTGGTTTCTCGGCATTCGGGACTTTCAGAAAGAGGTGGGCAAAGGAAAAGTGACGATCAGTATCGAAAACATGCCGCGCCTTGTACGGTATCTGTGCGACCCTCATCTTCTTTCAAGAACAGGAAATCTTCGGCGTTTCCTCCTCGAGAAAAATCTCCACCTCACCTTCGACAGCTCCCACATGGGAACAAAGAAGACCGACTTCCTCGACGATTTTGCATCCCTTTACAAAACAGACAGAATCCGGCAGGTTCAATACAGCGATTATCAAGACGGACGCGAGCACTTGAGGCCCGGAAGTGGTTGCCTGCCGCTCCCGGCGCTGCTTCGCTTTCTTGTGAAGGAAAATTATTCGGAGGGCTTATGTCTTGAATTGATGCAGGAGGAGTTTCCGAACGAAGAGAAAGCCATTGTAGCGATGTTGAAGGAGATCTTAGAAAAGATGCGGGAAATGGGTGGGACTCAAAAATAACTTATACTTACGAGGTAAATCCACTCACCTTTAACCAAAAGATGAGAGGAGAGTCTGCTCGGGGTGTTATCCAGACGCGATTCAGGGTATAAGGATCTTTGGGTGGAAAAGGATTCCAGGGACGTATGGCACAAGCGCCTCGGAATCCTGCCTGTCTCACTTTTTCTCTTACCGCTTCATTGACAAATCCTCCCGGATAACAGAAAAAGCCGACCTCTCTTCCGAGTCGCTTCTCAAGGATTCTCTTCGAAAAGATGATCTCTTTTTCGGATTCCTCTAAAGAAAGTGAAGGAAGTTTTCTGTGAGTGAGACCATGACTCCCGATCGTGAAACCCTGGGTGGAAAGTTGCCGGATCTCCTCCCAAGTCATGTATCCCGGTTTTCCGATCGATGCCACCACAACAAAGAAAGTGGCCGTGAGTCCTAGGCGCTTTAGGGCAGGATAAACAATGTTAAAATGATTTTCGAGCCCATCATCGAAAGTAAGCACCACCCTTTTCGGACCGAAGGGTGTCCCCTTCTCAAGAGCCGAAACAACTTCTCCAAGAGAAATCACATGGTATCTGTGTCGTGCAAGATAAGTCATCTGGCGGGAAAAACTTTCTTCAGAAATGACGAAAAGGCCCTCTGCTTTCTCTGAAGAGATCTCGTGATACATGAGAATGGGAGGGAGAGATGTCTTCCATCCCCTGAAAAGGAAAGCAAGAAAAAATAAAAGACTGATTCCGATAAGGAAAAACGGGAGGAGTTTTTGACGTGAAAAAAGTTTCAAATCCCTTCCCAGTCCATCTTTGAAATGAGGAAAAACATGAATGCGCCTGTAACGGCGCAAAGTCCTGCGGCAATGAATCCCAACCTGTAGCGCCCCATCACAAACCAGCCGATACTGAAGAGGGAGGCATAAATACAGATCGTTCCGAGGAAAAAGTTCACGATCTCTGGCCATCCGAGATGAAGCTTCTTCACATCAACGCATTTTTTGGCAATCTGTCCCCAGAATCCCCCCGGCCGGACATGACGGAAAAAGTCTTCGAGCTGTTTCGTTTCAACCGGTTTTGTGAGAAAAGTAACAACCAACCAGATCACGGTGCAACTCCCCAATGTAATCACGAGTCTTGCCGCATAATAATCCGGGCCCTGAATGTGCCCAAGGAAGGGGATTTTCGTAAAGAGAAAGGATTGGATGTTTGGGACATGAAAGTAGGAACTCAGAAAGTGGAACATGGGATTTTCCGTGATGAGGAGAGAGATGAACAGAGAGGAAATCATCGCAGAAAGCTCAGACCACACATTAATCCTCCACCAGTACCATCGTAAAAGGACCACTAAGGACGTCCCCACCATCAGGAGTTGAAGAAAGAGCCACGCATTATAAATCGATGACATCTGCCAGGCGGTGAATCCCCCCAAAGCCGCCATCAGGAGAGTGGCAAGCTGTGACACAACGACATAGTGTCTTTCGGAGGCGTCTTTTTTGATAAAACGTTTGTAGACATCGTTCACAAGGTAGGAAGCCCCCCAGTTGAGATGCGTGGTGATGGTCGACATAAAGGCGGCGAGAAATCCGGCGACAAGAAAACCTCGCAGTCCCACCGGTAAAAACATCACCATCATCTTCGGATAAGAAGATTCGGGATCAGCAATATTCGGAAAATAGATCAGGGATCCGAGCCCGACAATAATCCAGGGCCAGGGCCTGAGCGCATAATGGGCAAAGTTATACCAAAGTACCGCCAGGAGCGAATGTTTCTCATTCTTGGTTGAAAAAAGACGCTGCGCCAAAAATCCTCCCCCCTCTCCGCCGCCGAGCCACTGAAAGAAAATGAAAACAAAGAAGGAAAAAACGGCGATTTTCGTAGCCCCCGGCGAAGGGGTAAATCCGAGAAGTTGGCCCGGTGCCACTACTTTCGAGAGTGTTTCCGCCCCGGCAAGGGCCTTTGCCGCTTCTACCGATTTCACGGCAAGCTGAGCAGGCCCCCCCGTTTTTATCACAACAATGACCGCAAGGATGATGCAGCCGAGCATCGCCCAGATAAACTGGAAAAAATCGGTCACCACCGCCCCCCAAATTCCGGAGAGGAGCGTGTAAACGAGCGTCATCGCGACAAGCACTCCGACGGAAAAAGCCTTGTCCCAGCCGAGAAGCTCATGGACAATTTTTGTCATCGCGAGGATGACCCACCCCATGGTCACGCAATTAACAAGAGTGGAACGGTAAAGGGCGTGAAAAAGGCGCAAAAGCGACGCCGCTTTCCCGCCATAACGAAGCTCGACAAACTCCACGTCGGTGAGGATCCTTGCCCGCCGCCATAGACGCGCATAGAAAAAGACACAGAGCATCCCTCCCATGAGACCACTCCACCAGTACCAGTTTCCCTGGATGCCGCGGGTCCGGACGATTCCGGCAATCGCAAGGGGGGTGTCTGCGGCAAAAGAGGTAGCGACAATGGAGGTTCCGGCAAGCCACCAGCTCAAGGTCCGACCTGCGACGAAGTATTCGGCGAGACTTCCTGTGGCCCGCTTGGTGTAGTAGAGACCGATGACGAGCGAAAGGACAAAATAGGAAAGAATGATTAACCAATCAATGGGAGCGAGAGAAATAACTTCTGGCGGCATAGGGTTTTTTGTAAGGTAAAACGAAAGTTAATGTAACATAAAACAGTAGATTTGGCAAGAGGTTTTTTGTAAAATGAAGACGTGTCCTTTTGCCGCCTTAAAATCTACCTCTACAGTATCCTCTTTCTCCTTGTTCCCCTCTCTTCCTCCTTTGCCGCATCTGAAAAAATCACTCTGACCCTCTGGGAATTTTCCGCCAGTGAGCAGCTCCTCCGCAGTCTCCTGAAGCAATTTGAGGCCACTCATCCCAATATCACGGTAAATGTGCAACAGCTTTCGTGGGAGCACGGTCTTGAGAAAATCGTCGTTTCCATCGCTGCGGGGAATGCGCCGGATGTCGTCGAACTCGGGACAGACTGGGTCTCCAAGTTTGTGGACGCAAAGCTCCTCGAGGATCTCACCCAAGAAACCGCCGATCTTCGAGAGTCCTATTTCCTCTGGGAAAGCGTCACGGCAAACGACCGGATCTACGGAGTCCCCTGGCTTGCCGGTACGCGCCTTCTTTTTTATAACCGCGATCTCTTCCGTCAGGCCGGACTCGATCCGGAAAGGCCGCCGAAAACATGGAAGGAACTTCTGGAAGCAGCGCAAAAGATTCACGACCCGAAAAAAGGTATCTACGGATTTTCCCTCTTCGTGGGAGAACCCTATAGTCCCTGGCAGGAATTTCTCCCCTTCGCCTGGGGGAATGGGGCAACGCTTTTGAGCAAAGACCAGAGGCGATGTCTCATTGACGAGCCGCCGATGGTAGAAGCGCTCTCCTTTTATCAGAAACTAAAACCCTATTCCCTCGTCGACCGTCAGTCCCAGGTGAACACCCTGTTTGCCAATGGAAAAGTTGGTATGCAGATCTCCGGCGCATGGAATTTCCGTCTCATCCCGCGCCTCAATCCAGAACTCCATTTCGGCGTCGCCCTCCTTCCGAAACCGGCCGCCGATCGGGGAATGTCGGCAGCATTTGCCGGCGGTGAGATCCTGACCCTCCTCAAACACTCCCCTCATCCTCATGAAGCGATGGCGCTCATCCGATTTCTCATCAATGAAGAAACTACGATTGAAGTGGTCAAACTTCAACAAAACGTCCTCCCGACCTTTAAAAATGCTCTCCACCATCCCTACTTCCAAAACCACCCTTATCAAAAACTTTTCTTTGAGCAGATGAAGAGTGCTGTAGCCCCTCCCCTTCATCCTTCCTGGTTTGAGATACAGGAAATTCTTACTCAGGCCATCGAAGAAGCGATTATCCAAAATGTCCCCCCCGAAAGAGTCCTTGGGTTGGCCCGGAAAAGGATTGACACACTTCTCGCCGGAGAAAAAAAATATCGCCGGCTGAACGATAGGATTATGACCGCACTCCTTGCGGGAGGGTTGATCCTTATGATCGGTTTCCTTTTCTTGAAATGGAAAAAACGTCCTCGTTTACCGTCGCAAACGGCACTTCGAAATAGTTTCTCCACCCTCTTCTTTCTTTCTCCATGGCTTGTGATCTTTTTTGTCTTCACTCTCTATCCTCTCCTCTATTCCATCGTGATCAGTTTTTCGCGGTATGACCTTCTGAGCGGCACGATCACTTTCTCAGGCATCCAGAATTATCAGGAACTTCTAAAAGATCGGGAGTTCCATAATGCCCTCTGGCACACCCTCTTTTTTGCAGTAGGGACCACCCCTTTCACACTCCTTCTCGCGCTGGTCACAGCCATTCTGATCCACCGGAAGATCCCTCTGAAAAACGTTTTCCAGGCAGGTCTTTTCCTCCCCGTCTCAACCTCTGTGATTGTCATTGCAACGCTTTTCACTTACCTCTATTCCCCCGAAGGACCCCTGAATACGCTCCTCGATCAAGCAGGTCTCCCCAAACCGGATCCCAGTTTTCTGGTCCACCCCCAATGGGCTCTCCCCAGTATGATGGCCATGAACATCTGGGCGAGCTTCGGTTACTACATGATTTTAATTCTCGCAGGCCTTCAGGCAATTCCAGATTCCCTTTATGAGGCCGCTGCCATCGACGGAGCAAGCGAGTGGGAGCGACTCATTCATATCACCCTTCCCCAACTCCGTCCCATTCTCCTTTTTGTCGTCATGATCAATACCATCTATTCTCTTCAGGTCTTTCCTGAAGTCCTGACGATGACGCAGGGAGGGCCGCTCGGAGCTACCCGTACAGTGGTTTACCATCTTTATGAAACAGGCTTCCGCAAATTTCATATCGGACTCGCCTCGGCGATCGGATATCTCCTTTTCCTCATCACGATGATGTTTTCACTCGGCGAGATGCGCCTTTTTAAAATGGGGGAAGATGCCGGTGAATGAAAGAATAAAAAATCGTTTCATCGTGGGGTTCCTGACGTTCTTGGTCACCCTGACACTTGCCCCCCTTGTCCTCATGTTTTACGGGTCTCTCAAGCCTGCCGGAACGCTCGAGCGATCCCCTCAGAAGTTTTTTTTAACGCCCTTTCAGGAAGAATCTTCTGCGATCCCGGGATCACGCGTCTTTTCCTCCCCCCTGCATATGGATATGCGAAAATTTCAAACTCTTGAGTTTTCCGTGAAAGGAGAAAGGACGGGAGAACATTTCTTGATTCGTCTGAGGGATATTCTTGGAAACGAAACAACGGTTTCGACAAGGGAAATTCTTAAAAACGGCGTCAGTCGTCAGACCTGGCAAAAAGTTTCCATTCCCCTGAACCGCTTTGAACTTCAGGAATTAAACCCTCGGCTTCCTGAAAAAGTTGCTGAGGAACTTTGGATTATTCTTGATCGAAAGACGGGGAATATTTTTCTAAAGGATGCACGTCTCGTTTTCAAACACTTCACGTTGACAAATTATGTGGATGTCTTGGTAAGCGGTTTTTTTGGAAGATACTTTTTGAACAGCGTCTTCATCACCGTCGTGGTGGTGTTGGGAAACCTCATTTTCGCTGCGATGGTGGGATATGCCTTTGCGCGGAAGCGATTCTTCGGAAAAGAGTTTCTCTTCCTCCTCGTCCTCGGAAGCATCATGATCCCCCCGCAGGTTCTCATGGTTCCGGTTTTTATCCTCATGAAAAATATCCGATGGTTAAACACCTATTGGGCGCTCACCGTTCCATCGCTGGTCATCCCCTTCAATATCTTTCTGATGCGGCAGTATATCTCGGCGCTTCCCTCTTCCCTGGAAGATGCGGCACGAATCGACGGGGCAGGAGACATCCAGATTTTTTTCCGGATTGTGCTTCCCCTTTCCAAACCCGCTCTTGCCGTCGTCGGGATCAACACCTTCATCGGAAGTTGGAATACCTTTCTTTTTCCCTTTCTCCTTACCAATACCCCTGAAATGCGGACGCTGCCAGTAGGGCTTGCACTGTATAAAAATCTGCAGGGAATCGACTGGGTGCATCTTTTGGCAGGGTCGAGCATCACGGCGCTCCCGGTGATTCTCATCTTTCTTTTCTTCCAACGGTATATCATCGCGGGACTCACGGCAGGCTCCGTCAGGAAAAAATAGTGCGGAGTTCGGAGTGGGGAATGCGGAATAAAAAAGCGGATTAACGCTCGTCATCCGCGTCAATCCGCTTAGAATCCGTAAAATCCGCGCCTAATCGGAGACGGCGGCGGCTGTCTTTCGTTCTTCCTTCGTCAGCTCGAAAACTGTCCTGAAAAGTTTCTCTTCCCGCGCACCGAGTTTGATCTTCCGGCGGGCCATCACACGCGTTGCCACTTCCAAACCCTTCTCGAGTTTATACGTTGTGAGCCCGCTCGGTCCCCCCCATGAAAAGGAAGGGATGAATTTCGGCGGAAACCCTGCCCCGAACACATTGGAAGAAACACCGACAACGGTTC
>Ga0105164_10000944_pt1 | contig 19005 bp, 26 predicted proteins | sample VDWuncwatermetaG_FD_89674 | JGI IMG/M metagenome (GOLD analysis project Ga0105164, IMG submission 89674) | Wastewater microbial communities from Netherlands to study Microbial Dark Matter (Phase II) - VDW unchlorinated drinking water | ecosystem: Environmental > Aquatic > Freshwater > Drinking...
CTCTTAGAGAGTTTTGACAAAATTGATATATTTCAAAACTCTCTATAAAATTTTCATTAATTATTATTTGTGAATTTAAAAAATTGGATATAAAATGAGTTATTCCTTCTTTGCCGGCTGTTCTGCCTCAAGCAATCCGGTCACTTCTCCCCCGGCTTCCTTTATCTTATCGACAGCGGACTTTGAAGCATAGGGGGATTTTATCCTGAATTTCAGGGAAACCCTGCCGTCGCCAAGCAGCTTGTTGAATCCAAGCTTCTCCAGGTCAACAGCATAAGCGCTGTTCTCTTTCGATGCGAGATTTTTAGAAATTAGCTTGCTGATGTGCTGCTCAATGTACCTTACATTTACAGCTTTTATTTTCACTTTGGGAGTCTTGCTTATGAAGCCGTGCTTTCCGAAATAGTCCTTGTCTTTCCAGATGCTTGGCTTTTTTTGGTCTGCCCTTTTTCCGGTGCCGGCCATTCCTGCGCCTCCCTGATGTCCTTTTCCCCTGTGCTTTTTCTTTGCACCCCATCCGTGGGTCTTGTGGCCGCGGTGCCTGTCGCTTTTTTTTCTCCTGTTGACTGTCATTTTTAAACCCATTCAATTAACTCTAGTTTTTGAAAAATCATCTTCAATTAGTGATAAATGTGGTCTAGCTAATTCAAGTGCTCTTATTATTTCCTCATCAGTAATTTCAAAACTTCTTTCTGTTAATTTTTCAAGTTCTCCCTCGAGTTCACTTCCTCTTACAGCTTCAGCCATAGTGTTTAGCACCCCTGGTAAACTTTTTTTTAACATTGGTAAAATTGTTTGGCTTCCTGATTTACCATTAACATAATCTTTTATTAATTGGTAGTTTGACTCATCTTCACTATCTAAGTTAAACCCCCCAGTATTCGCCCCTGAGAATTTTGGTTGCCTAAGACTAAATGTATATGTACTAAAAATAGTCCTAATTGCTATATCTAAATAATTCGTGTTCATATCATCCTCTTGAGCAATTCATTTATCTTTGCCCCCCTGTATCCAAGGGCGCCTCCTTTCTGGAAAGAATGCTTGGTGCCTTTTCTTCCAAGGCCTTTTCTTGGAGCATTAAGCCTGAAATATTTCTTGAGCTTTTTGTTATTTATGACCACAAAATCATCATACTTTAATTTTCCATTTGAATCTGCTTCCCTTCCTTTAAACTCTTCCCCCCTCTTGTCCACAAGGAGCTTGAATGTCTCTTCGTCTATCTCTCCCCAGGTTATGTAATCCTTGGCTTTCTGAAGCATTCCGGCGTAAACAGCATTGCCAGGGACTACAGTGCAGTAATTCACTTTGTAAAGCCTCAGCATCTGCAGAGTGTCCTCTATTCTTGTGCTGATTTGTGTCAGTCCTCTAAGCCTTATTGCTGCCAGCCTTGGCTCTGTTTTTTCCATTTTATCATTCAACTCTTGCTGTTTTCAATGATCCTTCAACTATGCTCAGCCTGTTTGATTCCTTTTCCCCTATCTTCATTTGTATGAGATTCTGCAAAGCCTTAAAGCACGCTAGCAGTACATTAAGCTTGCTTCGTGTCTGTCCCTCTGTCCTTGACCATACATCTGTTATGCCTGCAAGCTTCAGTATTTTCTGGCATTCCTTCTCAACCTTAAGCCCCGTCCCTTTCGGAGCAGGTATCAAAATGATTCTTACAGAGCCTACCCTGCCTGTGACTTTGAAAGGAACTGTATGAGGAGTTCCGCAGCCGCAACCCCAGTCCCCGCAGCCTCTTCTTATTTTTATGACATTGAGCTTTGCCTGCCTTATTGCCTTCTCACGCGCAGGAACTGTCTCTTTTGACTTTCCGTATCCGACTCCGACATAGCCGTCTTCATTTCCAACAACTGCGAATGTCGCGAATTTTGGCTTGTTGCCTTCCTGGGTCTTCTTCTGAGTCTGCTTGAAAACCCTTTTTTGCCCGCCGCCGAACTTGCCTTTTGCCTGGCCGACCATCAGCAAATCTGTCTGCAGGTTTGGTAGCAAAGCATCAACTATTTCAGGCTCCAGTATTTTTATTCTCCTGTCAAGCGCGTAGTCAATGCTTGAGATTTCCGCATTTTTGACTTTGATGCCCAATGAAGTTTTGGGCTTCCAGGATTCCTTCTCGAACGATCCTTTTTTCCTGACTTCCTCGACAAGAACTTCTTCTATCTCCTTGACCTCTCCAAGCTCTGTTGCCAGCCCTTCTTTTGGAGTCTCTATCAGTGCTTCCTCTTCCTGTTCCTGTTCCTGTTCAACAGCAGCCGGAGCTTCCATTGGCTTCTGCTCTTCTTCCTGCTTTTCAGTTTTTTCTGTTTTTTTCCTTGCCATTCTTACCTTTGAACTTATATTTTATTCTTAATCTCGTTAAAATGACTGACCAAATCTTCAGGCGCAAGCCCCCTCTTGATGTAATCGGAAAATTGCTTCTCGTATTTTGCCTTGTCACTCTTCAATAATTGAGCGTATTTGGCAATGTGCTCGCCTGCAATCCTTTCTTTTGGAGGTATTATCTCCTGGTCAAATGGTATCTTAAGCCCGGAGTCGATTGCCCCTGCAAGAGCTGCATATAATCTTGAGCCTTTAACTGATTTATTGAATCCCAAGTCAAACACAGCTTCCTTTATCCCCTTTTCCTGGGCTTTCTTGCCGGCAATGTATCCCGTAAGATAGGCGCTTGACAGATTGCCATTGCCGCCTTTCCACCCTATTTTCTCAAGCGATTTTGAATCCACGGTTACTGTTATCCTGTCCCCTTTCGGGTCGAACTGGACTATTGATGCCTTCAGGTTTTTCAATGATTTCCTTGCAACAAACCTATACTTGTTTGACATGAGTATCTTCATTCTTTTCTTGTAATAAGTCCTTCCCTGCCTTTTCCTCCTGAAGGGCACCGTGAATGTTTTTCCTTTTTCCATTTTATTGCTGCTTTTTGACAAGGTTTTTTTCCTGCACATACATTTTCAGGTGCCTTATGCTTCTGAAAAATCCGCCTTTGCTTTTCATGTAAAGCTCGTGATAATCTTTTGATGAAATCAATTTATCGTCCCTCAATGACTTTAAAAATCCCCTTTGGAGCCTTATCTTGTTTATCCAAATTCTTTTTGGCTTTAATCCACGCGCAGTCTTCTTTCCCTTCCTTGAGCCAAATCCTTTCTGCTTTCCCCTGCTTTTCTGCAGCTTCCTGTGGCGCGCCCAGAATTTTGAAGTGTTCAGCAGCCTTTTCTTTGCCACAACCCCGTTGCTTATCAGGCCGCGCATGTCTGCTTTTGTTATGGCTTCCTTTATCTCGTCGAGCTTCTCAGGGTCAAACCGTACCCTATGTTTCCCGCATTTCAGCAGTCTTGCTGCCAATCTTCTTTGAACGTCAAGCATTTTAAACCTTCTTTGTCAGGACTTTGTCCCTTTCTTTTTTCTCAATTTCTTTTTTGCCTTCATCAGCTGTTTCCTTGGTTTCTTTTGATTCCTTGGGCTCTTCCTGCTTCTTGGCTTCTTTGACTGTGTCTTTTTTTGCAGGCTTGGCTTCTTTTTTCTTTTTTGAACTCATGAAATCTTCAATCTTCTTTATTGACTCCTCAAGGTTTAAGTTCAAAACTTTTATGTTTGCTTCCTTTGCCTTTTTCAGTATCTCCAGCCTTTTTCTTTTTCCGACAGATTTGGATATTATTATTCCCTGTGAATCTTTCTTTATTTTTGTTAAATCCTGGGGCGATGAAACTGCTATCATTTCAAGTCCTGTTGCATGCAGCCCCTTTACTTTGGCCGGAGATTTGTATCCCGGAGAAGGCATTTTTCTCCTGCCCTTGAAGTGGTGCCTTATCTTTGAATGTATCCCCTTGGGCTTTCTCCATACGTCTCCAAGCTTCGGCCTTTTTGGATTGTCCTGCCTTATAAAAGCCGGCTTTCTAAATTTCAATTTCTGCCTGATTTGTAAAAGCGCCTGGTTCATTTTAGTTCCTTACCATCTTTGTTTATGATATAAATGCCGTCCTGAAAGACCCTTGTGTCAAACCCGGGCCTTCTTGTCAGCTGCTCGATGCCTGCTGCAACCTGGCCGGCTATTTCCTTGCTTGTGCTTGTGATATGGATAAGCTGGCCGTCGATTTTTACGGATGCCCCTTCCTTTAATGGAAGCACTCTTGGGATTTTTTCACCAAGAAAATTTTTCACGCTCAATTTATTGTCTGCAACCGCAACTGTCATGGGAAAATGGCCTGCGCAGATCTTCAATATATATTCATGCGCCTGCGTAGTCCCTTTTATCATGTTCTTCGCATGGGCTGTAAGCGAGTATGCCATCTTCTTGTCTTTTTTCGTGAATCTTTTTGTCTCCAGGATTATTTTTTGGCCGTCTACTTTTACAGAGACGTTTTTTTGCTTTAATTCCCTGGCGACTTCGCCTTTCGGCCCTTTGATAGTAAGTATATTTCCTGCAACTGAAGCTGCAACCCCTTCAGGCAGCGCAACTTCTATCCTGACATTCTGCTTTTTCCCGGGTTTTGATTGTTTTTTCTTTTCATCCATTTTTAATTTTATCAATAGCAATAGGCAAGCAGCTTGCCTCCTGTTTTCTTTGATTTTGCATCATAATGCGTCATGATTCCTTTTGGAGTTGAAATAAATATGATTCCAAAGTCCTTTGCAGGCAAAAATCTCCTTTCAAATTTTTCGAAATCGGTGTTCTTCACGCTGTACCTTGGCTTTATGACTCCGCACTTGTTTATATTGCCGTTCAAAGTCACCTGTATGTAGTTTCCCCTTCCGTCTTCAACTTCCTTGAAGTCGGCAATGTAGTTGTTTTCCTTCATGACCTTCAAAAGCTCCCTGATTACTTTCGACACAGGCCTTATAGTGCAGTCCAATTTTCCTATAGCCTCGCAATTCAGTATCAATGACATTGCATCTGCCAATGGGTCATTAAGCATTTTTCCACCTGTCAAAAATTTTCATTTTCATTTTTTGTTAACTGTATTTTTTGAATCCTAATGATGTTGCAACTTCCCTGAAGCAGTTCCTGCACAGGCTAAGCCCGTACTTGCCTATATGCCCTCCGGGCCTTCCGCATCTTCTGCATTTTTTTTTGAACCTTCCATGAGCCCTTTGCTTCGGGGCATTGTTCTTTATATATTTCTGGAGCTTTATCGGCTTCGCGCGAAGCTGCTTGAATGCCTTCCTGTAGTCGCTGTAAGTCATTTATTCAGCCTCCACAAGCGTCTTGAAATTGCCTGACATGAAGTCAATGGCTTCCTGTTTTGAAATCCTGTGGCGCGATGGTATCCTGCGCGACATTATTTTCCTTTTTTTTATCCTGAATCCCGGCCTTTCAAGGGTCACGCAGACTTCAAGCCCCAAAATTCCTATTTTAGGATCGTACTTTACTCCAGGGATTTCTATGTATTCTTTTATTCCGAAAGCCACATTTCCATTCTCATCAAACTGCCTCTGCTTAAGCTTGTTCTCGACAGCTTCGAGCAGCCTGGGCAGCAGATGCAGCGCTTTTTGCTTTCTTAAAGTGATCTTGCATCCTATCGGCAGGCCTGGCCTTAGGCCCCATTCCTGTATCCTTTTGTTTGTGACAGTCTTTATTGGAGTCCCGTTGGTTATAGCTCCCAACAGAGTGAAACCTTTCTCAAGCTTTGCCTGGTCTTTGCCTGCACCTATGTTCAGCGTCACTTTCTCTATTTTTATGGATTTCATGCTGTTCATTTTCATTCAAGCGTGACTGACGGCTTTGAATCCCCTGCCACGAAAGCGTATTTTTTTGATGTCTCTATCAGATTGCCGTTTGAGTCCTTGTAGATTATCTTGCTTCCTGAAATATCTTCCACAATTCCCGTCTCCCCAATGTGCTTGCCTCCTGTTAGGAATATGAAGGCCTTCTTGCCAAGCTTAAGGTGCTTTGAAATTTTATGATCGGGCAATGAAATTATGAGCGTGTCGCCGACTTTGCAGGACTTGTCGCCGGATAGGATGTTTTTGCCGTCGTAAAGATTAATCTGTATTTTTCCGTTGACCATTGTCTTGCCTATGATCTTGCATGGCTTTATAGATGCCTCTTCGCTGCCTATGCTGACAAGGCTTAGTTTTCCCTTCCTGTTCAGCACTACCCGAAAATTATTTCCTGCAAACTGAATCGTGTCAAAAATGCCCACCGGAAAGCGGAAATCACTGCGCCTTTTCCCGTCAACCTTTATCTCATTTGCATTGAGCAGCTTTTTTGCCTCCCTTGTTGATGATGCATAATTCAAAACTTCCTTGAGCAGCACGCCCATCGGGTAGCTAAGCTCTTTTGCGTGCGGGCCTGGAGACTGTTTTGTAATGAATTTGGTTGTCCTCCTGCTTGTGTCCCATGTCTTGGGGGCTGCCATCCTTTTTATGTGATTTTTTCCCATGATTATTTCCTCTCAAGGCTTTTCTGCCTAAGCTTGTCATCCAGGTTAAGCTCTGTTATCATCAGGTTTGATGGGTGCAGCGCCAGCTGTTTTTTTGTCCCGTCTTTTTTTGCCAGCTCTATCCCGCTGACATATACTTTTGTTTTTTTAATATCAACCCTTTCGACTTTGCCTTCCTGCTTCCTGAACTGGCCTCTCAAAATCTTGACCCTGTCCCCTTTCCTTATGCTTGTGTTTCTCTTGCCGTGCTTTTTGCGCAGGTCCTTCGAAAGGTGCGCATGGGCAAAATTCTGCCTGACATGAATCGGCGAATTTATCCTGTACTTCCTCTGCTTGCCCGGCTTCCTGCTGCTTTTCCACGATGTTGAAAAATGAGTCATTTTACACCACTATGCTTGCTATCTTTGCTATTCCAGGCCACCTTTCGCATGCTTCTTTTGCGATGGCTCCCTTGAATATTGTTCCCTTTGGATTTCCCTTGTCGTCCTTCAATACAACTGCCGCATTATCCTCAAATTTTATTCTTGTCCCGTCAGGCCTTCTGTATTCTTTTTTCTGCCTGACGATGACTGCAAAAACAACCTGCTTTCTCATGTCCGGCTTTCCTCTCTTGACCGCGGCCTGCACCAAATCTCCAACACCGCAGCTTGCAATCCTTCCCTTAACTCCTTTTAAGCCCACAACTGTGAAAATCTTGAGGGACTTGGCGCCGGAATTGTCGCAAGTTTCCACTATGCTGTAAACCGGCAGCGCTCTTGTCACATGGGCTTTTAGCGCTTGCATTTACTTTTCACCCTCTGGCTTCGATTCTGAAATTTCCTTGACAGGCTTCTCCACTTTTGCAGCTTCCCTTGCTTCCATTTTTTCCTTGAATCCTTTTTCCCTGCCGACCTTTTGAATTATCACAAAATTTTTTGTCTTGCTTAAAGGCCTGCATTCCATTACATCAACTATGTCTCCGTCTTTGGCGGAAATGCATTCCGGATTGTGGACCTTGAGTTTTGTCCTTCTTTTCTCGTACCTTTCGTATTTCGGCAAAAAGTAGAGCCTGTCAAATTCTATGACCGCTGTTTTCCTCATTTTAGTAGAGACTATTGTTCCCGTCAGCTGCCTTCCCCTTACTGTGAGGCTGCCGTGGAAGGGGCATTTTACGTCCTTGCACTTGTGGCTTGGTACCCCGGCAACAACTCCTATGTTCCTTGATTCTGTTTTTTTCATTTTATTTTGTGATTATTTTTTATCTTCGATTTAATTTTTATTTCATCTCAACGCTGCCCGGCGCGAATCCGTAATTGACCAGTATTTTCCTGGCCCTCTGCTTGTGCTCGCCCTGCAGCTCTATCTTGCCGGCTTTTATTGTGCCGCCGCATGCAAGCTCTGACTTGAGCCTTCTTGCGAGGTCCTTAAGGTCTATCTCCTTTGCGTCTATCCCCTCAACAATTGTATAATTCTTGTTGAATTTTTTACGCTCTATATATATCAAAATTTTCTGGCTTTCCTTCGCTATTGTCTCGCAGACGCATAGCTCCTTTACCAGGCCGCAAATCTGGCATATTTCGCTCATTCCTTTTTTGCCTCCGTTTTCTGCCCTGTTCTCGGTGCATTTTCTTTTTTGATTGTGAGTATCTGCGCTATAGCTCTCTTCATTTCCTTTACCTTTCCTGGGCTTTTTGGAACAGTTCCTATTGCAATCTGGGAATTTATCTTCATCAGCTCTTTCTTAATCTCTGAAGACTTGTTCTCCAGCTCAAGATCATTCATTGCCCGCAGTTGCTTCGCTTTCATCTTTCTTCTTCCTTGGTTTTTTTGTTTTATTTGCAGCGGATTTTCTTTGTTTTGGTTTTTTTGTTTCCTTGCCAGCTTCCTTTGCCTCTTCAGTTTTATCTTTTATTTCCTCTATCTTTGTCTCAACTGCGTCTATCAGCTCTATATCATCAGGCAATTTAAGGTCTGGTGGCATTATGCTTACCTTGACGCCTATAACCCCTGTCTTCAGGTGTGCCTGCAGGTCTGCCTTGCTCACGCTCATTGCGATGTCCCCGCATTTCTTCAGGTATCCTTGGTAAAATCTCCAGGATTTTGCCCTGGCGCTCGGGACTTTTCCGCTTATCACTATCTCTATCCCCAATCCTCCGGCATTCATGACATCAGTCATTATCTTGTGTCCTATGGATTTGAATTTCTGCGAGCCGAATTTTTCCAGCGCATCAACTATTTTTTCCGCAACTATCTTTGCGTCAAGATTCGGGTTTGTGACCTCGCTTATCTCTATCTGCGGGTTTTCCAGGTCAAACCTTTTCTTCAGGGTTTTTGTGAGCTGCTTTATGTTCTGGCCTTTTCTTCCAACAATGAGACCGGGCCTTGAAGTGAATATGACTATTTTTTCCCCCAATGGGGTTTTTACCATCTTGGTGTGGCTGTGCCCGACATTTTTGAGGCTCTGTGAAATATATTCCTCAATTTGGAATTCTTTTATTTTCTGGGCTACAAATTTTCTCTCTATCATTCTTTTTTCTCCGCTGGCTTTTCCTTTCTTGTTTTTACCTGATTTGGCTCTTCTTTTTTCTCCTGCACAAAAATTTCAATGTTGGTTCTTTTCATCTTTCTTCTTGATTTTCTGCCGTAATGCCATGCCTTGCTTGCCTTGTGCGCATTGATATGCGTAATAACCAGGTTTGATGTGTTGAGCCCCTTGAACTGCGCATTGGATTCAACAGACTCTATGAGCCTTATAATCTCTTTCGATGCATTCTCAGGGTACCTTCCCGGCCCTATCTTCCTCTTATGGCCAAGGTCAAAGTCAAACCTCTTGAACGGCACTGCTCGTTTTTTCTCGACAACTTCCTGCAGCAATTTCTTTGCCGAGCTTACTTTCTTGTTCCTTATGAAGTTGCAGATTTCAACGCTCTGCTTGAATGATACCGGCAAGGCTACCCCGATGGCCTTTGCCATGTGCTCCTTGTCGTATGACTTCAGCGAATATTTCATTTTTGTTTACTTGACTGACAGGCTTGCGCTTGAACGGGTTGCTCCTATTCCGGGTGCGCTGTGCTGGACCCTTTTCCTTGTAAAAACAAATTCTCCAAGGCAGTGCCCTATCATTTCTGACTCGATAATTAAAGGCGCAAATTCTTTTCCTGAGTGAATTTTTATTGTAAATCCCACCATCTCCGGCAGGATTATCATGTCCCTGCAGTGGGTCTCAATATTTTTTTGGCTTGCCCTTATTTTCTTGAGTAAAATCTGCTCCTGTTCTGTAAATCCCTTTTTGATTTTTCTTCTTTGCCTTGAAGTAAGCAGCTGAGCCAGCTCATTCAAGCTAAGTTTTTTTAGCTCGTCCAAAGTTTTTCCCTTGTATGTAAATTCTTTCTTTGCCATTGTTTACCTTCTTCCAGTCCTCTTTGGCGCTATCTTTCCAACCTTTCTTCCAGGCGGAGAGTTCCTTGCTGATTGTGTCGGGATTCCTTTTGCATGCGAGCTTCTTCCTCCGAATGGATGAGATACGGAATTCATCGATGTTCCGCTCACTTTTGGCCACATCTTGTTTTTGGCTGTCATTGCAAACCATTTTGATCCTGCCTTGAGGAACGGCTTTTCAGTCCTTCCTGAGCCAGCAACAACCCCTATCACGCCCTTGCACTCCGGCATGAATCACCTCCTCTTGCTTGATGGAAGCTCAACAACAATACCTTCGTCCATTTTTGTGATTATTCTTGCAAATGCCCCAGATGTCCGCACAAATTTTCCACCGTCACCGGGGTTTGATTCTATATTGTAGATTGAAGTTCCTTCCGGTATGCCTTTCAGCGGCATAATATTCCCAACCTTAAGCTCCACATTGTCGCCAATTTCTATCCTGTCACCGACTCTTACGCCTTCAGGGGCCTGAAGCAGCCCCATATCGCCGTTGCTGTATTTAACTTCTATCAAAGGTGCGCTGTGCCCGCTGCTATGAACTATTTCTGTGATGTTGGCATTAGTTATTCCCTTATCATCATATCTGGCAAAAGATGCCTTGCCGGCGTACTTGAAGCTTGGAGCCCTGTATCTCGGGCTTCCTTTCCCTCTTTTTTGCTGTATCAGGCTTTTTCCCATACTTTATCACTCCTTACATCAAACCCATCTGGGTCGCAATGTCTATAGCAGGATTCTTTGCCGAAAACTTCACATAGGCCCTCTTCTCTCCTTCCTGGCTTACGAGTGTGTTTACGCTGTCTACTTCCACCTTGAACATTTCCTCAATGGCTTTCTTGATTTCTTTTTTGGTGGAATTATTGCTGACTACAAATATCAGCTTGTTTTCCGATTCCATCAGCCTTATTGACTTTTCAGTCGATAGGGGGTATTTTATTATATTGAATGGTTCCATTTTAGCTGAATAGTTTTTCCTTTTCCAGTTTTGTTATGGCAGAGCTTGTCCATAGCGTCAATCTTCCGGGCTTTCCGCCAGGAGCGAGGAGCTCTGAATTAAGGCTGCTTACATCAACAACTTCCATTCCAGGTATGTTTGAAACTGCATTGCTTAATTTATCGAGCTTTGAGACTACAATCAGCGGCCCTTTTTTTGTCCTGTATTTTCTTCCTCTTGATTTTCCTTTTCCGGCTCTGACCTTCCTATCCTCTACCCTTAAGAGCTCACTTTCAAGCCCTATTTTCCTGAAGGAGTCAAGCGCTGCTTTTGTTTTTTCTATTAATTCAAATTTATCATCAAGCAAAAAAGGATAATTGTCAGGCACGATATGCCCCCTTTCCCTGACTATCTCTTTGATTATTGTTGCTGCAATCGCGCTTCTTAGCGCCTTTCTTCTTTCTTTTTCATTTATTTTGTTGTCCCATATTTTCTCTGCTTTTGGCGGATGGGCCCGCCTTCCACCGACCATGCCTGGAGCGAAAGCACCTACCCAGTTCATTCGTGTTCCCCTTCTTGTCATAATCTTTCTTGGAACCCTTGAAATCCCGATTCCGTAAGAACCCCTGTATTTTCTTCTCCTTCTGGATAATTTTGCTGATGACCTTTTTCCTGCCCCTTCACTTGCTGCATACGGCTGCCTTTTGTGGCTTTGGATTGCCAAGACTGACCTTTTTATCAGATCCGGCCTGTATTCCTCTTCAAACTGGAAAGGCAGCTTTAATTCCCCGGTCTTGTTGTTTGATGAGTCTAGTATTGCGAGCTTCATTTTATCTTCCCTGCTTTGATTCTATGCTTGTGTATACTATTTGAGGCGCCTCGGGCATTTTCTTTTTCTGCCTTATTGCGTCTGTTAATCTCAAGAGCCTCTTCTGAGGCCCTCCCAAAGACCCCTTTACCAGAATGTATGAATTTTTTACAACCCCATAATTCAGAAATCCGCCCTTGACATTTATCTCTTCTGACTTTGCCCCTATCTTCATAACCCATTTATTGTATTCCGTTCTTGTGTGGTAACCCATTTTTCCTGCATGCGCCGTCCTCCACATGATGTGGCCCTGCGCGCGCCATGCTCCCAATGACCCTGGGTTTCTCCTGCTTTTTTCTGATTTGTGGTGCCTTAATGTAACACCAAATCTCCTTCTAGGGCCCTGGAAACCTTTTCCAGTCGTTATAGCATGTGAATCAATCAATTGACCTTCCTTAAACGCTTCGCTGATTGTTATTTCCTTTCCTAATTTTTCTTTTGCAAATTTTAATTGCTGATCTTTGTTCCCACCAACTGCAATCTCAAAAAGCTCTGGTGTCTTCTTGCCGATGCCGGTTAGTTTTGGCTGGGTGTGGCAAAGCAGCCTTATAAAATCAAAATTATCGGATTCCTTTCCTTTTTTCTTTGGTATTGTAATTGCATCTTCAAGCTCTTTTTCAAAATTGTCGGCAAAAACTTCAGAAACAAGCTGTGTAATTTTTTGTGAATTTTTATAGAATTTGATGGAAACAACCTTCAGCGGCGGGCATTCGATGACGGTGACGGGGCAAAAAATTTCCTGGCCTTTTGTCATCGAATGCTGCCCGTTGTCAACAATCATAATATGTGTCATGCCGGCCTTGTAGCCTGCAAAGCCAAGCGGCTTTGATTCTTTGCTTAAAGGCCAAGTTCTTATCCGCGCATAGCGCTGCCTGGACCTAACCCTAGGCCAAAACTGCATGCTTCCTGCTCTCGGACTTCTTGTTCTCGGCATTTTTATGTAATAGACTACTGCATCTATGCAGTTTGTAGTTGCAAAAAAGCCTTTTAGTGATGCCTTTTATAGAAAACAGCTTTTGACTGTACTGAAAAGGCAATCTTTTCAGGCTCGTGTGCTCGTGCTTAATCTATCAGTTTAAACACGGTAAAACCAAATTCAGGAATGTTGTTTAATTTATAAAGGTTGTGGTGGGTGTTTTTTTGTGTTATATTTGATGTTAATGGGGTTTTTTGTTTCTTTGTATTTTTTTATTGGTGGTTTGTTTTGTTTGTGTTGACCACTTTTTCGGTTTTTGTGTTTTGTTTGTTAATGATGGGATATGGTGGGTAGTTTGGTGGCACCTACCCCTTACTTTCGTGTGGAAGTGTATTTTTTCTTTTTTTCTCTTATTTATAATTATTTTCTATATAGAAAGATATATAATAAATAATAAAATACAACAAACAACACAACAACAATTCCATAGGAAATGGTGGGGTTGGTATAGTAAAAGAAATGTTTAAATACCTTCGTTTCTTCTGGAAACGGTATGGAAAGGGGGATTGATGGGTTCTTTGAGGTATTTTTAAGGAAAGAAAGTGTTTTTTTTGACAAAGGGGTCTTACAATCATCCTATATCCCAGAAAACGTGCTTCATAGGGAAGAACAAACAAAACAAGCGGCTAATATATTGGCTCCTTCATTGAGGGGGGACAAGCCGTCCAATATGTTTGTGTATGGCAAGACGGGCACGGGGAAAACACTTACAATAAAATACACCACCCAAAAATTAATGGAGATAGCCAACAGAGAAAACATTCCACTTAAGATAATATATATTAATTGCAAGCTCAAAAGAAGCACAGACACGGAATACAGGCTGGTTGCGCAGCTTGCCAGGGAGCTCGGAAAATCAATACCACCAACAGGATTGCCGACGGAGGAGGTGTACAGGGTATTTTTCAGGGCAATCAACAAACAAAAACAAAATTATATAATTATTCTTGATGAAATAGACCAGCTGATAAATAAAATGGGGGACAATGCGCTGTACAACCTGACAAGAATGAATGAGGAAGAAACAAAATCACAAATATCTATAATAGGAATATCCAACGACATAATGTTTGTTGACAACCTTGACCCGAGGGTAAAATCGTCTTTATCTGAGGAAGAAATTGTATTTCCCCCATATAATGCGCCGCAAATACAGGCCATACTGAAACAAAGGGCGGAAATTGCGTTTAATAAAGAAGTGATTGAGCAGGGAGTCATAGAAAAGTGCGCGGCATATGCAGCAAGAGACCACGGAGACGCAAGAAGGGCGCTGGAATTGCTGAGAGTTGCCGGAGAAGTTGCCGACAGGAAAAACTCAAAGAAAGTATCTATAGAGCATATTGATGAGGCAGAGGAAAAAATCGACAGGGACAGGATAGTTGACATAGTCACAACACAGCCAAAACAATACCAGCTCGTGCTTTATTCTATAATCTCACTCCAGCCGTCGAGGAACAACAACATTTTCACAGGGGAGGTTTATGAAGTGTACAAATCACTGTGCAATAAATCCAATGTGACCGTGCTCACACAGAGAAGAATTTCAGACATCATATCAGAGTTTGACATGCTTGGGATAGTGAACGCAAAAGTGATTTCAAAGGGAAGATATGGGAGAACGAGGGACATATCCGTTGAAATACCGGAAAATACACTGCCCAGGATAAGGAAGATTTTAGAAGAGTCAATCAAGCTTTAGATTAAATATCTAAAAAGATGCAACATGCAGCAGGAAATAATCAGGAAAAAACGCGAAATTATAGACCTCTTTCTTAAGAATGGGATCCTGCTGAGCTCCAGGCTGCTCGAATCCATAGAAAACCACGAGCAGGCAGAAAAGATTTTTGAAATACTCAAGTCAAAAAAATCAAGCGAAGAGGCTGTCGCCGAAATTGACTTGGATAATCTTCTTAAAGAAGATTTCCAGAGAGAAAAATCAGAGGAAAAAGAGCCGCTTAAAAAAGTCAAGATAGTATACTCCTACAATGACGAGCCGAAGAAAAGGGAACTCCAGGATTTTGTTGAATATTTCAACAACCGCTACAAGTCGCTGGAAAAAATACTGAAGCAAAGGCAGGAGCTCAGGAATACAGTCTCGATAAACAGGATAGCAATAAAAAAAGACAAGGAGCCGGTCGCTGTAATAGGGATAGTGAACGAGAAATTCACAACAAAAAACGGAAACCTCCTATTGGTCCTTGAAGACCCGACAGGAATGAAAAGGGTGATTGTCAACAAGAACAAGCCTGACCTTTTCAGGGAAGCAAATGATATTGTGCTTGACGAGGTTATAGGAATCACAGGTGTTGCGGTTGATACAATCATCTTTGCCAATAATATAATATGGCCCGAAGTGCCCACAAACAAGGAGCTTAAAAAAACAAAAGAAGAGAAATATGCAATTTTCCTTTCAGATCTTCATGTAGGCTCGGCAAAATTCCTTCCCGACGATTTTGAAAAATTCCTGAAGTGGATAAATGGGGAGATGGGAAACGAGCAGCAAAAACACATAGCAAAAAATGTAGAATATATATTCATTGCCGGAGACCTGGTTGACGGGTGCGGAATCTATCCGGAGCAGGACAAGGAGCTCGCAATAAAAGACATTTACGAGCAATACAAGGAATGCGCCAATCTGCTGAAGCAGATTCCAAAACATATCCCATTAATAATCTGCCCCGGAAACCACGATGCCTTAAGGATTTCAGAGCCGCAGCCAATTTTGTCAAAAAACTATGCAAAGCCGCTGCACGAGCTAAGCAATGTAATAATGGTTTCAAATCCCTCCCTTGTGAATATCCACGCATCAGAAAATTTTCCGGGGTTTGATGTCATGATGTATCATGGGTATTCTTTCGACTATTTTGTCGCTGAAGTTGACTCTCTTAGGAACCAAAGGGGATATGACCGCGCAGACCTGATAATGAAATTTTTACTGAGGAGAAGGCACCTGGCCCCAACACATTCATCAACACTTTACATACCGGACACAAAAAGAGACCCATTAGTAATTGAAAAAATCCCGGATTTTTTCCTCAGCGGGCACATCCATAAATCAGTAACGGCAAATTACAGGAACACTACCTTAATCTGCGGAAGCTGCTGGCAGGCAAAAACACAGTTCCAGGAAAAGGTTGGGCATAATCCGGAGCCGTCAAGAGTACCGATTGTTAATTTGCAGACAAGAGATGTTAAAATACTAAAATTCGGCCAATAAAATGACAGCAGAAAATTATCCAGAGCAGTTGATGAAAGAGATAGAAAGGGCATACAAGTCAGCCGGCATTGCAAGGTCAAAAGGGTATGATCCCGAGGATATTGTAAATATTCCGCTTGCAAAGAATATGGGGGAGAGGGTGGAAGGACTTGTCAGCGTCGCGGTCCCGCAAATAATGAACGGCGGAATTCCAAAAAGAATAAAGGAATTGGAGGAAATCTACGGAAAACTGGACTGGAGGGTTGCGCTTGACATTGCATACGAGACAACACAGGAAAAATTCTGCAAGTTCAAAGATCAAAAAGAGGCCATAGAAACCGGGATAAGGGTAGGGATAGCTTACCTGACTTTGGGGGTTGTTGCCTCTCCATTGGAAGGTTTTGTAGGATTAAAATTCAGGAAAAATAGCAGCGGAAAGGATTATTTTGCGTTGCAGTATGCCGGCCCGATCAGGAGCGCAGGAGGAACAGCAGGAGCTGTCAGCATAGTGGTTGCAGATTATATAAGGAAAAAACTTGGATTTGACGTCTATGACCCGAGCGAGAAAGAGATAAGAAGAATGGTGACAGAGCTTTATGATTATCATGAGCGAATAACAAATCTTCAATACCTTCCAAGCGAAAAAGAAATAATGTATTTGGTTGCCAAGCTTCCTGTGCAGATTGACGGCGATGCTTCTGAGGAAATTGAAGTTTCTAACTACAAAGACATTGAAAGGATAGAAACCAACAGGATAAGGAGCGGGCCATGCCTTGTTTTGGGGGAATGCATTGCGCAGAAAGCCACAAAAGTATGGTCGCAGCTCAGAAAATGGGGAGATGATTTTGGGCTTCAGCACTGGAATTTTCTAAACGAATTTGTGCAGATACAAAAAGAATCAAAGGCAAAAGAAAAGCACTCAAAAAAAGGGATTTTTCCAATTTACACTTACATACAGGATTTGATAGCAGGAAGGCCTGTGCTTGGGCACCCGCTGTCTGTCGGAGGATTCAGGCTAAGGTATGGGAGGTGCAGGACATCAGGATACTCAGCAACTGCAGTGCACCCTGCAACAATGATTGTGCTGGACAAATATCTTGCAATAGGAACCCAGCTTAAGGTGGAAAGGCCTGGAAAGGCAACTGCAATAACAATATGCGACGTCATAGAAGGGCCGATAGTGAAGCTGAATGACGGCAGCGTTGTTTTACTGGATACTGAGCAGAAGGCAAAGCAAGTTCTTGGAATGATAAAGGAAATCATATTTTTGGGCGACCTACTTGTCAGCTACGGTGATTTCTACAACAGGGCCCATACCTTGGCGCCGGCAGGATATTGCGAAGAGTGGTGGACTTTGGAAGCTGAAAACTCCATGATAAATATTTTTGGCTCGCTTGATTTTTTAAAGCTGTCGGGGCTTTCTGGAATTGAAGAAGAATATCTTAAGAAATTATTTGGCAATTATCTGAATGAAAAGCCCGATGCAAACACGGCAATCATCTTGAGCAAAATTTTGAAAATACCATTGCATCCTTGCCATACTTACCATTGGAAGACCATCACGAGAGAAAGTTTTATACTTCTTTTGGAGTGGCTCAAGGAAGCAAAGGCGGAGCGGAATGGAAATGATGTAAATAAGATAATACTTCCGAAAAATGACGCAAAGAGAGTGCTGGAGCTTATAGGAGTGCCGCATATTTTCATCAACAATGAATTTGTGATACTGGAAAAGGACGAGGCTCGGATATTTAATGAGATATTCAATCTTACAGACAATAATTTTTATGAGAAATTCCTGAATCTTAATTTCGAGGACGCCCTTGAAAACCTTAATGCTGCTTCTGAGATAAATCAAAGGGACAAGTCAGGGACTTTCATAGGCTCCAGGATGGGAAGGCCTGAGAAGGCAAAAGTCAGGAAGATGGACGGCGACCCCCATACACTTTTTCCTGTAGGGGCGCAGGGAGGGAAAATGAGGTCTTTCCAAAGCGCGCTGGAGATGGGATTTATAGAGTCTGACTTCGCTTCATTTTTCTGCACAAACTGCAGCAAGGAAACAATCTTCGGAGTGTGCGGGCAATGCAATACAAAGGCAACCAAGATAGGCTATTGTGAATTATGCGGCATTGTGAATGGGGAGAAGTGCAGGCACGGCGAGGCAAAAAAATACAAGAAGCAAAGGATAGACATAAATAACTATTTTGTTCAGATCAAAAATAAACTAAAAATGCAGCAATACCCTGATTTGATAAAAGGAGTCAGGGGAACATCAAACAAAAATCACGTGGCAGAGCATTTCGCCAAGGGGATATTAAGGGCAAAACATGACATTCCTGTCAACAAGGACGGCACTACAAGATATGACATGACACAATTGCCGATAACGCACTTCACTCCAAAGGAAATAGGAACGCCTGTTGAAAGATTGAAAGAGCTCGGATACGATTTGGATTATTCTGGGATGGATCTTGTGAATGAAGACCAGGTTGCCGAGCTCAAGCCGCAGGATATTATTTTGCCTAAATGCGAAGATGCGCCCGAGCCAGGAGCGCATGATATATTATCAAAGGTCAGCATGTTTGTTGATGATTTATTGGTGTCTCTATACGGGCTTGAGAAATTTTATAATATTGAATCGGAGCAGGATTTGGTCGGGCAGCTTGTTGTTGCCCTTGCGCCGCACACTTCGGCAGGAATTGTCGGAAGGATAATTGGATTTTCAAAGACGCAGGGATTTTACGCGCATCCGCTGTTTCATGCTGCTACAAGAAGGGATTGCCTTGGATTTGATAATTACGTTGCAATACAGGAAAACTCTGAATGGAAAATTGAAAAAATCGGCGCTTACATCGAAAACTCCAATCCAACACAGCCAGCCGATAATTTCGGAACGCTTAAAAAAAATGTCAACATAGGGACTTTCAGCAATCCCGGCGAAAGCAAAGTAACTGAAATCACAAAACACTCTCCCAATAAGCTAATAAAAATCTCACTTGAGGACGGAAGAGCCATAGAATTAACAGAAGGCCATAAAGTTTATCTAAAAGGCAAAATAGAGAAAAGGGCCCATCAGCTTGAGGAAGGGGACAAATTGATGGTCGGGTACAAAAAAAACATCAAAGAGAGGGATATCAGCCATATATTTATTCCGGAGATATTTTCAAATAGAAGCGACGTAATGATCAGGGGCATAAGGGACTACCTTTTCACTTTTGAAAAATTAAGCAAGCATCAAAA